>Ga0187851_10004368_pt1 | contig 11572 bp, 7 predicted proteins | sample June2016WEW_6_10_FD_132997 | JGI IMG/M metagenome (GOLD analysis project Ga0187851, IMG submission 132997) | Peatland microbial communities from SPRUCE experiment site at the Marcell Experimental Forest, Minnesota, USA - June2016WEW_6_10 | ecosystem: Environmental > Terrestrial > Soil > Wetlands... | reverse complement strand
GCCGGCGCGTCGTTGACACCGTCGCCCACCACCGCCACGCGATAGCCTTTGGCCTTCACGCTGCGCACGAATTCAACCTTGTTTTGCGGTAGACAATCGCCCTTGGCCTCTTCGCAGCCGATCTCGGCTGCCACCCGCGTGACCACGGCCTGGCGGTCCCCGGAAATCATCGCCACGCGCCGGACACCGTTTTCCTTCAACCCGGCCAGGGATTCCCTGGCCTCGGCCCGGGTTTTGTCCTGCAAACCGACCCAGCCGACGCACCGGTGGTCGCGTGCGACAAAAATCAGGCTCCAGCCCTCGGTCTCGTTGAGATCCACGGATTTGAGAAAATCCTCGGTCACGCCGTTTTCCTTCAACCATTGCGCGCGCCCGACGAGCACGGTGGAACCATTGACCTGGGCCTTGACGCCCCGGCCGGCGGCCTCGCTGAAATCCCTGGGTTCGACAAGCGGCACGCCGGCTTCATCCGCCAGTTGCGCGAGTGCCTTGGCCGTCGGGTGATTGCTGTACTTTTCGGCGGACGCGGCCAGCCGCAGGAGTTCGGCAGGTTTGATTTCGCCGGCCGGGGCCAGGCGGCTGACGGCGAGCTGGCCGGTGGTGAGCGTGCCGGTTTTGTCGAATACAAAGGCATTAATTCTCGCGGCCAGCTCGATGTCGGCGACGTTTTTGATCAGAATGCCCAAGCGCGCGGCCGCAGACAGCGCGGCGACCATCGCTGTCGGCGTCGCCAGGATGAAGGCGCATGGGCAGGAAACCACGAACACGGCAATAACGCGGTTCAAATCGTGGGTAAACGCCCAGACCAGCGCGCCGATGACCAGCACCAGCGGCGTGTAAAAACCCATGTACTGGTCCACAATTTTCATGAGCGGCAGCTTGGTTTTTTCCGCCGCCAGAATCAGCTCGCGCACCCGGCCGAGCGTTGTGTCGGTGCCGGCGCGGCTGACCTTGATCTCCAGCACGCCAGTCAGGTTTTGGGTGCCGGCGAAAACCTCGTCGCCCGTCTTTTTGTCCACCGGCAGGGATTCGCCGGTGATGGTGGCCTGATTGAACGAGCCCTGGCCGCTGACGATGACGCCGTCCGCCGCGACGTTATCGCCGGGACGGATGCGGATCAGGTCCCCGACGGCCAGTTCGCTGGCGGCGACCTCCTCCTCGCTGCCATCCGATTTGAGGCGGCGGGCCTTGGTGGGCGTGAGTTGAATGAGCGATTCAATCGAGGCGCGCGCGCCCTCGGCGGTGCGGCTCTCGATGATTTCACCGGTGAGCATGAAAAACGCGACGATGCCGGCGATCTTGTAATTGCCGGACGCGAACGCCGCCAGCACGGCAATGGCGACGAGTTCATTGATGCTGAGGCGGCCGACGCGCAAATCCTTGATGGCGGTGACGACGATGGGGTAGCCAAGAATGATCGAGCCGAGGCAGGCGCTGGCACTGGCGACGGCGCCGCCCTGCCCAAACAACGCGTCCACCACGTAGGCATTGATGACCAGCACGACGCCCAAGACGGCCTGCCAGAGATGCGTTACCGAGTGTTCGTGATCGTGGCCGCACCCGCATTCGGGTCCGTGCTCATGTTCATGCCGGCTCAACAGTGATGTGACTTGCATGCAAATTTATTACGATTTATGGATTCGCCGGTGCGGTTTTCGTCCCCGGAGGCTCGCGGTTCAACAATAGCCTCAGTTCGATGGGTTTGCCATTGGCGGTGGTTGGCAAATAGGTCTTGAAATCCACGTTGGTCAGCGCCTGTCCCATCACCTGCACCAGCTCCTGCTGGCGGAACAGGCCCGGATTGATTTCGTAATTGGGCAGCAGGTCGCTAAAGGCCTTCGCGTCTGCCTGGACGGATTGGACGTAACGGGCGCGGGCGCTTCGGGCTTCGTTGATGATGGTTGAAGCCTGCGCCTCGGCGCTGTTGGTGGCCTGGTTTTCGTAGCTGTGCGCGTCGTCCAACACCTTGTTCTGATTCTGACGCGCCTCGGTGACCTGGTCAAAAACGTCCTTCAACTGCCGCGGCGGGGTGCTTTCCACGTTACATTGTTTGACGGTGATGCCGAGCAGGTCGGCCTGGGCGCCGACGCGCTGTTGCACCGCTTCCTGGAACCCGGCCACGTCGCTGTAGAGAACGTCGTCCACCTTGAACTGCGCGGCGGTGTCCAGCAACGCATTGTTCAGCGCGTTCTGGATGGTGTTGGAGGCCGAGGTGAACCCAAACACATAGCGGATCGGGTCGTCCACCTGATAATAAAGCGTCGCGCGGGTGTGAATGATGTTGCGATCGGCCGTAATCACGTAGCCGTCTACACCCGGAATCAAGGAAGGGCCGGGCGGTGGCAGGTTGCCGCTCAGTTCCTGTTCCGGTGTTTCGGCAAACCAGCCGACGGTGGAGGAAATCTTCTGGATTTCCGTAATCGGAATTTTGACCACTTCGTCAATCGGATATGGAAACGACCAGTGCAACCCCGGTCCGAGCAAGGCTTCCTGCTCCTGACCCACGGTTTTACCGAAGCGCAAAATGACCGCTTTTTCCTGGGTCCCGACCTGGAAAAATCCGGAACCGAGAAAGACCACGACCAGCGCCACCATCACAAATTTGACGATGGCGAAGCTGCTGCGCAACGCCTCGGTCAACGCCTGCGAACCGGCGTCTTCCTGCGCCATCGGGGTCGCGGAAGGCTCGGGTGCGGGATCGTGCTGGTTGTGCTCGTCGCTCATGGTCGATGGCTGGGCGGGTTGGTCAGGGTGCCATGAAACAAATCAAACGGCGGGACGCGATCGTCGAAAAACAGGATGGAACGCTGATTGAGGGCCTGTTTGATGGCATCAATGCTCAACAGGAAATTGGCCAGCTCGGGATTTTCCTGGAAGACGGGCAGCGTTTTGGCGGCTTCCGCCACGCCCTCGCCTTCAATGCGCGTGGCCTCGGCCTGGGCGTTGGCGAGGGTCTCATTGGCCTGCCGGTCGGCGTTGGCCTTGATTTTGATGGCCTCGGCCTGGCCCTCATTCTGCGCCCGGCTGATGAGGATGTTGCGCTCCGACTTCATGCGATCGAACACGGCCTGGGTGACGCTTTCGGGCAGGCCGAGTTGTTGGATGCCGAGAAACTCGATTTGAATGCCATAGTTGTTGGTCTGCAACTCGCCCTGGACCATTTGTTCCATTTCCGCCTGAATCTGGTCGAACTGCAATTGCTTGGGGTCAACATTCACAAAATCCGAGAGCGGGTGTTGGCCCACCACGGTGATGTTGTCGCTGGCCAGCAGGCTTTCGAGCTGGCCCTGGGCGGCGGTCACGGAACCGTCCTTGAAACTGTTCAAAAACGCCGACGGATTCGAAATCTTCCAGCCGACATAAATGCTCGTGATGAGGCTGATCTGGTCAGCGGTCAGGGTCTCGCGGAATTTTTCCTGAAAGTTCTGGATGCGCTCGTCGAATTTGTAGACCTGCTGGACCGGCCAGGGCCATCTCAGGTGCAGGCCCGGTTCACACCGCGGACCCGTGATCCGGCCGAAGGTCGTGACCACGGCCACTTCCGACTGGCGGACTTGAAAGGTGAACAACAGCAGCGCGAAAATGACGATCAACACGGCGCCGGTAATGAGGGTGATGAGGTTCCGTTTCATGGTGAATTGGTGGACACATTCAGGTTCAAAAGGTCTTCGCGGATTTTATCCTCGAGATCAAACTGGAGCACGTTGTACGTGTTGGTCACGAGCAGGATGTATTTGCGCGCGTTGGCCGTGGCTTCGGGAAACATGTGAAAATACGCGCGCTGCCCGTAAACCGAGGGTGCGGCCGCATACGCGGCCATCTGGTTGGTGAACAAGCCGGCCCGGGCCAGGGCCGCCAGTTCGGTCTGCTGCTGTTGCGCCTCGGCCTGGCTGACGTCGGTGAACGCCTGGGCCCCGGCCAGCGCATTGGTCTGGATGGCTTCGGCCACCGCCGCGTTCGTCAGGGCAATCCTTTGCTGGGTGGCCGCGACGACCTTTTCGTAATCGCCCGCCACCTTCACCGGCGGGTGCAGGTCCTGGACCCCGACAAAAAGGATTTTGACGCCGAGCTCGTGCTGGTTCGAATCATTTTGAATTTTTTCATGCAACTGCCGGGCCGCCTCCACCCGCGATTCCGACAACACCGCGTTCAAATCCGCGCCCGCGAGATAATGCACAATCGCCCGGGTGGCCAGGTCCTGAAGCAGGTTGGTCGGGTCGGCGTTGTTGGTGGTCCAATCCAGCACGTTGGTGATTTGAAACTGCACCGGAATGCTGATGTCAATCAAGCCCACCGGCGCCACCTTCAGCCGGTCGCTGCGGTTGCCGCTGGAATTGGTCGCCAGCTCCGCTTCCCGGTTGCCGACCAGAAAATTGACCTCCTCGGTGTGGGTGACGGTCCACAAAACCGTCGGCTCGGCTTCGCTTTGCGCATTGGGCGTAAAGCCAACGTTAAACGTCTGGATCTGGCCCGTGCGATAGTGCCGGACCTGATCCACCGGCCAGGGCCATTTGAAATGCGCGCCCGGGTCCAAAACAGGCTGCCCGGCGGCCAGCCGTCCAAAATGTTCCAGCACCCCCTGTTCGCCCGGCTCGATGATGACCACGCAGGTGGACAAAAGCAGCGCCGCCAATTGTGCCAGGAACAGGACGGGCAGGCTTTTCTTCAGCAATTGGAAGAACCAGGTTTCAGAAACCTTGAAACCAAATTGATAATCCAGCGCCTGGGCCGCCGTGGTGAACAGACTCTCCGGCTGGGCCAGCAATCCGACGATCCGGCTGTCGTACAGCAGGCGGGCGACCTTGCCCTTCACCCGCGGGCGGTAAATTTCCAGGAGCAACATCATGAGGGTTTCCAGCGCCAGCAACGCCAGCAGCACGCACAAGGCACGCGCCAGATAGGCATCAATCTGGGGGAACTCCGTCTTGACCCCGGCAATGCCGAGCGCCGTCACAAAGCAGATATAAGCGCCGGCCAGCAGAAAACTCGCGCCGGGCCGCAGCAACCGGTGGTTTTCCAGCCGCGCGATGGTCACGGAAAAACGGCCGACCAGAAACAACGCCAGCGCGAAAATGCCGAACAAGGCCAGCGACGGCATGGCGCGTTCGGGGGCAATGCCGGTGGTGGTTTGGGAAATCCAGCGCCAGAGCAGATACGCGCCGCCGCCTTCGAGCAGCAACAACAGCACGCTGAAACCCGGCACCAGAAATTTCTCAAACAGTTCACGCGAGTGCCGGGCCGGAAAAACCTCCCCGTCCTTCGTTTCAAACAGCGTGGTTTGACCGCGGGTGCGGGCCAGCTCCTCCACCTCCAGCTTTTCCAGACGTTCGTTTTCCTCCAGCCGCATCTGGAACCAGCTCGCGAACGCCACCAGGGTCCCCAGGCCGAGGAAAATCGCGGCGGCCTCGCCCGCCAGCGAATTCACGTAGGCGGTCACGGCAAACGCGGCAATGAAAATCGCCAGCGCGGCCGCCAGATTCACCAGGCCGTTCTTTTGAACGTTGCGTTCCATTTATTTTCGTTAAATCGTTAAATTGTCCCATCGTCAAACCGGCCGCCCGATTCAGCGGTTCAACCGGTTGAGGATTTGCGGCTCAGCTCAATTCGCGCTCTTCAAACAACGCCGTGCCGATGGCCAGCGCCGCGCCCGCGTAGCCGACGGTATAGCCAAAGGCCTTCGCCACGTAATCCCAGTGAAACGTGCTTTTGCCCATGTCCAGGGCGTCCGCGAGCCAGAAAAGCTGCCAGTTTGGAATGACGGTGTAAAGCGTTGAAGCCCACCAATGGCCTGCTTCCGCCCGCTGGCCAAAGAGATAATCCGACATCAGCCCGATCAGAAAAAAGGCCGAGCAAACCGCCAGGGTCGGGATGGTGTCCAGCCGCGTCGAACACGCCAGCGCCAGCGCCGCCAGAATCCATACGGCAAACAAAATTAAAATGCCCGCCGGCACCAGCCGCCAGTCCACCTGCGCCATCGTGCCCAGACTCTCCTGCTGTTGGGTGAACCGGATGATGATGAAGGCGGCCAGGGTCGCCATCACCACCAGGGCCATGACCGCGTCGCTCACAAACGGCCGGCGCAGGAAAAAATTGCTGAATCCGCCCAACGCATAGGCGAGGGTGACGCCGGCCCCGAAAATGCCAAGCGCAGCCAGATCGGTGCTGCCATAGGCATCAAACGCCATTTTGCTGCACAGCAACACACCCAGGAGATTGACATACGTCAGCAACACCAGCGCGGCCGCCAAGCCGGCGTATTTGCCCAGCAGGAACTGCGCGCGCCCGATCGGCTTGGACAGCACCGCCAGCGCCGTGCCCACGCGGATTTCACGGGCCAGCGACGAGGAAGCGCTCAGCACGGCGCCAAACAATCCCGAGAGCAGCATCACCGCCAGGGCGCTGTTTTCAACCAGCTTGGGTTCGTCCCCCAGCGCAAAGTAATAGGGCACCGCCAGGAAAATTTCAAAAACCACCGACCCCGTCATCAGCAATAAAAACACGGGTTGCCGGATCAGTTCCATGAAGGCATTGGCGGCGATGGTGAAAAATTGTCGCACGATAAATTCCCGTCAGATTAACCGGTCGGCGACAAATTGCCAGCGGTTAATCCGTTCAACGGGCAGGCCGTGATCGCGTTTTCAGGAAAATGGAGCGTCCGGCCGGTCGTTTTGTTCAAAATGAAATTCACGCCATCGCCCGCGCGATCGCGTTCCACCAGCGATCGTGCAGTTCAGTCACCGGCACGCTGACTTCACTGGTGCCCGCCTTGATGGCCAATTGCTCACCGCCCACCCGGCCGATTGTCACCGCCGGCACGCCGAGCAGTTTGGCGCGTTCCACCACCTTCACCGCATCCAGCGGTTGGCAGGTGATGACCACGCGGCTTTGTGTTTCGCCGAATAACAGGGCGTCCAATTGGTGGGGCGAGGCTACCGACGAGCCGTTGTCAGTAGTACCATCGGCTCGCGAGGACGCTCGCCCCACCGAAGTAAGATCAATCGCGGCACCCATCAACCTTGGCGTTCCGCGCGCCACCAGCTGGCTGATGCAACTTTCGGCCAGACACACCGCCAGTCCGCCTTCGCTGCAATCATGCGCGCTCTTGATGAGGCCCGACTGAATCAGGCCCAGCAGCGTGGTGTGCAAGGTTCTCGCTTGTTCCAGATCGCAACGTGGCGGCGTCCCGGTTTTCTTTCCGTGCAAGGCCTGCAACCAGGCTGAACCGCCAAGGCCCAGCAGCGGGTCGTCGGTATCCACTGGTTCACCAAGCAAAATGACGGCATCGCCCTCATCCTTGAACCATTGCGTCGTGATGTGCTCCGGTTTTTCGATGAGGCCGACCATCGCCACCGTGGGCGTGGGGTCAATCGGCCCGGCGGGACTTTGATTGTAAAGCGAGCAATTGCCGCCGGTGACCGGCGCGTTGAAGGCCTGGCAGGCGTCGGCCAGTCCGCGCACCGATTCCTTGAGCTGCCAGAACAGTTCCGGTTTGAACGGGTTGCCGTAGTTCAAGTTGTCCGTCACGCCCAACGGCGCCGCGCCGGAACAGGCCAGATTCCGCGCCGCCTCGGTCACGACAATTTTCCCGCCTTCGTAAGGATCGAGGTAAACGTAAGCGCCGTTGCCATCCACCGTCAGCGCAATGTATTTGTCCGGCGTAGGTTTGTGGGTTGACAATTCCGGCAAGGAATCGGTCTTGATGCGCAACACCGCTGCGTCGCTGCCGGGACAAACCGCCGAACCGTCGCGCACCATATGATCGTATTGCCGGTAAACCCAGTTCTTCGACGCAATCGTCGGCCAGGCGAGCAATTTTAGGAGATCGGCCTTGGCATCCTGCGTTGCGGGAATTTGGTCCAGCCGAAACGCGCGGACGTCCTTCAAATACGCCGGTTCCCGGGCATCGCGCTGATACACCGGCGATTCGTCGGCAATTTTTTTTGCCGGAATATCGGCAACCACCTGGCCGTGCTGTTTTACCACCATGCGGCCGGTGTCGGTGACGTAACCGATTTCCGACCATGGCAAATCCCATTTGTCGAAAATTCGCTTCACTTCCTCTTCACGGCCCTTGTGGACGATAATGAGCATCCGCTCCTGCGATTCCGACAGCATGAGGTCGTAGCTCGTCATGTTCGGCGCGCGTTGCGGGACCTTGTCCAATTCAATCTCAATGCCCGTGCCCGCGCGGGCGGCGGTCTCGCACGTGGAGCAGGTCAGGCCGGCCGCGCCCATGTCCTGGATGCCCGCGACCGCACCGGTGGCGAGCAGTTCGAGGCACGCTTCGCACACGAGCTTTTCCATGAACGGATCGCCCACCTGCACCGCGCCGCGCTGTTGCTCGGCGGATTCCTCGGTCAAGTCCTGCGACGCGAACGACGCGCCTGCGAGGCCATCGCGGCCCGTGGGCGGCCCGACGTAAAAAACGGGATTGCCAATGCCTTTGGCCGCGCCGCGCGCGATTTGTTCGTGGCGCAGCACGCCGAGGCAGAAGGCGTTCACCAGCGGATTGCCCTCGTAGGATTTGTCGAAGTAAACCTCGCCGGCGATGGTCGGGATGCCGAAGCAATTGCCGTAATGCGCAATGCCGTTGACGACGCCAGAGAACAGCCGCTTGTTATTGGCAACCTGGCTTTGTGCACCATTTTCCCCGGTAATCGGGCCGAAGCGCAATGAATTGACCGCGCAAATCGGCCGGGCGCCCATCGTAAAAATATCGCGCACGATGCCGCCGACGCCCGTGGCCGCGCCCTGGAACGGCTCAACCGCGCTCGGGTGATTATGCGATTCAATCTTGAACGCGATGGCCAGGCCGTCGCCGATGTCAATGATGCCGGCGTTTTCTTCGCCCGCGCCGACGAGGATTTTCCTGGATTTGGTGGGAAAGGTTTTGAGCAGCGGGCGGGTGTTTTTGTAGCTGCAATGTTCACTCCACATCACCGAAAAAATGCCCAGCTCGGTATAGCTCGGCACGCGCCCGAGGACTTCTTTGACACGGACATACTCCTCCGGCGTGAGATTGTGTTTGGCGACCAGTTCAGGGGTGATGGCGGGTTCGGTCATGGGGAAAAATTTCTCACGCAGCCTTCGCTGCCGTTTTCCTTTGCAACGCGGCAATCATGCTTTCAAAAACCCCGCGGCCATCGTCGCTGGCGAGCAGCGGTTCGCAGGCGCGTTCGGGATGCGGCATCAGGCCGGCCACGTTCCGGCGCTGGTTGCAGATGCCGGCAATGTTCAGCAGCGACCCGTTCGGGTTGGCACCCTCGGTCACGTCGCCGGTGACGGAACAGTATTGCCACAAAATCTGGTTGTTCGCCTTGAGTTTTGCCAGCGTCTCATCGTCGGCGAAATAGCAGCCTTCACCATGGGCAATGGGAATTTTCAGCGATTTGTCCGCGGGAATTTTACTCGTAAACGGCGAGTCGGGCGTGACGGTCTTCAGGAAAATATGTTCACAATGGAATTGCAGGTCGCGGTTGCGGACGAGCGCGCCGGGCAGCAGGCCGGCTTCCGTGAGCACCTGAAAGCCGTTGCAGATGCCGAGCACCAGGCCGCCGTTGTCGGCGAACTGTTTCACCGCCTGCATCACCGGACTGAACCGCGCAATCGCGCCGCAACGCAGATAATCGCCGTAACTGAAACCGCCGGGCACGATGACGGCGTCGGTGTCGCCGAGCGCGGTTTCCTTGTGCCAGACGTAGCGCGCGGAATGGCCGAAGACATCGCGCAGGGCGTGAATGGCGTCCTGGTCGCAGTTGGAGGCGGGAAATTGTAAAACAGCGAAGTTCATGGGCGTGACATGTGACAAGTGACGTGTGACAAGAGAGACCAACCACGATGACTGACGGGCGGGAAGCCTCTTGTCACCTGCCACCTGTCACCTGTCACTTTCTGGTTCATTCAATCTCCAGCCTATAATCCTCGATCACCGGGTTGCTTAAAAATTTGTGGCACGCCTCGTCGAGGGTCTTGCGCGCGGCTTCCCGGTCCGTGCCGTCCAGTTCAATTTCCAGATATTTGCCGACGTGAACGGCCTGGATGCCCTGGTGGCCCATCTGTTCCAGCGCGTTCCGGACGGTTTTGCCCTGGGGATCCACCACGGCCTTCTTTGGAGTTATGACAATTTTTGCTTTCATCTTCGCTCCGGGAATCCGGAGCCGGATGCGGGAATTTTGTGAAAAAACGCCGCGTCGAGCGAGCAATTTTTGAGCGCCGCACAATTTTTGAGGCGCGTGCTGCAAGAATCGTTGAATTTGTCCGCCGCTTGCGCCATGGTTGTCGCTGTGAATACTTCGATTTCCATGGAGGAACCGGCGACGGGCAACATCAGCGCCGAGCGCAAACCGCCCGGACCCTGTTCCATCGTCATCTTTGGCGCGAGCGGCGACCTCACCGCGCGCAAACTCATCCCCGCGTTTTATCATCTGTGCAAGGACAAGCAGCTGCCGTCCGCGTTCCGGGTCATCGGCTTTGCCCGGCGCGACAAGACGGACGAATCGTGGCGGAACGAATTGCGCGAGGAGCTCAACCAATTCTCGCGGACCCAGCCGGTGGACGAGGCGGTGTGGAAGGAATTCGCCAAAAATCTGTTTTATTGCCGGGGTGACCTCACCGACGCCGCAGCCTACAAAAAGCTGGAAGAACTGCTGACCTCGTTCGGCAGCGGTCCGCTGCGGGAAAATCTGCTATTATATCTCGCCACACAACCGAGCCAGTTCGGCGAAGTTATTGAGCAAATCCATCGCGCCGGTCTGTTGCACAAGGACGGCGCCGGCTGGCAACGCATCGTGGTGGAGAAACCATTCGGCCACGATCTCGCCTCCGCCCAAATGTTGAACCGCGAATTGACGCGCTACGCCCACGAGCAGCAGGTCTGCCGCATTGACCATTATCTCGGCAAGGAGACGGTCCAGAACATCTTGATGTTCCGTTTTTCCAATTCGATTTTTGAACGGCTCTGGAACCGCGAATCCGTGGAGCACGTGCAAATCACCGTCAGCGAAAAAATCGGCGTGGGCGACCGCGGCGGTTATTACGAGGAAGCCGGTGCCTTGCGCGACATGGTGCAGAACCACATGCTTCAGGTGCTGTCGCTCGTGACCATGGAGCCGCCCGTGTCGCTCGCCGCCGAATCCGTCCGCGACGAAAAGGTCAAGCTGCTCAAATCCATCCGTGCGCTGACGCCCGAGGACGTGGCCCGACAGGTCGTGCGCGGACAATACTTTGCCGGCATCGTCAACGGCGAAGCGCGGCCCGGATACCGGCAGGAGCCGAAGGTGCAGCCGAATTCCAATGTCGAAACCTACGTCGCGTTGAAGCTCCTCATCGACAACTGGCGCTGGTCGGGTGTGCCGTTTTATCTGCGCACCGGCAAAAACCTGCCCATGAGCGCCAGCGAAGTGCGCATCCAATTTCGCCCCACACCGCACGTGCTGTTCGCCGCGCAATGCGGGCAACATCTTGACACCAACGCCATTGCATTGCGCCTCCAGCCGAATGAAGGCATCTATCTGCGGTTCAACGGCAAGGTGCCGGGCATGAGTCTGGGCGTGCGACCCGTGCGGATGCATTT
>Ga0187851_10004365_pt1 | contig 11580 bp, 8 predicted proteins | sample June2016WEW_6_10_FD_132997 | JGI IMG/M metagenome (GOLD analysis project Ga0187851, IMG submission 132997) | Peatland microbial communities from SPRUCE experiment site at the Marcell Experimental Forest, Minnesota, USA - June2016WEW_6_10 | ecosystem: Environmental > Terrestrial > Soil > Wetlands... | reverse complement strand
CCATGCGGGCGACATGCAGGCGCGCGAGTTGAAAGCGCTCATTGAAGCGGCGGGCACCGATTTCGTGGGCGCCTGCCTGGATACCGGCAACCCCATGTGGGTGGTGGAAGACCCGCTGCTCACTCTGGAAACGCTGGCGCCCTACGTGGCCACGTCGCACGTGCGCGACAGCGCGGTCTTCGAGCATCCCCGCGGCGCGGCGGCGCAGTGGGTCGCGCTGGGCGACGGTTCAGTGGATTTCGCGCGCTTCGTGGAGCTCTATCGCAAGCTGTGCCCGCGCGCATCCATGCAGCTTGAGATCATTACCGGCAGGCCGCCAGAGGTGCTGCCATATTTGGAGCCGGACTTTTGGAAGGCGTTTGCGAAGACGCCAGCCTGGGAGTTCGCACGCTTCCTCGCTCTGGCGAAGAGCGGGCGGCCGTTCCTGGGGAACATGGTGATCGGACAATGGTCCGACAATTCGCCCGTGCTGGAGGCGGCGCTGAAGGAGCAGCAGCGCGTGGATCTGGAGCGCAGCTTGGAATACGCCAAGAAGAAGCTGGGGGCAGGGGTCCGCTGGCGGGGGTGAGGTGTTTGCGCCATCACTCCTGGGAATCGCCTGAAGTCGCTGAAGCCGTCTCCCCCGTCCACCCCCAGGCGTAGAACAAAACTGCGCAGGGTCTCTCAGGCAGGCTGAGAAGGCCGGAGTGGACGTCGGCTGCAGGACTGGAGTCCTGCCCCACTGGGGCTGAGACTTTAGGCTGTCTTACGCCCGTTGGCGATCTCGATAGCCTTCTTCAGCAGCGGATCTTCCTGCTTGTGCTCCGGCTGATCCGGTGCCACGGGCAGCGGCTCGTCGTTCTCGTCGAGTTCCACCTGGGCTTCGGGCTCCGACATGACGGTCTCCGGCGTGACGCCCACATCCTGGATGGCCTTGCCGTCCGGCGAATAATACTTGGCCACCGAGAGGATGATAGCGCCGCCGTCTTCCATGGTGACGGCCTTGCGCAAAGAAGCGTCGCCGTACGTCCGCTCGCCGACCAGCTCGGCGCGCTTGTCGTCCATCAGGGCGCCAGCGGCGATTTCGGCGCCGGCCGCCGTGCCCCGGTTGGTGATCACCACCAGCGGCAGCGTGGTAATGTCTTTGGCGGCTTCCGCTTCAAAATCCTGGCGCGGCACCTTTTGGCCCTGCAAATAGGTGATCTCGCCTTTGGCCAGGAAGAGGTTCGCCAGCGCGATGCCCTCCGCCGGCTCGCCTACCGCGCAGTTGCGCAGATCCAGGATCAGCTTCTGAGCGCCCTGTTTTTGCAGCAACTCCACGGCGGCAGCGACTTCCTTCACCTTGCCCGGCGCCAGCGTGGACGGTTGAATGTAGCCGATATTGTCCGCCATCATCTTCTGGGTGACCGCGGGATACACGATGGCGGCGCGCGTTAGCTTGATCTTTTGCGGTTCCGGCCGCCGCACCCGCACCACCGTCAGTTCCACATTCGATCCTGCCTCGCCCTCCAGCAGCAGCGCGGCGTACGCCAACGGCATGTCCCGCGTGGCCACGCCGTTGATGGTTTCGAGCATGTCGTTGGTGGACAGGCCCGCCTTGGCCGCGGGCGATCCGGGAGTCACCCCCACGATGCCCACGAATCCGAATTTCTTGGCCAGCACCATGCCCACCCCGGCCTTATGCGCGTCCTTGTTCTTCAGGTAGTCCTTGTACTGGTCGGCATTGAGATAGCTGGCGAATGGATCGACCGATTCGAGCAGCCCGTTCAAAGCGCCCAGGGTGACGCTCTTCATGTCCGGCTCTTCCACGTACTCGCTCTTGATGCGGTGCAGCACTTCCGTGTACACGCCGAGCTGTGGATAAGGCCGGTCGGTCGATGCGCTTCTGCCCAACACGCTGCCTAAAACCAACAGCAGCATGACGCATGTAGAGGTGGTGACCACCAGGTATTTGATACGGCTGTTCATATAGTTCGAACCTATTGCAAAATGGAGGGGACCCGATGCCATTATAGCAGGCCCAGCGCGAGGCTGAAGCCCCGCGCGGGCTAAAGCCCGCCCTCCAGCGATTAGACGGCGATCAGGCGGTTCTGGTTGCCCGGCGCGTTTTACCGGCTACCGGCCGCCGTTGCGCCCGGCGATGGGCTCGCCTCCTGACCGCAGCCTTCCTCCGGGCAGGGGATGTCCTGACGGTGCGGGCCGCAGTCGTCAGGGCCGCCCGTGGGGGCGCGCCTAGGGAAACCGCGAAGACCCCAGGGATCTGCGGTTCGGGTAACTGGACGGGCAACTCCGGCGGGAGCGCCGTGGCTAGTTCGGGCGTCGCGGCGGCCGGCGGGAGCGCGGCGCCGGTCTCCGGAACTCTTGGCTCGGTCATCACGGGCCGCCCCTGGCCGCCGTCCGGCCGGCGCTCCAGCATCGCCATGATCGTGCCGGTGGCTTGGCCCAGGTCGATGCGCGCCACATTATGGTTGAACAACGCGGCAATCCGATTGTCGCTGGCGCGCTCCAGGCGCGTCTGCGCATCGGTGACCTCCAGGCTGCTGGCGACGCCCGCCTCGTAGCGCCGGCGGGCCTGGGTGAACTCGCTCTCGGCCAGCGCGAGCCCTGCTTCCGCCACTTTGGCCTGCTCCTCGGCGGAATGCAGGCTGTCCAGAGCCATGCGTACCTCCAACTCGATCTGCTCGTGCAGGTCGTTGGTTCGCACCCGCTCCTGGCGGAATTGCGAGGCCGTTTCTGAGCGGTGGGCGTCCCGCCGGCCGCCGTCGAAGATGGGCACGCGCAGGGATACGCCGTAATCCCGCGTGGGCAGTAATGCCACGGTGTCGCCGTTGACTCCTGTGGTGCCGTAGTCCGCATAAGCGACCAGGTTCGGCAGGCGTTCGGCCTTGACGGCATTGGCGTTCAGGCGGGCGGCGGCTTCCCGTTCGGCCTGCGCTTTGACATCCGGACGGTTCTTCCAGGCCTGGCTTTCGGCCTGCTCCACGGTGATGGCATCTAGCGGTTCATAGCTCAGTTTGTCGGTAAGTTCCAACTCCGTAGCCAGATTCAGGCCCATCGCCCGCAACAACTGCAGGTGAGACTTGCTGCGCTCGTTCTCGACCACCAGCAGGCGCTGCCGTTCATTGGCAAGCTGCACGCTCGCGCGGGTGACCTCGATGCCGGTGCCCGTGCCCGCGCTTTTCTGGTTCTCCGCCTGCTTCAGAACCGCTTCGGCCAGCCCGACGTTCGCCTGATAGGCTTCCACGTTGGCATTCGCGCGCAGGGCGGAAAGGTACGCTTTGGCCACCGCCGCCGAGACCGAGTTGTCGGTATTGCTCCGATCGCTCTTAGCGGCGCGGTACGCGGCGCGCGAGGATTGATACCGGCGGACGTTGCTGAAGTCGAAAACGCTCTGCGTCAGCCGGGCGCGCACGTCCACCGAGTTGAAGGGGCCCACCACCCGCGGGATTTTGGTGGCGATGTCGCCCAGCAGGGGCGCCTCGGCGGTGTTCAGCACGCCGCATATCAGCGGAGTGGCCGTGCATGCCGGGGGATTCTTGGCAGCCCCCAGCAGCGTATCGGTGGCGGCCAGGTCCAGGCCCAGGGCGGCCAGACTGCGCATGGCGGTGGTTTGCGAGGCTTGCGTTTCGATATCCGGCAGCAACGCGGAGCGCACTTCGTTGGACCGCGATTTGGCCTGGCGAAGATTCTCGTCGGAAAGCTGGATATAGGTGCTGCCTTCCGGAGATAGCGCTAACTCGACCGCGCGCTTCAGAGTCAGTTGCAAGGGGCCGCGATTCGGCGAACCTTCTCCCGCGGGACAAAGCCATGGCACTGTGACTAACAATGCCGGCAGAAACCATCTGTGCATCGAGCGCTCCTCATACTGCATAAGTCGGTTACAACTTACGGCTATATCCTCCGGTAAGGAGGAGTTTATCATCGATCTAAGTAACCGGAGTTATGCAGCCCAAATATTCTCGCTGCAATTGAATCCTGTGGGGCAGGCTCTCAGCCTGCGGCGGCCTCCCAGGCCGCCTGTTCCCCCCTTCCGCTTGCGACAATGCCGTTCTGCGGGGCAGGCCCCAGCCGCGCGACTGGAGTCCTGTGTTCTGATACAATCGGGTAGCACGAATGTCCACTGTAAACGGCCAACCGCGGCTCACGGTTGCGGATCTGGCTGCCCGCTGCCGCGGCCAATTCATTCCGCTCACCAATACCTTCTCCTATTTCTGCACTCCTTCCATGGCGGAAGAGGATCTGCGGCAGTATTTGCACGATCCCATCGCGGCCCTCTCGCCCCTGATTTGCGCCGATCTCGGCACGGTGGGACTGGCGCTGGTGCCCTACCTGGAGAAAGGCAATGGCCGCGCGGGCGACATTGTCAGCTTCGAAAAACCGGCGGAAGGGCGCCAGTTGACCTCCGCGCGCGTGGCGGCCGGCGGGATGACCATCCTGGTGCTGGCGACCAAGGAAGAGGACGTCGCCAACTATCACTACACCTTTTACAACGCGCTGGCCGCGCTCATTGCGGATACCTGGCAGTTAGGTCCCCGGGAAAGCTTCTACCAGCAGTTGCGCGAGGAGTTGAGCGCGGAAGTGCATGGCGAGGTGGACGAGCGCAGTTGGCACCTGAAGCAGGCTCTGGTCCGGCGTCAGACCAACATCCGCAAGGAAACCAAGTTATTTCGCGACTACGCGCGGCAGGCGTTTGAAGATACGCTGACGCTCTATCTGCACGGTACCTGCTGCGATATCGACGTGGAGACCGGCCCGCGCCAGATGCCCAGCCGCTACCTGCGCAAACGCCTGGAACTGCTGGTTTCGTTGTACCCGCCGCCGGAGGGTTACGCCGTCTTCCCCGAGCAGTTGAAGAAGCGGTAGGTGGGCGAAGGCGGTTGCCGGTTTCTTCCCCTTTTTGAAGGTTCGCCGATGCGCGGGTCCTCGTGACACACCATCCCCAAGCGAGGCGGCGCGCTCGGTCCCGATCTTAGACGGCCATCTCAGTCTTGTTGTGAGAGCGCTTGACCGGCACTCACCCTCCATTTCCGTTCTGAATTCATCCGTTTTTGAGGCTATTGAGGCGTACTGAAAAACACCAACGCAGAAAAAAGTTCCTCTCTCGACGTTTGCGAAAGAGGCGGACCGGTGTACACTAGTGCAGCCGGGATGCCCAAAGGGAAATCCGCATCAAAATGTTGTCACCCAAAAGGAGGGATTAATGCCTAAGCGCAAAGGTCCAAGCCAGGATCGCGAAGGACGCGAAAAGGAAGAACACGAACAGCACGAAGGGGAGCAGCATACCCGGCATGAGGGTGACGATAGAGGACAGCCGCGCCGGCGCCGAATGGGCCGGGAGCACGCCGTCCACCAACAGATTCTCGACCGCCGTCTGGGGGGAGGCGCCCCGGCCACGCCGGAGGCTTACGCCAATGCGCTCCAACAGTGGCTTCGGCTGCCTGGATCGGTAGTACGGCCGCCAACAGATGAGAAGCCGGTCCCGGCAACCAAGCCGCAGGGTGTTGACCAGGGGAAGGAGGACCGCTCATGAGTCTCAACGGCACAGTATGGACTCCGATCGGCCCCAGTCCGATTGCCGAGGGCACCACCAATGACAATGGCCTGGTGTCGTCGATCGCCATCAATCCCAACAATCCCAACATCATTTATATGGGCACGGTGGGCGGAGGCGTTTGGCGCTCGAACGATGGCGGTACCACGTGGACGCCGATCTTCGACAGGCAGATTGCCCTGGGCGTGGGTGAGCCCGCCGCCATTGCCATCGATCCTAACAATACCAACACTGTCTATGTCGGAACCAGCGGGCGTTTTGCCCCGCAGCCGCAGGCGGGCCTGTTCAAATCGACGGACGGCGGGGGCAGTTGGATCCTGCTAGGCTCAGGCTACCCAGCCGCGAATACAGGTAACTCCATCGGGCTCGTGGGCCTATGGATCGACGCCGTGATTGTCGATCCGACTAACAGCAATGTGGTCTACCTGGCGGGCGGAGCCCCTCCTGGTAGCGGAGCCACCGGCGGATTGTTCCGTTCGACGGACGGCGGCCAGAATTTCACCGCGGGCGCGAATGGCTTCGGGGACGCCCGCTCGCTGGTGGTGGACAGTTCCACGCCGGCCAACGCGCGCGTCCTGTACGCGGGGATTTCGGGACGCGGTGTGTTCCGCTCCAACGACGGCGGACAGATCTGGACCCAGATTCTGAGCGCAGCCACGCCTGTGGTGGCGGCGGCGCTCGGCGCGGGAGGCTTCGGAAAGGTGGTGGTGTCGCTCGCCCCACCCACTCACCCCGTACCCAATCCGGGCGGCGTGCAAGTGCTTTACGCCAGCATGCAAGGAACCGGCGGCGCACCCGATCCCGTAGGCATATTTATGAGCACCAACCACGGCGCCACCTGGGTGCGGCAGACAGCGACCGGCATGCCCACAAACACGCAGGGCGGATACAGCTTCCACATGGCGGTGGACCCCGGGTCGCCCGGCGACGGAATCAACGACATCGTCTATTTCGGCGCGGTGGGCCAGGCCAGGTCGGCCAACTCCGGGAACAGTTTTGGCGCCCGCTTCCCGATCCACTCCGATACGCATTCGTGGGCCTTCATCCCGCAGCCAAGTCCTACTCCGTCTATTGTGTTTTGCGGCAACGACGGCGGCCTGGACAAGTCCATCGACAGCGGTGGGACTTGGATATCGCGCAACTCCGGCGGCCTGCAAACCGGGCTCTTCTATAACATCGACATCAAGCCGGACGCCACCGGCAGTGTGACGGTGGGAGCGCTGCAGGACAACGAAATCGAGAAGAGCGGAGCGGGGTTGGGGTGGGTGGGCACCAATGGCGGCGACGGCTGGGATGTGGCTTATGATGGCGTCACCCCAGGCCAGGTGTATGCCTCCAGCGGATTCTGGTCCACAACTCCTCCAACCCCACCGATTCCCTGCACTCTGGTGTTTCGCTCGACCGACGACGCATCCACTTTTCCATTTACCCCTAACCCCTTAACGGCTATTACGCCGTGGACCACAGCCACCGACGCGGGCTGCTACCTGGCCCCGGTTACCACCGACCCGAGTGCGGCAGGCATCGTTTATGTCAGCGGCAGCCAGAATCTGTGGCAGAGCCGGAACGCCGGCACTAGTTGGCGCATTCTCTCCCCTTTCAATGGCACCGGCAACGTGGATGTGGCCGCGGTCAACGGGAATAACGTCGTCATCGCCGTGGGCAACCAGGTATTCGTCTCCACCAATGCGCTCTTGCCTACGGTGGGTGCGCCGGCTGGAGTGACGTTCACCAACATCACCAGGAACCTGCCCGGCCGCAACGTGGCGCGCGCGTTGTTTGACCCCAACGATCCGACCGTGATCTACGCGGTGATGGGCGGCTTCGCCGGTGGCGGGCCGAGCGGACATGTGTTCCGCACCTCGGTGGGTGCCACGGCTTGGACTGACATTTCGCCGGTGCTCGATATTCCCTTCAACGCCATCGCACTGGACGGCAGCGCCACACCCACCGCGATCTACGTGGGCACCGATTATGGCGTGTTGCGCTCGCTCGACGGCGGCGGGTCGTGGTCGATATTGGACGATATCCACTTTCCACGGGTCCCGGTTCTCGACCTGATCTTCCGCAACGGGATACTGCGCGCGGGCACCTACGGGCGCGGCGCGTTCGCATTCGTCAAGCCCGCGGGACCGGCCATCGCCGTTCATCTGGATGACGGGCTGGCGTTCGGAACGGTTTGTCAGGGGCCTCAATATCTCAACCTGGAGGTGTACAACGTCGGCTCGGCGGACCTGTTGATCGACAACGTGCAGCGGCTGATGGGGTCGACGGACTTTACGGTGCTGCCCACTCCGGCCACGCCGCTGGTGCTGCCTGCGGGCGAAGATATCGAGTTCACGGTAGTGTACAACCCCACTGTGGCGGGGGTCTTTGAGGTCGCTACCATCCGCATCACCAGCAACGATCCGACGGCGCCGGTCGTGGACCTGGCCGCCACCGGATTCCAAGGGACCGGAAACCTCGGAATGGCCATCGCGGACAGCGGGAACATCGGCAATGCGTGCGTGGGTTCGTTCGTGGACGAGGAACTGACCATCAATAACAGCGGCAGTTGCCCGCTTGTGGTGTTCGGAGTTGCCTCGTCTTCGCCTGATTTCCTGGCGCCCCAGCTTTCCGCTCCGCTGCTGCTGGGCTCGGGAGAATCGACAGAGGTGACCATCCGCTTTCAGCCGACCAGTTTCGGCGCCAAGGCGGCTACCATCACCGTGTTCAGCAACGATCCCGCGGGAGCGCGTGACGTGGCCGTTACCGGCTTTGCGCCGGCGCCGCGGCTGGCGCTGGTGATTGCCGACACCGGCAACTTCGGCAACTGCTGCATCGGGTCGTTTAAAGACGAGCCGTTGATTCTGAGCAACAGCGGCCGGTGCACGTTGTCGGTGACCGGTATCGCGTCGTCATCGGCCGAGTTTCTGGTGCCGGAGGTGTTGTTATTTCCGCTGACGATTGAGGCGGGAGGCTCCCTGGAAGTGCCCATCCGCTTCCAGCCGGCCAGCTTCGGAGCCAAAGCGGCGACCATCACGGTGACCAGCGACGATCCGGCGGGACCGCACAAGATCGCGGTGTCGGGGAATGCCCCTTCGGGCAAGCTGTCGGTGACCGGGACGGCCTACTTCGGTGGAGTGAAGTGCGGCCGGCTTGAGTTCCGCACCATTGCGGTTTGCAACGTCGGCGAATGCGACCTGCACGTAACTAAGGTGCATTTCGAACACAGGAATCGGCACTGGAGGCTGGTGCACAATCCGTTCCCGGCGACGCTCCATCCGGGATCGTGCCTGGACGTGGTGATTCGGTACAAAGCCACCCAGAAGGAGCCGAGACCCTGCGAACTGGTGATCGTGAGCGACGATCCGGCGACACCGGTCAGAGAAGTGGAGGTGATCGCCTGGACGCTCTGCTGCTGCAAGAAGTGTTGCAAGGAGTGCTGCGAGGTCAGTTGTTGCGCGGCGCCTCACAAGGAGTGCTGTGAAGACCATCGCCGCGAGTGTTGCGAGGAAGAGCGGCACGAGGAGCACGAGTGTCGTGAGGATGAGGACTAGGGACCAGAGGAGGCGAGATGGATTTCATCGAACGGCTGTTTCACATTGCTCCTGACGGCGGTAACGGAGTCACAGAGCTGGCTATCGTACTGATTTGTGGCTTCGTTCCACTAGCAGCCAATTGGCTATGGAAGAGGAGAAGGCGGCCCCCTTGTGGGGCAGGTTGACAACTGTCGACAACCTGCAGCGGCCTCTCAGGCCGCCCCCTCCTTCATATCACTGCTGCGGACGCTTGGCCTGCTCCATCGCAATCTGATTGATGTGCGCCAGCGCCTTGGCCCCCGACGCCCCTTCGATGGCCTTCACCGCGATGTCTTGCACCTGCTGCTTGGCCTCCTCCATCTGCTTCTCGAGCGCCGCGATCTGCGACGCCTGCCGCGCGATGGTGTCTTCCAGCGTCTTCACCTGCAGGCTCGCGAGGCGCTTCTCCGTGTCGGCTTCCTTCTTCAAGAGCAGGATCTCCTGCGCGGATTTCTGCTCCGCCGCCTTGGCCGCCAGCACCGCCGCCTTCTCCGATTCCGTCTTCACGGTCTCGGGGAAATCCTGCGCTTCCTTGCGCAGCCGCAGCAATTCCTGCTCCTGCTCCTTCAACGCGGTCTCGCGCTGCTGCCAGCTCTTTTCCAGCGTCTCCTGCCGCTCTTTGTTCTTCTTCTCCTGGAGCCGCTGATCCTCTTCGTATTTGTCCTGCGCCTTCTTGCGCTCCAGGTTCTTCTTGTATTCGTACTCCTCGATTTCCCGCGCGCGCGCCTTCTTCAGATTCTCTTCCTGCTCCTTGCGCTCGCGCTCGCCGTCGCGGGATTCCGACTCCCAGACCGCCCGCTGTTCCGCGACCTCGGCCTCCAGCCGCTCCTTCTCGCGGGCGTGATCCTGCACCATCTGGTCCAGCGCCGTGGCGGCCACATCGATCTTGTGCAACCGCTCCAGCTCCGCGCGCTCCAGGTTGACGGCCTCGCGCACCGCGGAAAGCCGCTCGACTTCTTCCACCAGCTTGCCGGAGACGTCCGCCAGCGCCTTGGAAATCTCCAGACCCAGGCCGGAGATCCTCTGCACCACAACTTCCACCGTGGTGCCCGCGACGGCTTGGCGGACCTCGGCCGCGCGCAGGCGTGCCGCCTCCTCGGCTTTGGCATCGGCCGACTCGCGGGCGGCCTCCGTCTCCTGCCGTATCTCGGCGAATTCTTCCTGTATCTCGGTCTTGGCGCGTTTGGCGCGCACGGGAGGTTTGGTTGGTTTAGGCATTTTCGCGATCAGCATAACAGATCTGCAAGCGCTGTGGCAGATGGTGGCACAGGCTTCAGCCTGTGAGGGCCTTTTTCAGCATCCTGCTAGACTGTGGATGTCCGCCAGGAGGCGGTCCCCATGAAGGTCATCGCTGATCTCTGCGTGGTCCCCATCGGCATCGGGACTTCCGTATCCAAAGAAGTCGCCGCCTGCGAACGCGTCCTCGCCGAGGCCGGCCTTAAAACTAAGCTGCACGCCTACGGCACCAATATCGAAGGCGAGTGGGACGACGTGTTCGCCGCCATCAAACGCTGCCACGAAGTGGTCCACGCCATGGGCGCGCCGCGCATCACTTCCACCCTCCGCTTCGGCACGCGCACCGACCGCCAGCAAAACATGGAGGATAAAATCCGCAGCGTCGAGGAAAAACTGCGTTGAATTCCGAGCGCGGCTCCTACGGTCCCAAATGGGAAGACAGTTTCGGCTCGGATTACGTCAACTCCTCAAGCAACTCCACTTCCTTAGCCAGAAGATTGCTCACGATGTCGCCGAGATCCTGGCCCTTCCGCTGCGCGATGCGCTCTAAGCGTTGCTGCAACTGGCTGTCAAGGTAGATCGGAACTCGCAGGCGCGCACCCTTCCTGTAGAACTTGGCCCGCTCCGCCTTTGAAAAGTCGTGATGTGGTTTCATCGTTCAATCTGGTGGAACGTCTGTTTTTGGCGCTTCGGACCCCGCAGGGTTTGGTACTGGAGCGGTGACAACTGATGCTGCGTAGCCTTCATGCTGCCGATCAGCCCCGCTATATTACAGAGATGCCAATCCCGCCACGCAAGTAACAAGAAGAATAACGGAGAAGGCGTAGCGGTGACATGCACGAATCCACTTAGAACAACACGTCTCGATAGCCAGGAAAGCCCAAACACCCGACGCTAGGATTAACTTTGCTAGCGGCATGCTGGTTACCCCGGCCACCTGAAAAGCTGTGGCGATAGCCACCAATACAGCAAGGCAGACCACGAGCGGGTTCTTGAGAAATCGCACCACAACCTATTGTGGTCGCTTCTTGATCCGCTTTGCCAAGCAGGCAATCACGACACATTTTGAGTCACGCCCTTGCGGAAATGGATCTTACCGAGCCCCGCCAGCCTGCCCCTGTCGCAGCAGACAGGATTCAAGGGCCGCGATATGTCAAGCTGTTGACTGCAAAGGTCAAATTGGTTCGTCCGTACAGAATCTGCGTTCTCGCCAGAAATGCGCCCAATGGCCGTCTTCACCGCTCCGATGTCGGT
>Ga0187851_10004364_pt1 | contig 11581 bp, 8 predicted proteins | sample June2016WEW_6_10_FD_132997 | JGI IMG/M metagenome (GOLD analysis project Ga0187851, IMG submission 132997) | Peatland microbial communities from SPRUCE experiment site at the Marcell Experimental Forest, Minnesota, USA - June2016WEW_6_10 | ecosystem: Environmental > Terrestrial > Soil > Wetlands... | reverse complement strand
GCCTGGCACCTGGCGGAAGTGCTGCCAAATCCACCGAACCCGCCTTCGCCTTGGCGCGGTTTTTTGGCCAACAAAATCGTGCTCGACATCTGGGGCGGCACGTTCACCAACATCGCCGCCAACCTGAACAAGCTGGCCGATTATGGCGTCACCAACTGCGTGGCGCTCATTCACGATTGGCAGCGTAGCGGCTATGACAATGCCCTGCCCATGCACTACCCGGCCAACGCCCGCTATGGAGGTGATGCCGGCATGAGCAACCTCGTCGTCACCGGGACGCGTCTGGGCATCCGGTGCGCGCTCCATGAGAACTACGTGGACTACTACCCAAACTACGATTTCTATGACACCAACGACATCGCGCTCGACTCAGTCGGCCATCTGCAACGCGCGTGGTACAACCCCGGCACCCACATTCAATCCTTTGCCGTCAAGCCCAATGCCATCCTGCGTCTTGCCGCCACGCAATCCCCGGAGATTCATCGACGTTACAACACGCAGGCCGACTACCTGGACGTGCATAGCGCGGTGCCGCCTTGGTTCCATGTGGATGACCGCGCCCGCCAAACCGGGGCCGGCCAGTTCAGCCGGGTTTGGGACGTTCACCGGCAACTCTGGGCTTACGAACGCGACACGCACACCGGCCCTGTCTTTGGGGAAGGCAACAATCATTGGTACTGGAGTGGGTGCCTTGACGGCGTGGAAGCCCAGTTCGGGAGCGGTTGGCCCGGCAACGGCGGCTTCACCGCGCCTCTGGCCGTGGATTTCGATTTGCTCAAGGTACATCCACTCCAGTTCAACCACGGTATGGGTTACTACAGCCGATGGTGGCCCAGCGAATCTTACCAGACCAATTGGGCTGGCCCCGTGCCCATGGTGGTGCTCGACCGATACCGGATGCAGGAGGTGGCCTATGGACACGCTGGGTTCCTCGACGCTTCCGTGTATGCCAACGTTCCGTTGGCCTGGTTGGAACATCATTTACTTTCGCCCGTCATGGCCCGCTACGCGGTGGCGAGGCCCCAAGAGATTCTTTACGAATCCCGCGGCACTTGGATTGACGCCACCGCGGTGGCCAAGCTCGACGATGCCAGCGTATGGAATCGCGTTCGGGTTCGGTACGAAAACGGCCTGGTTGTGACCGCGAACGATGCCTCCAACGTCCTGGCCGCAGGCGCGTGGCTTTTGCCGGACCTGGGTTGGATGGCTGAGGGCGCTGGTATCACTGCCGGCACGACGATGCGTGATGGTGTGATAGCCGACTTCGCCGACACCGGCGACACACTGTTCTTGAACGCCCGGGCCGCCGCCGACTGGAATTTGTCCAGCTACCGTCGCGTGCATCCGAGCGTCGCCTCCTTTAGTCAAACCGGCACGCGTGGCTTCCGGGTTACCTACCGGTGGGATGTGCAGGATCATCTGGCCAAAAGCTACAATTGTTTCGTACATTTTTGCGCCAAGGGAGTTATTTGCGCCCAGCAGGATCACGCGGTTTCGCCGCCCACTTCGCAGTGGCAGGCTGGCGAGGCCATCAACGACGGCCCATGGCATGTCACCCTTCCTGGCAGCCTTCCCGACGGCGACTATGATTGGCTGATAGGCCTGTACGATGCCGCAGGCGATGGCCACCGCTTGCCCATGCAAGGTGTGGATGATGGGACTTTGCGCATCCGCCTGGGGGTGCTGCATCTGGCTAACGCCGGCATGGTGGTCACGTTCACTGCCGAAACGAATATGCCCGCTTTCGATCCCACCACCTGGTATGGCCAGCGCCTCAACAACTCGAACAGCGTGGTGGATTTTGGCGGCGCGCGAACTGACGGCAGCATCTGGCTGCATCATGAAGGCAACGACTGGGTTCTCAAGACTTGGCCGCGTGAACGCAATTTCACCCTCGAATTTGACCGGACTCGCTTCGATCCACCCGCCAAAGTGCAATGCGCCGGGGGCACGATGTCCGAAACCACGCCCGTGCAGACCGGCTCCCTGTGGCGTTTGCCGCTCAACGGCGCAACTGAATACCGCTGGACGAATGTTTCAAGGGGCACGATCCATTAAGGCACGGGAGTTAATGAGCCGGGCGACTGATTAACCGTCAGGCCGCCGGAGCCAAAGGCTTCTGCTTCGCGTTCGCTTTGGCCCAGACGGATGGCGTGGAGGACTTGCATTCGTGATCTTGGCTGCTCGCCCTTCAAAACTGGCTTGCGCGTCATTCCCAGCAGGGCGATTCTCTTGCTATGCGGAATCCAACAAACCCTTCTCAGAGAACGTGATGACGCAACCGGAAAGACTTGAATAGTGACGACCCTTCGGAACACAATCGTTTTGGGGACAATCGCCCTCTTTACGTTATCGCGCGCGGATGCACTCGAAAGTCAACTGGCGCCGCAAGATTTTGCGTGCGATCAGGGCCAAATCAATGTAAACCCAACTTCAAGAGTTCCAGAACAACCATGGCTTGTGAATGCAAATGACGCTGATCTGACCCGAGTTTTTTTGGGCCAACCGTTCAACGCCCCCGGTTCGTACCACGATAAGTGGCGCGGACCATGGGTGGTTCCATTTGTATGCTGACCTTTCTCCATCTGTCCGACCTCCACATCACCACCACCGACGCCGGCACCCAATTTGATCGCGACACAAAAATTCGCGACGCTTTGATCGCCGACCTCGGCAAAGAGGGACGCACAGCATTTGATGCCATTCTCGTCACCGGGGACATCGCCTATCACGGACGTGCGGAGGAGTTCGCCCGCGCCAAGATCTGGTTGGAAGACGTCCGAACGACGATCGGCAGTTCCCCCGAGGCTCTGTTCGTCGTTCCCGGCAACCACGACGTCAACCAGGCCGTAGTCCCCAGAGATTCCTCGCTATGGGAACTCCACCAATCTCTCCGCAAGCCCATGTCCCCTGAGGACAAGCTCGCCAGCTTTGAGAAAAAGCTCCATGACCCTTTCGATTTTCTAAGTGCGCTGATCGAGTACCGAGCTTTCGCCTCCGAATACGGGTGCTCGACCACCCCCAAGGAACTGGCGTGGTTTCAGGTGCTTGACGACGGCCACCGACTGGAAGACGGCACATCAGTCAGGTTTCACGGTTTAAATTCCGCCGTCATTTCCGACCAAGAAGACGTAAAAGCCAATCTCCTCCTCGGTGAAGCCCAGTTCCACCACTTCGACGCCAAACCCAGTTATGTGAACGTCGTGCTTTGCCACCACCCCCATTCCTGGCTGATGGACGGCAACAAGGCGAACGACTTCCTCCGCACCCAAGCCCATGTTGTTTTGAGTGGGCATGAGCACGATCATCGATGCTACCGTGAAGGTGGCAGCCTCCGAGTTTTCGCCGGGGCCGTCCACCCCAACCGTCGTGAAACGCGCTGGGAACCGTGTTACCATGTGCTTTGCCTGTCCGTCACTTTGACTCCAAGGCGGGAGCTCATCGCGAGCGTTGAAACCCGCGTCTGGCTGGACAATGAGAGGTGCTTTGGCCCGCACATGCTGCCGAATGGGTCATCCCGTCACGAGGAGCGCATCGGATTGCCCCCTTGGACCCGCCCTGCTGCCTCACCTGCCACGATTTCCCACTCGCCACCCAGCAATTGTGGGTTATCATCATCATCGCATGGAAGAGTCATGACTGCCATTCTGACCAACGACGCGTTCGCTGCCTCACGGCGCAAGCTCATCGTGCATTTCTTCCGCCTTGGCACGCTCTCGCGCTACCAAGCCGTCCTTGATGCGGGTGTCTGGGATGAAAGTGACGATGCCCTTGACGGTCAAGCTCGCTGGGCCCGTGTTTTCGAGCGTGCAGAAAAGGCCGACAAACTTGCCGCGCTCTGGACCGCTGTTGCCGCCAAGGACGAGACGCTCGCTGGACAAACCAACCCGTTTACCACCTAATATCATGCACCCTAACTTCTTCCACTGGCACGGTCGTGCTCAACTGAAGCCCGAAGTCCCAATCCTCGAGCCGCGCTGGAACGCGTCCGCAAAATTCGCCGAGAACCTGTCTGCCGCCGACGTCCGCTCACTTTTAGCCCTCGTACTCTTCCCGGGCGCAGAGCCAGAGTTCGCGAAGCGATTCAGCGAGGCTCTGGTTAAACTCGAGCCAACTTTTCCTCCCGATGGAAACGCCGAGATCCTCCGTGTCATGGCCACAGCTAGTGTCTATACCCGCCTCGAGTCCTCCACGAACATAGCCAATGCCCTTGCTCTTGGCCTCCAGGCTGCTGCTTTCCCACAAGGCCGCATCGAGCCTGTCTGCCAGGACGTGATGACGCGCGCCGCAGAATACCTCACCGCAGAAAGTGAGCGTATACGGCCCAACATTCCCACCGGGGAGCCGGTGGAGGCCGAACAACAAATTGAGGTCCAACTCGCCAATCTCAAGCAGGCAATCCCGTCAAATAACGTACAGACAATTGGCAAGGCTTTCGAGCCGCTGTGCATCGTCCTCTTGGCAGCCACGAAGGAAAGCAGGGAGGAATTTGGCAGAGCCATGCGTCGTCTTGCTGAAGAGAGTCAGTTTCTTTGGTGGCTCATCGGTCGGAGAAGTCCAGCCCTTAATGCACGCCGCGAATCACTCACTGCTGACGTCTACGCTCTTCCAGCTGCGGCGGAAGCTGCGGAGCGAGTCGCTTTATTGCCGCCAGCAGCAAGCATCGAGTCGCTTCTCGACGAAGCACTGGCCCAATGCATCCAAGCCAAACATCCCACTATGTCGTTCGAGGATCTGGTTGATGCCGTTGACGCTGGTTGGATGAAGCGAGCTGGCCTCGCGGCCGCCAGCCCCGAACTGACTCCTATCGCCGCCATACTCGCCACTCGCCAGGCCGGTGCCAAATACGATGCGAAATATCTCAAGCAACTTCGCATTCCGCCAAAGACGAAAATCGGCCCAGCAGAGGCGTCACGGCAGTACTTCCGCGAACTGATGTTTATCCAGGCTTTGGCCGAAATCAAATAATGAGCCATGCCTCGATGCTCCCATCCCAATTGCCGCATCGCCGATACCGGCCTCTGTCTCGAAGGACACAAGCAGGGATGCCCTAACCTCCTGCCCGACGAGCCTGCTGTTGCATCGCTCTCAAACGAGCCGGGTTTAACGCCAGATAATACCGGGCCAGAGCCCCGTCGTTTCCACACCGGCGAGAAACTCACCGTCCGCGAGGGTTCGCGCCTTTTGAACGAGCGCCCTGCCCGCGTGGTGCTTTGTGCTGGCTCCCAAGAGAGCGGTAAGACGACTTTCCTTGCCCGCATCGGAGAAATGTTCCGCAATGGAACTTTCTCTCGCTACCGTTTCGCCGGCTCGCTCACCCTCTGGGGATTTGAACGCGCTTCCTGGATGGCTACCGTTGCGAGTGGAACTGGCCGACCAATTACGAAACGCACGCGCCGCATAGAAAACGACACCTTCCTTCACCTCCGGGTCCACCCCGAGGCTGATCCGGCCCACCACGTAGACCTCCTCATCAGTGATCTTGCCGGGGAAACCTTCCCAACAGCCATCGCCTCCCGCGAGTTCTGCGCCGACCTGCAAGCTCTCAACCGCGCCGACCACCTCGTAATGTTCATTGACTGCGACCGCCTCACCAACCAGGTGCTGCGGCACCAGGAGTGCGACAACGCCCGTGCGTTTCTTCAGAGGGTCATCTCCGTAAAACACAACCCTAAAAATCTTCACCTTCAAGTGGTCTTTTCCAGGTGGGATTACGTATTCTGCCACTCCGATAAATCCGCACAGGAGAAATTTCTCGAGGCCATCGAAGCCGATTTTACGAAGCGCTTCGGCGTCTCCTTTGCGACGCTCAACTTCAAACGCATCGCTGCCCGGCCGGATGGCGGAATCCGCCCCACCGACGCCGAAATCCAAACGATATTCGCTCACTGGCTCGAATCCTCTCTGCACCAACCCATTCCCACCGCAGCCCGGAGTCAGCAGCCCGCCCGCGATTTTTCAGCTTTTGGCCTTGTATGAGCAATTTACCCGATTCTTCTTTGTTGCTGGTTGGCCTTACCGGTACTGGGAAGACCAATTTCCTTGTCGCCCTTGATTTTGTCTTGGACAACCAACCAGACCCTAACGGCCTCGTCCACTCCGAACTCGCCGCAGACCGCGCTTATCTACAGCCCCTCAAAGAGCAATGGCTTCGCGGCGAAGTATTCAATCGCACGAATCGCCAGCAGCCTCCGTTGCCCCACCAACTCCTCGTAAGACAGCCTGCAAGCGGCACCTCTGTTGGTTTCTATATTCCGGACCTCGCTGGCGAGACCTTCGACGCCCAGTTCGTGACGCGCTCTATGTCGCACGATTTTTGGGAACGCGTTGAAAGAGCGGTGGGCATCCTTCTTTTCGTGCATTGCGATCACAACGCGGATCACGCCGTACTCGAACACTCCGGCCTGATGGATCCTAAACAGTCCCCGGAAACCGGAGCCAATGCCCCACCAACCGAACTCGCCAGCGAGTGGCGTCCCGAAGATGCCTGCCAACAAACTAAGTTGGTGGATCTTCTCCAATTTATTTCTGAGGCCGCTCCGCGACCTCAACCGCTCCGCATAGCCGTGATGATTTCCGCTTGGGACCTCGTTGAAAACGCACCCAAAATCGGTCCAAACGCTGCCGCCGAGGTGCCCAAGAATCCACAACAATTCCTAAACCGCCGCTTTCCCCTGCTGGATCAGTTCCTCCACAGCCACGTAGAAACCTTCAATTCGCGGGTCTTCGGCGTGAGCGCCCGCGGTGGCGGAAATTCTGCCGAGGACATCAAGCGTCTCACCAGTTTCGATCAGCCGATCAAGCGAGTCATTCTCGTTGATGACACACACCGTTCCAACGACCTAACCCGCCCAGTGCGGTGGTTGCTCGGCCTGCTCGATTCCACCACACCTTCCAATGGCTGAGCAAGTCCGCGTCCAACAGGCCTTATTTGGCTACCGTGAAGGACACAACCTTGTGTCCGCGTCCGTCTCCCTGCCTCCAAGCGTGCGTCATTTTCTCGCCACCATTACGGACGCTTCCGGCTCGGAAACCCCGGAGGGTTTCAACATCACGTACACTGGTCTGCCGGTGCCGCAGACAGAGTTCTATGCGCTTTTCTGCACTTGGCCAGCGCCAGAGATGCCCAGGCCCGGCTGCGTCTGGAGCCACGTTCTTCTTGTGGAGCTCGCTGACTTAGCTCGTATGCCAGACCTTTCCGTGTTGCCTGGGCTCTGCCTTCGGCCGAAACCGAAATCCCCATTTTCTGATTACGAGCATCCGCTCACGCTGTCTGCCCATGAATCCGCTCACTACCAACCGAGTGCAGAAGTACAGCTCCGCTCTTCTTCGCTTCTCGCCGCCCTCTACGGGCAGCCTGACAATGGCATTATATTTCTGGCTGAACAATCCGCGTTCTGGCAGGCCACCGTTTTTGCCATTTGGTCACAGCAATGGCCTCGGTTGCGACGCAATTTCGCCTTTTCCACCGGCTCCCTAGGCGACAGGCGGCTTGCCGGCGTCGCCTTCGACCTCCAGGTCGCCCCATCCGGAAGCCTGAGCCTCTGGCGCCGTTCCGGACTCCCGACCATCGTCCTTGAACCTTCCCCGAACGCTCCCTCACCACCTGCACCGTCATGGACGAGCACCGTCCTAAATGATCTAACTGCCAATTCCTCCAGCCCGCTCCGTCGATTTCTTTTTACATACGGAAGCGACATTGAAAAGCCGCGCCACGCGTTTGCACGCCTTGCCACCGCCTACGAACGACTGTTTCTCGCTTCAAGCGATGACTGGAGAGACAAGCTGCGAGCCATAGGCGAGAACTTTCCGATCCAATCAGAAGGCGTGCGTCTAAAGGAATGGCTCGTCAAATCTTCCAAGAGTCCCGACCAGAAACAGAACCTGGAACGCGCTTGGGCAACGTCCTCGTTCCTGCTTGACGCCCCGGAAGCATCAGCTTACGCGAGTATATCCATTGATCACTCCGACTGGGCTCAAGTTTTGTGGGACAACAAACGGGACGAGGTTCTGTCTCTCTTTGCTCGACTGGTGAGACAAAAAGAAAAGCCTATTACCACCGCCTTCGCCGCAGCGGTTGCAAACATACTGCAACCCGGGGATCTCCGATCCATCGCCGCTAGGTACCCGGAGTTGATCCCCATCTTGCTGAGTTATCGTCCGGCGCTCGCCCATGCCACGAGCACATGGGATCTCCCTGGACACACTCAATGGCAGGTGTACGAGGTCCTCGACAGGCTTTCACTCAGCCAAAAAGAGTGGAGCGAGGTCATGGCAGCGATGTTCATTGCAGCCACTTACGTAGCAGTGCGCCCAGCGGTGGAAAAGGCTGGCCCGCACGCGATGGAAGGCGCATTCCACTGGCTCGACAACAAGGTTTCACATGAGTGTCTGCCGTCCCAAGCCTGGCGTGAGGCACTCGCCACCCAAGCCGCCGATCTTCTGGCCCAGGGCAAACTGCTGCCTCCCGCTCAACTGGCACTTTGTGCGTGGTTCGTTCCGCCCGACACCGCGAGGCAATTTCTGTCAGCATCCCGAGAAGATGTTCAGACACTAGCCCAGCATCCTCTCGATATCATCCCATTACCACTGCGATCACACACTGCATTCCTGCTTGTCGCCCTTGGGCTGCGCGCTGCCGGCATTGAGGGTTTGAAACCACTTTTGCGGGGATTTTACGATGTTCATGAGGCGCTAGCATCGGTCCGCTTCTCGGCAGAGTCGTGGCAGTTACTCTCCCCTGAGTTGCCGCGGCTACGGGTCTGGCGAGATTGGGATCGATGCGAGAAACTCCGCCGAGCGGTGCATATTTGGCTATCCAGACACGTAACGACGGGTAACCCGTTGCTCCAGGTCGCAACCACGCCAGCGTGGCGCGAGCTCGCCAGTCGGGTTCTTGCCAGCGAACCGGATCCTGACGATTCTATTGATTAGCAAAACCGACTCAATCGTTCTGGAACCTTTGGTTGGAGGATATCATTCACGGTTCAATGGCTCTGTGACGCCCGCCGCCATCTGGGCGGGGAAACCCGCATCAAAAACATCCACCATTTGCTGGCTGGCAGAGAAGAACTTGGCCAAGCCTGAATTATCGTAACCAACCGAGACGATGTAGGGAACGCGATGCGCTGCAAACAGATCGCAACCAGTTGCCGATGGTGCTAACCCCCAAGAATTCAGCCGGTCCAACGCGCGGGAACGCGCCTGGCTCCTCCAGTTGGCCCCGTAATTTCGATAAAGATTCATGCCATAGAAGTTTGCCGTCCTGGAGGCGCCGGGATAAGAAAACTGCTGGAGCGGGTCGCCGGGGCCTGGCATCCAGTCGAAGAGGCTTTCCCGGTCGGCAACGCGAGTGGTTTCTCCGTAGTTGATTACGTCCACACCCAGCGAGAAGAAAAGCCGCCCAGATGGCGCGACGAGCCACCAGCGACCCTGGTTCGCCGACGCGAAGCCGGGACTGACCTCCTGCCCGTTGAGGACGAAGGCGGTGCGAAAGAAACCGTTGTTGGTGAGTTGGGGTCCATCCCTCCAATCGCCATAGAGATCACGGTCTGGAAGCTTCGGATGGGCGGCCAGCCACTGTCGTTCTTCGGTGTCCTGCTTCTGAAAATCCGCGTCCTGATGGATTTTGCCGGGCCAATCGGCGCGCGTGAATTGGCCGTACTGGTCAGCCAAGCCGCTCAGCGGCGTCGAGGGCAACAGGCGGATATTGTCAAGAAACAGGGTTGTTTGCCTGCCCGGCGTGGGGAGGAAAACTTGGAACGCGACAATGTGCGAAAGGTCGATGGAGGTGCCATAGACATTCATAGTTGGGGCGCAGGATACCCCGCTGCTTGCAGCGGGGACTGGAGTTTGGCCCTGACTAGATAAAATTACGGCGGAGCTTGTTTTTTTCTTGCAGGTATCTAGTTATATGACTAGTATTTGCCATTATGGGTTATCCAACTAAAGTTCAGCTCATTCAGCGCAAGGAAAGCCAGCAGTGGTATATCAACTTTCCCGCTGCCATCGCCCAGGGAATGGATTTTTCCAAGGGCGAAGACGTGCAATGGACCATCGCCGACAAGGGCCATCTCATTCTCTCCCGCAACCAGGTGCCCCCGAATCCCATTGATTTAAAAAAAACTCTTCCCTCCTCGAAGAAGTCGAGGGCTTGATCCAACAGTGTGCCGATGCCTTCGTCTCACCGGAGTCCTTCGCCCGCGGTCGTCGCCACTGCCTTTCCCATCTGGTGGGGTTTGGCGGCACACCATTACCGGGCTGTTGCGCAACCAGAACCGGACCCAACAGGATTGGTCGGCGGATTATCGCCTTTATGCCCAAGACCGTCTGGAGGTGGGGAAGATTTTCGGACAGGTGCGCACGGCAGTTGAACAGTGTGGCGGACCTGACAGTCCGTTGGTGGTGGCCATGGATGATTCCCTCCTGCGCAAGACCGGGCGCCGCATCTTCGGCTCCGGCTACCGGCGCGACCCCATGAGCCCGCCCTTCCAGGTCAACCTGGTGCGCGGACTGCGGGTGTTGCAGATCTCCGCCGCAGTGCGGCAGGGATCGTCGGGGGCGGCGCGCATGATCCCGATCGATTTTCAACATGCCGCCCTGCCCGCCAAACCCCACAAGCAGGCACCCCAAGAACAGCATGAGGCTTACCGGCTCGAACGTGCCCGCAGGAACATCAATCTGGTGGGGCGGGAGCGTCTGGCCTGCCTGCGCCGACAGATGGACCAGAGTGGTTCGGCCTCGCGCCGGCTCCTGGCCACCGTGGACGGCAGGTTCACCAACTCGACGGTGCTGCGCCAAATCCCCGAACGCACCGTTCTCATCGGACGGGTGCGCAAGGACGCGGTGTTTTATCATCCCCCGGAGCGGCAACCCCAACGCGGCCGCAAACGCAAGTATGGTCTGCGCTGCCCCACTCCTGAATCGTTGCTCAAGGACAAATTGGTTCCCTGGCAGACAGTCAAGGCTTACGCTGCGGGGCAAACTTATGAGTTCAAAATCAAGACCCTGGGGCCGGTCTACTCGGCCATGGACAAAGGACAAAAAGCCTTGCGGCTGCTGGTCATCGAACCAGTGCCCTACCGGGCCAGCAAGAAGAGCAGGCTCGAACGCCGGGAACCGGCTTATCTGATCTGCACCGATCCCGATCTGCCGATCCAGGAACTGCTCCAGGCCTTTCTCTGGCGCTGGGACATCGAAGTCAATTTCAGGGATGAAAAAAACCTCCTGGGAGTGGGAGAGGCCCAAGTCCGTTCGGAGTCTTCCAACCAGAACGCTCCGGCGCTGGCGGTGGCAGCTTACGCCATGCTACTGCTGGCTTCCGTCAAAGCTTATGGCGCGCAAGGCAAGCCCGACACCTTGCAAAGCCCGCTGTGGTATAGACGCAAACCCGGACAAAGAGCCACCACCAATGAACTCATCAACCAGCTACGCTACGAACTCTGGGCGCATTCGCTCAAAACCAATTTTACCGGCTTCTCACAAACAACCCACCACGACCAGTTCGGCATTAAATGCGAACACCCCTTGGAATCTGCCCTGTTCCTCAGTGTCAAATGAAACCATCAGGGCCAAACTCCAG
>Ga0187851_10004363_pt1 | contig 11583 bp, 4 predicted proteins | sample June2016WEW_6_10_FD_132997 | JGI IMG/M metagenome (GOLD analysis project Ga0187851, IMG submission 132997) | Peatland microbial communities from SPRUCE experiment site at the Marcell Experimental Forest, Minnesota, USA - June2016WEW_6_10 | ecosystem: Environmental > Terrestrial > Soil > Wetlands... | reverse complement strand
GGCATTTGGACATTTCGCTGATGCGGCCGTGATGGAGGGTATTTCTCGTAGTAGCATCCCAACGACTGAGTCCCTGGTCGGGACGGGATTCTTGAGTTGGGTCATCGGCAATGATCTGGTCGAGCGAAGAATTGGCTATGATCTTTCTCGCGGTCTCTTCACGGAAGAATTCACTGACCTGAATACCGGCGCGGGGTTGATTCATCTTGGCGGGCCCTCTGATAAACCGTCACCGGAGTTCTCGTTCCTGTGCGATGGCCAGCACTACCGGGGTTCGAGTCCCGCGTTTGCCCTTGTGAGCGCAGATGAGAAAGAACTGCCGAATGGGCGTCTACTGACGATACTTCTGAGGAACACAAAGATCCCGCTGGAAGTGACGGTCTGCTATGCGGTGTACGACGGGCATCCAGCGGTGCGAAAGTGGTTGTCGCTCGAAAATGTGGGATCTGCACCCCTGCTTCTTTCCCACATGAATATCGAGGCCATCGCGCCTTCGTTCGGCCCCTCGAATGAGACTTTCCTGAACGCGCAGTATGGCAGTGTTCCCAGGGAGATGTTTTACACCGGACGGTCCGAGGATGCAGGCCTTCTGATCTGCAATGGTCGAACCGGCTGTGGCTTGGCCATTCTCAGCGAAGTCCCCGGATATATGAAGCGAACGGAGATCAACGGATTTTACGATCCGGAACGGATCCACATCGATGTACTCTACGACACCGATCTCATGCCATTCAGCCGCTCGCTGCTTCCCGGGAAGATCTTCAAGACCGCGGCAGTTTCTCTTCTGATGTTTCGCAATGGCGACGGATTCCACGATCCTCACTGGGTGTTGCCGTCCTTTACCTCAAAGATTCTTCGGCGAAGGAACCGCACTGAAGGCGTACCGTGGATTTACAACACCTGGAATCCATTCAAGAGAGATATCAACAGCGCCACGACTCTCCAACTCATCGCGTGTGCAGGCCGTATGGGAATGGATGTCTTCACCATCGACGATGGTTGGCAGCGGGAATATGGCGAAAATGAAGTTAACCTTGCCGCCTTTCCTGACGGCTTAGAACCGATTCGAAAAGCGATTGAAGCAGAAGGTATGCGTTTGGGTCTCTGGATTCCGTTGGCGGCCATTGGAACTAAGTCCGCTGCCTGCGCGCTCCATCCGGAATGGATCCAACTGGACCAGTCGGGAGAAGAAAAGACTACTTCCACGGCAGGCGGAGATATGGTCGTCATGTGTCTTGCGGGCGCGTATTGCGACGATGCAGCGTCAAGGATCAAGGATGCGATTGAACGGTTCCACCTTGCTTACGTGAAGCTCGATCTGACCACGATCTTCAATGCCTACGGCGAAGCGCCAGGCTGCTGGGCGAAGGGACACAATCACCGCGACTGGAGCGAATCTCTAGGCATGATCTATGAGGGCATTAGCCAAGTCACAAGCACTGTCTATCAGGCGCATCCAGATGTGTTGATCGATTTGACCTTTGAGCTTTGGGGGCAGAAGCATGTGATCGACGCAGGCCTCCTTGCTGCAGGCGATCTGGATTGGATGAGCAACGTAGGCGACTCCCAGATGGATTCAGCCGGTCCCATTCAAGCACGTACACTCCTGTATCAACGAGCTGTCTCGATGCCAGTAGAAAGCATGCTGATCGGCAATCTTCAGGCTGACATTCCAAATCCAATAGAGGTGTTTGCAACTGCGCTTGGGTCTGCGCCCGTGCTGCTTGGCGATTTGCGCAAGCTAAGTCCGGCAGAGGTTGGGTGGTATCGGACTCATATTGAGTGGTTCAAGAAACTCAGGCGGCAAACGAGAATCGACGAAAGCTTTTTCCCATTGGGTAGCTGGCGGCAACCTAATCAAGCCGACTGGGATGGATTCGCGCGACTATCGCGATCAGGGAATGGAGTGATTGCTATTTTCCGAAATCGCGGTGCGTCGCCGGTGGCGAACATTCAGTTGCCGCTCGTGCCGGCAGGAACTTTCAACATTCACTCTGTGATCACCGACAGGAATCTGGGGGAAGTAACATCCGATCAATGGAAAGCTGGAATTCAGATACATTTCACAGAAGCAAACCCTGTAGAGATCCTCGAGGTAATGACTCTTAAGTAGGGAGTCAACACTCCGGAAACAACGATTGCTCCCCCACCTGTCCTGGTCGAGTGTATTGCCTGTCAATAGCGAAATGAATGAGAATCACCACTTGCGCTAACAGCGCCGAAACATCTGTTGGTCATGGCCGTAAAAAGAGCAAGCAAACCTTTATGAAGGCGTACGGTGAACCCTGAACACTCGTTCCTCGATGAGAGGCCACTGAGCGAGTTCGGTCCGCCGTATCGTGGTTAGCCGGGGTTCTTTGCGTGCAATACAGCCCGCGGGGAGACTCGGCCGGACCGCTCGTTGTATAGTTAATCGGGCTCCTCACTATGTTGCTACGCGGAGAAGCACCCCGGCGTGCGAGGGCAGACCACCTTAAGAACGGTGGCAGACGGCCCGGTTAGCCTCCGTCAACACTGTACGGGCAATTCATAAAACTTCCCAATCCAGTCGTAAGCCAACGCACGTCCAATCAACCGCATCGATTCGTGATGAGATGGAACCGCGGATTCGTTTTTGGAATGGCCGATTGGAGAATTCACCATGAAATCGCAGTCTGAGTTCGATCGCAGGGATTTTCTCAAGACGGGCGCCGCATTGGCCACAGCCAGCCTCCTCCCGAAGGCTACTTTCGCGAGCCTCTCGGGATCAATCGACCGTTCCGCACTCGTAAAAAGACATACTGTTTCCCTTCACCAGCCCGACCCCGTGGGCGTCCTGGCAGTCGGCAACGGAAATTTTGCCTTTAACGCCGATATCACCGGCCTCCAGAGTTTTCCGGAGTATTACGAGAAGTCCATGCCGATTGGGATTATGTCGAATTGGGGTTGGCACAGCTTTCCCAATCCGAAGGGATATAGTCTCGAAAATTTTCCCGATACCTGCTGGGAGATCACGCGAGATGGAAAAAGCAGCAAGATTTGCTATCCCAGCATCGATCGACTCGTTCAGGGGGTTGAGGCGGGCGTGCCTGAAGAGGCGGAGTATCTGCGGTCTAACCCGCACAAATTCGGGATCGGGAGAATCGGGCTCGAAATGACCAAAGCGGATGGCTCCAGGGCGGCCATTGCCGACGTAGAGAGTATCGAGCAGAAACTCGATCTTTGGTCCGGCATGCTTACCAGCAATTTTGAAGTCGATGGCGAGCCCGTTTCAGTTGAAACCGCCTCCCATCCCGAGCGTGATGAAGTGGCCATACGGATCAGGTCGCGCCTCATTACATCCCAGCGGCTGAAAGTGAAGATTGCGTTTGCCTACGCTCCAGGAGTTTGGGGATGGGCATACGAAGATTGGAGTCATCCCGAACTTCACCACACAACGCTTGTAAAGCGCGGCATCCGCGGAGCGGATTTCGATCGCCAGTTGGATGACACGCGATATTTCGTCCGGGCTTCATGGTCGCCCGGGTTATCTCTTGCGGCGACGGAGCCTCATACCTGGTTGCTGTCGTCCGTCGGCGGGGCCGGCTCCATCGAACTCGTTGCCTGGTTCTCTCCTCATGCGATCCAGGGTGAAACGGATCCGCTCCCTGCGGTTCAATCCGCGTCCGCAAGGCATTGGAGACAATTCTGGATGAGCGGCGGTGCGATCGACCTTTCTGATACTACCGATCCTCGAGCGAAGGAATTGGAACGTCGCCTTGTACTGTCGCAATATGTTACTGCCGTGCATTCGAGCGGCAGCCTGCAACCGCAGGAAAGCGGCCTCACTTGTAACACGTGGTTCGGTAAGTTTCATATCGAGATGTACTGGTGGCACTGTGCGCACTTCGCGCTTTGGGGTCGACCGGCACTGCTTGAAAACAGCATGGGGGAGCTTATTCGCATCCTGCCCAAGGCCCGGGAGATCGCGCGCAAACAGGGATTCAGCGGCGCAAGGTGGCCCAAGATGATCGGCCCGGAAGGCAATCAGTCTCCTTCGCCGATAGCGCCCAAGCTGGTTTGGCAGCAGCCGCACCCCATCTATATGGCCGAGCTCCTCTATCGTGCCCATCCCACCCGAGCCACTCTCGAAAAATACAAAGACATCGTCTTTGAAACTGCCGAGTTCATCGCTGCCTTCATGAATTGGGATCCTGAAAGGAAGCAATATCTCCTCGGGCCGGGCATTTATACCTCCGATGAACATCATGTCGATTTGGTCCACAATACGAATCCGGCCTTCGAGCTGGGCTACTGGCGTTGGGCGCTCGAAACAGCGCAGCCCTGGCGGCAGCGTCTCGGCTTGTCTCGAAACGCGCAGTGGGATCACGTCTTGAAATACATGGCTCCGCTGCCGGTGCAGAATGGCGCTTACCCCGTGCTCGAGTCGGTCCAGGAGCCGCGGCCATCCATCAATGCCACGTGGTTGTACGGCATCTTGCCCGGCGATGGTGTCGACCTTGCGGTCATGCGCCAAACCTTCGAAGAATTGCTCAAAGCAATGATGACGCGTGCTCCACTGACATTCGTGGGGACCGCAGAGCCCATGATGGCGATGTGTGCAGCACGATTCGGCCAGCCTGACATCGCCGTGGATCTGCTGGTCGGCAAACAGGCCAAAAACCCCTTTATGATCTCGGGCTATGCTCGCGGCTACGACGAGATTCCGGTCTTTCTGCCTTCCAACGGAGGCTGGTTGTCGGCAGCTGCGATGATGGCCGTGGGATGGAAAGGTGCTCCATCCGGTTCGGCCCCCGGGTTTCCACCGGATTGGCGAGTTCGCTGGGAGGGCTTACAGCCGCTGCTGTAAGGGTTTTGGCGAACTAAAAGTGCAGTGTCTCTGAGCCCAGGGGCACTGACCGAATTCACGTCCGGCTTGTAACCCTCGCATCTCACTGATGTCGAATACTTGAAAACACACAGCCGTCCGTGCGTCCCTTACACTGGCGTCGACCGGAATACTCCTCCGAGGAGATGGCCCTTGGAAAAGCATGTTGTCTTCACTCACCATTCTGAAACAGTGTCTGCGATTCTCGGTGTGCTTCTGCATCGATCCCGAACGCGGATCCGATCCGCTCGATGACTATTTCCACTCGCCGGTTACACGCCCGGAGCCCCAGAAATTAGCTCCTGTACGGTGGATTCGCGCTTCGGCGATTTTGCGTCAATTGAGATTGAAACGTTGGCGATGCCGGAGAGTCGAGATTCGTGCAATCCCGCTCTTCCGGGGGTTGAGACTGTGGAAAGGATTTGACACCCTGCGTTAACTTAACCTGGCCCTTGGGAGCTTGGCTCGGGCTATAATTCAATTCACAAATGACACTCGCCGCTGGCTCCCGGGTAGACTCCTATGAGGTCGTCGCCCCATTGGGCGCCGGAGGCATGGGAGAGGTCTATCGCGCCCGCGACGGCGCGCTGAAGCGCGACGTGGCCATCAAGGTGCTTCCCGCCGCTTGGTCGACCGATCCCGAGCGCCTTCGCCGCTTTGAGTTGGAAGCTCAGGCCACTGCAGCCCTCAATCATCCCAATATTGTCACGATCTTCCACGTTGGCGAGCACAATGGATCGCCGTACATCGTTACCGAGCTGCTGCAGGGCGAAACCCTGCGCGATCGCCTTCGTAGAGGCTCCATGCGACTGCGAGAAATCCTCGACTATGGCGTGGAGTTGGTCCGTGGACTGGCGGCCGCGCACGGTGCCGGAATTATTCACCGCGATCTCAAGCCGGAAAACATCTTCGTGACGAAAGATGGGCGGATCAAAATTCTTGACTTCGGGCTGGCCAGGCTCGACCCGGCCAAAGCTGCGACACCTGACGGTTCGACCATCAGCTTCAGACAGGAATCTACGCCAGGACAGGTGCTGGGTACAGTTGGCTACATGTCGCCTGAGCAGGTGCGCGGACAAGTGGCCGATGCGCGCAGCGATATTTTTTCGTTCGGCGTAATTCTGTACGAAATGTTGACCGGCAAGCGCGCGTTTCACAAAACGACGTCGGTTGAAACCATGACGGCGATTCTGAACGAAGACCCAACGGCAATTTCGCAGCTCGTGCCAAACATTTCACCGGGGTTGCAGAAGATTGTGAACCGCTGTCTGAGCAAGAGTCCGGAGCAGCGCTTTCAACATGCGTCCGACCTGGGGTTTGCGCTGGAAGCGCTGTCCGATGCGAGCGGCACGGCGATAGCCCCTGTTCGCCAGGAGGTAGTGGGCAAGAGATGGCCGTGGGTTGCAGTGGGCGCACTGGTCATTGGCGCGGCTCTCATCGTCCGGCTGAGGCAACCGCCCGCAGTGCCCGTCGTTGAAGCTGTAACCCAGCTCAGCAATGACGGCGCGGTGAAAGCCAATAGCGGCAGACTGGTAACCGATGGCTCGCGAATTTACTTCGACGAAGGCTCCGTCGGAAGTTATCGCATTGTGCAAATCGCGGCCACTGGCGGCCCCACGGCGACCGTTCCAACCGGGTTGGACAACGCCCAGATTACGGCAGTGTCTCAGGACGGATCTACCTTGCTCGGTGCGGCCGGCGATGCGTCTGTGCTTCCTTTGTTAACCTTCCCCCTGCCCGCCGGAGAACCACGCCGCGTAGGTACGATCGAGATATACGACTCAGACTATTTCCCGGACGGAAGGATTCTCTTCTCCGTGGGAAACAACCTTTCCGTCGCTGAGAAAGACGGTTCCAATCCGCGCAGGATTCTGAGCGCCCAGGGCCTCATCGCAGATCCCGCCGTTTCCGCGGATGGACAGCACGTGGTCTTCACTGTCTACCCGAACCCACGTCGCTCCAGCTCGATCGAAGAAGCCAACGCTGATGGCTCCGGGCTCCACCCCGTCGTGATCAGCAGCGCGACCGGACAGGTGTGCTGCGCTGCGTGGACTCCCGACGGTCGATACATCGTCTATCGCAATCGCGATGAAGGACAACGAGATCTTTGGGTCTTGCCCATGAAGACCGGATTTCTGTCACGGCGTCAGCAACCCATTCAGCTCACCAACGGTCCCCTCTCCTACAGCAAACCGGTCGTTGCACGAGATGGGAAGCATGTCTTTGCCGTGGGTATCAGAGATCGGGGTGAGCTCGTCCGCTATGACGCAAAGTCGAAACAGTTCCTTCCTTTTCTTCCCGGCGTAGCGGCTTTCAATCCCACTTTTTCTTCAGACGGCCAGTGGGTGGCCTACACTGTGTTTCCTGACCACTCCCTGTGGCGGAGCCGCAGCGACGGATCGGACCCGATGCAGCTCACGTTTCCGCCGGGGGAGATATTTAATCCCGCCATCTCTCCCGACGGAAAGCAGGTCGCGTATTCCACCTCGGCGGGCGCCACTTGTGTGATCGGCATGGATGGAGGGCCGCCGCAGACGCTCGTGGCAGCGGACTCCCACGGCGCCAACTGGTCACCCGACGGCACCCGCCTGGTCTTTGCGGATACCAGCGATCCAGCACATAGAAAGTTCCAGATCTTCGATCTTCGCACCGGACAGCGCACTACCGTTCCTGAGTCGCAGCACGTTTACTTTGTGCGTTGGGTTGCCGATGACCTTCTGGCCGCAACCGCACAGGACATCAAAAGGCTCATCGTTTTCAACCTCAAGACGCAAAAATGGTCCGACCTGGTCTCGTCGGCATTACCGGGCTACATCGTCAACGAGTCCCAATCGCCCGATCACAAGTTTGTCTACTTCACGACTGGCGGCTCGGAGCCGATGGCTTTTCGCGTTCGATTGGCGGATCACGGCGTGGAGACGATCGCCAGCCTGAAGGGTCTGCCTCTTGCCAATGGTCCGGGAGGGAACGTCCAGTTCGGCGTCGCACCTGATGGTTCGCCGCTTTTCACCCGCGACACCGGCACGCAGGAGATTTACGCGCTCACAGTGAAATGGCCGTGAGCCGCTTCCGGACGACAGCAGGCAAAATGTAACCCTCTATCGACAGGCCGAAGCGCATTTCCAGCTCCAAGGCGAGCCGGTCTTGCGGTGGTAGTATTGTCGCCCACCCTTCCGTTACTGCGCAGTAACGGAAGGGTAGCCGGTAATCCGACCGTAACAACAACAACGTATCGGCAATTCCTTCATAGAGACCGACATATCAGTACTGGTCCGTGACTAGAATTGGATTTGTGACGGGTACTTATAAAGTGCAATATCGTAAGCCGAAATGGCGAGTTGTGTTCACTGGGCTTGTCACTTTGGGCGTTGGCATTTTATCAGCGCAAACTCATGTTGGTGGTCGGATCTCCGGTTCGGTGCTCGACCCTTCCGGGCTTCCTGTTGCTGGAGCGCTGGTCGAGATCGATTCCCCATCGGGTGCGCAACTGATCGCCACAACCGGCAAAGATGGAGGCTTTACGATCCTGTTGCCTGCAGACGGCACGTACTCGGTGCGAGTCGAAGCCGCGGGGTTTGCGGGAGTTGTGCGCAAGATGCAGCTCAATTCCGACGTAGCGCTGACATTGCGATTGCTCAAGGTCTCTGCGGCAAATGAAGAGATCATCATCACCGGTGATGCCAGTGGAATAGATATAGCGTCCCCTGATCCCTCGCAAAAAGTGATAGTGCGTGAAGAACTGCTGGACGCCAATCCCGGTCGGCCAGGCGCACCGATATCGATTCCCGGCTTGCCGATTGAGACCGCATCTGGGGGCATCAAAGCTCCGCAGTATTTCGCTCCGGGCGTGGCAGGCGATCATGGAGAACCTATCGCGCAGTACATTGCAGTGGGCGGTTACCTACTGCCCAATAATCTCTCCGCGAATGCGCATGGCAATGGCTATGCCGACCCTAATATCTATGTGTCCGGAGCGTTAGGCGGCTTGGAAACGGACGCGGGCGCCTTCAGTGTTCTCGAAGGTAATCACGCGCTGAATCTGGCAGCTACATATGATCTGCGCCCGCTGGTGAAACGCTTCGTCACCCTCACCGGCGATTATCGCGATATCGATTTGACTGTCGGACTCGCGCCAGTTCAATCGACGAAGAAAGAGTGGTTGGCTCTCGAAGCCAATTATGGCAACGGATTGATGCTGACACTGGAACACCGTCAGCAGTACAAGTGGAACGCGCTGCGGGTCTTCGATCCGGGCAAGCATGAGATTACGCTGTTCAGCGATGGGTATTATGGCACGTCCCATGAAGGAAACCTGGTCCCGGTAGGATTCGGCGTGCAGGTGTACGACACCGTTGACCGTCGGCAGAAGGACCAGACACATACTTCGATTCTGGCTGCCAACGACCAATGGAAGGCAGGGCGCAAGGATGAGGTTGCCTTCTCGGGCTTCTTCCGCACATACAACCTGGCGCTGTTTTCAGACTTTGGCGAAGGGCTGATCCGGCAAAGCGAGTTTCGCACGGTGGAAGGTGCGGAGGCACGCGAGACTCACACCTTTGCCCCCTGGCTGCAGGCGATGGCCGGTGTCCTCTACAACGAAGACGACATTCATAACGACAATCTGGACCACTTTCCCTCCGATCTTCCGTATATCTATGGGCCGTTCATAAAGGTTCTCTCCAATAGCGTCGCCATCCGCGAGTTCGCGCCTTACGTTGCTGCACACGGCAATCTTGGCAGGCATTTACACGTCTACGCGGGACTGCGCAATGACCAGATCCAGATGATCAACACGGACAAGGTGAAGCCCACTTACTCTTTCAATGAATGGAAAGAAGTTGAAAACCCGAAGGCTACCGTCACCTGGTCTCCAGGGATGGGGTCAACACGATGGCTTCCTTCGGCGTCCTTCAGCATCGGGCAGGCTTTCTTTACTGAAGACCCCCGCATCAACGTAGCTCCGTCTGCAACGGGTACCGGAGCTACCGCGCTCGCCAATCCTTTCGAGCGCTCCCACTCCGAGCAACTGGTACTCGTAAAAGCCTTTTCAGGAACCGATGTACGCGTAACGGTGAGTCGCACCACTACGACGGCAACTCTGGCCAAGATCGATCCAGACAACGGCTCCGCAGAAAACCTGGGACCGAGCACGATCAAGTTTCTGACCGCGAACGTGCGCCATCAGTTCAGCTTTGGAACCCTGCAGGCGATCTTCTCCAAGGCCGACGCACGCCTGGGGACATTTAATGGAGTTCCCGGTACCGTGACCCCCGAAGCTCCTCGAACCATTTTCGACGCGCTGACAACATTGGACAAGTTGCCTCTGGGTTTGCACGCACGCGCCGAGTACGAGTATGTCGGTCACAAGTTTCTGGACGTGGCGAACACGCAGCATCCGGAGCAATACGAAGCTATTCCTGTGGGCGAAACTCGGATTGCCATCGTTCGTTCCTTCCTGGATGAGCGGATTGAGTTGGGTGCGGACGGTTTAATTGCCCGAGGCTATACAGGCCAGACCACTGAATCCTTCGATCCCAATTGGAGCGCGGCCACCAGCCCCACCAACTTGCCATACTGTGCTCCGGGGTCTGGTCCCAGTGGTTTGCCAAACGACTTCGATTGTGGGACGGTGGAGCGGAGCGTGGGCATACGGATGGTTTCGTGGGCGGGCGGCTCTATTTCTTGGCGGTTCAAATCAGTGAGGTGATGCTGAAATGATTCGTCAGGGCTGTTCGCGTTTGCCGCAAATTAGGTCCCGGCGAACGTCCCTCCAGGATGGGTAGTTCCTGGATTGTCGTCAACCCGTCAATTACACATGGTTTAATCACTAATAGATAAATAGATATTGACAGGCACAGACACTCATCGAAGCGCCTCGCAGGTCGTGGAAAGTCGTTCGCCTCGTCGGGATACAATCAACGAATGACTGAGCGATTAGCTGGCCCTCGCAGATCGATAACGAAAAACGCCGCAGTGACAGGGAAGGGATGATTACCGGGATCTTTAAGATGAGTCAACCAAAAGTTCAGTTGGTCACTCGCCACCAAGACTCGCCAGAGACGTCGCAGCCGCCGGTGGAGCTTGGATGTTATGTTTCAGCGCGCGAAGGCAAATACTCCTTGGTTTTTCTCGGAGAGATGATGAATGCATAAAAGGATGCATTCCAAATTCACATATTGTAAACTCCTGAAAGTAAAATCTTTGTCAGCTGGTTCGAATCCCTGCCTCTGCCAGCATTGCCTGACGCAGACGCTCGCCAATCGCTCGCAAGGGTTCCCAGTCAGAGCACAAAGAGAACGGTTTGCACGGACTCCAACCACCGCGAGAAGGTTCGCAGGTTTTCCGTTCCTGTCAGCAGGCTAGATACATTCTAGATACATTAAAGAATTCGGACAAATGGAAATTGCCGCACGCTGAGGCTGGAAATGGATCGATTGAGACAGACGGGCCCCGACCTGGCAGAAAAGACGGGCGCTCGCCCGGCTCACGATCTCGGAGCAATTGGCGTACTGAACAAGGGCATTGCATTGCTGGAGCAGCCAATCGCCCACGATGAGATTGTGCGGCGCGGCTGGAATCTGCTGCGCGAGGATCTCACGCTGCCTGCAGCAGTGCTTTATGAAGATGCACTGCAGCACAACCTTGAATGGATGCGGCAATTCACGGCAGCATACGGTGCCAGGCTGGCTCCCCACGGAAAAACCACCATGGCGCCGCGTTTATTTGAACTGCAACTT
>Ga0187851_10004362_pt1 | contig 11584 bp, 10 predicted proteins | sample June2016WEW_6_10_FD_132997 | JGI IMG/M metagenome (GOLD analysis project Ga0187851, IMG submission 132997) | Peatland microbial communities from SPRUCE experiment site at the Marcell Experimental Forest, Minnesota, USA - June2016WEW_6_10 | ecosystem: Environmental > Terrestrial > Soil >... | reverse complement strand
GACGCTCTGGACAAATATTACTTGAGGCGATGGGCGCAGGAACTGAAACTGGCCGGCGAACTGGAACAACTGTTGAGCGGCAAAATCAAACCCAAGCAAACCTGAAACGCCGAACAAATACGTTGAAAGACTCCTGGGCGAAGGAAGTGCAGAAAAGTTAATTACAAATGGATGAGGTAGCAACAGGACCAACCTGAACAGATTGGATATTCTTTGTTGTCATTGGATTTCCAATGTTGACCTGCATTGGGACAGTGATACCGATGTTATGTGTTGGCTACTTCTACTTACGCACTGAATCACGGCAGTCGTTCTTTTGTCCTCATCCGCAACGGGAGGAAATTGTCATGCGCACGCTTCAAGCCGGCTAACGGTGGCGGCTTATGCAGGACAAACCGCCGACTCGCGCCGCTGGCTTAACCCTGACGCCGACGCAAGAAAGTTAGACCGAATATGCCGAAGGCGAGCAACCTCAAGACCGACGGTTCAGGCACGGGTAAGGGTCCACCTTGAAAGGCCAATCCAAAAGGAGAGTCCAATCCAGACTTAAAAGTGCTCACCACCCCACCCGGTGTTATTTCAAGGATGGCATCGTTATAGCCGTAACCATGCGAAACGGCCGCAAACAGGTCGCCGGTGTTATTAAAGGCGATAGCCATAACATCATAGTTATTAATGGACACAAAGGTGCTTTGCACTCCACCTGGCGTGATTCTTATGATGCTACTACTAGAGGAACCCGTGTTACCTATAAATAAATTGCCCGCGCCGTCGAAGGCCACCGGCCCGTTCAACCCTGAGGCAACGATGCTTTGCCCGCCTCCTGGTGTGAATTTATAGACGTTCCCACCGCCCGTTCCTACAAACAGATTACCCGCGCTGTCGAAGGCCAGACTATTCGGGAGATACACCCCAGAGGCAAAAGTGCTTTGCACCCCGCCTGGCGTGAATTCATAGATGTAGCCGCCGGTTAGATCCGCCTCAAACAAATTGCCGGCGCTGTCGAAGGCCAGTCCTCCGGGATGATCCAAACCAGACGCAAACGTGCTTTGCGAACCGTCCGGCTTGATTTCGGTGATGGTGTTAAGCCAGAATCTTGCCACAAATAGATTGCCAGCGCTGTCAAAAGCCAATCCCTCAGGGGAATAGATCCCAGAGACAAAGGTACTTTGCGTTCCGTTCGGTGTGAATTCAAAGATATTTTGGCTAGCGGCATCCGACTCGAACAGAATTTGCGCCGGCGCGCTGGTAGAAATCAGCAGGAACGCCCCCGCACAGGCCGCTCCGCTAAATGAATGACACGCGGCACGAATGAAGGAATTGAATTGCGCCTTCACAAAGATAGTCTTAGATAGTCTTGCTTTGTTCGATTGTAATTTTACCAAAACGAATGAGTCATGTCCAGCAATTTTGGCACTGTATCGCCTAATAGTGCGATTTTATCGCGTCCAGCCGGTTAGTCCGTTGACGCCGTACACACGTCATACCCGTATCGCTGGTACACGAGCAAGTAATGTTCGGAACGGTGTCGCATTGAGCCTCGTTCAAGCAATTCTCGACATTCGACGGGAAACGATTCAGGTTCAACCCAACAACCCGAAGTCATAAAACCATGAACCCAAACAAAATTTCTCTCAAGGGCTTGCTGATTTTACCGGTGATGGCCATGCTTGCAGCCGTGCAAACCTCATCAGCCCAGGATAAAACAGCCGCCAGCCTGCCCACCACAGCCGTCAGTTTCAATGACGTGGCTGACCAGGCGCTGCAGGCAATGAAGCAGCGCGCGGAAGAACTCCACATCAAGGGCGTGGCCGTGGTTGCGTACAGCGAAGGCGATACCGTCCAAGCCTGGACCTCAAAAATGGTCGTCGTCGGCCACCTGTCCGGCCCACCGTCCAAGAACGATCCGAACGGGACGAACCTGCTCGGCATCGCCTATACCAAGGCGTCGGAAATGGCGGACACGCTCAAGGACAGCGGCAGCCATGTGCGCCCGCCCAAGACCGGCGAGTACGGCTGGCAGGGTGGCGTGGTGACCAAGGGAAAGACGGGGATTTTGATCGCCGCGTTCAGCGGCGGGCCTTCCGAGGACGACGTGAAAGTCTCCAAAGCCGGCCTGGCAATTCTGGCCGGCCAATTGTAATTGTCACCGTCTCTCCGTGGCCGCGGGCGGAGGTATTTCGCGCAGCGTCCGGGTTGCGAAGGGCAAAACATCCGTATTCATAAAGCGAACGCCGACGTCGGGTTTAAAGTGCATCGGATCGGCGCGATAGAAGTTGGTTGCGGCATCGTAGGAGCTGAAGGAAAGATCAATGACATGGGGAAAAATCGTGCCCAATTGCCGTTTCCACGCCACTACTTCCGCAGCTGTGGCTCCGCTCTGCGCCGATTGCGCCACGGCTTCCTGGATCGGTGGAATCACGACCACGCAGGGAATGCCCCGCTGTCGAAGGCATTCACCAATCCTGACGTAGAATGACATCTGTTCCATCGGCGGACAGTGATATCCAACCCACATTTGCTGCATGGCCTTGATCCGGTAAGCCTCCTGCTGGGGATCGTTGCGGTCCGCGTCCAGCATGGAGCTGCCCACGGGCACGAGGCCGTCCAGTCCGATTGGCTGGGGATGCTTTGACCACGACTCGGCGATGGTCCGGATCGAATACTCAACCGTTTGCAGGTTGAGCAGGTTATTGAGAGCCGAAACCAGTCCCTTGGCGGCAAAGATATCCCCGTGGCGTTCCGCCGGGTCCTGCTCGCCGACATCCACGGCGAGGACGATCAGTCGCTGGTGCCGGGCGAAATGTTCCAGAAAGAAATAGATTTCCTCGGGCGTGGCGCCGGAAAAGGCGCCGTTGAAAAAACGGAAGCCTTCCAATTGTGCGGGCGGAATTCGGATTTCGCGGCTATTGCCGACCAGCAGTGCGTCATGGGAAAACCGTGTGATATAGGTGGACTTGCACTCCCGTTCCGCCGAGATATAGACCCCGAGGTGATTGTTGCCATACCGGTTGTAGGGATCGACGATGAAATTCAGCAGGGCGACTCCGCCGGCCAGGCCAACGGCCAGGCCCAGGGCCAGCAACACATAACGGCGGGCGGTTCGGTTCATCTTAAAAATTGTAATAAAGGAATTCGCCGGAGCGGGAGAGCCCCAGGATGGACAGTGCGAGCAACAATCCCGTGAGACACGCCCACCGGGCGCTCAGTTCCCAGCGCAACCGACCCGGCGGGGCGGAGGCACCGTCACCCGCCGGCGCGGGCAGCCGGGTATGCCGGCCCATGATCTCCACGGTGTTGGGCAACCACCACACGAAAGCCAGCAAGGTGCCGAGCCACCACCAGGTTTTCGCCTTCACCAGGAACGGACTGCCCAGGATCGGCCCCGGGCCGACACCGAACATCGCCGCCAGCACATGCTGCGCAGTCGGCACATCCGCCGAGCGAAAAAAGACCCAGCCCACCATGACAAAAAGCAGGGTCAAAGCCCGGCCGCTCCAGGTGGACAGCCCGGCCGGCCACCAGCTTGGACGGTTCGGGCCGTGCTTCGACCGGAAAGCCTGCCAACCATGATGAATCGCGAGGCCGGCGCCGTGGAACAATCCCCAGAGGACAAAGGTCCACGCTGCCCCGTGCCACAAACCACCGAGGCCCATCGTCACCATCAGGTTTACATAACGCCGAAATTGACCATGCCGGTTTCCACCCAGCGGGATGTAGAGATAATCCCGCAGGAACCGGGAAAGCGTCATGTGCCACCGCCGCCAGAAATCGCTGATATTGAGAGATTTGTAAGGTGAATTAAAATTCTGTGGCAGGACAATGCCGAACATCCTGGCCAGGGCAATGGCCATGTCTGAGTAACCTGAGAAATCGAAGTAGATCTGGAATGTGTAGGCAAACACTCCCGCCCACGCGTCCTGCGGATGGAGCCCGCCGCCTGAAGCCGCGGCGCCAAACACCTTTCCGACATACCCACTCATCCCGTCCGCGATGACGACCTTCTTGAAAAGACCCAGGGAGAAGAGACCCAGGCCGACGGCCAGATTGCTCCATTGAAAATGATAGGTCCGCGGTTCGGCAAACTGCGGCATCATTTCCGAATGATGGATGATCGGGCCGGCAATCAGGTGCGGAAAGAAGGTGACGAACAACAGGAAATCGCCCAGGTCATACTCGCAAACGACGCCCCGGCGGACGTCCACGAGATAAGCGATCTGCGTGAAGGTAAAAAAGGATATGCCCAAAGGAAGCATGACCTTGCCCAGGACCCAGTGGGCGCCGAACACCCCGTTGACATTGTGGATGAAGAAATTGGCGTACTTGAAATAGCCCAGCAGCAGCAGATTCACCGCGACGCCCCAAAACAGCGCGCCTCCCGCCCGCTCACCCAACCGCACGCGCCGGCCGATGTGGCGTCCCACCCAGTAATTGAACATCATGGATGCCAGGATCAGGCCCACATAGAAGGGGTTCCACCAGCCATAGAAGAAGAGCGAAGCCAGAACCAGCCAGAGCTTGGCCGCTTTCGGACCCTGATACCGCGACAGAAGACCGAATCCGACCAGGGTTATCGGCAGGAAGAAAAAGAGGAAGATATACGAACTGAATAGCATTAAATTGGAGGAGTTCGCATTGGGACTCTTCGCCCTTCACCTGCATCCATACTGCGCGGGAACCGGCAACTCGTCAAAACGGATTTTCAACAGGATGACAGAATTTGGAGGATCATCTTTGAATCCTATCCATCTTGTAAATCCTGTCGCAACCTTCGTTCGTGGCTGACGACTCTGTGAGCCGTCGCACGCAAAGTTGACAGGATTGGCCTGGCTGACCATGCTGGTCTTCGGCCATGCTTGAGCTAAACCCGAAGCGTTCAGTGAAAATTTCCAATGATCAATGGTTCGGCCGGCTCAGTCTGGCAATTGTGGCGGGTTACTTCGTAGTGGGCCTGTGGCCGTTCGACTTCCGACCGCACAACCGGGTTGACTGGTCAGGGAACAGCGTCGGCCTGCATTTTCAACCTTACAGCATCGCCTACGATCCCGCGCCGCTGCCGGCACTCCCGGAATCGGGCGTCGCTCCCGGAATGCCCGCCCATTTTACCGCGGAATTGTGGGTGGCCACCCGCCGCGAACCCGCCAACAACGTTTTTAACATCGTGACCATCCACAACCCCCGGTTGCCGCTCGATTTTGTCCTGGGCCAATGGAAACAGGATTTTCTGTTGCGAGGGACCACCTGGCAACCGCAACCGGGAGATGCCATCCGCGAAGTGGGCGTGTACCATGCGCTGCCGAACCAGTCGGCGCGATTCATCACCATCCGAAGCGATGGGGCCGGAACTGATTTTTATATGGATGGCGCGGTGACCGGGCACTTTCCCCAATTCGTCTTGAATGCGCGGGCATTGGACGGACAGCTCATTTTAGGCAACAACGCGTCGGGAAAAACCCCATGGACCGGCTGGCTGTTTGGATTGGCCCTGTACAATCGGGCTCTCAGTCCGGCGGAAATCGGCTGGCACCGCGCGCTGTGGACGCAGGGCCGCGCCCGGCAACTCACGAGGGCGCCCGGCCTGACGGCGCTCTACCTCTTCGACGAGGGCCGCGGGCAGCAGGTGAAAGACTACTCCGGCAACGGCCACCGCGTGATCATTCCGTCCAGCTTTCAGCCGATCCACCGGGACCTGTTGCTCGCACCCTGGAAGGACGTGTCTTACAACCGGCCGGATTATTCGGACATTGCCATCAACGTTCTGGGTTTCCTGCCGTTTGGATTCTGTTTTTTCCTTTATCGCCACGCGCGCCGGCCGCAGCGACTGGTCACCAACGCCTTGCTGGTGGTGCTTGCCGGGGTCGCGGTCAGCCTGACGATTGAAGTCATGCAGGCCTGGCTGCCCAACCGGACATCTTCCCTGAATGACTTTATAACTGACACGGCCGGCACCCTGCTCGGCGTGGCCCTGGCGCTGGCCGTCCGGCACAAGTTTGTGGGAACCGAATCCGTTTCCAAGACCAGTTGACACAAGGGGGTGGATTTTTTGGGTGGGGCGAGGAGGTTTGTCCCACCGAAAGTTCAAAGCGTGCCACCCGCACACCCAAAGTTGACAGGTTCGCCCTTGGCGACCATGCTGACGGCGCCGATGCTTGAGCAAACCGTCCAGATTGTTTCCAACGAGCGCGACACCGATTCTTATTTCCGCCTGGTCCTGCGCGCGCCGCAAATCGCGCCGCTGGTCCAACCCGGCCAGTTTGCCCACGTCCGCGTGTTGCCCCTGAAGGACGCCCTGCTGCGGCGGCCATTCAGCATCTTCCAGGTCGGCCGTGACACGTTTTCCATCCTCTACAAAACCATCGGCAAGGGTACCGACGCCCTTGCCCGGATGGGCCAGGGCGAGGAACTCAGCGTCATCGCGCCGCTCGGCCATGGTTTTACCGTGCCCAAACGCGGCGGCGACACTCCCCTGCTCGTCGCGGGTGGTTACGGCATGGCGGCCATGTACCTGCTGGCGCAACGTTCGCCGCAAAAAGGCATCGTCTTCGTCGGCGGACGCAAACGGATTGACATTCTGTGTGAGCAGGAGTTTCAGGCGCTCGGTTGGGACGTGCGCGTGACCACCGAAGACGGCAGCCACGGCGAAAAGGGCCTGGTGACCAAACCCTTGCTGGCCGAACTGAAACGCCGCACGAAAGGCCGGAAGCTGTTTGCCTGCGGTCCAACCGGAATGTTGAAGGCGGTCGGCAAAATCGCCGGGGACGTTGACGTGCCGGCGGAACTTTCGATGGATGAACACATGTGTTGCGGCGCGGGTGTCTGCCTGACGTGCGTGATTCCGGTCAAGATCGGCGGCGGCTGGGAATATCAGCGCACCTGTACCGAGGGCCCGGTGTTTGATTCACGCCAGGTCGAGTGGGAGGAGGTCAAATGAAGTCCAGAGTCCAGAGTCCAAAGTCCAAAGCCCCAAAGGCTGAAGACGGCGTGAATTTGTCCGTCCGGATCGGCGGCCTGACCCTGCAAAACCCGGTGATGGTCGCGTCGGGCACCTTCGGTTACGGCGTCGAATACGCGCAACTCCTGGACTTGAACCAGCTGGGCGCGGTGGTCGTGAAAGGTATCCGGCTGCATCCGGTTCGGGGCAATCGCACGCCGCGCACGGTCGAGGTCGCCAGCGGACTCATCAACGCCATCGGCCTGCAAGGACCCGGCGTGGACGGGTTCATCAAGAAATACTGGCCGTTCCTGAAGACTTTGAAGGTGCCGACCATCATCAACATCTGGGGCACCACCGTCGAAGAATACGCCGACGTGGCGCGGCGCTTCGACGCGCTGGGCGGCGTGGGCGCGCTGGAACTCAACGTCTCCTGCCCGAACATCAAGGCCGGCGGCGCGCAATTCGGCACGGACTTGAGATTGATTGCCCAGGTCGTGGCGGCGTGCCGCAAAGTGACGAAGCTGCCGCTCATCACCAAGATGAGTCCGAACGTGGTGAGCATTGCGCCGTTCGCCCGGGCGGCGGCGGATGCGGGCAGCGACGCGTTGTCCATCATGAACAGCTATCCGGCCATGGCGATTGACATCGCGACGCGCCAGCCGAAGCTGGCCAACGTCACTGGCGGCCTGACCGGGCCCTGCATCAAGCCGATTGCCATCAAACTGGTCTGGGAAGCGGCGTCGGCCGTGAAAATCCCCGTCATCGGCATGGGCGGCATTCAGGACGCTGCGGATGCGATTGAATTCATGGTGGCCGGCGCGGCGGCGGTCGCGGTGGGCACGGCCAATTTCTACGAGCCACAGACACCGTTGCAGGTGATTGCGGGTCTGCGCGAATTTTTGAAGCAGCACGGCCTCAAGGACGTGCGGGAGATTGTTGGCACCGTGCAAACCGGCAAGTGACAGCTGTAGCGGCGGTCTGTGACCGCCGCATTTCGTCGATTTGCGGCGCTCACCGAGCACCGCTACAAGAAGTTATGTTCGAGCATCGCTCAAAACCGTTGTTGCCGCGCCGGCAGTATTACGTGCGCCTGGCCCGAGGCGTGGGGATTGGCCTGATCGTCATCGCGTGCGCGCTCGGCATCGGAATGGTGGGTTACCGGACCTTCGAAGGCATGTCCTGGGTGGACGCCTTCGTGAATGCGGCGATGATTTTGTCCGGCATGGGCCCGGTGTCATCACTGCAAACCAACGGCGGGAAAATTTTTGCCGGGTTCTACGCGCTGTTCAGCGGGCTGGCCTTCATCGCCATCCTCGGTATCATTTTTGCCCCGGTGTTCCACCGGTTCCTGCACCGGTTTCATGAGGACGAAGCGAAGCGCGCCGCCAAACCTCCGGACCAGCCCTGATTCTGTTTTGCGCTTCGCGGGCGGCGGGGTATGCTGGATTCATGTTGTGGGCATTCACCAAGTATCACGGACTGGGCAACGACTACCTCGTCATTGACCCGAAGAACCTGCCGGCGCCGCTGACCGCCGCGCAGATCAAGACGATCTGCCATCGCAATTACGGCATCGGTTCGGACGGCATCCTGCTGGGACCGTTACCTTCCAAAAAAGCGAAGTTCGCGGTGCGCATTTTCAATCCCGACGGCAGCGAGGCGGAAAAAAGCGGCAACGGCCTGCGGATTTTTTCGCGTTACCTGTGGGACAAAAAGCTGGTGGACAAGGACGAGTTTGCCGTCGAAACCGCCAGCGGCCTGGTGAAGGCCACGGTGACGGAGCGCGGCAAAATTGTCCGCGTCGAAATGGGCCGGGTCAGCTTCTGGAGCGATGAAATCCCCGTGGCGGGCCCGCGCCGGGAGGTCATCAACGAACCCATCCACCTGCGCGGGGAACGATTCAACTTTTGCGCGGCGACGGTGGGCAATCCGCATTGCGTGCTGCCCATGGCCAAAATCAGCGCGGAACTGGCGAAACAAATCGGCCCGCTGTTGGAGACGCACCTGCGTTTTCCCAAGCGCACCAATGTGCAATTCATGAAGGTGATCGACCGTAACAACATCCAGATTGAAATCTGGGAACGCGGCGCGGGTTACACGCTGGCCAGCGGCAGCAGCAGCAGCGCGGCGGCGGCGGTGGCCCACAAACTCGGCCTGTGCGATCGCGCCATCTCCGTGCACATGCCCGGCGGCATCATTGAAATCGAGATTGGCGACGATTATGCGATTCGCATGACCGGAGCGGTGACCAAGGTGGCCGATGGCGTGATCGCGAAGGAAATGTTCACCGCGCCCATCGCGGCCTGACGGTTGCCAATGCCCGGGGCGGTTGGAGGCACGCACCTTTCCCTGCCGGTCCGGCAAGCTGGCGCTTGACTTTGGCGCTTATTTGGGAGATTATACACCCTTACCATGAAGCAAAAACTGCTGTTTACGGTTCTTGGGATTCAGTGGCTCTTTTCCGTTACGTTCGCGATGGCACAGGTCAATATATTGACCTACCACACCGATAACAACCGCGACGGACAAAACACGAACGAGATCATTTTGAGTCCGGCCAACGTCAACGCCAGCACGTTCGGCAAACTGTTTTCCCATGCAGTGGACGGGTATGTCTATGCCCAGCCCCTCTATGTGTCCGGCGTGAACATCCCCGGCCAGGGCCAGCACAACGTCTTTTACGTCGCCACGGAACATGACACGATTTATGCCTTCGACGCCGACAACACCAACGGGCCGTCCGGCGGCGTGCTGTGGCAAACGAACCTGGGGCCGTACGCGGTGACCACCATTGCCGGCGTTTATACGAACAAAAACTTTGGCTGCCGCTATAACAACGGTGTGTCCACGCCCGACAACAGCGGCCAATACACCGACATCGTTCCGTCGGTGGGCGTCACCGGCACCCCGGTCATCGACCTCGCCTCCGGGACGCTGTATGTGGATGCCTTTACGGGTGAAATCTCCGGCGGGGTCACCAATTATTATCATCGGATTCATGCTTTGAACCTCGCCACCGGCGCCGAACAGCCCAACAGCCCGGTGGTGGTGACCGCTTCGGTCCCGGGCACGGGGGTGGACAGTGTTGGCGGGGTGGTGACGTTCAATGCCACGCAAAGTTTGCAACGCGGCGCGCTGACGCTGGCGGGCGGAAAACTGTTCGTGCCTTACACCGGCTACGCGGATACCGATCCCTACCACGGCTGGGTCATCGGTTTTGACCAGGTGACACTCCAGCAACTGACCAATTACGTTTTTAACACCACGCCCAACGCCACGGTCGGCACTTTCGGGGCGCATGCGGCCGAGGGCGGAATCTGGGGCGGCGGCGGCGGGATCGCCGTGGACGCGAACACCAACCTGTATTTTGAAGTCGCCAACGGCAGCTTCTCGGCCACGAACGGCTCCGGAGGAATTGATTTCGGCGATTCGTTCATGAAACTTTCCACGACGAATGGGCTGGCGGTCGCCGACTACTTCACAGTGTACAATCAGGCATCCCTGCAGAGCGGCGACCTGGATCTCGGCTCCGGCGGATTGATACTGCTTCCGGATCAAACGGGGCCCTACACGAATCTGCTGCTCGGCGCCGGCAAGCAGGGTAAAATTTATGTGGTTGACCGCGACCAGTTCACCTCGGACACCCATCACTTCGATTACGCCTTTGATTCCGTGGTGCAAACCACCGCGGCCAGCGTGATCGGCGGTTCCTTCGGCACACCGGCCTATTTCAACGGGGAAATCTACTACGGCGGCACCAGTGACAAATTGAAGGCCTTTTCGCTCACCGCCGGCGTATTGTCGGGCAGCCCCGTGTCCACCGCCTCGCGCTCCTATGGTTTTCCCGGAGCAACTCCCAGTGTGTCCGCCAACGGAACCAACAACGGCATTGTCTGGGCGTTGCAGAATGCAAGCCCGGCCGTGTTGGTGGCCTATGCCGCCGGCAATCTGACGTCGGAAATCTACAACAGCAGCCAGGCGGCGGGAAACCGGGATCAACTGGCCAGCGGCGTCAAATTCGCCGTGCCCATGGTTGCGAACGGGAAGGTTTACTTGGGCAACCAGCTGTCGGTTTCGGTGTTCGGGCTGTTGGATCCGTATCTGAATTGGAAGTACTTTTATTTTGGCAACAACGCCACCAATCCGTCCGTCGCCGGCGATCTCGCCGACCCGGACGGCGATGGAGTCGTCAACCTGATGGAATACGCCCTGGCGACCAACCCGACCGTACCCAACGCCACCCCCTCGGTAACGGGCCTCGTGGCGGGAAACCAATTCCAGTTTAATTTCCATCGAAACACCAGTGCCACCAACCTGACCTATGTGGTGCAAACCACGAGTGCACTGGGTGGAACCTGGACAAACCTGATGACTTATACCAGTGCTTCGGGATGGGTTGCAAATGTGGCCGGAGCCACCGCCTCGGAATCCACCCCCCAGAGTGTTCCACCCAATCAATATGTGGCGGCCACCATCACCGACCCGGCCGATCTGACCACCTCGGGCGCGGGCAGCCGCTTTTACCGACTGGCCGTGCATTAGAGCGTTTTAAATAAAGCGGTGGCCTGACTCGGAAACCCGATCGGAAAATTCCGCGAGGTTTTGGACTGCGGCAGTCCTCTGCCGCTTTGCGTTCGCCGGCCTTGCGGG
>Ga0187851_10004361_pt1 | contig 11591 bp, 9 predicted proteins | sample June2016WEW_6_10_FD_132997 | JGI IMG/M metagenome (GOLD analysis project Ga0187851, IMG submission 132997) | Peatland microbial communities from SPRUCE experiment site at the Marcell Experimental Forest, Minnesota, USA - June2016WEW_6_10 | ecosystem: Environmental > Terrestrial > Soil > Wetlands... | reverse complement strand
TTTGTCGGGAATGTGAGTGACACGGCTGCTGTCCGCCGTCATGCGATACAAAATCGGCAATGCGGCAGCCCGCGACTGCTTGTCCGGGAAGTTTCCGCAATCGGGGTTGGCATAAGTCCCGGAGGCCTTGATGACTTCGACCGCGGCCTCCCATGCACTGCCGGGGTCCAGGGTCACGAAGACCTTCTTTGTTTTCGCGTATGCGTTGATGGTCTTCAGCGTGGCGATGGCCGGCTGCCACACCTCGGGGGCCAGACCGCCGTGATTCAACATCACGCGCGGACACTCGAGCGCCGCGGCATGATCGATCCATCTCTTGGTCAGCTCGATGGTTTCCATGCGGATCACCGAATCGGGCGACGAGACGTTCAGATTGGCGAAGTCCAGGTTGATTTGGTTGGTCTGCGAACCTGCCTTCTTCATCCGGCTGAGGAACTCCTGGAGGTACCCGGGTTCGGTCGACGGAAAATCGACATGCTGAAAGTCCATGCGATGGATGCCGTAGCGTTCGGCGACCATGCCGCCGAGATCCATGAGGTCGAGGGTCGCTTTCGGATTGCCCGCACGCGCGGTCCCTTTGATAAGAGGGGCGAAACAGGGACTCATGACCGCGATGCGATCCAGCTTGGCTTGATCCGGGCGTTGTCCCCACGCGCGGCCGGCGGCGGCCGCGGCGGCGGAACTCAAAAAAAACTCTCGTCGCTTCATAAAAGGCGCCTCGCACTTTCTAGTGTAGTGCGGCCGAAGTTCTGCATGTTCTGTGGGGCAGGCAATCTTGCCTGCAGCCGCCTTTCTAGGCGGCTCTTTCGCGTCCGCGGAGCCCTCTCACGCGGCAAACGCCGGTTGAAAGCCGGCGGCAGCCAGGATTGGCTGCCCCACAGTTATCTGCATACTCGTCATTCTGTTCGCCGCAGACCACTAGCTGGACCTTGCGCGGGCCGGGCGTGCATCGGGCCGGGCATGCCCGGTCCCTACAGATTCGCTAGCAGAACATCCACGATGGTTTGCACCGCCGCGTAGGGGTCGGGTCCGTTCGTTCCTCTTTCTTCGATTGTGAAGATCCCTTTGTACCCTGCCTCTTTCGAAATCTCGATGGCCTCGGCCGTGCTGAACTTATCCGGGATATGCTTGATATGGCTGCTTCCGGCTGTCATTCGGTACAAGATTGGCAATGCAGCCGCCCGCGCCGGGTTGTCCGGGAAGTTACCGCAATCGGGGTTGGAGTAAGTCCCGGAGGCCTTGAGCACTTCGACATACTCGTCCCAGGGCACATTGGCGGCGTCCGCCCGCCAGCGGGGTTCCATGGTGACGGAAATATTCTTCGTCTTGGCGTAGGCATTGATGGTTTTCAATGTCTCGATGGCGGTTGGCCGCACTGCTGGCGCGAGAGTTCCCTGAGACACCATGACGCGCGGGCAGTCCAGTTCCACGGCGTGATCGATCCAACTCCTGGTCAGCTCAATGGCCTCCAGCCGGATCACCGGGTCGGTGGCGGAGATGTTCAGATTGGCGAACTCCAGGTTGATTTGATTCACCCGCGACTTAGCTTTCTGTATCCGCCGCCGGAACTCCTGAAAGTAGGCGGGCTCGGTGGAGTCGAAATCGGTTTGCTGAAATTCCACGCGATGAATGCCGTAACGGCGGGCGATCATGTCGGCGAAGGACATGATGTCGACCGTTCGTTTCGAATCGGCCGGACGGGAGGCGCTCTTCAGGACGGCGTCGAAACAGAGGCTCATGATGGCGATGCGGTCCAGTTTGGCTGGATCCGGGCGCTTTCCCCACGCCCGGCCGGAGGCGAGCGCGGCAGCGGAACCCATGAGAAACTCTCGTCGCTTCATCGTATGCACCTCACACCTTCGGATGGGCCCGCGCATGCAGGCTCATAGGGCTGTGGGCCCGCGCGCCGCGATGACAAGACTCGCAGCTTAGCGGCTCCCGCGCCACTCAGCCGCGAGCTTCTCCAGCAGCGCCGTCGGCGTGTCACCGTCGTGGACTACCACCCGATACCGCAGCGTAAGCGTCTGGCCGTGCGGAAGAGTAATAGGCCCGCCAGCCACGATGGTGGGGTGCACCATCCACAGGTGAGTCGAGTTGTGCCAGGTCGTGGTCGGATTCTTCGGATGGTCGATTACCGCGACGCCCAGCGTCTTGCCGGTGTCCTTGAGGCGAATGCTGTAGTCGTACCATGGCGCCGAAGGCCAGTTCAAATCCGGCATGGAGTAATGCGGGTCGGGAAGATCGACCTTGCCCTTGGCGTTGGCGAAATAGGAATCGCCGTCCTTGCGGGCCTGCACGGTGAAGCCTCCGAAGGCGGCGCGGTCGAGCACGTAATCGACGAGCGGCGTGAGGCGGTACTCCAGGTCGAGCACGTATACGCCGGAGCGCTCGGCCACGGAGGCGATAGTAACTTCGTCGAGCCGCTTTGTTCTTCCCACCAGCCAGTCGTTGTCGATCTCCATCTCCAGATGGTCGGAATCCGCACGCGTCATCTTGAGGTCGTGGTTCTGAATCATCCGTCCATCGCGGGGCGCGAATTCGCCCCAGCCCCAGAAATCGGCTCGGTTTATGTCCATGGCGCGGGGCGGGGCGTGCGGCCCATACGTGTCGAGGTTCGCCGGCGCGCGGAACTCGGAGGCCTGCCAGCCCAGGAAGATCCCGCGATGGTGGGGATGATCGTTGGGCGCAAGAGCGGTGATGCGCTCCCCGGAGGGGGAGTTGACGGGATGGAAACAGGCCGCGCTGGTGGAGGTAAGCCCGACATTTTCCGGCTTCTTGGTCAGGTATTCGAGAATCACCCGCCCATCAGGCGTCTTGACCTCCATTCCATAAGTGGTGGGAGTCAGCGTATAGGCGGAAGCGCCATTCGCCGCTCGCGGCATAGCCACCACGCATAACCCGACTGCCATGGCGGTGGCCGACAAACCAATCGTCCAATAAGATATAGTCCTGCTTCTCTTCGACAAGCTCCACACTCCTTTTATATCCGCTGCTACTTGGCAGGGGCTTTCTTCGCGGGCGCCGTCGCGGCCCGCGGCTTGCCCCAGAAAATGAACAGGCCCCGGTCGGTCGCAGTGATGATATCGATCGCGCCGTCGTGGTTCAAGTCCACCGCCACCAGGTTGGAACCGCCGCCTGAGTGGTTGTGGATCAACTCCGGGACAAATCTCGCGCCGCCGGGAGCCTTCGGGTCCCGAACCGTCCGGTACAAGTACAGAACCGGCACTCCGTAAGGATCGGGGTCATGAGAATTATCCTCGTGCGACCAGTAGCGCTTGCCCGCGATGAAGTCAGGCACGCCGTCTCCATCGATATCGGCGAAGGTGGCGGCGTGTATTTGGGAGAAGGTCACCCCACCGGCGTTCTGCGCCGCGGTGGAGTAATCCTTCATGATGATGTGCTCGACGAAAGAGATTTTACCGGCCGGGTCGCGTTTCTGCTCGTACCACGCCATGCCTACGTCGTGCGCTCCCAGGCTGGTCACCACGTCGTTCAAACCGTCGCCATTGACGTCATATACCGCCATCAAGGCGCCGCCCACCGTGCCGGTGCGATTATAACGGCCGAAAGCCACCGGATGGTACGTCCAAGGCTCTTTGCCGCCGGGCCCCGGATTCTCCCACCAGCCGAACACATTGACGATGTCCGGGCGTCCGTCGCCGTTGATATCGCCGGTTCCAATGCCGTGAAGCGCCCCGTAACCTGGTCCGGAAACGGTGTGAATGATCCACGGCGCGGTCGGATTGGCGGGATCGGGCTTGGCATAAACCACGCCCTGCGACCTGGATGTGAAGACCACCTCGGGCTTGCCGTCGCCGTCGAGGTCCTTCATATCCCAAATCTCGCAGCCAACCCCTTCAGAGACCACCGTGAATTTGTCCCAACGGCGCGCTTCTCCTTTCGGGTTGACATAGAGGATGATCGGGGTACCAAGGTTGGAACACAGGACATCGGGCCAGCCATCGCCGGTGAAGTCGTAGGCGAGCTGAATCATACAATCGCTGGCGTATTCCTTCGACGGACTATGGGCCCACGACGAAAAGATCTCTCTCGACTTCGTGTAATCGGGTCCGTAGTAGATATAGGGACCGGCTACGATGTCCGGGATGCCGTCGCGGTTGAAGTCGGCCACCGCGGCGGACCAGGCGTAGTAAAACTCGTTGAGGCGCTGCATCCGGAACCGGGGCGACACTTTCTCCAGGGGAGCGTACCTGGTGGCCAGGTCTTTGCACGCGATACCCTTGAAACGAACCTCGCTCGCGCCGCCGACGTAGAGCGCCAGCGGCCCGTAGCGGCCGGCCTCCTCGTCCACCGGGCCTTGCGTCGCCTCACTGGTGTCGTTCAGGAAGGTGCGGACGGTGGTGGCATCGATCATCACCTCGACCTCATTCCACTCGCCCGGGTGCAGGCCAGGCCTGGGCGGAGCCATAGGCAAGTCCTTGGGAGCGGAGGAACGGCCGCCACCGCCGCCACGGGCGGCAGCGCCACCGCGGCCGGCATCGGGGCCGCCGCGCGCGGCTTCTGTTCCAGCGCCGCCACGGGCCCCAGCGCCGCCACGGCCGGCATCGGCGCCGCCACGGGCGCCGCCACCGCCGGGCGGCCGCAATGGCTCGCGACTGAGTTCCTGACCGTCCGGACCGAGAGTCATGCGGTAGGTCGACACATCTCCCTCGGTGAGCGAAACGTAGATTCCCTTCATGCCTTGCGCGGTCTTCTCGGCGCGCAGCAAGACGCCGGTCTTGCAGCCGCTGGTGCAGTGGAAAGCGGAATAGAATTCCACGTCCTGATACGAACGATCAAGCACCAGCCAACCGCCGCTGCCGCCCGGCTTCGCGGTCCCGACTACTTCCCCGTTCTCGACGCGCCATTCGGCCTGGCCGAGAACGTGCCAGCCCGCGAGGCTGGTGGCCTTGAAGGATACATCCGGAATCCACGTGGGACCGGTAGCGAAGACCGGCGTCAACAACAACACGGCAAGCGCCGCGATTCCATAGGCGCGCTTATCAAGCAGCACGAATCGCTTCCTTTCTCCGATCTAATGGGCTACCGCATGACTTAACCATGTGGGACAGACGACCGGTTTTCGTCGTCTGTCAACTTAGGGGCGCTCCTCGCGCCCAAAAGACCACAAAAACGACAGGGTTGAAAAAGGCAGGCGGAACCGCCTGCCGCACCAACTCCGGCCAGGTGGGGCAGGCGCTTTCGCCTGCCAACCCGGGTTTTTCATGAAGTTCCACAGGGCGAAGGCCCAACCCGACAGACCACAAAAAACGATGGCCTGTCCCACCTGGCTCTTACGCGCTGGTGGATGTTCCGTTCTTGATCGATGTTCCGCCGTACCTAATCACGTACTCTTTGTTGATGGCGAACTGGTCGAGATGTTTGTCCCACATCCCTACCACCATCGCGTCGGTAGACTTGATGCTGGCGAGAATGTGTTTGTATGTGTTTTCTACAATCTGCGGCGACTCGCACAGGCGGCCGCCGGCCAGAATCTTGTACACCCAGCACGGCTTCCTGGTCTGTCGGACCACCTTCAACATGGGCTCCGGATCGCCGCGTACGAAAAGGGAGCCGTCGCCGTAATACTGGGTCCCGGGATTATCCGCCCAGGTATCGGCTTCCGCCGGCGCCATGCCGGGGCAGGAGGCGAATTCCTTTTCCCATTCCGCCTTGGTGCGGCCGTACTTGTACATGCAGCACATGTAGTAATCCACGTCCCAGTTTCCCTGGGACTCGATGATGTCGAACACTTCGGGCCGGTGGCTGGTAATGGCCACTAGTACGCCCGCATCGCGGACGGCTTTGCACCACTCCTTGACCCGATCGAGCTTGCCGCGTCGCCACCAGGCATCGGTGCCGGTGTCGCCGGCGCCTCCGTGGTGAATGGAGATGCATCCGCCCTTGGCGATCTCCGCGGCTCCGCGCCCGGGCTTGAGGGATTCGTCTTTACTCGCCGTATTGCGGGTGGCGAACAGCATCTTTCCGCCGTATTCCTTGTTGTACGGCGGAATGCGCCCGCCTCCGTCTTCCATGCAGTTGATGCCCAGTTCCTCGCAATGCTTGAACTGCCTCCCCAGGCTTTCGGACGTGTTCCAGGCGCGGATCTCGGTATCGATCATGCGGGACAAATGGGAGAGGCCCGCGACGACGTTCGATCCAATAATGATGCGGGAAATATCATACTTCCCGAAGCGAACGGTCGGCATGGGCTCTTTCGAGAGGGGGCCTGGCACGGGCTGAGAATTGCGGGGCGGTCCCCCCGGTCCCCTGCCCGGCCCGGCGGCGCCGGGCGGCGGCGGTTGCTGCCCTTGCGGCGGTTGCTGCGGGGCGGCCTTCGCCACCGCGCTTGAAGCCGCGGCCAAGGCCCCAATCCGTTCCAAGAAGTTCCGCCGGGAGTTCTCGCCCGCCGGGTTCGATTTAGATTCTGAATTCACTTTTGTCTCCTCTTGCGGAAATAGCGTCGAGTCGCCCCATGCAAATCACACATCCACGCCCACCAGCAGGATGTACGAAACCTGCAATTTCCGACATCCGACGCTCTATATCCTATATCACGGCGCCAAGCGTGTCAAAGCCGTCCTGAGAATAGGTGGCTTAGCCAGTATACTTCACGGAAGAAGGGGCGACCAAAGAAGCCCGGCATGGACGCGCAAAGCTCTGTATTTAAAGAATCTTTTGGCAAATCGGAGGCCTTCGAAAGGGCCCTCGATCGCTTGACAAGGCAACCCATAAAAAGTGATAAACTAAGCGAATAGTCATATGGTGTCTATACTAGTGAAGGAGCCGATTTACCACCAGCTCACGAGTCATTTGCGACACGTGATCGGCTCCCACGAGTATCCGGTCGGCAGCAGATTTCTGACTGAGAGGCAGATCTGCGAACGCTTCGGGGTGAGCCGCGCCACCGCCAACAAAGTACTGTCGGGCCTGGTTTCGGAAGGTCTGCTCGACTTCCGGAAGGGCGTCGGCACGTTCGTTCGGATCCGAACTCTGGATTACAACCTCCAGGTGCTGGTGAGCTTTACGGAGGAAGCGCAGGCCGCTGGAAAGCGGCCCGCGACGCGGGTGCTGCGCTTTGAAAGCGTCCTATCGCGAGATGTGCTCGATGAAGTCCCGGAGCTTCTTCAGGCTGCCCCGGAGAGCACGCTCTACTACCTGGAGCGCCTGCGTTTGGCGGACAACCTGCCGGTGATCTACGAGCGGCGCTACGTGGTGGCGGAGCATTGCCCGGGCGTTACGGAGGCGGATCTGGCGGGCTCGCTATACGAGTTGTGGACCAGGCGTTATGGGCTGGTAATCGAGGGCGCCGACGAGCGCGTGCAGGCTGTGAATCTAAGGGGGGCCGAAGCACTGGCGCTCGCAGTCCGGAATGGCGCGGCCGGTTTGCGGGTCAGTTCGGTGGGCTACATCACGGGACGAAGGCCCTTGTGGTCGGAAAGCACGCTCTACCGCGGAGACGCGTACGAGTTCCGCAATCGGCTCGGCGGGCTGCAGCCGGCGAGCCATGCCAGGGGCATGTTTCTGTATCCGGGCGAGAGCATATCCAGTGAGACGGCCGGCGGCGGGCGATGAGCGGCTGTCAGAGGAGAAATAGTGAACGGAGATCGATTCCAAGGGGATAGCTCCCAGGCGCCGGTTTCGCGGCGGGATTTGCTGCGGACGGTTGGCGGCGCAGGCGCGGGCGCCTTCACCATCGTGCATCCCGCGGCGGTGCGGGGCGCGGCGGCCAACTCGGCGATTTCGGTTGGGCTGATCGGCGCGGGCAACCGGGGAAACTACGACGCCTCCATCGTAAATGCGGACCCGCGTGCGCGCGTGACGGCGATCTGCGACCTGTTCGACGACCGCATCGAGCCGGGCATAAAGGCAATCAAGGCCCAAAAGCCCGACGTCTACAAGGATTTCGAGAAGCTGCTGGCATCGGGCGTGGATGCGGTGATCATCGCAACGCCGCCGTTCGAGCATCCGCGGATGCTGGCCGCGGCGGTGCAGGCGGGCAAGCACGTCTATTGCGAAAAGCCGGCGGGCGTAGACCTGGCGGGATGCAAATCGGTGATGGCCACCGGGGCGAAGGCGGACCCGAAGAAGTGCCTGTTTTTCGGCTTCCAGCAGCGGCACGGGATGGTATACCTGGAAGCCTACAAGCGGCTGAAGGAGGGGCAGATCGGCGAGATTGTCAACGCGCGCGGATTCTGGATCGACGCCAACCCGTTCACGCGCGGCTCCTACCCGGACCCCAAGGTGGAGAAGCTGCGCAACTGGTTTTGCTACCGCGATTATTCGGGCGACTTTCTCATCGAGCAGGATTGCCATAACCTGGACGCGCTGCACTGGTTCCTGAATGCCCTCCCGATCCGGGCGGTCGGTTACGGCGGGCGGAAGGTGAGGACCACCTTCGAGACCCTCGATCACCTGTCGCTGTCCTTTGAGTTTCCCAATGGCATCCACGTGAACTTCGAGGGCAACCAGCTCAGCCCTCCGGGGTTCAAGAAGGTCGGCGAGGAGTTCACGGGAACCAAGGGCGTGCTCGAGACATCGCGGAACCGCCTGGTACATACCAAGGGTCCGGGCAGCGCCGAGACCATTCCGCAGAAGCGCGATATCACGATCGACGCATTCGAGGCTTTCCTGTCTCGAATCCAGAGCGGCGAGGCCTTGAACATGGCCGAGCAATCGGCGCGCAGCACGATGATCGGAGTGCTGGGGCGCACCGCCGTGTACAGGGGCCGCGAGGCCACATGGAAAGGCGAGTTCGGTTCGGTGTGACAACCGCGGCTAGTCGGCGCGTAACGCGTTGTTTATAGGGCAATCCATGTTGTTAGAAGGTTGTGTCTCGGAGCTTGACAAGGGAAAGGCATAGCCATAAGCTGTCTATTTGACCCATAGGAAGGAAGCCGATGGCCTACACGTATTTGCAGATCGCGAAGATGATCGATCATTCCCTGCTGAACCAGGTATTGACCGACGAGGAGCTGGAAGCGGGCTGCCGCCTCGCGCGCGACTACGACGTCGCCTCCGCCTGCATTAAGCCGTATTACCTGAAGCGCTGCGCGGAGTTGCTGGCGGGAAGCACGGTGGCGGCCAGCACGGTGATTGGGTTCCCGCACGGTGGGAACACCACGGCCATCAAGGTGGCCGAAGCCGAGCAGGCGCTCCGCGACGGCGGCACGGAGCTGGACATGGTGGTGAACATCGGCAAGGCGCTCAGCGAGGATTGGGACTACGTAAGGAAGGACGTCCAGGCGGTGGTCGAAGCGACGCATCGGGGCGGCGCTATTGTGAAAGTGATCTTCGAGAATTGTTTCCTGCAGGACAAGCACAAGATCAGGCTATGCGAGATCTGCGTGGAGACGGGGGTGGATTTCGCGAAGACGTCGACCGGCTACGGGAGCGGCGGCGCGACGCACGACGACCTCAAGCTGATGCGCGCGCATTTGCCGCCCAGCATCAAAGTGAAAGCCGCCGGGGGAGTGCGCACTTTGGACGCGCTGCTCGAGGTGCGCGCTCTGGGCGTGGCCAGGGCCGGCGCCACGCAGACGGCCAAGATGTTGGACGAGTGTAAGAAACGGCTGGAACTCGCCGCATCGGCTTCGGCCACGTAAGCGGCGGGCGCCGGCCCAGAGTCATCGCCCGGACGGTAAGTTGGCTGAAACGCCTATAACTGTTTCCGGCCCCAGCGGCTTCGCGTTGACGAGGCGTGGGCGCCCGGCTGTATCCGACTGTTGGAGGACCAAAAATGAAGATACCCCTCTACTTATTCACGATATTCCTCGGCGTAATTCTGGCGGTCCATCTGTCGATGAATGGCAAGGTCGGCAGCGTGTTGAACAACCCTCGCGTGGGCAACGCGCTGTTTTGGTGCATCGGCGCGGCGTGGGCCGTGTTGATCGGTCTGACCGGATGGCACGCCGGGGCTTTGCAACCTCTGAAAGAGGTGAATCCGCTGCTGCTGACGGCCGGCGCCCTGGGCGCAAGCCTGGTTTTCGCGATCGTGTGGCTCATTCCGCAGGTGGGCGCGGGTTCGGTGATGATAAGCTTGCTGGCCGGCCAAGTGATAGGCGGGGTGATAATGTCCCATTTCGGCTGGCTGGGTTCGCCGGTGCAGCCGATTACGTGGGCCAAGATCTTGGGCGTCGCGGTCATGATCGGCGGCGCCACCCTGGCTACTTACTCGAAGTGAGTCAGTAGCTGTAAAAACTGGAGATATATCCCGTGTCCCATCACTTATTGGGCGATTTCGAATGGCCTTCTTACCGGCCGCCGCTGGAAACATACGACCTCGGCTATGGCATAGGCATTGCCGGCTACGCCGGCATCGTGCGCGCACAGCACTTGCCCGCCTACCGCCTGGCGGGGTATCGCGTGGCGGCTGCCGCCGATATCCGGGAAGACCGGCGGGAACTGGCCAAACTGGACGGCATTCCGCATGTTTACGAAGACTACCGCCAACTTTTGGAACGCGACGACGTGGACATCGTCGACTGCGCCGTGGACCACGCGGACATGGCGGCGCGCGTGGCAATTCTGAAGGACGCAGCCAAAGCCGGCAAGGCCGTGCTGATGCAGAAGCCCATGGCGACGGACCTCAAGACCGCCGAGGAGATGGTGCGGATCGCCGAGGACGGCGGCATTTCCTACGCGGTCAACCAGAACCTGCGCTTCGACCCGGCGATCTATCTTACCAAGCAGTTTCTGAGCCCCGGGCGCTTCGGAAAGCCGGGCTACATACAGTTCGCGAACCTGTCCATCGAGGGGCCGAAGTTTGGCTTCGGGCCGGAGGGCGTGGTGATGGCCTGGCAGATCCATGGGCTCGACTCCGTGCGATGGCTGGCGGGCGGCGATCCGGTCTCGATTTATGGCACGAACCGCAATAACGCCGCCATGTATCAGATCGAGTTCGCGGGCGGGGCCGTTTGCAACTACGTCGAGTATCACAACGAGGACACCTTCCGCAGCGAGACTCCGTTGCGCGTTTGGGCGGAGAAAGGCGCCGTACGGGCGAACCACCGTTGGAATCCCAGCTCGCGTTGGGAAAAGGACCTGGTGGAAGCGCGCGGCTACGATTGGCCCAAGGAGATTGGCTGGGTGGCGTGCAACCTGCCCGACGATCTGACGCAGCGCGAGGTCTTTATCAGGCCCCGTTTCGACGAATGCGGCTCGATCGCCGGTTTCATCGGGAGCATGGGCGAGTTCATGCAGTCGCTGCATGAAAAGCGTCCCGCTCTGACGAACGGGCGCGACAACCTGATGTCCCTGCGGATGTACTTTGCGGGTCAGCTCTCGGCGGAGAAGAAGCGGCCGGTGGATCCGCGAACCATGGAGACTCTCTGAGGGGCGCGGCATCGCCCTGGGGATTTGACGCGGAGGCGCGGAGGCGCGGAGAGTTTCGAGTTTTTGGAGACACTACGGGCGTAGGGAGAGGTTGAGGCGTCGAGGCGCCAATCGCGAGACTGGCGTTCCCAGAGTTGGCGTTGCTGGCGGCCGGGGCTTCGCGGACTTATCACCGTGCGTTTCCGGCCGCCACTGATTTGAGCGACGCTTCGGGGGCATTGGAATCGCTGGATGGCAACCCTTACCCGCCGATTCGC
>Ga0187851_10004359_pt1 | contig 11594 bp, 7 predicted proteins | sample June2016WEW_6_10_FD_132997 | JGI IMG/M metagenome (GOLD analysis project Ga0187851, IMG submission 132997) | Peatland microbial communities from SPRUCE experiment site at the Marcell Experimental Forest, Minnesota, USA - June2016WEW_6_10 | ecosystem: Environmental > Terrestrial > Soil > Wetlands... | reverse complement strand
TTTGCGGTGGGCGGGGTGGAGGCGCTCTTGATCCGCATTCAACTGGCTTTGCCGGGCAATACGTTCCTTTCCCCCGACATGTTCAACCAGCTTTTCACCATGCACGGCACCACGATGATATTTTTGGTCGTAATGCCGACGCTGTTTGGATTTGCGAATTATTTGGTGCCGCTGATGATTGGGGCGCGCGACATGGCGTTTCCGCGGCTCAACGCCATGAGCTACTGGATGCTGCCTTTCGGCGGGCTGCTGCTGCATTTCAGCGTGGTGGCGGGCGGCGCGCCGGCGGCAGGATGGTTCAGCGCCGCGCCGTTGACTGAAACGCCCTTCAATTCCACCCAGGGCTTGGACTACTGGGTGCTGGCGCTGTTGGTGCTGGGGATCGGATCGGTCGCGGCCTCGATCAATCTCATTGCCACCATCCTGACTCAGCGCGCGCCGGGCCTGTCGATCCGCCGGCTGCCCTTGTTCGTCTGGATGAATCTGATCAATTCGTTCCTGGTCATTCTGTCATTTCCGGCCTTGAATGCCGCCATCGTCATGCTGCTGATCGACCGCCAGTTGAACGCGGCATTTTTCTTTCCGGCCAACGGCGGTTCCGCGGTGCTCTGGCAGCATTTCTTTTGGGCATTCGGCCACCCGGAGGTTTACATCATGGCGCTGCCGGCCTTTGGCATGATATCCGAAGTCATCCCGGTTTTTTCGCGCAAGCCGATATTCGGATACGAGTTCGTGGCGGCTTCGACTGTCGCCATCGGGCTGCTGAGTTTTGGGGTGTGGGCGCACCACATGTTTGCCGTCGGGCTGGGAGATGTCTCCGATTTATTTTTCGCCGGCAGCAGCATGCTGATCGCCATTCCCACCGGGGTGAAAATCTTCAACTGGACGGCCACCATGTGGGGCGGCGCGATTCGCTTCACCACCTCCATGATGTTCGCCACGGCCTTTCTCATCCAATTCGTTATTGGCGGCTTGAGCGGCATCACTTTTGCCGCCGCGCCGATTGACTGGCAGGTGACCGATTCGTATTACCTGGTGGCGCACTTCCATTATGTCCTCTTTGGCGGATCAATGTTTGGAGTTTTTGCCGGTCTTTATTATTGGTTTCCCAAAATGAGCGGGCGGATGCTTTCCGAGAAATGGGGCCGCGTTCATTTTTGGCTGACGGTCATTGGATTCAATCTGACGTTTTTTGTGCAGCATTTTCTGGGTTTGCTGGGAATGCCGCGGCGGGTCTACACCTACCCGAACCTGCCCTACTGGACGCTCTGGAACATGCTGTCAACCATCGGAGCGTTTATCATGGGAATTTCCGTGCTCGTTCTGCTCTGGAACATGTTTGCCAGCCGCCGCTGGGGACGCCTGGCGGGGAATAATCCCTGGAACGCCTGGACGTTGGAATGGGCCACCACCTCGCCGCCACCCGCTGAAGATTTTAAGTGGCTTCCTCCCGTTCGCGGTCGGCGTCCGTTGTGGGATCTGGCGCATCCGGAAAACCGGGATGAGAAAAACGCCGCGCCGGCCCCGCTGTCGGAAACGACCATCGGGAAACACGAAGCGGGCATGCTTTCCTTTATCGCGTCAGAATCGATTTTCTTTGTCATGCTCATTCTGGCCTATTTGTATTACAACGTCATATCCCCTCCCTCGGGCGGCCCTCCCCTTGCGCTGGATGCGCGCAAAACAGGCATTTTCACACTGTGCCTGCTGGCCAGCAGCGCGACGTTCTGGCGCGCGGAGAAATCTCTCCATCGCGGTCAACATGATTCATTTCATCGCTGGCTTCTGGCCACCGTGCTGCTGGGCGGCGTATTTATGATTGGCCAGGGATCGGAATACGCACATCTCTTGCATGCCGGATACGCCGTGAATTCCAGCCTGTTCGCGACCGCCTTTTTTACGCTGACCGGTTTTCATGGCTTGCACGTTTGCGTGGGATTGGCCGCGTTACTGATTCTGCTGAGACTGGCGGCATTGGGAGATTTTCGAACCTCGGCGCCAGCGGTCAAATCCGTCGGCTGGTATTGGCATTTTGTGGACATGGTCTGGGTTGCTGTATTTTTCGTGATTTATTTGAGGCCCCTCTTATGAATGAATTCTCCCGAACTCCGAAGGTTGCATTTTTTTTGATTGCGCTGGTTTTTCTCGGCTTGGCTGTCCCTTCGCCGGCGGTCGGGCTGGTCGGGAATTATTCTTTCAGCGTGCGCATGGCGCAGCATTTGTTGCTCCAGCTTGTCGTCCCGCCGCTTGTGCTCCTGAGCCTTCCGGATTCGGCCCTGACGGGCCTGGAGGATCGCCGCACCTTGCGTCCCATTGGCTGGCTGTTGAAACAACCGGTGATAACATGGCTCCTCGGCTTGGGCGCGATGTGGGCCTGGCACGCCCCAGCTTTGTGCAATGCCGCCATTCGCAATCCGGTCCTCCATGATTGTCAAACTTTGTCACTCCTCCTTGTTGGAACCGCTTTTTGGTGGCCGATTGCCGGGCCCTGCAGCCGGCAGCGATTGCCGCCCTTGCTGGGGATCGTCTATCTGTTTACGGCCTGTCTGGGCTGCACTATTTTGGGCATCATCATCACCTTTGCACCGCCAGGCCTCTACCTCGCCTCGACGCTGCCTGGCGTGTTCAATGACTGGCGGTTCGCTGCGCCGGACGACCAGCGCATCGGGGGGCTTTTGATGTGGGTGCCCGGCTGCCTGATCTATATTTGCGGCATCCTCGGGCTGTTGGCGCGCTGGTATGGAATGTCCGAAGCGGAAGCATTTCCCACCAGCGCGCCGGAAAGGATTTCATGATGGAAGACATGATGGAAGAAGATTTCCCTGCGCCGTCCAACGAATGGCAAAAACCCCCCGCGCATCCTTTGCCAAAGCCAACGGCCTGGCCGGCGACCCTGGCGCTATCCATTACATTTTTGCTCTGGGGCCTGGCCAGCTCGCTCATTATCAGCGGAGTTGGGGCGGTGGTGTTTGCCGTGGGACTGACCGGCTGGATCGGAGACATTCGCCATGAACGCCGACCCTGAAAAAACACCCAGCGCCGGCGCGGCATCACCCGAAGAGCTGACGCGCCGGCAATTCTTCGCGCGCCTCAGCATGGCCCTTTTCGCGTTCGGGTCATTGATTCTCCTTGTGCCGATGGTTGGATTTATCGTGGCGCCTCTCTTCAAACGACGGCCCGAAGTCTGGCGCAAGGTCGGAGCAGTGGACAACTTCAAGGACGGCACGACAACAGCGGTGGTGTTTGAAGATGCCGCGGCGTTGCCGTGGGCGGGCGTGGCCTCCAGGACGGGGGCTTGGTTGCGGCGGGTGGATCAGTCAACATTCATCGCATTTTCCGTCAATTGCACGCATTTGGGTTGTCCGGTTCGTTGGCTGCAGCAAGCGGAGCTTTTCATGTGTCCCTGCCATGGCGGCGTCTATTACCAGGACGGCGCGGTGGCTGCCGGACCTCCGCCCCTGCCGTTGCCCCGCTACCGGGTGCGCGTCAGAAACGGCCAGGTGGAAATCCTAACCAACCCCACGCCCATCACCCGATGAGTTAATACCCCATGGTCAAAAGAATCGTAAAACGCCTCTGGATTTGGATGGATGACCGCACCGGATTGGCCGAAATGATCGGGCCAATGTTGCGTCATTTGGCCCCGCGCGACGCGCGATGGTGGTATGTGTTCGGCAGCGCGACGATGTGCGCTTTCATGATCCAGGTCATCAGTGGAATAGCCCTCGCCCTTGCCTACATTCCATCCACCAACGACGCCTACGCGACCCTTAACTTCATCACGGACCAGGCGCCGTTTGGGCGTTTTCTGCGCGGACTCCATTATTATGGAGCATCGGCCATGGTTCTGATGGTGGGACTGCACATGGCCCAGGTGTTTCTGTTTGGTTCATACAAATTTCCGCGGGAACTGAATTGGGCCACTGGCGTTCTGTTGTTGGGATTCACCCTGGTCATGGGTTTTACCGGACAACTTCTGCGCTGGGACCAGACGGCTGTCTGGTCGGTGGTCGTCGCGGCGGAACAGGCGGGGCGGGTGCCATTGATAGGCGATTGGCTGGCGCGCTTCACACTGGGGGGCGACACCGTGGGCGGCGCGACGCTCAACCGGTTTTTTGTCATTCATGTTTTTATCATGCCTGCGCTGATCTTTGCCTTCGTTGGTTTGCACCTCTGGCTGGTGTTGCGCCATGGGATTTCCGAGCCGCCTACCCCGGGCAAGCCGGTCGATCCCAAGACTTACCGTCAAGAATACAAAGAGCTGCTCGACAAAACCGGGGTCCCCTTCTGGCCTGACGCAGCCTGGCGGGACGTGATGGCTGCCGTAGGCATGATTGTGGCCATGGCCTTGTTCGCGCTGGTCCTTGGCCCGCCCGCGTTGGGCAAGCCTCCGGACCCGAGCATCGTTGCGGCCAACCCCCGTCCCGACTGGTATTTGCTCTGGTACTTCGCGGTTTTGGCCTTGTTGCCGCACGGCACCGAACAATACTTCATGGTTTTTGGACCGCTGCTGGCGGGAATCCTCTTAATCATCCTGCCTTTTGTCTTTGATCGGGGCGAGCGCAGCGCGCGCCGCCGCCCGTGGTCCATTGCCGCCGTGGTCCTGACCGTCATTATGATCGGAACTCTTTGGGTGGCTGGCGCAAAATCCAACTGGTCGCCCAATTTCAATGCCGAGCCCCTGCCGGAAAATGTCGTCGGGACGGCCAGCGGCCCGGTTTTTGAAGGGGCGTATTTATTCTATGCCAAGGGTTGTTTGAATTGTCATTTGATCGGTAAGTATGGCGGGCGGCGCGGACCGGAGCTGACCGCCATTGGCAGTCTGCTGTCGAAGAATCAAATCGTCCTGCGCATTGCCAACGGCGGGGTGAACATGCCTGCCTACGCCTCGAGTTTGAAGCCAGAACAAATGGAGGAATTGGCGGCCTTCCTTCAATCGCGCAAACGCCCAAGCCAGCCATGATTGACGCCGCGTCCGCCGCCGCTAATATAGGCCCAGGTGTTTACTTTGCTTCTTACGGATTCGACCTCGAAAGGCCGCCTTGGCCGCCTTACCACCACTCGGGGAGTGATTGAGACGCCCGCTTTCATGCCGGTCGGCACGCAGGGCAGCGTCAAAGCGCTCGATCCCCGCGAACTGCGCGAGATGGGCACGCAAATCCTCTTGGGCAACACTTACCACCTCAACATTCGCCCTGGCCTGGAGATCATCAAGGCGGCGGGCGGGCTCCATCGCTTTATGAACTGGCCGGGGCCGATTTTGACCGACAGCGGCGGATTTCAAGTATTCAGCCTGGCAAAAATTCGCAAAATCAAGCCGCACGGTGTCGAGTTTCGTTCGCATCTGGATGGGTCCGCGCTATTTCTGGGGCCCAAGGAGGCGATGGAGATTCAGCGCATTCTGGGCTCGGACATTGCGATGGCGTTTGATGAATGTCCCGCCCATGATTGCGCCCCCAAAGCCGCGCAAGAGGCCGTGCAACGCACCCTGCAGTGGGCCCGTGAATGCCGGGAGCAACCTCGGGCGGAGGGGCAGCTCGTCTTCGGAATCGTCCAAGGCGGGATCAACGCCGCGTTGCGTGAGCGCTGCGCCAGAGAGTTGACCGCCATGGAATTTGACGGTTACGCCATCGGCGGCGTGAGCGTGGGCGAACCGGAGCACGAGATGATGCAGGCGGTGGAGCTGACCGAGCCTTTTCTGCCGCCCAGCCAACCGCGCTACGCCATGGGCCTGGGCACTCCGGCGCAGATGGTGGAATTGGTGGCGCGCGGGGTGGACATGTTCGATTGCGTCCTGCCAACGCGCGTGGCGCGCAACGGCACGGCCTTCACTCGGCGCGGCACCATCAGCATCAAGGGCGGTGCTGTCAAGTCGGATTTTACGCCGATTGAAAAGGATTGCGCCTGTTTTGCCTGCCGCAATTTCAGCCGGGCCTATTTGCGGCATTTGCTCAACGTCAACGAGATTCTTGGGTTGCGCATGGTCAGCGTGCACAACTCCTATTTTTACCTCGAGGTGATGCGGGAGATTCGGGCGCATTTGGCCGCAGGCACTTTTGGGGAATACTGCCGCCAATTCGCCGCAACCTACGTGCCCACCCAAAGAATCCTCTCCTCCCGGCTCCGGCGCGCTCTGGCGGAAGATTGAAGCCGCCCGAGGGCGCCCCCGTCGTTTTCGCAAAGCTGCAAAAAATCCGCCGCCGCGGCCTCCCGAATTATTGTCCATAAAAATAGGGGCGACGTACTGAAATCATCCAATCCGCCGCGCGCGGCATGGCTTCCTGAAATGATCCTGCCGGGAACCGCTGTCAGCGCAGCAGTCGGAGGATTGTGTAAAGCATTGCAGGCAAACTACTTGCAAAGGCAGCGCGCCACTTCAGTATAAATATAATTGACTCATCATTGCGTCCTCATAAGCTGGTGGCAGGCCTGCTGCTAAGGAGGGGATGAGCAACAAAATACAGGGGTTGATACGAGCGTTTCCGTGCCGGGAAATTCTCATCTTTGTGATGAGTTTGGGGCTGGCCCTCTGTCCGTTGCGGCTGGCCGCCCAAAGCGTGATGCTCGCCTGGGACCCCAGCACCAGCGCCAATGCCGCCGGTTACATGCTGTATTCCAGCACGGACGGCACTAATTTCCAGAGCCTGTTGGATGCGGGCAGCAACACTTTCTGCACCGTGAGCGGACTTGTGGCGGGATCCACCAATTATTTTCAGGTTGTGGCTTATGACATAAATGATGACCAAAGCGCACCTTCCAGCCAGATCGAGTACACGGTGCCGAACGCGACGCAGACGCTGGTCGTGCAGGTCAGCCCGGCAGGCGCGGGCAGCGTGACAGGCGGCGGCAGCTTTGCCGCAGCCTCTGTTGTGACGGTGACGGCGGCGGCCAACAGCGGTTACACGTTCGCCAGTTGGACGGAAAATGGCACGGTGTTGAGCACGTCGCCGAATTACAGCTTTACCTTGACCACCAATATCAACCTGGTGGCCAACTTCACCGCGAATCCAGTCTTTTACACCGTGGCGACGCAGGTCAATCCAGCCAACGCGGGCAGCGCCACAGGTGCCGGCAATTTTGTCGCGGGCAAGGTTGTGACGGTGACGGCGGCGGCCAGCAGCGGTTACACCTTCACCAATTGGACGGTAACTGGAATCGTGCGAAGCGCGTCGCCCAATTACAGCTTTACCCCGACTACCAATATTAACCTGGTGGCCAATTTCACCGCGAATCCGGTCACTTGCATTGTGGCGACGGAGATCAATCCAGCCAGTGCCGGCAGCGCCACGGGCGGCGGCAGCTTTGTCGCTGGCACGGCTGTGACGGTGATGGCGACACCCAACAGTCCAACCAATGCGGGGAACGCCCTGACCAACGGGCTTGTGGCGTATTATCCCCTGGCGGGGGATGCCAACGATTATTCCGGCAATGGCAACAATGGCGCAGCGCAAGGCAGCCCTGCCTACACCGCAGGAGTGACGGGCGCGACGAACACGGCCATCAGCCTCAATGGGGCCAATCAGTATATCTCACTTGGGCATCCAAGTATTTACAATTTTGGCGCCAATGATTTCACGATCTCGGTCTGGTTCAAGACCGATTCGACTTCAAGCCCGCAGCAATTGATGGCTTGCGACGACATATCCGGCCGCCAATTTGTTTTCGACATAAACGATTCATCGGAGGGGACCATCTCCGCCTACCTGTTTAGCAGTGATTCCTCTTATCTTGGCTATCACAGTGGAAACATACTAGCGCCGAACACATGGTACATGGCCGTCTTTGTCAAATCCGGCAACGCTCCCGGGGCGCTGACCTTGTACCTGAATAATTCCCCTGTGCCCTCGTTCGCGGCCTTTGCCAATGATTTTCCGCTCACCATGCAGGCGACCGGGTCGGAGGTGGATATTGGACGACGGACGTATTCGGGCTACAACGATTATTTTTCAGGTGCCATGTCCGGGATTCTTGTCTATGATCGCGGTTTGTCTGTCAGTGAAATCGGCGCGCTCTATGCCGATGGAGTAGGCGGTGTTTCGCCGCTTTCTTCCCCGGCAACGTCCCAGGGCATTGCCAGTTACACCTTCGCCAACTGGACCGTTAACGGCGTCGAGGTCAGCGCGTCGTCCAATTATAGCTTTACCCTGTCCACCAATGTCAATCTGGTGGCCAACTTCACCGCCAACCCGGTCACTTACACTGTGGCGGCACAGATCAATCCAGCCAGTGCCGGCAGCGCCACGGGCGGCGGCAGCTTTACGGCGGGCACTCCAGTAACAGTGACAGCGACGGCCAACAGTGGATACACTTTCGCCAATTGGACGGTGAACGGCGTCGAGGTCAGCGCGTCGTCCAATTACAGCTTTACCCTGTCCACCAATATTAACTTGGTGGCCAACTTCACCGCGAATCCAGTCTTTTACACCGTGGCAACGCAGATCAATCCCGCCAATGCCGGCAGCGCCACAGGCGGCGGCAGCTTTGTCGCGGGCACGGCTGTGACAGTAACGGCGACGGCCAACGATGGTTATACTTTCGCCAATTGGACGGTGGACGGCGTCGAGGTCAGCGCGTCGCCTAGTTATAGTTTTACCTTGTCCACCAATATTAGCCTGGTGGCCAACTTCACCGCGAATCCAGTCTTTTACGCGGTGGCGACGCAGATCAGTCCAAGCAATGCTGGCAGCGTGACGGGCGGCGGCAGTTTTGTCGCAGGCACTATTGTGACGGTGACAGCGGCGGCCAACAGCGGTTACACCTTCGCCAATTGGACGGTGAACGGAATCGTACAAAGCGCGTCGCCCAGTTATAGTTTTACCTTGTCCACCAATATTAACCTGGTGGCCAACTTCACCGCGAATCCAGTCTTTTACACCGTGGCCACGCAGATCAATCCCGCCAATGCCGGCAGCGCCACAGGCGGCGGCAGTTTTGTCGCAGGCACTGTTGTGACGGTGACGGCGGCGGCCAACAGCGGTTACACCTTCACCAATTGGACGGTGAACGGAATGGTGCAAAGCGCCTCCCCCAGTTATAGTTTTACTTTGTCCACCAATATTAATTTGGTGGCCAACTTCACCGCGAATCCAGTCTTTTACACCGTGGCGACGCAGATCAATCCCGCCAATGCCGGTAGCGCCACAGGCGGGGGCAGTTTTGTTACAGGCACGGTTGTGACGGTGACGGCAACGGCCAACAGCGGTTACACCTTCACCAATTGGATGGTGAACGGCATCGTACAAAGCGCGTCGCCCAGTTATAGTTTTACCTTGTCCACCAACATCAACCTCGTGGCCAACTTCGCGACAACTGTGGCCGCGACCAACGCGCCTACAAACTCCGTCACTTACACCGTCTCTTCGAGCGCCGGGCAGGACGGGAGCATCAGTCCGAGTGGTTCACAAACCGTCACCCTGGGCGCCAATCTGACGTTTGCCGCCACGCCGGCCCAAGGGTTTCAGGTGAATCAATGGCTGGTGAATGGCGCGGTGGCGCAAACCAGCGGCGGCGCTTATCTTCTGCAGAAGATTACCGCCAATACCACCGTGTCCGTGACCTTCAGCGCCATCCCAACCGTCACCACCAACAGCGTCGGTCCGACAACGACCCGGACCAATGCCAATACTAGTTTCAGCCTGCTCATTAGCGGCAATGGAACCCTGGCGCCGGGTCGCACCGCCAAGGCCCTGCAAGCCGGCAGAAAATACACTCTGACCGCCGTGGCCGCCAAAGGGTCGGTGTTCGCCGGTTGGACCAGCAACGGCATTCTGGTGGCATCCTCGCCAATGTACACTTTCATGGTGGAGTCCAATGTAATGTTGCAAGTCAATTTCATACCCAACCCGTTCATCCCCGTTGCGGGCAACTACCACGGCCTGTTCTATGTCACCAACGACGCCGCTGAAGAAAGCTCGGGATCCTTTGTCGCCACCGTGACGGGCGTCGGGGCTTATAGCGCGAAACTGCGCCTCGGGGCCGGAAGCTACTCGTTATCCGGCGCATTCTCAGTCACCGGCGCGGCCTCCAAGTCCATCGCGCGTTCCGGGTCGACTCCCATCACGGTGGAACTTCAGTTGGGTCTGACCAACGGCCCGCTGACCGGGACGATCAGCGACGGCGCTTGGTCGGCGGATTTGGTGGCTGATGCGGCTGTTTATTCAAGAAAAAATCCCGCTCCCCAGGCCGGCAAGTATACGTTGCTCATTCCGGGCAGTGAGAATGCTTCCACTCAGCCCGGCGGCAACGGTTACGGCGCTGTGATCGTGAGCGAGTCGGGGAACGTCACTTTTAGCGGAACACTGGGCGACGGCACGCCTGTCAGCTCCACGAGCATCATATCCAGCGAAGGCCAGTGGCCGTTGTATGTTTCACTTTATGGCGGCAACGGCTCCATACTTGGCTGGCTCACCTTCACCAACGATGGCGCCATCAGCGGCCAGACCGGCTGGTTCAAGCTGCCCGAAGCCGCGGCCAAACTCTATCCCGGCGGTTTCACCAACAGCTCCGATGCCATGGGATCGGCTTACCAGTACACCAACGGCCTGCCGCTGCTGGGCTTCAGTCAGGGCCAGCTTGTGTTGACCAACGGAGACCTTTCGACCGGCCTCGTCGATCCAATCGGTCTCGGGCCGGAAATGGAGGCGACCAGCCAATCTGCCGCCAATCAGCCCGCCGCCACACTGGACTTCAAGACTTCCTCCGGTCTCTTCAAAGGAAGTGTCATGAACCCGGCGACGGGCAAACCGATCGCGGTAAATGGTGTGGTTTTGCAGAACCAGAACCTTGGCGCGGGATGCTTCCTAGGTGTGAACGAGAGCGGCAGCGTCATCCTTTCCTCGGCGCAATGATCCGCCGTTTTTTCCTCATCGGCTTCAATGGGCCCGGGTGGAGGGGATTGATTCAGCCGCTATGGACCAATATGTTCTTGATATTTCCGCGCCCACTCCTTTCAATGCTCGGACAGCGATTTTGTCTAAATGAAAAAAATAATTCCACTATTCATGGCAGCCCTGTTCGCAGCGAGTTGCTCGACTTCTTCCAGAACAACCTCCACCGCCGCCGGCCCCGCGCCGTCCAAGATTCATTCGACCGCGCTGGAAGGGGCATGGCGTGGGAATGAAGTGACCCCCGGCCAGCAGGGACCGGCTTCAATGACCTTTTCAGGCCAAACCGTCGTGTTCCATGGCTCCGATGCCAACGACTGGTGCAAAGGAACATTCATTCTTCGGGAAAGCACTGACCCCAAACAATTGCTAGGCACCATCACCGAATGTCCTTCGGCGGATGCTGTGGGCAAAAACGTGTACGCGATTTATAAGATAGAAAGCGGCTCATTGACGATTTGCGGAAACGCGCCGGGCGATTCAAATATTCCTGCGGCGTTCGACACCTCTGGCACCCGCCAGTTTGTCCTCAAGCACGATTGACGAGTGGTTTTACGTCGGGATGGGGTTGAAGCTTTCACCCCAGGGCTGGGATCTAGCGACCACCCATCCGGCTCTCATTGACACCGCGGCCTGCTGCAGCGCCTCTTGCAAATACCCCGGCTCCCCTGTCAGCCTTCGGTTTTGACACCCGCGAATGATGAAATCCAC
>Ga0187851_10004356_pt1 | contig 11596 bp, 11 predicted proteins | sample June2016WEW_6_10_FD_132997 | JGI IMG/M metagenome (GOLD analysis project Ga0187851, IMG submission 132997) | Peatland microbial communities from SPRUCE experiment site at the Marcell Experimental Forest, Minnesota, USA - June2016WEW_6_10 | ecosystem: Environmental > Terrestrial > Soil >... | reverse complement strand
TCTTCGGTGGCGAGATCGAGGTCAGAGCGCAGGTCGCGAGCCGTCATTCTCCGCGGCGCCACATACTTCGGCGCGACTCTCAGAGCGCTTTGCCGCACAGCCGCCATGGCCTGCCTCCTGTCCTGAGTGAATGTTTATTCACTACCATGAATAATAACACACTTGGGGGACGGGTCAAGGGGCGGTTTGACTAGTCCACGCTTTGCCCCACCTACAGTTTGGTGGTACTGTGATTTATATGCCACACGGAAGCGTTGGGCATCGGCAAGCCCGCTGATCCTATACGATAAATGGGGCTTCGACCGTGCTGTGCGTTCGACGCTGTCGCTTGCCTGCACTATGGCATATATAGGCAATGTGCGTTATGCTTTGGTCGCACCAATCGTTTCAACAACGCCAGAACGGAGACCGCCACGCCTCCACTTGTGATATAAAGATTACAAGCGGCGTGCCGATAACGTAGGTGGAGGCTCGCCCGCAAGAAATACTCTTCCTGGAGGAGGGAGGTGTCCCTGAGTGGCTCGAGGAGCTCGAACGCGCAGACCAAGACGCGTACGACGCAATCGTCGCCAGACTGGAACGCGTTGAGGAGGGAAATTTCGGCGATTACGGTCCCGCAGGCGATGTACTGGAACTTCGCTTTCGCATGCGAGGACCAGGATACCGGCTATACTTCGGCAGGCACAACGATATTGTGATCATTCTTGGCGCGGGAACGAAAACTAGTCAGCAGGCTGACATCGAGATAGCGAGCAAGCTCTGGAAGGAGTACAACGATGCCGAATAAAACCAAGAGCTATCGAGACTGGTTGAACGAAAAACTCTCCGACCCGGCTCGGGCCTCTCGCTATTTGAACAAGGCATTAGAAGACTCGGAGCCGATGTTTCTTAAGGCGCTTCGTAAGGTGGCGTTGTCCCAGTCGCGCACGATGACAGACCTTGCAAGAGAGTGTGAGGTGAGCCGCGAGAGCCTCTATCGCATGTTATCAGAGAACGGAAACCCCACCTCTGAAAACCGCCGCGCGATTCTTGCCGCAATGGGATTGAAGTCCATCGTCGTTCCTATAGAGTTTCAGGCTCCGTCTCCGGATTACCGCACCACAGTTCGTTCTTCTTTCGGAAATGGGGAATTTGGACAAGTCATAGGAGACGGCAACAAGCATCTCGCAATGGCCAGCGGCACCCAGCAGAACGGTAATTCGTCCCCCAAGTTTTCCGATATATTCATTTCTCTCGGGGCGACCGGCAGCGTGACCGCGCAGAAGGCAAATGCGCCGGCGTGGACGAGTGGAAACAATTCGGGAATAGCCATTCTCAAACGAGGAGAGACGCCCGTATGGCAGACGGAACAGATGTACAATTTGCCCGCGTAGCAGACTTTGTCTCACGGTATGCCAACAATGTCAGGTTGGAGGCGTACGGCACTGACCTAAAGCTGATTTTTGGGCAAAGTGAACAAAGCTCAGGGAGAGAGGTGATCGAGCAACACACTGCCATCACCATTTCCTGGGCGGAGGTCAGAATACTGATCTACTATCTCTCAGTGCAACTAGCCGTCTATGAATCGCAAATTGGAGCGCCGGTTACTGTCCATCCAGTGCTTAGACCGTCCCCCATTGCAGACCCGCCAGATGAAATACTAAAGGCAGACCCGCGCGCCGGACACACGGCGGAGATTTTGCGAAGGATTCGCGAAGAGTTATTAGCGAGCATCCGCTGAGACACGTCCCGTTAGGCATGTCCGTTCTTTTGTGTGCTCCTCCATTCTTCCAAAATCGTAGTCGATCTTGTGCGAATCTCGGGGAGCAGGTCAGACAAGAGCTAATGTGTTATTCCACCAAGTCACTGTCCACTCGCTGAGAACCAGACAAACCGCCGGCTCAGAGCTTGGGAGTGGCCACCTGCTGTGCCTTCCTCTGTTGTTGCAGTTTCTGCGCGGCTCCCAGCTGATCCATATACTCCTGCATGACGATCCAGTCGCGAGTCGCCTCGCCGTTTTCACTCATCACCACGTCCATGCCAATTGCATAGAGCCCGGACACAGTGATCTTCGCCCACACAACCACGCCCGAACGGCACGGATCGCGCATCCATTGGTCGACTTGCGCTCGGGCGAGAGGTGCATTTGTGGTGGGGGATGGGCCTGTGTTCGCTTCCGCCGCGCTCGATGCCGTCCCCAATTGCGCCAACACATTCCCGCCGCATTGCATCTTCAGTGTTGCTACCGATCCGGTCATCGCCACCGGCTTGCCCTGTTCGTCAAAAATCCAGCCCAGCCAGTCCGGCCCAATCATGATTGGATTCGGGCCGTACTTTTGAATCAGAGCGGCCTTGACGTTAGCCTCCGTGGGGTATTTGGCGGTCTGATACATAACGTTTCTGTCCATCGAAACGGCAACCTGTTTGTTGGGGGGCGTACTGAAGGTGATGCTGAGAGTGTCGCTGGCCACGCCCTGGGGGGCGATGACAGTTGGATTCGCCGTTGCCTGCATACTGCCCTGCCAGCCTGGAATGGTTGTGCCCACAAACTTCCCCCAACGGCCGGTTACGCCAAAAGGCGCTTTCGAGGGATACAGGGCGCTAAGTTTAACCCGCGCGTCCGGAATCGTAGTGCCCAGGTGAATGCCTTGAATATCAGGCAGGGTCGAGGCGTTGATGCCCCCAGCGGGGGCCGCTGGTACCGGAGTCGGCGGTGTGTAGGCTGCCTGGGCTTTGGCCTGTTGGGCGGCAAAGCTGGCCGCGGCTAAAATCACCGCGGCGATCGGCGTCCTTATCCCAAAGGTGGTTGGTCGCATCTTCGCTTTCCTCTCATGTTCCAGGTTCACGCCGCGCACAAAGGAGCTCACAGTGGCCCAACTTTCTGCTGCTGGGCATTCTTGAGTTGTTGTTGGCGGGCGGCGGCGGCGGCGGCGACAATGTAGCTCTGCCCCACGAAGGCGTCGCGCAGATCCTCGCCGTTTTCGATGATCGTCACCACCATGCTGGCCACAACCAAGGGCCCTCCGTTCCCGGGATTCGTCAGGTTCAAACTCGCCACCACAATCACGCCCGTTCCGCACTTCATGGCAAGCCAGTGATTGACGTCGGCCTGCACCATGGGCAGTATGGCCCCACCTGGTAAATATGTGTTAATCGAGTTCACAGGCGCCAGCAGTTGGTTGGTCGCGCAGGATGTTGTTTTCGACACAGGCATTGCGACGGGGTGCCCCTGTTCGTCATACGCCCAGCACAGCACGGCCGGCTGTTTCATGGTCGGGTTCGGCCCGTACTTCTGTTTCAACGCAGCAATGAGCGCGTCCGGGAGCGGGTACCTGCCACTCTGAAACCCAAGAGCCCGCATCAGGTAAACGGCCACCTGTTTATTGGGGGGCCCTGTGAACGTGGCCGTAAAACTGTCTGAGGTGGTGCTGCCGGTTCCATATATGTCCCCGATCCAGGGCCGATTCGGAGCCTGTATGTACCGCACGTTGACAGGGTTCACTCCAGCTTGGCTGGGACCGCCCTTCCCTGGGTAAAGAGCCGCCAGTTTGGGAAGCATATCCTGAGCCATCATGCCCAGGTGAATTCCCTGAATATCGGGCAGCGTCGACGGATCGATTCCTTCGGCAGGCGCTGCGGGGATCCCGCTGCCCACCGGGGCGGTTGATGCCGGGGCTTGGGCATTGGCGCTTACCCCGGCGAGACTTGCCGCGGCAAAAGCAAGCGTGACGAACAATTTCATGGCTCGCATTGCTGGAATGTGCATCTTCTCAGACCTCCGACAAGACTTGACCTGGGACAAAGGAACCGGGATTTTCATTTTGCCTCCCGGCTGCAATCCAGTGTATCCCCATTTGCCTCACTGGCGATCTTTTTGGCATCCGTTTCCATTCCAAAACCCCGGGCGTGCCCGGCTGGGCCGCTGCCGGGACAAAAAGCCATGATTTGCCCCATTCCGCAGCGATTTCTGGGACTCGCGCGGCAGGGCTATTATCGCAAGTAGAGCGTTTCATCCACGGCGATCGGGATTGCGAGTGGGCGTCGAGGTTGGCCGGAACGGTTCCTGCGCTATGCTGGGAACCACGCCTGATCCGCCGGATCCGGGGGTCGGCCTAATACTTGTCAGGCGGCAATCGAAGGACTCTGCCGTGAAAGCATCCGTCTTTATTGGCACCAGCGTCGACGGCTTTATCGCACGAGCCAATGGTGACCTCGATTTCCTGCCGCCGGGCGATGGCGAACCCCACGGCTACGATGAGTTCATGGCCACGGTGGATGCGTTGGTCATAGGCCGCAAGACTTTCGAGACGGTCCTCACCTTTGACACTTGGCCCTATGGTGAGAAGCCCGTTTTCGTGCTCAGCACTCGCCCGCTCGCCCCCTTCCCGATTGGGGCAGTGGTGGAGCGTATGGCGGGGGCTCCGGCCGAAATCGTGTCGCAGCTCGCTGCTCGCGGTATTCAGCACGTTTACGTGGATGGCGGGATCACCATTCAGCGGTTTCTTCAGGCCGGGCTCATTCAGCGCCTCATTATCACTCGCGTTCCGGTGCTCATCGGCGCCGGGATTCCGCTCTTTGGCGCCGTACCGCGCGACATCGTCCTTAGGCACATCGGGACGCGGCAGTACGCCAGCGGTCTGGTTCAGAGTGAGTATGTGGTTTCCACCTGACAAGCGTTGAAACTGGCGTGATGAAGCCTTCAGTCTTTCTTCTCTGTGCTGCGTTTGCGTTCGGCGGTGTGAGCGCGCAGAAGTTTGTGTGGCAGCCCTCGCCGGGACATACGCAGATCCCGATATGGCCGGGGGCTGCGCCTGATCCGCAGCCTGTTGCGGGACCGGAGTTCGCTGAGTCGTCAGGGAAGGACGATCTGATTGCCGGGAAGCAGGTGGTGGGCGTGAACAACGTGACACGGCCCACGATGACGGTCTATTCGCCGAATGGGAAGAATACCGGTGCCGCGGTGGTGGTGTTTCCCGGCGGGGGTTATCAGATGCTGGCCATCGATCTGGAAGGAACGGAGGTCTGCGACTGGCTGACGCCCAAAGGGATTACGTGTGTGCTGTTGAAATACCGGGTGACCGATGTGGGGCCGTATCCGAAATCGGGGCCATATCCGGAATCGCCGATGGCGCTGGAGGATGCGCAGAGGACCGTGGGGCTGGTGCGCTTTCACGCGGCCGAGTGGCATATCGATCCGCACAAGATCGGAGTGCTGGGGTTTTCGGCAGGCGGGCATTTGGTGGCGGCGATCAGCAACCATTTTGAGAAGCGTTTGTATCCGGCTGTGGATGCGGCCGACAAAGTGAGCTGCCGCCCGGATTTTGGGGTGTCGATTTATCCGGGACATTTGTCGCTTTCCGCGGCGGAGTGGGATGCCGCGCAAGGCACCAGGAAGTTTGTAGTCCCCCATGCGGCCGACGCCGATAAAGACCTGGGGTTGAATCCCGACATTCATGTCACCAGCCAGACGCCGCCTACGTTCTTGCTGCAGGCGGAGGATGACCACGTGGACAATGTCAATGACTCGCTGGCTTACTACATCGCGCTGAAGAACGCCGGGGTTCCCGCGGAGATGCATTTGTATGCGCACGGCGGGCACGCGTTTGGGCTGCGTCCCACGAAGTTTCCGATAACGCGATGGCCTCAGTTGGTGGAGACGTGGCTGGCGACGATCGACATGATTTCGGAGTAGGCGGCCTACAAGGATTATGCCTTCGCGTGGTCTATCGCATGATCACGCGCGTGATCGCCTGCCACCATGAAGGATTCTGCCGCCACATGTATACCGCGAGGCTTTGACCAACGATCAAAACCGGCAGCGCACGCAGATACACCTTGTGGACGCGCTGATCGACCAGCAGGTCGCGCGCAACGCCGAGAAGGATCAGCAGGTCCAGGCAAGGATAGAAGAGATTGTGGTCAAACACGTAGTCAAAGCGACCAAGAGCTGCATCCATGAGCCCGCAGGTTGCGATGAAGACCAGCCGGCGATGCAATTCCGGTTTCGTGCGCCAATAGATGGCAAGCGCAATGCACACGCCAAACGCGACCATGTCGTAGAACGGGATGCTCAGAAAAGCATCCGCGCCGCTCTGATGGAGTTGAACCGTGTCAAAGCGGGCCATTACGATGGCCGTTGCGACGCCCAGCGGAACCATCACGGTGGCGAGCCCTGCGCCAAACCAGCCGAGGAAACGATGCCAACCGACTTTGTGTACACGAACCAGCGCAGACTGACCAATGAAGAAAATCACCCACCCGGCGAAAGCAGAGGCGTGAATCCAGAGAATGAACGGCCGCGATACAGCCGGATGGAACAGGTTGTGGTCGACGGTACGCTTGAAGCCCTCCACCACAATCGCCGCCAGCAGCAACGACATCGAAAAATAGAAATATCGATGCACAAGCCCGTTTCGACCGGTCAGGGGCCTCGTTCTTTTTTCCGGGCCTGTGGCAAGCCGGACGGCTGCTCTGGCAATGGTCATGGACTCAAATCATCTACGAAACCGCGGTCGTTGTCAATAGCGCTCGCGATCCGGTAGCGGGCATGCCAACTACCCGCGATCTGGACTGGCTGAAGTCCGCCAATAAGCAGGGGAAGAGTGCCCGACCACTCGTCCGAAACCCGAACTCGCGTGTGAGCCACTACTTGATGCGCTCCCACAAAAGGATGCGGCCTTTGCTCATGGACGTTTAGAATACCCCGGCCGAAATTCTCGTCTTGCTCAGCTTGCCCGCATGATCGCTTCGCGCGTTGCGGCGAGGGGTGCGGCCGGATCGAACATCACCGTGTCGCCGGTGAGCCGCACGCCGAGTTGCTGCCAGAGCGCGGGCAGATCGACATCCACGGGAGTGTCGCGCACTTGGCGATACAGATCCGTGAGCGTGGTAGTGCCGGTGGCCTTGTCGCCGGTCTCGAAGGCGTGTTCGATGGGCCACTCAACAGTGATGTTGCCGCCCGCCCGGTTGATGGCTCGCAGCGCGTCCTGCAGGCCTCGCGCATTTTTCGTGGCCTTGCGAATTCCAATATCGGCCAGCAGACAAAACAGCGCGCCGCCCCAATAGGTTCTGCCCCAGGTGGGGGTGTTGTCGAGTCCGCGGTCACCGGGCTCGGGAAGGCCCTGGTGCATATCGCGAACCATCTCGTGCCACACCTGTTCGGCGGTGAGGTTGCCAACCAGCGCACGCGCAATCGGCTCCACGTAGGTTGCGCTCCCCTCCTCCATCCAGTGATGGCGGTCCGCGAGCGACGGAAACGCGAAGTGCACCATTTCATGCGTGAGCATCCAGTCGCGATGAAGCTGGTCGAGCGTGGCGTGCCGGCCAACGGCGATGCGGCAAACCGCGCCATGATCGCCAAAGCTGCGGCCGTTGGAGACGCCCTGGCCGCGCTCGGATTGGAAGATGTGAATGTGCGCGTTAGCCACGGGATATGCGCCGAAATAGGCGGTAACGGCGCGGGCGGCTTCCCTCACCCAGTCCAGCAGGGCGGAGCGAGGCAGGTCGAAATCGCCGGACTCGAAGCCGACATCGATGGCGCCGCCGCCGATGGTGAAGTGATCAGAGGCATCCGCGGGCTTCAGCAGGCGTGCTCCCGCGAGAGAGCCGATCAAGAGCTTGAGGCCGGTTCTGCGGGTGGGCGGGTTCACACTATGGATGATGGCACGAGCGGCATCCGTCGACGATCCTCGAAACACACAATGTGACATTGCCGGCCATATGATATCGTATACGATGTGAGAGTTGTGCTGGACACCGACACCGTGGTCGCTGCCATGCGCAGTCCACGGGGCGCTTTGGCCGCCATCATTCGGGCTGTGCGACGGAACGAGGCGACTCTCTTGTTGAGCGTGCCCCTCGCCATGGAGTACGAAGCGGTTTGCCGAAGAGTCGAGCATCGGGTGGACGCGGAGCTGCCGGATGGCGAGGTTGAGATCTTCCTCGACGCCATCATTGCTATGGCAGAGCCTGTGAGAACGCACTTCCTGTGGCGGCCACAGTTGCGCGATCCGAACGATGAGATGGTTCTGGAGACGGCGGTTAACGGCCGGGCCGATGCCTTGGTGACGTTCAATGTGCGGGATTATGGAGACGCGGGGAGCCGGTTTGGAGTGGAGGTCCTGCTTCCAGCGGAGGCGATAGCGAGGATAAAGCGATGAAAGAGACCCAGACATATCCGTTGCGTCTGCCGCGCTCGCTGAAAGAGGCGGTGGAGCGGTTAAGCCGGGAAGACCGAACGAGCATCAATCAGTTCGTGGCGACGGCCGTGGCGGAGAAGGTGTCGGCGCTTCAGACGGCGAAGTATTTCACGGACCGCCAGGCGCGCGTGGATTTCAAAGCCTTCGACAAGATCATGAAACGCCGGGGCGGAAAGACGCCCCGAAAAGGCGATGAAATGCCGGCGTAATGTGCCAGTAGTCCCTCACAGGACCTCTTCGCCATCGCCAGCAAGAGTGAACGCCTTGAAACGCTTGAACCACCTCCCTGGCGGAACGGTCGGATCGGATTCCAGCCAGTGTTTCAGTTCCAGAAAATCGTCGGCGGTAATCCGGTCCTCTCGGTAGGGTTGAATCAGGTGATCCAGCACTCCCGGGCGAGTGGCTTCTTGATTTTCGGCATTGAGTACGCAGCCCGTTCAACGTTGACACCACGCAACACAATTGGCTGAGAATGGCATGGGGCCGCACTCCGATTCAGGAGGGGTTGCGTTGTTTATGGAGAATAACACGTTCGAGTTGTCGAGAGAGTCTGCGGATCTCGGTTGCGGACTTCGCTGACCTGATCCGCTTCAGGATGTCGAGCATCGCGCCATCCGAGGTGTTAATCGGAACGCTCCTGGCTAATTCCGTCACCCGGTGAAAACCACTCTGTTTCCTGGCTTTCGCCCATCGCGCCTTGACCGCGTTGCGAGCGCTCTCGCTCCGCTGTGCCGGCGTGAGCCTGGCGGCTCTGGCAGCTCTGGCAGGGCCACCTCGTTTGCCGCCCGCTCGCCCCAAAGCGACGGCTGCCGGATTCTTCTTCGCCATATTTGTACTATACGTGAGCGGTCAGGAATGAGCCCGAAGAACCGATAGGCGTTCGCCGAAAACAGGGAAATGAGTCGTGGCCGCCGTTGCGACAGGCTGTCGAAGAAATGGGAACTCGCCGGCATCTGTCGCCCCGCCCTCACGCCCCCACTGGCATCGTGGTCAGCACCCGGCTCCCCACCGCTATCGTGCTCACGCGCGGGCCGGGCAGGATGATGCCGGTGAGGTTGAGCGGGTCGGCATTGGCGATGGACAACTCATCTTCGGGGTGCGATCCGGCACGGCGGACGGAGCGCAGAAGATCCAGCGCTTCGGGTGAGGCGAACTGTTCGCCGGAGAGACCTGAAACGAATCGGCCGCCGCGCAATTCGCCACGGGCTTCTTTTCGGCGCAGGATGGGCAGCAGGTCACGCCAGAACGGCGCGGTGGTTTCGCGGGTGAGCAGGTCGCGAAAAAGCACGCCCCAGCGCAGGATGAGCTGATCCGCGAACGCCTCGATTCGATCGATCTCCGAGGCCACAGGCAGCGCCCGTCGCATGAGTGCCCAACGCCCCGCCGCATGACGTGGACGCCTCTCGCGGCCCCGGCCCTCGCCACGACGCCGCTTCGGATCGATCAGCGCGCGCAGATTCTCGAACCCGTCGGCCGTCACCAGCCCCGCGGCAACCAGCTCCCAGAGCGCGTCTTCCACTTCGCTGGCCAGGCGTCGGGTAGCTCGCGCAAGATCCCCAAAGAACGACGCGCCGTGTTCGCTCAGCGCCCGCAGAATATCGTGAGCGGGATGCGAAAGCGCGGCGAGCTGCGCGTCTTCCGATGCGATTCGCGGGTCGGCCAGCCAGCCGGCATTCTCGCGCAGGAAAATCGAAATTGGCGCGATTCGAGTGGCGCGCACGCGACGGCCGCTCGCGTCCTCCATGGCCGGATGCGCGGAGAGCCGCCCCCACATCACCTCGCCCGAAAGACACAGCTCATCCAGATCCTCGGGCTGATACTTCGCCACGCGCCGCGACAGCACTTCCGCTTCCCACGCCGCCGCCGGAATCTCATAACCCTGCAATTGCCGGATGATCTGCAGCACGCCGTCGGGGCCATGAAGCTGAGAGCCTGGCAGAACGTGTTGCCAGCGGCACAGGAAGCGATGGAAATCGAGAGCAGGCACGGGCTCGATCTCACGCCGCAAATCCCCCAGCGTGACGCGATGAATGCGCGCCAGCAGGCGTCGATTGCACCATTGGATTTCGCCCTGTCCCTCCGCTACAGAAAATCGGCCCCGGAGTACTTGGCCTTCGGCTTCCAGCGTCAGCAGCGCCCGCTCTACTTCATGGAGGTCCAGCGCTAGTTTGTCGGCCAGTGCGCTGGCGGTCACTGGCCCCAGCGACTCCATCCAGCCGCGAACGGTGAGCACATGATCGTCGAGGGACGCCAGCCGCTCCGTCGCCACCCAGAATTCCCGTTCACCGCGCAGGACGATTGAAGCTCGTCGCATCGCCTTGAGTTCATCAAAGTGCGATTGCCATTCCGCGACCGGGGGCAGCGTGATCAGAGTGAGCAGGGCGTCGTGCAACTCGTCGGCATTGCGCACATCGGGCCAGGCTTCCGCGCCGATGCGCACAATTGCGGCAGGATCCAGCACACCCGCGCCACCCACGAAATCCGTGCGCAGAGTGCTGCGCAACTGCACGGCTCGCGCGCGCCGTTCCTCCAGCGGAACATCGTCGAGGAACGCGTATGGATTCGCACTCAGAATCTCATGCGAAAACGGGGAAGGCGCGGCGTTATCGATAGCCACGGCCCGCACACGGCCCGTTTCGATGTCTTCGAGCAGCCGGATCAATCCATCGGCATCCATGGCTTCGTGCAGGCAGTTATCGACGGTCTCGTTGACCAGGGGATGATCGGGGATGCGGGGTTCGCCGGTCAGGTTTTCGCCGCAAGCTACCTGATCAGGGAACACGGAGGCCAGCAGATCGTCAGAGCGCATGCGGATGATGGGTGCCGGCACTTTATTGCCGCCGGTGAAACGCAGAATGGCCAGCGCGCGCGAAGCGTTCCATCGCCAACGGGCCGTGAACATGGGCGCGGCCAGCAACGCCTGCGTCAGAACATGTTCTAAGGTTCCCGGTTTGAGAAACTCGAAGACCAGTTCGAGCGGAAATGCGTGCAGTTCGCTGAGCGAGATGAGAATGCCGTTATCAGTGGCCGCGGCCTGCAACTCGAAGTTGAACGTGCGGCAGAACCGTTTGCGCAATGCCAGGCCCCACGCGCGGTTGATGCGCGATCCGAATGGCGCGTGGATCACCAGTTGCATGCCGCCGCTCTCGTCGAAAAAGCGCTCGGCGACCACGGTGGTTTGTGAAGGGAGCGCGCCCAGAGCTTCGGTACCCGCTCGCACATATGCGACCGCCTGCTTCGCGCCGGCTTCATCGAGGCCGCATTCGGCTGTCAGAAATGCAATAGCGTCGGGTTGAAGTAACCGCTCCCGCGTCTCGGAGAGAGTCCGCGACAATTCCGCCGAGCGGCCCGGCGCTTCGCCCAGCCAGAACGGCACTGTAGGCGGCGCACCCCGTGCATCTTCCACCCAGACGCGACCG
>Ga0187851_10004355_pt1 | contig 11596 bp, 7 predicted proteins | sample June2016WEW_6_10_FD_132997 | JGI IMG/M metagenome (GOLD analysis project Ga0187851, IMG submission 132997) | Peatland microbial communities from SPRUCE experiment site at the Marcell Experimental Forest, Minnesota, USA - June2016WEW_6_10 | ecosystem: Environmental > Terrestrial > Soil > Wetlands... | reverse complement strand
AGGACACCATCGACAAGATCAGTCCGCAGTCGCTGCAAATCTCATCCGACCTCTTCATGGAATCCATCCGCCTCATCAGCCAGCGCTGACCCGCCGAATCTACGCAGGTCGTCATTCTGCACTGAGCACAGCCGAAGGGCAGGATCTCCGTATTTGCCTTTCGACCCGCAATCCGCGATAGCATCGAATCGTGCCCCCCGCGCCCATCTCCTACTGGATCGGCTTCCACCTCGCCCTCCTGCTCCTCCTTGCCACCGAGCTTCTCTACGCCCGCCGCCAGTCGCGCCTCGCCCTCTCTCCTCACCACACCGCCCTCGCCGCCACTGCCCTTTGGATCGCCGCCGCCCTCGTTTTCGCCGCCTTCATCCATCACTCGCTTGGCCCCGCCGCCAGCGTGCAGTATCTCGCCGGATACACCATCGAAGAGTCGCTCTCCATCGACAACCTCTTCGTCTTCCTTCTCCTCTTCCGCCTCTTCCAGATCACTCCCGCCCATCAGCCCAAAGTCCTCTTTTGGGGAGTCGCCGGCGCAATCCTTCTGCGCGGCCTCTTCATCGCCGGAGGTCTCACCCTCCTCGCCCACTTCCAGGCAGTAACCTACCTCTTCGCAGCAATTCTGCTCGTCGCCGCCGTCCGCCTTCTAATCCCCGAAGATAAGTCCCAGCCTGCCACTGCGCCCCGCTGGCTCACCTGGCTTACTCGCCTGCACCCCGTCAGCCCGCGCCAGGACCGCTTCCTCGTCCGCCAGAATGGCCGCCCCACCGCGACTCTCCTGCTGCTCGCGCTCATCGCCATCGAGCTCTGCGACGTAGTCTTCGCCCTCGACTCGATCCCCGCCGTCCTCTCCATCACGCGCCACGCCTTCCTCGCCTACACATCCAACATCATGGCCGTCATGGGCCTGCGTTCGCTGTATTTCCTCTTGATTGGCGCGCTCTCCCGCCTGCGCTTTCTGCACTACGGCCTGGCCGCGGTTCTCGCCTTCGCCGCCTTCAAGATGCTCGCCGCCCGCTGGATCGAGATCGGCCCCCTCGCGTCTCTGAGCGTCATCCTCGCCCTGCTCGCCCTCACCCTGGCCGCATCCCTCTGTGCCCCACGCGCGACTACGCGATAAACCGTAGCTCGCCCCGCCGCACAACCGAGTGCCGGGCAACCGCATCTCGCCTGGGATAATCCACCCGAAAGTGCGCTCCGCGGCTTTCTTCTCTACCCAACGCCGCCTGCACCAACGCCTCCGCAACCGCCAGCAGATTCCGCGCCTCCAGAGACCGCCGGGTCAACCCGCGCGGCTGCTTGGCCCGCAGTGCCGCAAGTCCGGCCTGCGCCCGCCGCAACCCCGCCTCATCCCGCAGCAGACCAGCGTCCCTCCACATCAACACCTGCAGCTCTGCAATCCAGCCCTCCACATCGCTGTCGCCACTGGCTCCCATCGCAACGTCCGGTGCGCTCGTTGATCCCTGATCCCTGTTCCCTGCTCCCTGCTCCCCAGCCATCGCCTCGGCCGCCAGCGCGCCAAAGACCAGCCCCTCCAGCAGCGAGTTGCTAGCCAGCCGGTTCGCACCATGCACTCCGGTACAAGCCGCCTCGCCCGCCGCATACAAGCCCGCCAGCGAACTCCGTCCATGCGCGTCTGTCCTGATCCCGCCCATCAAATAGTGCGCAGCCGGCCGCACCGGAATCCGGTCCCGTCCCAACTCCAGCCCATACCCAGCCAGAAACTCCGAGATCCCCGGAAACCGCGCCTTCAGATCGACGATCTTCCCCGCCTCGCGCATGTCGAGATACACCGCACCCTCCATCTCCTCGCGCCCGATCGCACGAGCTACCACGTCCCGTGAAGCCAGCTCCAGCCCCTTGTGGTAGCGCTGCATAAACCGCTCTCCGCGCTCGTTCACCAGCCATGCGCCCTCGCCGCGCAGGGACTCGCTCATCAGGAACCGCGGCGCGCCCTCCAGCGCAAACGCCGTCGGATGAAACTGAAAGAACTCCATGTCCATCAGCTCCGCCCCTGCGCGATACGCCATCGCAATCCCATCGCCCGTAGCCACCGCCGGGTTGGTCGTCTCGCTGTAGACCTGCCCCGCGCCGCCGCTGGCCAGCAGCACTGCCCATGCCCGAACCTCGATCAATTCCCCATCCGCATTCAGCAGCGTTGCCCCCACCACGCGCCCGCCTTCCAGAATCAGGTCCACCGTCGCGGCCCACTCCATCAGCTCCACGCGCTGCAACCTACGCACATGCCGCAGCAGCGATTCCACAATTTCCCGTCCCGTCGCATCCCCATTGGCATGAAGAATCCGCGGAAGGCTGTGCGCTCCCTCACGCGTCTTCATCAACTCGCCCGCCCGAGCCGCACCCTCCCTGGCCGGATGCCGGTCGAACCCAGTGCCCCACCGCAGCAGCTCATCCACGCGCCTCGGCCCCTGCTCCACCAGCACCGCCGCAGCCGCCGCGTTCACCAGCCCATCGCCAGCTGCAACCGTGTCCGCCAGATGCAGTGCCACATCCTCCGCGCCGCCCATCGCCACGGCGATCCCGCCCTGCGCATACGCCGTATTCGATTCCTTCAGGCTCTCTTTCGTCACCAACAGAACGCTGCCCGCCTCAGCCAGCCCCACCGCCGCGCGCAACCCGGCAATCCCTCCGCCAACAACCAAAAAATCCACCACACGCATCCTTCAAGGCTATCACCGTACCCGCATCCAAACCCTGCTCCGCTGCGATACCATAACCTCACCGTGTCCATTATTCGCGTCACCACCGCCTCCGCCGCCTACTCCGTCACCATCGCCCCCGGCCTGCTGCGCACGCTCTATCCGCGCCTGCGCAGGCTGACGCCGGGGAAGTCCCCGCGCCTCTTCGTCGTCACCTCGCCGCAGATCTGGGCGCTCTGGCACAAAACATTTCTCGCCAGCTTCCCGGCAGCCCAGCAACCCACCGTGCTCTTCCTCCCCGCCGGCGAATCGCACAAGCGCCTCGCCACAGTCGAGTCCCTCGCCCAGCAGCTTGCCCTCGCCGGGGCCGACCGCGACTCCATCCTGCTTGCCTTCGGTGGCGGCATCGTCGGCGACGTCACGGGCTTCCTCGCCGCCATCTACATGCGCGGCATCCGCTACGTCGGCCTGCCCACCACACTGCTCGCACAGGTCGATTCGTCCCTCGGCGGCAAGACCGGCGTCAACCTCCTCGCCGGCAAGAACCTCATCGGCGCCTTCCACCATCCCCTGGCCGTCTTCAGCGACATGGACACGCTCGCCACCCTCCCCGCCGCCGAACTCCGCGCCGGCCTGCAAGAGGCCATCAAATCCGCCATCATCCGCGACCCAGCCCTCTTCCGCTTCATGGAGAAGAACGCCGACGCCATCCTCTCTGGAGACCCCGCCGCCCTGCAAAGGGTCGTCACCGCCAGCGTTCGCGTCAAAGCCGACGTGGTCAGCCAGGACGAGAAGGAATCCGGCCTGCGCATGGTCCTGAACTTCGGCCACACCATCGGCCACGCCATCGAGGCCGCCACCCACTACCGCAAGCTCCTGCACGGCGAGGCGGTCGCCTGGGGCAGCATCGCCGCCCTCCACGTCTCGCTCAACCGCGCCCTCATCACGCCGGAAGAGTTTGCCCGAATGGCCAACCTCATCCTGCGCTACGGCCCCATCCCGCCCTTCAAGGTCGCCGCCACGCCACGCGCCTCCGCCGCCAAGCTCGTCGCCCTCACCAGCGCCGACAAGAAGAAGCGCAGTGGCCGCCGCGCCTTCGTCCTCGCCACCGGCATCGGCCGCACCGCAGTCGCCTACGACGTAACCGACCCCGAACTCCTCGCCGCCACCACCGCCATGCTAAAAACCATGCAGCAGGCTGCAGGATGAGTCCGGTGCTTCCCGATCATGACCCCACCCCCGGCGCGCGCCCCGCCGGCGTCTCCGACCCCGCCGCTGCCGCCCAGAGCATCCAGCAGATGTTCGACGCCATAGCCCCGCGCTACGATCTGCTAAACCACCTGCTCTCCGCCGGCATCGACCGCCTGTGGTGGCGTCGCACCGCCCGCGCGCTGCGCACCATCCTCGCCCGCCCCGAGGCCGTCGTCCTCGACCTCTGCTGCGGCACCGGCGACATGACCCTCGCCCTCTACAAACACCGCCCCAACCAACAACCAACAACCAGCAACCAGCAACCTTCTCCCATCTTGGCGCTGGACTTCTCCCGCAACATGCTCGCCCTCGCGCGCCCCAAGTTTGCCGGGCGCAACATCCGTTCCATTGAGGCCGACGCCCTCCATCTCCCCTTCGCCGACTCCTCCATCGACCTGGTCACCTGCGCCTTCGGCTTCCGCAACCTGGCCAGCTACTCCAACGGCCTCGCCGAGCTGCACCGCGTCCTCCGCCCCAGCGGCCAGATCGCAATTCTGGACTTCAACCAGCCCGCCGGCCTCATGGGCGCGCTCTACAATCTCTACTTCAAGCGCATCCTTCCCCTCCTCGGTCGCCTCATCTCCCACGACGCCAGCGCCTACACCTACCTCCCCGAATCCGTCGCCCACTTCCCCGCACCACCCCGCATGATCGAGCTCATCTCCGCCGCCGGCTTCATCGCGCCCACCTGGACGCCCTACACCTTCGGCATCGCTGGCCTCTACCGCGCCATCAAGCCGTAATCCTCGTGCAAGCACCCCGTCCAACCCTGTAGCATCTCTTCCATGCCCATTCCGGTCAGCCCGACGAACGCCGCTTCCGCTCCCAGGCCGGAATCTCACGCCGCCAAGCGCACCGCCGCGATCTTTTCCGTCGTCGCAGCGGCCCTCGTCTCGCTGCTCAAGCTGCTCACCGGCCTGCTCACCGGTTCCCTCGGAATGCTCTCCGAGGCGGCCCACTCCGGCATCGATCTGATCGCCTCTACGATCACCCTCTTCTCCGTTCAGGTCTCCGACCGCCCCGCCGACGACGTCCACAACTACGGCCACGGCAAGGTCGAATCCCTTGCCGCCTTCGTCGAGACCGGCATCATGCTCGCCTCCAGCGCCTGGATCGTCCGCGAGGCCATTGGCCGCATCGTCAGCCGCAACCATCTCGCACTGAAGCCCTCGCTCTGGCCCTTCGCCGTGCTGCTCGTCTCCATCGCGGTCGATTTCACCCGCTCGCGCACTCTCGCCCGCGTCGCGCGCCAGCATCACTCCGACGCGCTCGCCGCCGACTCGGTCCACTTCGCCACGGACATGTGGGCCTCGTTCGCGGTCCTTATCGGCATCGCCGCCACCTACGCCGGCGAGCGCCTGGCCCGTCCCTGGCTGGAGTTTGCCGACCCCATCGCCGCTCTGGTCGTCGCCTGCGTCATCCTGCGCGTCAGTTGGCGTCTTGCTCATCAAACCATCGACACACTCCTCGACGCCACCCCCACCACCGATCCCACCAACGGCCAACTCCAGTCCTCCACTCAGGCAAAAGACCAGCTCCGCCAGAATCTCCTGCACGACCTCACAGCCATTCCCGGCGTACTCTCGGTCGAACGCCTGCGCACCCGCCGTTCCGGCTACAACTACTTCGCCGACGTCACTCTCGGCCTGCCGCGCAACCTCACCTTCCAGCGCTCCGAGCAGCTCACAAAGGCCGCCACGCTGGCCGTACAACGCCATCTGCCCGCCGCCGACGTCGTCGTCCACACCGTCCCCACCGCCTCGCTTGCCGAGAGCGTCCACGACCGCATCCGCGCCGTCGCCGCCCGCCGCAACCTCGCCATCCACGAGATCAGCGTCCAGCAACTCAGCGGCCAGCAGCACGACCACCGCCATCCCCGCCTGCACATCGAGCAGCATCTCGAGGTCGACGAGACCATGCCGCTGCTCAAAGCCCATGACCTGGTCACCTCGCTGGAGGCCGAGATGCGCCGAGAGGTCCCCGCCATCACCTCCATCCTCACCCACATCGAGAGCGAACCGGCCACCATCGAGCGCCCTGCCTCGCAGGAGCGCGACCGCGACCTCGAGCTTCGCCTGCGCAGCGTCGCCGCCGCCTTTCCCGAGGTCCTCGACATCCACGAGGTCTACGTCACCCGCCGCGGCCCGCACACCGACCGCATTCCCAGCACCCATGCCGAGTACACCCAGGTCTCGTGCCACTGCACACTGCCCGACGGCCTTCCCATGGCTCGCGTCCACGCCGTCATGTCCGCCCTGGAAGGCGCATTCAAACTGGACGCGCCCGAGGTCGACCGCCTCCTCATTCACCCCGAGCCCGCCACCGACAACCGCCGCTAGCGAAGCGCACAAAAGAGTGAGCCCACATCCAGGCTCTCTGGATGTGGGCTCACTCTTTCATTCTCGCTCAGTCAACGGACCGATCCAGCCCATGGTCAGTTTTCGTACTGCTCCAGCCCTGCCTCGGTCGATGCAAACTGCGACTCTTCGGCCAGCTTGCGTTCGTCGTATATACGATGGATCGATTTCACCACCGCCGCGAAATCCCCAGCCGACACAGCTCGCGAAAAGTAGAACCCCTGGGCCTCATCGCAGTTGCGCCGCGACAAAATTTTCAGGTGGTCCGTCGTCTCCACCCCCTCGGCCGTCACCTTGATGCCAAGGTGATGAGACATCGACAGGATCGCCCGCACAACCGTCGCCGCGTTCGGCTCCGAGACAGCCTTCAGGATAAAGCTCTGGTCGATCTTCAGCCGGTCCACAGGGTACTGCAGAAGATAGGAGAAGCTGCAGAAGCCCGTGCCAAAGTCGTCGATCGCAACCCGCGCGCCAAGCTTGCGGATCTGTTGCAGCTTCTCCAGGGTCGTCGCCGTGTTCACCATCAGGATTCTCTCCGTCAACTCCACCTGAAGACGCTTCGCGGGCAGTCCGCTACTCTCCAGCGCCTCGCCGATCACCTGCAGCAGATTGCTCTGCTCAAACTGACGCGGTGACAGGTTCACCGACACCGAGAGGTCCATCCCCAGATCGTCACAGATCGCCTTTGCCTCTTTGCATGACTGCTTCATCACCCACTCGCCGATGGAAACAATCAGCCCGGTCTCTTCCGCCAGCGGAATGAAGATCGAGGGCGAGAGCATGCCCAGCTTGGGATGGCGCCACCTCAGCAGCGACTCCATGCCAACCACCCGGCCCGTCGTCAGAGACACCAGCGGCTGATAGTGCATGAACAACTCATCGCGCACCAGCGCGTGACGCAGTGCGGCATCCATCGACATGCGGTCCTGAGACTGCTTCAGCATCGCGTCGGCGAACATCTGGTACTGGTTCCGGCCATTCGCCTTCGCCACATACGTCGCCGCGTCGGCGCGTTCCAGCATGGTGTCCACATCCCCCGCAAAGTCCGGATACACGCACACTCCGACGCTGGCCGTAAGGTTGACCTCCATTTCGCCCACCTGCGCGGTACTCGCTATCAGGTCCACCAGCCGCTGCGCGCATCGCTCCACATCTTCCATGTCTGCAATGAGCGGCATCACGATGACGAATTCGTCTCCGCCCAGCCGTCCCAGCGTGTCTGACCGCCGCAGCGATTGCTGCATCCGTTCGGCCATTCCCACCAGCACCTCGTCCCCGGCCTTGTGTCCCAGCGAGTCGTTCATCCACTTGAAGTGATCCAGATCCACCACAAACACCGCCGCCTTGCGCCCGTGCAGCGACGCCTTCTCGATCGCCTCCCCGATGCGCTCGCGCAGCAACGGACGTCCCGGCAGGCCAGTCAACTGGTCGTGCGAGGCCATATGCTTCAGGTACATCATCAACTGCTTCCGCTCCGTGATGTCCGACGAAATGGTGATGAATCCGCTGATCTCGCCAGCCCCATCGCGCACCGACGTCACCGCAACATGGACCGGCAACGTCGTACCGTCACGCTGTATGTACGTCCAATCCCGTTCTTCAACCTCTCCCTGAGCGGCCTTCGCCGTGAGCAGAGCTAAGCCCTCCAGCGCTGGGCCATCCTGCGCATCGGTCTCGCCGGTCTGCGCAGTCAACTCCGTGGGCTCGTGCAGCGTAGTGATCGCGACCTTGCCCACCATCTCCTCGCGTGAATAGCCCGTCAGCTTTTCGGCTGCCCCATTCATCGCCCGAATCATGCCGTTCAGGTCCGTCTCGATAATGCTGAACGGGGCCGTGTCGAAGACCGAGTTGCTGAAGTTCGATAGACTTCGAAAGCGCTCTTCATTTTTCTTGACTTCGGTCACATCGCTGACGGTAACCGCCACCCCATCGTCAAGCTTGTGAATCCGTCGCCGAAGCCACCTCTCCCCGCCATCGTCCAGAGGGACCGAAAGGTCCTCGCACAAGGGCTCTCCCGTAAGCACCACTTTGCGATATCTTTCGAAGAGTTCGCCCGTGCTGTCCGCCGGAAAAACCTCGCACAGGTCATGGTCCAACAGCTCGATGCGCGGCTTCTGCAACAGCTTCTCTGCATGGCCGTTTACATACCGGTAACGCAGGCCCACTATCTCGCCCGCCTTGTTCCGCACTGAATCCAATATCGAAAATGCATCCGGGCTGGACTCGGCCGCCGCGATAAACCGGGCATTCTTCTCACTGGTCTCGATATAGCCCCCACCCCGGTTCCGCTCACGCCACACCAGCAGAATGACAACGCTCGCCAGCACCGCCGTTCCCCAGGTGAAGCCATTTGCCAGAGTCAGTGACACGGAAGAGCGACCTGCCTCTGCAAGTCTCCACACCATCACGATCAGCGCCACAAGCCCAACCGCAAAAGCAGTCAGTCGTATACGCCGTGTTTTTTTGCCCCGTAGCTTCATCAAAACGGTTTGCCTTCCATGACACCTCGGCGGCCTGACTGACTCAGCGTCTCACCTTGGTGTTTAAGAATTTCGCACAATCGAACGTAAAGCAAGGCTAGCATCGGGCGAAAAAAATAAAACTACCCATAAGGTAACTAGACTACAACTATTGAGTAACCTCAGTAACCTCGGGCGCACGGTCACAATCGCATACGCAGCTCACCAGCAGCGGTTCCTGTTCAGTCCGCTGATCGGCACATGGAGAAAACTGGGGTGCGTCTCGTAGTCCCGTCAACATACACCGGGCAGAAGCCCACCCCCTCGAAATATTGCCGTCCAAAGCAACTGTTCGCCTCTGTCTCCGTCTATCGTGATAGTTATGAGTTCTATGGGAATCGCTCGTGCTGCCCTCTTTGCCGCCCTGCTGCATCTAACCGCAGCCAATGCTGCGCCTCTGCTGGCGCAACCACCCGGAACTGCCGCTCAAGCACCTGTAGCAACTGCCGCCGAGCAAACCCCGGCTTCCACCTCTCCCACCCTCAGCGTCGATGCGCGCCTGGTCAACATCCCCGTCGTAGTTCACGATAAAAAAGGTGCCCTCGTCCAAAATCTCGCCAAGGACAACTTCGTCCTCCAGATCGACGGTAAACCCCAATCCATCCGCTATTTCAATCTCGACACCGATCTCCCCCTCACCCTCGGTCTTCTGGTCGATGTCAGCCTCAGCCAGCGCGACGCGATTGACGAAGAGCGCACAGCCAGCTTCGCCTTCCTCGACGACAGCATCTCCAGCCACGACAAGGCCTTCATCGTCCAGTTCGCCCGCCAGACCGACCTCCTGCAGGACGTCACCGGCTCCAAGCCCAGGCTCCAGGCCGGCCTCAAGCAACTCGAAACCCCGGCCTCCGGCGGCGACGCCGATAACACCAGCTCATCCTCCGGCTCCAACTCCGGCGACAGCTCCACCCGCACGCGCCGCGCCGGAACCACCCTCTACGATGCCCTCTTCCTCGCCTCCGACGAGTTGATGGCCAAGCAGACCGGACGAAAGGCCATCATCATCCTCTCCGATGGCGTGGATAGCGGCAGCAAGGAGTCGCTCGCATCCTCCATCGAGGCCGCCCAGCGCGCCGACACCATCGTCTACGCCATCTACTTCAAGGGCCGCGAAACCTCCGGCGGATTCAATCAGAATCAAGGCCGCCAGGGTGGGGGAGGCTATCCCGGTGGCCGTGGAGGCGGTGGTGGTTATCCCGGCGGAGGCGGTGGCTACCCAGGTGGCCGAGGCGGCGGAGGTGGTCAGGGCCGTCAGCCTGAAGGTCTCCCAACCAACATCGACGGCAAAAAAATCCTCCAGCGCATGGCCGACGAGACCGGAGGAAGCCTCTTCGAGGTCAGCAAAAAAGAGACCGTCGCCGACATCTACAAACAGATCGCCCAAGAGCTGCGCGCCCAGTACCGCCTCGGCTACACCCCAGACAAGGAGACCGCCTCCGATGGCTACCACCGCATCGTCCTCACCCTCACCAAGTCCAGCCCCAGGGACCTCTTCATCCAGACCCGCGACGGCTACTACTCCGGCAACTAGCATTTTCACAGCAGGTGCAGAGTGGAGCGAAAGAAGTATGCGTGGTTTTCTCTCAAAGAAAACCACATCGAATGATCTTTCCGACACCACAGATACTGTGAAAATGCTCTAAAACTGGCACCGCTCATACGGGACATACACCGGCTCCCATATGTTCGCCTCGATCTCCCGCTCCAGGCTCGCCTCATCGCCCACCTGGGCCTCTCCATCGCGCATCGCCTGCCGCCCCACGGCCGCTGCAATCGAGCGGCTCAGCTTCCGCGCATCCGCAATCGAAGGAAGCAGCTTCGCCGCCTTGTCCGTCGCCGTAGGCACCAGCCGTGCCAGTTCCTTGGCCGCGGCCAGAATCATCGCATCGGAGACGCGCTTGGCCTTCGATGCAATAATCCCCAGCCCCAGCCCAGGAAAGATGTACGAGTTGTTCGTCTGCGCGATGTGCATCTTCTTCCCGCCAATATCCACCGGTTTAAACGGGCTTCCCGTCCCAATCAGCGCTCGTCCCCCGGTCCAATCCAGCAGGTCCTTCGGTGTCGCTTCGCAGCACGAGATGGGGTTCGACAGCGGAAAAATTATCGGTCGCTCAGTATGTTTTGCCATCTCGCGCACCGCTGCCTCCGTGAACGCTCCCGCTTGCCCGGAGACTCCAATCAGAACGGTAGGCTGCGCATGGCGCACCACATCCAGCAGCTCAATCTCCCCGTTTGTCCATCCCCAGTCCTTCACCTCATCCGCCGTTCGCGCGTAGGGCAGTTGTTCGGCCCGCACTCCCTTCCCGCCTTCCACAATCAGCCCGTACCGCCCAATCGCGTATATGCACCGCCGTGCCTCTGCCTCTGGGATTCCCTTGTCCTGCATCAGTTGCAACAGCAGGTTCACTATCCCGATCCCCGCCGTTCCGAATCCCATCACCACAATCTTCTGTTGCTCCAGCGGCACGCCCGTTACGTTGATCGCCGACAGCAGTGTCGCCGCCGCGATAGCCGCAGTGCCTTGAATGTCGTCATTGAAGCTGCACAGTTGGTCTCGGTAGCGATCCAGCAGCCGGGTCGCATTCGTCCGCGCAAAGTCCTCCCACTGCAACAGAACGTGAGGCCATCGCTTCTTCACGGCCTTCACAAAGTTCTCCACGAAGATGTCGTACTCTTCGCCGCGAATGCGATTGTGTCTCCAGCCAACGTATAGCGGATCATCCAGCCTCTCCTGGTTGTCCGTTCCCACATCCAGCAGAATCGGAAGGCAATGCTCCGGATGGATTCCACCCAGCGCCGTATATAGGGCCATCTT
>Ga0187851_10004352_pt1 | contig 11602 bp, 10 predicted proteins | sample June2016WEW_6_10_FD_132997 | JGI IMG/M metagenome (GOLD analysis project Ga0187851, IMG submission 132997) | Peatland microbial communities from SPRUCE experiment site at the Marcell Experimental Forest, Minnesota, USA - June2016WEW_6_10 | ecosystem: Environmental > Terrestrial > Soil >... | reverse complement strand
GCCATGCCCGGCCTGGACATCGCCAAGATGCCCGAATCCGAAATGCTGCAAACCCGGGGCTGGTGATGAAAAGAGTGGGAGTGCTTTCGCTGCAAGGGGATTTCGCGGCGCACGCGGCGGCGCTCGAAAAGGCCGAGGCCGGCGCCGGCGTCGAGCCGGTCTTCGTGCGCGAGCGCGAACAGTTCGCTTGGATCGACGGCCTGGTGATTCCGGGCGGCGAAAGCACCACCATGTTAAAGTTATTGCGCTATGACGGCCTCATGGAAACGCTGGCGGAGTTTTGCGGCCGCAAGCCGGTTTTCGGCACCTGCGCCGGGGCCATCCTGCTGGCCGGCCGGGTCCTGAATCCGGAGCAGGAGAGCCTCGGCGTGATCGACATCGATATCGAGCGCAATGCCTACGGCAGGCAGATCGACAGCCACGTGAGCCTGCTCGACGCGGAGCCCGATTTCGAGCGCCGCACGGCGCCGGGCCGCATGGAGGCGGTGTTCATCCGGGCCCCCAGGATCCGCCGCGTGGGCCGTCAGGCCAAGGTGCTCGCCCGGTGCGCCGGCGAGCCCGTGCTGGTGGAGCAGGGCAACCGCCTGGCGGCCACCTTTCACCCGGAGTTGACCGGCGACCTGCGCATCCACAAGCTGTTCCTGGAGAACCTGTGAGCGCGCGGCAGAGGCGGGCGCTCTTCGTGTGCGTCGGCAACGCGTGCCGCAGCCAGATGGCGGAGGCGTTCGCGCGCGCCTACGGGGCGGACGTAATGACTCCCGCCAGCGCCGGCCTGAGACCCGCGAGCCAGGTGATGCCCGATACCATTCGCGCGATGCTCGAAAAGGGCCTCGATGTGCGCGCCCATTTCCCCAAAGACCTGCGCCACATGCTCCGCATGCATTTCGACTTTGTGGTGAACCTGAGCGGTCTGACACTCCCGGATTGCGACGCTCCCATTCGCGAGTGGGCGGTTCCCGATCCCGTAGTCATGAGTTACGAGGACCATTGCGCGGTTCGCGACCAGATAGAGCAACTGGTCATGGATTTGATACTGGAGCTGCGACGGGAGATCAAGCCACACTTGCAGGGGCAGGGATCGGGACGGCTCAGACTCTGAAGGCTGAGACGCAAGCCGCGGATCGAGACGGTTCCTTCACGGCTTCTTAGCGGCGCCGGCCTTGCGCCGCTTCTTCTCGAGCGCCAGTTCCACCACCTCTTCCATGAGCTTCACGTAGTGGATCTTCACGTCCCCAATCTGCTCGCTCTTGAGGTCTTCGCGCACGTTGACCTCGTTTTCGAAGGGGAGGATCAGCTCGCGGACGCCGCTGCGCTTGGCTGCCAGGACCTTCTCCTTGATGCCGCCCACCGGGAGCACCTGGCCGGTGAGGGTGATCTCTCCGGTCATGGCCAGGTTGGGGCGCACGCAGCGGTCGGTGAGCATGGAAACGAGCGCGGCCGCCATGGTGATGCCCGCCGAAGGGCCGTCCTTGGGAATCGCCCCGGCGGGCACGTGGATGTGGATATCGCTGGTCTTGAACAGGCCGGGATCGATTCCGTAGCGAGCGGCGCTGGCGCGAACCCAGGTGAGCGCGGCCTGCACGGATTCCTGCATCACGGGCCCCAGTTGCCCGGTCATAATCAGCCCCTTGGCGCCCCCGGGCATGCGCCCGGCCTCGATGAACAGCACGTCGCCGCCCACCGGAGTCCACGCCAGACCCACGGCCACGCCGGGGCGGCGGGTGCGATCGGCCACCTCGGTGTCGGTGCGGTAGCGCGGCGCGCCCAGGTCTTTTTCCACCATCTCGGGGGTAACCCGGACTTTCTCGGGGACGCCCTCGGCGATGCGCCGGGCCTGCTTGCGGCAGATCGCGCCGATTTTCTGCTCCAGGTTGCGCACGCCCGCCTCGCGGGTGTAGCGGCGGACTATATAGCGCACGGCCTCTTCGTCGAACTGGATGCTGTTTTCCGCGTCGAGGCCGTTCTCCCTGGTCTGCCGTGGGATCAGATACCGGAAGGCGATGACGATCTTCTCGTGCTCCGTGTAGCCTTCGAGCGAGATGATTTCCATGCGGTCGCGCAAGGCGTCGGGTACCGGATCGAGCACATTGGCCGTGGTGATGAAAAGGACCTTGGACAAGTCGAACGGAACATCCAGGTAATTGTCGCGGAAGGTGGAGTTCTGCTCGGGATCAAGCACCTCGAGCAGGGCGGAAGCCGGGTCGCCGCGGAAGTCGCGCCCCAGCTTGTCCACTTCGTCGAGCATGAACACGGGGTCGTTGGTTCCCACGCGCCGGAGAGCCTGCACAACCTGGCCCGGCAGTGCCCCAATATAGGTTCGGCGATGGCCGCGGATTTCGGCCTCGTCGTGCATGCCGCCCATGGAGATGCGCGCGAACTTACGGCCCAGGGCACGGGCGATGGACTTGCCGAGGGACGTCTTGCCCACTCCCGGCGGGCCCACGAAGCACAGGATGGGCCCCTTCAGCACGGGCCGCAATTGCAGCACGGCCAGGTAGTCCAGAACGCGGTCCTTCACCTTCTCCAGGTCGTAGTGGTCCTCGTCGAGGATTTCCGCGGCGCGTTTTACGTCCACCCGCGAACCGGAGGATTGGCTCCACGGCAACGCCGCCATCCACTCCAGGTAGGTGCGCGCCACCCCGTATTCCGGCGACGAAGGCGAGATTCGCGCCAGGCGGCCCAGCTCGCGCATGGCCTCGGCCTTGACCTCCTCGTTCATGCCCGCGGCTTCCAGCCTCTTGCGCAGGTCTTCGACGTCGCGCGTGGACTCGTCTCCTTCGCCCAATTCCTTCTGGATGGCCTTCAACTGCTCTCGAAGATAGAACTCGCGCTGGTTCTGGGAAAGCTGGCCCTGCACCTGCGATTGGATGCGGCCCCTCAGCTCGAGCAACTCCAGTTCGCGCGTCAGATGGCGGTGGATGTTGTCCAGACGCGCGATTCCATGGGGCTGTTCGAGCAGGCGCTGGCGGTCGACGGGACTGAGCGAAGGCAGGTTTCCGGCCACCCAGTCGGCCAGCCGTCCCGGTTCGACGATCTGGGCCGCGGCGGCGGCCAGGTCGTCGGAGAGGTTGGGCGAAGCCGCCACAATCTGCTGGAACAGGCCGACCACGTTCTGCCGCAGGGCCTCCACTTCCGGGGTGGGTTCCGGCTCCACGTCGGCTATCCGTTCCACGCGCGCCTTGAGAAATGGCTCGCGGGCGGTGTATCCGCGCGTGCGTATGCGCGCGATGCCCTCGCAGAACAGCAGCAGGTTCTCTTTTGGCACGGGGATGGCCTTGTGCATGACGCATACGGTCCCCACTTCGTAGAGGTCTTCGGGCCGGGGCGCGTCCACGCGCGGGTCGAGCTGCGAGACCACCGCTACGGTGCGGTTCTCGCCCAGGGACTGCACCAGCGCGATGGACACCGGGCGGCCCACCGTGATGGGCAGCATGGCGCCGGGAAAGATGACCGTGTCGCGGACAGTGAGCACCGGCAGTTCTTCCAGAGGCTGGTCCGGCTGTTCCAATGCGGTTTGGGCTTGCTGCTCTTCGGTGGCCATAGCGGGTTACCCTCAGTGTACCCCCCGCGCCGCGGCGTCCGGGCGGAAGGCGCCCGGGCGGCAGGGTTGCTACAAGTTTCAGGGCGAAGATAAAGCGAACTGCCGTTGTGCTGGTTCAGCGTGAAATGGAGAGACGGCGCTCTCCATTAGTGAGCATTTCGCCCTTCGGGCGGGGATTTTCAAGGCATCGGGTCTACCGATCCGATGTGGTGTTTTTGAAAAGCGCGGAAGCGAAGCCGCCGCGCTCCGTTCATCGTCTCGATGAGCCCGCCGGACTATCCCTCGGCATGGTTGCGTCCCCGCAGTGCCTGCTTCCGTTTTGCCCGGCGGAATTATTGTAGCGCCGCCGCAAACGGCGGCCAACTTCCGGATACGCCGTCATCCTGCAGCTATCCGGACGGGCACATCGACGACCTGGCTGCACAGGTGGACAATGTACTCGCGGATGTCTTCGGGACCGAGTTGGTCTGTCGAACGGTGGAAATATTGCGCCAACTACACGCCGATGTCGTCAGAGCATGGCTGCGAGCGCCTGTCGCATGATCAGCCGAATCGTCTTTTCCCGACCGTGAACTATTGGATTGACTTCGCGCGGCGCGTCCTGGCAGAACGCGGAGCAATGTGCCCAGGGGAGCGCCGTGGCGGACTCTCTGGCGCAGGCGGCAGCTCGTTTGCGAAAGGTGAAGCGCAACAGGGAGCGCCGCGCGGTCAGCGCAACCGCACCCAAACTGGTATAATGTGACGTTTCGCCGCACGCCGGGAGGCTCTGAGTGCTTAAAACCACGTGGAAGACCGAGTATAAAGGACATGTCATCGAGTTGGAGAATCGGCCAAGCCTGGAGCGGCTGATTGTCGATGGAAAGGAAATCGCTAGGGAGCCAGGCGCCACTTGGGAACCGCGCAGCTTTCAGGCGACCATTCCCGACGGGAACCGGTCTATGAAGGTGGACGCCAACACTCGTTTTTCAAGAAGTCCGCGGGGACTCCGATTCACCGTATCGGTGGATGGCAAGGAGATTTATAGCGAGGTGAAATGGCCGCCCCGGTGGTATCTCCCGTTCGCGGCTGTGGGCCTGATTCTGGCGAGCGTGGTCCTTCGGCTGGTAAGTTAATGAGTCTATCCCACTCCTTGGCCGCGCGGACGTCTTATTGCGAACATCGTCGAACATGCTCAATAATGCGACAGAATCGTCGCGGGCCTGTGGTCGCGCCGGGTTGATTCCGCCGTTTCTCTGGTTCCGCGCGCGACCAAAGCCCCCACGATCCGGCGTTCTTGATCAGGCAACGCTGGCGCTCGTTCCGCTCAATCTTGACGGGTACCCGACGCCGCAAGACCCCGTTCAGCGGCTGGTCTCGATCGATGTCAAATCCGGCGTCGAGAAGCAACTCGCCACGCTGGATCCGCCGCCGGACTCCATCTGGCCGGGCGCATCAGCCTTCATCCGGATTCATCCGGACGGCAACCGACTCGCCGTCTCGTTTGTCCGCCAGCACGGCAAGATCTACATGCTCGAAGGCTTCGACGAATCCACATCCTGGTTCGACCGACTGATGCGGCGATTCTAGCGGGCCGGAACGGCACTAGTCCGGATGATCGGCAACACGGTAGTTGGGCCATTTGACCCGTCAATCTGATTTGCTCTGAGATTCGGCGCTTCTTTCTTCACGCCGCCTTCTGACGACGAATCCGGCGCTGTTGTCGCGCCTCCTTCAGCTCCCGATCCCGCTCCGCATGGATCTCCTGCTGAAGCCCGGCGAGCATGTCCTTCGGCGTGATGTGGCCGATGGCACTGTTCAAACGGACGTTGTTGTAGTGCTCCACGTATCCCTCAACCAGACGCCGTGCATCGTCCAGCGAGAGTGGCGTTCCCGGCCGAATGCATTCCCCTTTGAGCGATTTGTGCCAACGTTCGATTTTCCCGTTCGATTGGGGATAGTAGGGCGAGGTTCTGACGTGCGTCATGCCCGATATCCGAATGAACTCCTTGAAGTCCTTGGCGATGAACTGTGGGCCATTGTCAGAGATGATCCGGGGTCGCGCTTCCGGGTGCAGTTCCTTGGCCCGCTCCAGGATGATCTCGATGTCCGCCTCCGTCATCGACTCCCGCAGTTCCCAGTTGACGAGCCGGCGATGTCAGAGGACGGCAATGTCCTGAGGCTGAATGTTCCAGCCCTCTACGATGATTCTCGGCGCCTCGCCTGCAAGACTTGCCTCGCCGAATTCCAGCGTCACAATCTTGGCTTCGCCTGGCAAGAGCCCAAAGTAGTTGTCGCTGTAAAAGACCGGTAATACCCTTTGGCCGGATCCTGCGCGCTGCACCTTCAGACGAATAGCCGGCGCCACCGCCTGCGTGGCGTTGCTCAGGCTGACGGTGAAACGAAGGGTATCCCCGGCCTGAGACCGGCGCGCACGGGCGGCCAAGGCCACGCTGGGCAAGCTGTTGAGCGCCTTGCAGGAACCGCCATCGAAACTGCTCCAATAGAAGTTTTCCGAAATCGCTTTATTGGCCCTTTCGAGGATCAATTTGACAAAAAACACGCCGCTTTCGGTCTTCGGCCGCCGGATCGGAAAGACGTCCGCGACGCTGGTTGGCATCAAGTCTACGATCGCCGACCTGGCGTCGAGCTCCCGGCCCTCTATGGAATAGACGTGCATTCGGGCCGTCAGCCTGCCGGCGCCCTTGGCGGTATTGTTGGCGACCTTAATGACGTCGGCATGTGAATCCCACAGAATGTGCACTGGCCGGCACCCGCACTTGGCGCCAAAATACGCGCCGGTCATCTCGAAATAGTGGTCATAAAGTTGGCAAATCAGCGACGGCCACGCAGCCTGACTCATCCATAGCAAGATGCCGCTCCCTTGGCGCGCCTGAAGGCATTCGAACATCGCCTTCGCCGACTCAAAATTGATCATCTGAGCCTTGCGGCAGTAATCCTCGATGCCGGAAGGTTCCCCATAACGGTCCTCGATTCTTCGCGTATAGAGGTCGGAGCGCGGCGTCTGGTAGTTGTGAATGGCCCACATATCATTGATTGGCCATAGATTCTCAGGCGGCATCATTTCCCGCATGGATTCTACGGGCGCGACAGCCACGATGCCCAGCTCGCTGTGCAGCGTCCTGCCACGATTAGCGAAATACCACGCCACGTCTCGCACGTCGTAAGGGCCCCCACCACTCACTGTGCCGGCTGCCGAGTGCGGGATGTAGACACGGGTCGTATCCAGCTCCCCAAGGGCACGACGGATGGCGGCGTCGAGCTCAGCGGGAGGATTCCCCTCGTTTCGGCCGCAGTACAATGCCAGAGAGGGGTGTCTCCGAACGCGTCTAATTCTGTCTCTTGCGTTGGCCACAAACAGATCAAAATCTGTCGGATTGGGTCCGTCGACCGGATTTGCCAGCCAGAAATCATCCCAAATCAGGATGCCGTAGCGGTCGCAGGCATCGTAGAAGGCCTCGCGCCCCTCCATCCCTATCCAGTTACGGATCATATTGAAGTTGGCGTCACGATGCAGCCGTACTCGCAGATCATACCCGGCGGCGTCGCATCCGAGCATTCCTTCAGCCATTCCCCAGTTTCCGCCCCGAATTAGTATCCGGGCGTCATTGACGTAAAAGGTGAGTACGTTATCCAAGACTTTGTGTTCGAGTTTGCGAACGCCGAATGTCACCGTCCGCTTGTCGCCTACTTTCCGCTGCTGCTCGAAACGCAGATCTAGCTTGTAAAGGGGCTGGTCGCCATAACCGTTCGGCCACCACAGCCGCGGATTTCTCAGCGACAAAACGGGAAACGTAACCTTGTCGAAGGATAGGTTCCGGATTTCGCCTGGTCCGAGATCGACTGTTTGCTCGAAAGTCAGTTTTCCGATTGAGCCAACAATCGCGCCGGATTGGCGCGTGTTCGACTCATTGCGGAGTTCCATCCTGATAGACAGATCCGCGCGAGTGTGATCCGCCGACAGTTCATCGGTGACGACCCAGGGATCGACAATGGTCACGGCGCCGCTTGTTTCGAGGTATACGTCGTTCCAGATTCCTACGTTTCGGCCGCGAATAATCGGCAACCAGTTCCAGCCGGCTGAAGCGAGAAACGTTGGGCTGTCGTATCCGAGCAAATCACCGTTCTTGGTGGGGGCGCCGAGAGTCTTGTGCAACACCTTTCCCGGTGATGGGGCGGAATGTGTAACTTTGTGGATCAACACGGCGAGGCGGTTGCCACCGGTGCGGACCAGCGACGTCACCTCGAAACGGCTTCGCATGAAGACGCCGTCGATGTGTCCCACGGCGCCGCCGTTTAAGTAGACATCGGCTTTCCAGTTGATCCCATTGAAGTTCAGCCACACGCGTTTGCCGGTGAAGCTTCGAGGCAGGTCAAAACTGCTCCGATACCAGAAATCGTTGCGCGTGAAGAAGTCTTCAGAGATTTGGCTATTCTGATCGCCGTACCATGGATCAGGCACTGCTCCCGCGGCCAGATAGCTGCCCAGTACGGTCCCTGGAACGGCCGCTGGCAACCAGTCCCGGTCGCCAAAGTCGTCCTGCGAAATCACAACGGGCGTGGCTTGCACAAGCGAGGCGTTCTGCAGTTTCCAGTTCCCGCCGACTAGAAGGAGAGTGTCGTTTGCAGATACAAAGGGCGGAAAGCTCTTGTTTTCCGGAAGTTCATTGTCGCCATAAACTTCAAAGCTGTAGAGAATATAGCCTCGCTCGCCGGCATTCGGATCGGCAGGAATCAATAGCCGTACGTGACGCGCGTTCACGCTGGAAAGCGGAATAGATTGAACCTCTTTGGACCCGGCGATATCGCCGGTTACATCTTTCCAGTGTTGCGGATGAAGGCCATCACTCGAAGTTTGAAGTCGTAATTGTTTCGGGTAAACGGCGCCCCAACGGAGAATGATCAGATCAAACGATCGCGGCTTGCCAAGGTCTACGTCGATCCAGGCTTCTTTGTGCGGTTTGCTTTCCCAAAAAGTGGAAAGACTGCCATCTGTCGTGAGATGCGCGGTATGATCGTCGTCCGCGGAACCCGATTGGTAAGCTGCTCGATTTAAGGCAATGTTGATTCCGGCAATGCCCTGCTCTTGGGCAATGGCTTCTCCGGGTCGCGCAATCGCTGGCATATGCCTCATTAACTGTAGGTTGCCGGAGAATAGAGCAGCGCCTCCGATCCCCGTCATTTTAAGAAACTGGCGTCGCGATTTCCGGTCCAGTGGTTCTGCTGAACCAGGATCTGAATCGTTCCCGATTCTGTGTGGTTCGGACACTGGCTTTCTCCTTGTTCAGCTCTTCTTTGTGTCGAGTCGGAATTGTCCTATAATCTCAAAGCCGATGCGCTGTCCGCGATGTACCTTCCGCGCTGCTAAGCGAAGCTGGCGCCTGATGAATTGGGCAGTTCGGAACATGAAGTGGTAAAGGCCGAAAATGACGGCAGCCTGCTGATATTGTACTGCGCCTGGTCACCACACGAAACCGATTCGGAAACCACATCCATCTTCGATAGCGAGAAGCCGAACCGGGGCGGCGCGCCGGTCCTCGCGGCAACGGACCTCGGCCGCGTCGCGGTGAGTCGTACATATCGCCCGGCGCTGCCGCCGGCGGCGGGGAAGGTCCGGATATGGTCCGCAGGGTTCGAATAATCGAAGCCGGTCTGGTCGGCGATGAGCGCGGCTGTTCCGAACTGCGGGTCGTCGGACACGTCGATGCGGAAGCGAACTGGAGAACCTTGGCTCCGCTGGCTGATGAAGCTGACCTTGGGATAAAGTCTGACTGCTTCGATCCTTCGCGACGAGCCCAAATCCACCTGCACCCAGCAGGGTTTTTCGGCCGTGGCAACAAGCGGCGAATCATACCCGATGCCTGTTGGTAACGGGATGATCCTGTCCTCATCGCCCCCGGCGGCCACCTGCGGCTGAGCGTACCGGCGCCCCGCAACGCCACCCACGAGCACAGAGCCTACAAACTCGCGTCTCTTCATCCGTCTCGCCCCGTTTCAGCCAGGGCAGAGCGCTCCCGAGCCCTGGCCGAAAGAGAGAGGAGTAGCGACGCGCGCCGGAGTCGCGATGGATCGGGCGGCGTGGATTCGCCCTATATTACTTGAGGGCATACGATCATGGCAGTAGGGCGCGCTTACTTTCCGCGTGGCGGAGGAATGCTTCGGCTTGTGGGAAGCCGCTCTCAGCGCCGCGAGACCGCGTGATCTCGACCTGTTTCGGGCGCCACTTGTCGGGCTGTTGTGAGGCGTGCGCATAACAAGCGGCGCGACGGCGTGATTCGACGGAGGAGATATCGACGTAGTCGGCGGGGGAGAACATCATGGTATCCTCGGCGACCTCGTAATAGTAAAGCGCGAAGCTCTTGTCGGTTTTCAGCCACGCATCTAGGGTAAGCATGGAGACGGCGCGATGGTCGCGGTGCCGGTCGATGGGCCACTGCGTGAATACCACGTCGGGGTTTTCCGCGGCCAGCGCGCGAGCGAAAGCCTCATAGTGGGGGACATCGACGACAGAGCGGCCGTCGTACTGGCCGGCAAAGGCGCAACGGGCTTTGAGACCTTGACAGGCCTTGAGGGCTTCGGCAGTGCGTATAGCGGCGCAGCGTCCAAGGCTCGCTCCGCCGCAGAACCCCTCGCCGCGATTGAGGTACAGCAGAACCACCTCATGGCCGAGATCCGTGTAGCGCGCGATCGTCCCGGCGCAGCCGCATTCAGGGTCGCCCGGATGACCGCCCGCGACGATGATCTTGAGGGCCTGCGTGGACGATTCTGCCAGGAGGGGCAGAGCGGTGGCGGCGGAAGCGAGCAGCTTGCGGCGTGAGATGGTCACGGATGGATTGTAATACGATGGCCGGACCAATCGTAGACTTACGCGGAAACTAACCAAACCACGTACTCAGCAAGCGGACCGTGGCTGAGCGCCGAGCCCGGCCCGCGGGCGCGGAACTGCGCCTGAGAACCTGCTCTCTCAAATCCGGCGGCATCGCAATAGAATCGGATACGTGCCGTTGTTCGGACGCGTTCACCTCTCGCTGCTGTTGGGAATCGCGGCTGCGGCGGCGCTGCTCTCGGCGCTGTGCCGGCGAGGGCGGATCTCAGGACGGACCGTGCGCCTGGCGCTGGGCTTCGGCCTCGCGGGCAACGAACTGATGTGGTGGGTCTTTCGCTATTCGCACGAAGGGCTCCACATCTGGAACCTGCCGCTTCAGCTTTGCGACCTGACCGTTTGGGCCGCCGTTCTGGCGTGCCTCCAACCTGTCGCCTGGATCGTGGAGTTCGCATACCTTGCAGGAATGGCAGGTGCGGGAATGGCGCTGCTCACGCCGGACCTGTGGTCTCCGTGGCCTTCGTACCCGGCGATCTACTTCTTTGTCGCGCACGGCGGGATCGTTGTCGCGGCCGCGGTGCTGGTGTTCGGCGGAGCTGCGCATCCGGGGATCCGGCCGCCCTGGCTGGCGTTTGGCCTGCTCGTGGCCTATGCAGCGGCTATCGGCGGGTTCGACGCGATCACCGGGACCAACTACATGTACCTGTGCCGCAAGCCGCGGAATGCGTCTCTGCTCGATGCGTTCGGCCCGTGGCCGATTTACCTTGCGGGAGGCGTCGCGTCCGCGCTGGCGCTGTTTTGGCTGCTGTGGCTTCCGATGCGCGCGACGGCGCGCCGGCTTCCTGGCGGCGGCGGGTAGAGAGCTGATCCCGATGGCGCCGGAACTGGCGATGGAGGCGCAGCTCAAGGGAAAACGTGGAGCGGGACCTCGGGGACGCTCGCAGGGGCCCGCTGGGGACCTGACGCGGGGGCGCGGCGGCCCTTTGAGCAAGACACAACGCTCGCCGGCCTAACGACCGTTGGTAGCGGCTCGGCGCCCGCCGCGCTCGCCGGCCGGGCTCGGCGAAGGGTGCGCGCCGCGGGCATCAAAGACACAGCAGCGGGGGCTGAACGGGAGCGGGACGAGACCACACAAAATCAATAACTTAGCTGGATTATTGGACATTACAACGCGCAAATCCGATCCGCCGGGCCGGTGAATGACCGAAGCCACACAAAATCAACAAGTTAGACGGATTATT
>Ga0187851_10004344_pt1 | contig 11612 bp, 6 predicted proteins | sample June2016WEW_6_10_FD_132997 | JGI IMG/M metagenome (GOLD analysis project Ga0187851, IMG submission 132997) | Peatland microbial communities from SPRUCE experiment site at the Marcell Experimental Forest, Minnesota, USA - June2016WEW_6_10 | ecosystem: Environmental > Terrestrial > Soil > Wetlands... | reverse complement strand
GCCGTGCTGCTCGCAGCGGTGCCTGCGCTTGCGGACGTTCTCGGCGGGGCTGGCCTGGTCTTCATCGACGGCCACGAAGACGCCACCACCATGGAAGCCTCCACGAGCGGCGAGGCCGCCAACATGGAAGTGGCCTTCTTGCTGGGCCTGACCGGCCGGCGAGCGCCGGAGCCACTGCGCAGCCGTGCGGGCGTGCTGCGGCCGGAGACAATCGCGATGCTGGGGATGCGCGACGGCCTGTACCGCCGCGACATCGCGGCCCCCACGATCGCGGACCGAGTACAGATCCGTTGGTAGTGATCGAGTGGCGGTCGCGCTCGCATCCGGCGGAGATGACCCCCCGCGAGCGGGTGCTGGCAGTCTTCGATCAGCTCGACACGACGACCTCAGCCCCGGGCTTCCGGGGGCTGCCGGTACGTGCCGGTCGAGCTCTCCCCGACTGACGCCAGCCACCCGGCACACGAGGTAACGCGGGCGTACACCAGTAATAGAACAGCTTTTGCTTGCCTGTAACAATATTTAGGTGAGCTATTTCGGGCAGGACGGTGCTAAAAGCTCCGATTCCCGAAGAGTTGATCATGAGTAGATTCGCCGCCCGAGGCTAATCCTTGGTGTCCCTAACCTGGGATTTTAGGCTTCTTTCGGACTTGTCACCGTAAATGATTCAGTCAGCGAGCGAATACTCTGTAATCGATTGATGACAGAGCGAAACGCCTTGATTTATCTGCATCTCTAATCCGTAGGATATGGCGGTCGGGGCTTGGCATCGCTGCTGTAGGCTGTAGCCCACCTTGGGGGTAGACGCCTGACCTTCTGGTCAGGTATTGGGGGCACGTCATTGTGGAGAGCGGATGAACGCTTGCCAAAATCAGCTGCAATCGCCAATATCTAACAATCGTCCGCCAGCGGATGCCTGTTATCCGCCGACCGCTCAAATACACCTTTGCGGATGCGCTGTCGCACGTATGCACAACGTCTGTGATCGGGCGCGGTGAGCGCCGACATCGGTTTGCCGTGCGCCCCGCACGTCCCACCTGACCGGCCTGATGCGAACTTTCCGTCTGTATTCGGGCACGCGAGAGCGCTACTAAAACCAAGCCGCGGCGGCCACGCTTCACCGTCTCTTGCCCGCAAGCTCGTCAGCCGTCACGGTGCGCGGCTCACCTCCTTCAGCCTGATCGGCGGCGGCCTGTTTATAGCTGGCATCGCGTTCCAGGCTGCGCTGACGAGCGGCCTCCGGGTGCCGTCCGTTCTGTCTTACGTCGCCCAGGCCGTCCTGTCGATAGAGGCCAGCTTCCTGCTGAACCGGTGGTTCACCTGGCGTAAGCGAGCCACGGCGTTCTGGCCTTCGTTCCGGCGCTACAACCTCCAGAAGACCGTCACGGTCGCTGTGAACCTGGTGCTTTATGCCGGGTTGCTCAGACTCGGCATGAACTACCTACTCGCCAATGTCCTGCTCACAGCGGTCTTCACTGTCGTCAACTACATCGGTGGCGATCGCTTCGTCTTCACTCCGAGGGGCGCCCTCGCGAAGCCTTTGGCAGTAGCTAGCCCGGACGGCTACCAGGCAGTCCCTAGGCCGATGGCGTCCGCTGGGCGGCTGTCGATGGCCAGCGCGGTGGGTTACCAGGACATCCCCGAGCTGACTGTGCCAGCTTGGCCGCTGCCGACGGTAAGCGTGGTGGTCCCTTGCCGGGACAACCACAAGACGATCCGGACAGCCGTGGAGTCGCTGCTCCGCCAGGATTACCCCGAGCTACGGGAAATCATCCTGATCGGCTCGCCAGCAGATACCACGTGGGACGGCCTGGAGGGTATCCATGACCGGCGGCTGATGGTGCAGGAGGTAGCGGCACCTCCCGGAATCCGCGACGCTAACTTCAAGCGTGACGTCGGTATCCGTGAATCATCAAGCGACCTCGTGGCCCTTGTCGATTCCGACATGGTCCTGCCGCATGACTGGCTGAGCCGGGCCGTGACGGCGCTCGACGACAGCGGAGCAGACTGCGTGGCCGGCGTCATGAAGTCGATTAGCGACGACTTCTGGGGCCGGTTCGTCGACCGCTGCCGACTGGGCGCCAAGACGCCCCGCGTCGCCGAGCCCTACTTCGTCACAGCCGAGAACTTCGGCGCTGGCGGCCGGAAGCCGCCTATCACGGCGAACATCCTGTTCACCCGGAAGGTGTATGACAGATGCCCCATCAACTCGCTGTGGTCGCACGGCAGCCTAGAGGACTATGAGTGGTTCTGGCGCATCGCCGAGGGAGGAAACCGGGTTCTCGTAACCCATGAGCTATTCGGCTGGCATCACCACAGGACAGGCCTGACGCGACTGGCTGCCGAGTACCGCCGCTCAGCACGAGGCTGCGCGTATTTCATCCGTGCGCACCCCACCTCCCCCTTCGCCCGCAAGCGCCTCGCGCAGGCTGTCAGCCTACCGTTGGTTCCTGCCGCGGTACTGGCCGGACTGGCGACCGGGGACATGACAGGCTATGCGCTGCCAGCGGTAGCCGTCACGGCGGCCGCCGCGGTGCTTTTCACAGTCTTTCTCTGCGGACGAGAGTTTGCCCGCACGCGCACCCTGGAGAGCCTGGGTTACCCGTTGCCGGCAATTCTCCTGGGCGCCTCCTACACCGCCAGTCTCGTCACCCACCTGGTCAGGAGGGCTCCCATGACCACTGTGGCAATTCCCGATAGCGAGGTATCTCCGGCTTCGGCTTCGCTGACACCCAGGACACCCCGGTTCGCCCTATCTCGCCTACTGCACCCATTGACCGCGATCCTTGCTGCCCAAGCCGGACTCTCGCTGAGCCTGGTATGGTCTAACACGGCGTTCAGCGATGAGGCAGACTACCTAGCGCTTGGTCGCGAACTCATCGGTTACTGGCTACATGGGACGCCGTGGCGGCCACAGTATGCTCACACCGCCATCTCTGGATCACCTTTCCTCTATCCGCCGCTTGGCGGGATGGCGAATGGCCTGGGTGGCCTTATCGGGGCAAGAATACTGTCTCTCATCTTCATGCTAGGTTCTACCGTGCTGTTGTACTCGGCTGCATCACGGCTGTTCGATGGCCGTACCGGGCTGTTCGCCGCCGCACTTTGGGTTGTCCATTCACCCACAATCCAACTAGGGGCATTCGCTACTTTTGACGCTATGTCGGTATCGCTGACAGCGTTTGCCGGGTGGCTCATCGTGCAAACTAGATATCGTGATCACTGCGGCGAGTTCGTAGCCGTTTCTGGCGCAGTGCTAGCTCTAGCTAATGCAACTGCATTTTCTGGGATCGCGATGGACCCGCTGGTTATTGCATTTGCCTTCCTCGTCTGGCTTCCGGCTATGGGAGGAAAGCGCGCAATTTCATGCACAGCCTGGCTTGCTGGCGCGTGCGCTGCAGCATTTAGCTTGATCATGACCCTTACTAAGTGCTGGGGTGACATTGTTACAACGGTGTTTTCACGAGCTATCTTGACCGGCGACTATTCGTCTCCGCTCCACGTCTTCCAGGATTCATGGACTTACACCGGACTAATTACTATCCTGGCTGTAGTCGGTGCAGTTGCGGCCATCAACACCGACACGCGATCCCGAGGACTGCTAGTTGCATCGCTTGCCTTCGCGGCCCTTGTGATTCCCGTAGCGCAAGCTCATGAAGGTACGGCCGTATCGCTTAAAAAACACCTTGCATACGGCGCATGGTTCGCTGTAATAGCGGCCGCTTATGGGTGTCATAAGATGACTGAACGCGTTAGCCTTGGACGAATGGCGGCACTAATCTGCTGCGCTGTCGCATTCATGTACCCGGCCGTGAACGGCTGGTGGTCGGCATGGGCGTGGTATCACAGTTGGTACAACGCGGACTCGTTGATTGCCGCCGAAAAGATAGTCCTGCCTAAGGTCTCCGGAGACTTGTATATCCCGCCGCAAGGAAGCAATATTGCTGCTTACATTTCCAGGTATTATCTAGCACCCACCGGGACCAGCTGGGAGCGGTTCGTTGACGATGCGCCAAGTCTAACTGACTTGAGCTACAATAATGTAGGTGCAGTTATTCTTGTTTTCCCGACTTCAGTGTCTCCTTCCGGCGGACTTCCCGACGACATTCTGCTATCATCCAACGATCGCACTACGCGTCAGCAGTTGCTTACATTCCTGGGCACGACAGTCAATAATGGCCAGCTTAGCAGCCTTACCGCGGCACTCGAAAAAGACCACAATTACAGACTCGCTGCTACCGGTCCCTACGACAGCGAAACGGGCGCTGCTGTTTATGCTATCTGGGTGCGAAAATGATTACTATGCGTATTCCACAACAGCAATCATCTTCTGTCCCGATGCGCCATAAATGGCCGCACTGGGTATTGATAACTCTATTTACCGGGGTGATGTTCCTCGGCGTCATGATCCATTTGTGGCGGTTGGGTGTCTCGCCAGCGTGGCAATGGGATGAGGCGGTCTACTGGCGGGTGTCCACCAGCGTGCAGCATGGGGTGCTGGCTGAGCATTCGGTGTACGGGCTGCCGTTTGTGCCCTTCCTGTACCAGCCACCGGTCTATTTCCTCGTGCTGGCTCAGTGGTTCAACCTGGTGGGGGCGAGCATCTATCACGCCCGGTTGCTAGGGGTGGTATGGAGCGCGGGCACGCAGGTCTTGTTGTTCCGGTTGTTGTGGCGGATCCACGGGCCCCGGCTGGCGCTGGTAGCGATGCTGCCGGTAATTTTTGATGGCTGGCTGCTGTACATCGAGCGGGTCTCTTACATCGAGAACGCGCTCATGGTTCTGGTCGTCTTGGCGTTCTTGCTGTATCAGAGGGCGCTGGACCAGCCGTCGTGGCAGCGGTTTCTGGCCGCCGGTGTGGCGGTGGGTGCGGCGGCGAGTTTCAAGCAGACCGGCGTGTACGTGCTCGTCGCGGTCTTGTTGTGCTGGCTGATTGTCCGCCGTGAGCACCGGGGCCACTTCGTGCTGCTCGGCGGGGCGGTGGCGGTCATCGCGGTCTACCTGTTCGCGATGACGCGGATGTATGACCTGCCGGGGCATCCATGGTTCCTCGATCAGTCGCTGGTCCAGGTCCGGCGGGTCCTGGGGCTGCAGAAGTCCGGCGGTACGCTGACGACGCCGGGCGGGGCGTTGCGTCTGCTGACCGCGCGGTACCGGTATTTCGTGCCCAGCCTGCTGCTCGTCGGCTGCGCGTGCCTGATCGCGGTGCGGCGGACCTGGCAGTGCTACCGGGCTCGGGATTGGGCACCGGCCCGGGCGAACGCGCTGCTGTATTCGTGGCTGGCCACCGGGGTCGTCGTGTTCGGGTCGAGCACCTTGAAGTTCCCGCAGTACTTCGCGTTGATCCTGGTGCCCGCGTACTGCTACCTATGGACTGAGCTGGCCGGCTGGGACTGGCGGCCAGCGGCCAAACGGGCTGCGGTGGCCACTGCGGTGGTGGCAGGGATCGGGTCGTTCCTGCTGACTGTGCCGGCGTTCAGCGTTAATTCCCTCGCCGAGGTCCAGTCGTATGCGGCGCATCAGATCCCGAGCCAGGCGATCGTGGTCACCGAGCAGTCGATCGGGGACCTGATCCAGCAGCCCTGGTGCACCGTCGAGAATGCGGATGCCTGCGTCGGGCACGCCTCGTATGCGATCACGTGGCAGACCTACCTGCAGTCTAGCTTTGAACTGGGCGATGCATCGTTTTCCCAGCTGATGAAGGGCGCGACTCAGATTCGGTCGTTCCGCGGAGTGGCCGGGACCGCCACCGTATGGAAGCTGAGCACCTCGTGATTAAGCGCCTACTCGCACTGCTTGTCCTCGTCGCGCTAGCGACGGGCTGCGGGCATCCCCTGCTTCCCAGGTCGGCATTGGCGATGCCTCAGGTCGCGGCATCGAGATCAGGGACCCAAACGGCCGTCATCGGTGCCAACGGGCCGGCGCTCGGGGTGAACCTGTATGCGCTGAGCAACTACTCAGCGGCCCGGGTAAAGGCAGACGGTATGCGCACGCTGTCCTACATCCGGAACGTTCTGCATGCTGGTGCGGTTGATATCGTGTGGAATTTCTACGCGTCCAGCCCGGATGCGAATACCGTCGACGCGACATCGGCCTCGCTCTCAGCCGTCAATGTCGCTATCCTGACTGGCATCGCCAAGCAAGACCATTTGCTCGTCGACTACAGGCCGCTAATCATGATCAAGGGCGATCACCCATGGGAGGGTTATATCAGCCCGGCCGACCCGGCGCTGTGGTTCAGCAACTATTACGACGAAGAGCTTCCATATCTCCGGATGGCCCAGAAGTACCGTATCAACGAGTTCGTCGCCGCGACCGAGATGAGGGCATTGAACAGCAGCCCCTACTGGCCGATGTTCTTCACCCGGATCGGGGCGGTTTACCACGGCGTGATTTCCTATGCCGCGCATCAGTCTGACTACTTCCCGTCTGGGACGCAGCTGCTGCGGCTAGATTATATAGGCGTTGATATGTATGCCAGCCTCAACCTGCCGTCGTCGGCTTCGTCAGCTCAGGTGACGGCAGCATATGAGTCGTCCTTCAGTCACGTCCCGGCCTCGGTGCTGCGCCGGACCGCTATTGACGAGACTGGTATTCAGGCTAGGGTCGGCGCATACCAGGAACCGTCATACCTATATGTACCGGGTACTCTTGACGAAGCGGTTCAGGCTAACTGGTTCATAGCCGCGTGCGATACCGTGAAGAAGTACGACATGCGCGCAGTGTTCTTCTGGAAGGTCGACCTTACCGACTACCCCGTCACTCACCCAGCCTCATCTCTTTCCACGTTCGAGGGCAAGGAAGGGGCTCGTGCCATCAGCAGATGCGCGTCTATCCTGGGCGGCTGAGGATTAAGATCGAATGTTCGTGGTTCATAGACCAGGAAAAGGAAGGTACGGCAGGTGGTAGTGATAACTGCGTACCAGCCAGGGCCGTCACGTGTTGGAGTTCCTGTTAGCTGCTGCTGAGTTAGGCCACAGCGGGAGTGTCGCCACCGTGAACTTTGATGGGAACATTCAGATGAGACTTTCAGTTATCAGCTGCGGGCATCTAGGTGCCGTCCATGCTGCCTGCATGGCTGAGATAGGCCATGACGTTCTCGGCGTCGACATCGACGTGCGCTGGGAGGAGGCCCCGCTCGGACCGGAGGCCATTCGGCTGATCCGGAGGTTACGCGAGCGCGGCTATGCCGGGCGGACGTGCCGGGATTACGGGCACGCCGTCGTTCACCTCGGCAGGTACCTGCATGAAGAGCTGGAAAGTGACCGGGGGCGCGATGAGGGGGTCGTCGCGGACTTCCTCGCCGGTCATCTGCCGGGGTGTCGCTGTTACCGCCGCCCGGCGGGCCGGCGAGAAGAACCGGCCCGGAGGGGCCTGGCGCACCTGCTCGTGATGCTGCGCGAGGAAGGCGCCTTCCCCCGGTCACGGCGGTCGAGCCGGCCTACCGCCAGCTGATCGGGGGGGCTATTGCCGGTTCCTGCGTCAGGATCGCGGGCTCGCCGAGACGACGATAGCCAACTACTGGCGTTACCTTCGCGACTTCCTGGTCAGCCGCGGCGCTGCGGTGAGCCCGGCCGGGTTGGCGGCGCTGGGCGCGGATGACCTGCTCGCGTTCAGCCGCCAGCGCGGGGCTGGCTTGGGGCGGACGGCGTGGAATCATCTGGCCACGGCGTTGCCTGGCTTCTACCGGTGGCTGGATCTGCCGGGGCACGGCGGGGCGCACCTGGCGGGCGCGGTGCCATCGCGCCGGCGCTACCGGTTCGCCGACGTGCCCTGCGCCTTGTCGTGGAGCAAGTGCGTCGCCTGCTCGGCGTGGCCGGCGTTCATGAGCCGAACGGGCGGCGCAACTACGCCATGCTGTTGCTGATCGCCAGTTACGGCCTGCGCGGGTGCGAGGTCAGGGCGCTGCGGCGCGGCAGGGCAGTGCAGGTGCCGGGCGTTTTGAACAAGGTGTCGTCGCTGGGCTACAGGTTCCTGCCGCGAAGTGTGATCGCCCGCGGATCCGGATGGAGTGTCAGAGCCCGACGAGGCATGTGCCTTCCGCCGGGCACTTCGACCGCGGCCGCCAACCGGATGCCAAATGATCCGACGGAGGAGGACCCCGGCCGGCTTACCGAATCGTATTTCGAGCGGGCAGGATGTACCTGGCGTGGACCTTCCATGGACCTCGCGTGTACCTGGGAGGCGATCCCGGCGTGGCGGTCCTGCTGGCGGACGCTTCGGCCTGCTGCTCAGCCGGCGCTATTACCACATCCCGGACTGAACCGTGCTGCCCGGCTAAATCCCCCCGGCCGCCGGAGACGTCGCCGACGTGGTCAGGATCGGCGAGCGGGACAACAAGACGCCGGGCGCTGGCTGACGGGTGCTACCGCGTCGTACCGGGACATCCGAGCGAACATGGAGCGAACACGCCGTCATAAAGGTCTAGACCACGATGGATGATTGTTCCTAGCTGTGGCGCGCAATGGTCTATTTTCCGGCGCGAAACGCTGGCTGAATCCGGCTCGGCCACGAACACGTTCCGTGACCTTGGTCGGCCTTTTCGGCACGCACAGGGCGCAACCGGAGGCGGGCCGCCAAGCTGACAAAGCGGGTGTGTGCCGATAATCCCCGTCGCCGCAGTAGCGCGATGACCCGATCGCGCTACTGCATCTGCGGGTCGTCTGATCACGAGAACCAGCGCCCTATCCGCGCTACCTCCTAACCGTTGCCGCATACACTGCCGTTCAGGTAGAAGGCGGAGGGTGCGGTAGTCTCACCGGTGTCGTTGGCGAGGAAACCGAAGTTCACCGTACCGCCGCTGGCGCCGATCGCGGCGTTGTAGCTGGCGTTGGTGACCGTTACGGTCGTGCCGGACTGCCTGACCGAGCCGTCCCAGAGCTGGGTGATGACCTCACCGGAGCTCGGCCACGTCCAGGTGAGCGTCCAGCCATTCACCGCGGCTGTGCTGTTGTTGGTGACGGTCGCGCCGCCCTGGAAGCCGCCCGGCCAGGAGCCGGCCAGCGAGTAGTTCACGGTGCAGGCCGTGCCGGCGGATGGTGGCGGCACGGTGAACGTGACCGGCTGCGAGGGCAGCGAGGAGTTCCCGTGACTGTCCACGGCTTCCACGTAGTAGGTATAGCTATCGCCGATGGTCAGGCCGGTTAGCTTGGCGCTGGTGCTGGTCGTGGTGGCGGCCAGCGTGCCGGTGCTGGTGTACACGTCGTAGGAGGCGACCAGGTACGTGCCTGGCGTGGACGCGGCCCAGCTCAGCGTCGCGGTGCCGGAAGTGCTGCTAGAGGTGCTCGACGACAGGCCGGACACGGCCGGTGTACCCGGCGCGCCGGGGGCGGTGACGCCGCTGCCGCCGCTGCCCGGGATGTGCACCACGGTCAGCGAGTAGGGGGTGACAGTGACGCTCGACGAACTTCCCGAAGCGCTGGTGATCGACGTGGCATTGTTCGCCAGCGTGTACACCGTGGGGGTGCCGGACGGGGTGAACCCGCTGTAGGACAGGCCGACGGTGTAGGAGTTCGACGGGTCCTCGTTGTCGATCAGCATGTTGAGGTTGCCGCTGCTATCGCGCACCGTGTGCACCCGCAGCAGGGACTGGGACGAGGTGTTGTAGACCATCTCGTCACCGGGTGCCTGCAGCTTGGTCAGCATCTCGACCGCGTAGTACGGCTCGAACGGGGTGTCCACGGCAGGCTCGGTGACCCCGCTGCCGCTGCTGGCGTTGGAGAACATGCCCTGGTCGTCGTAGTCTTCTTCGCCGTCGACGGTGCTCGGTGTGCCGATGCCGTTGTGCTCGTCCCACCAGTCGACGTTGGACGCGCCGTTCTCCAGCCAGGTCATGTACATGTCCGCGGTGTACAGCGCGCCGGGCGTGGTGTCCATGTCGATGGTGGAGTTCGTCTCGGTCACGATGACCGGGACGCTGTTGGCGCTGCTGATCCCGGCGTACTCGCTGATCTCGCTGTGCAGTGTGGAGATGATGCCGGATATGTCCTGCGGGTCGGTGAGCATACCCGCGGTGGTCGTCCCGCCGGGGTAGTAGTGCACGATGACGCATTGAGTGCGACTGCCGAGCGCGGTCAAAACCGTCTGGTTCCACGGCTGCGGGTACTCGGAGTTCGTCACGCCGTCCGGCCAGAAGCCGGGTGTGGTCAGCACCGCGCAGACCTTGGCGTTTGCGTTCGCCGAGATCATCGCGCTCTGGAAGGAGAGGAAGTTCGCCGCGTACTGGGTGGGGCCGCAGTCGTAGGTCTGCGACGGCTCGCTGCCGACCGTCACCGGCGAGCCGCCGAGGCTGGTCTCGCAGTGCGAGTCGGTCTCCCAGTTCGCGCCGTAGGTGCCGTTGCCGTAGACCTCGTTGCCGACTTCCCAGTACTTGACGCTGTCGCTGGCGGCGGCCGTCGCCCAGGCCGCAGCCAGCGACGAGGTCCCGGTGCCGTAGTTGACGGTGATGACCGGCGCGGCACCGGCCGCGTTCGCGGTGGACATGAAGTCGCTGAAGCTGGTGTTGGGCGCCACGTAGCCACCATCGACGGCGGTCTGCGTCTGCCAGTCGTAGATGTCGGAGTACGAGCCACCGGGGTATCGAAGCGCATCGATACCGGCGGCCTTCAGCAGCGGTGGGATGGCCGTGTCGTTCATGTCGCTGTCGTAGACAGCCGTGCTCAGGCCGATAGCGTTGCTCGGTACGGTGCCGAGGTTATCGGTGGCGTTCACAGTGACGGATGCGGCGGTCTGCGCGGCTGCTGGTGACGCGGCGGATATCGCGGCGAGGGCGCTCGCCGCGATCATGCTCATGGCAGTAAACAGGGCAAGCCAAGGTCTGGTTCGGCGGTGCATTCGGCTCATCGGTACCTCCGTGTGCGCTTCGTCGAAGCGCTCAAACCCGTATATAGGCGCCGCGCCGTCCGCCTGTCCATCGGCGCCTGCGGCCCGTCGCTGGTACGCAGTCACGCCGCAGGTCACTTTGCTGTCATGAAATGAAAGACGATCAGGTTACTGCTGTCCTGAAATCTAAGAATCACTTGTTTTCATGACCCGCCGCAGGTTGATCCGAGCCCGGCCGGCGATCATCATCTGGACGCTGGCCTTCACGTTCCCGAAACGGCCAGGTGATCAGCGATGGAACGGCACCTTCAGTCAGAGCGGGCAGCACGTGAATGTGACCAGCGAGACCTACAACGGCACCCTGGCTGCGGACTACGCACCAGGAGCCAGCATCAGCCTGGATGCGACGGCGAGCGAGCCGACCGCGAGCATCAGCAAGGTCGAGTTCTTCGAGGTCTCCGTGCTGCCCGGCGCGTCGAGCACGCCGACCCTGAACCGCGACGAGCCCGTGGCCCGCAGCCGTGGTCAGCGGATACGCCATATGCGGCGCACGGAGATACGAGCCATGGCTCTGGTTATGCGAGGTCATCACCACGATGCTGTCCGTCACTGGTAATCGTCGTGATGCCGAACGCCCCGGGCCGGGTGAGCTGCCCAGGGCGTTGACGAAGGTCTTCCTGTCAGGTGGTGCAGGCGGTGCCGTTAACCGAGAACGCTGTCGGTGTGGCGTCGCTGGTGGTCCAGGTGCCCTGGAAGCCCAGCGAGGTGCTGCCGCCCGCGGCGATGGTGGCGTT
>Ga0187851_10004341_pt1 | contig 11614 bp, 9 predicted proteins | sample June2016WEW_6_10_FD_132997 | JGI IMG/M metagenome (GOLD analysis project Ga0187851, IMG submission 132997) | Peatland microbial communities from SPRUCE experiment site at the Marcell Experimental Forest, Minnesota, USA - June2016WEW_6_10 | ecosystem: Environmental > Terrestrial > Soil > Wetlands... | reverse complement strand
TTTGTGCCAGCGATTTATTACCTCGTCGAGAGGATGTCATCCCCTTCGAGATCGACGGGAAGAGAGCAGCCAATGCTCCCATCGCCACAGCAAGGAGATTGAAATGAAGCATCGCGCGATCTTGGTGGCAATGGGACTTTTGACCGGTTGCACCCTTGGCCCAAATTATCAACGCCCGGCGGTGGCGGTGCCTGGATCGTTCCATGCACCGGAAGCGTTGCCGACGGCTGAGGCAGCTTCATTGGCGGATCTTAAGTGGTGGCAGGTGTTTCGAGACGAAGAGCTGCAACGCCTCATCAAAACCGCGCTCGACCACAATTACGACCTGCTGGAGGCGGTAGGGCGCGTTGAAGCGGCGCAAGCGAATCTTGGCATCACACGCTCCGATCAGTTTCCCCAAGCCAGTGCGAGCGGTAATGTGGACTTTACACGACTTTCGAGAAATGGCGCATTCCCGCTGCCAGCCGCTCTCGTTCCGTCACTGAACAGGAACTGGGGGCAGGCACAGTTGAACCTGTTGTCGTTCGAAGTGGATCTGTGGGGACGTTTGCGTCGGGCAACGGAAGCGGCGAGGGCCGGCCTCCTGAGTGAAGAAGAGAATCGAAAGGCAGTCGTCACTACGCTCGTCGGCAATGTGGCGGCCGAATACCTTACTCTTCGTGAGTTTGACGCGCAGTTGGAGATCGCCCGGCAGGCGTTCGGCACGCGGCAGGAATCCCTGAAGCTCACCCTGTCGCGCAGCAATTACGGCATCGCAACTGAGCTGGATGTGAAACAGGCGGAGCAACTGGTGGGGACCGCTGACGTGACGATTTCAAATCTGCAGCAGCAGATTGAGCAGTCCGAGAACCAGATCTCGTTGCTGTTGGGAGAGAATCCTTCTGGCATTGTGCGCACTGGTGTTTTCGACGAAAATGCTCTGCCGCCAGACGTTCCAGCCGGTCTGCCATCGGCTTTGCTTGAGAGGCGCCCTGATATCCGGGCCGCCGAGCAAAACCTGATCGCGGCAAACGCAGACATCGGGGTCGCTAAGGCGGCATATTTCCCCACACTCAGCCTAAGTGGGCTTCTCGGTGGACAAAGTACTCAATTGTCGAGCCTTTTCAGCGGACCAAACAGCGCCTGGAGTTTCATTCCACAACTCAGCCAGCCGATTTTCACAGCGGGTCGACTCCGGTCAAGCGTGCGGTTGGCGGAGGCTCAACGAACGATTGCGGTGGCGCGATACCAGAAAGCGATCCAATCGGCATTCACCGAAGTGTCCAACGCACTCATTGCACATCAGAGGGTTCACGAAGCCAGGGTAAAACAGGAGGGCCTGGTTGCTGTTCTGGCGGAGCGCAAACGCTTGGCCTATATGCGATATGAGGGTGGGGTCGACACTCAGCTCAATGCTCTCGATTCTGACCGGGACCTGCTGCAGGCCAAGTTGGATCTCCGGCAGATCAGGTTGAACGAGTTGTTGAGCATCGTTCAACTCTATAAGGCGCTCGGGGGCGGCTGGCAGAGTTAATCCTCCTTGCGAGCGATTTCCATTTACAATTTGAGTTGTCTGCAGTGAAACATGGCGTTCTATGGCGTCCGAAGACAAGACCATCAACGTAGCAAACCGCGCTAGCGAGGTCGCCCTGGATCGCCTTTGGTTCCTGGATAGCATGGATCAGCTTAGTCGCGCCATGCAAGACACGGAGGATCTTGAGCAACTGAGCCATGTGCTCGAAACCGTGTTGTCGATTTTCGCGTGCGACCGAGCGTGGCTTGCCTATCCTTCTGATGCAGACAGCCGGCGCTGGCGAACGGTGGCACAGCGTGCTTGTCCCGAGCTCGCAGACACTCCATCGTTAGACCTCGATCTGCCGATGGACCCGGAACTTGCCGAAGTGTTCCGGCTCGTGGAAGCTTCAGAAGTTGCGGTGAGATTTGGTGCAGACGGCAATCCTTTATCGAGCGTATTGGCCAAACGTTTTGGCGCGCGCTCGCAGATGTGTCTCGCTGTTCATCCGAAGATCGACAGACCCTACACTTTTGGCTTGGACCAGTGCGAGTCGCCGCGGATCTGGACCAGGCAGGAGCAGGAGTTGTTCGAGGCGGCCGGCAAGCGCTTTGCGACGTTGCTTACCAACCTCCTGTTGTCTCGCGACCTACAAGAGAGCAAAGCCAGGCTGGAAGAAGCACAGCGCGTCGCACATGTGGGGTATTGGGACTGGAACATTGAAACGAATGTCGTCGTCTGGTCGGATGAGACCTATCGTATTTTTGGGGTCGAACGGGGAGAGCGTCCGATGGACTTTGAAACGGTCCGCGCACTGGTCCACCCGGAGGACCGGGAGGCCCTCTACAGCACAGTGGATGTGGAGCTGGATGCCGGCGTGCATCCGGTTGCCGACTTTCGGATCGTCACTCCAGGCGGAGAAGTTCGGACGGTGCATGCCATCACCTCAAAGCTTTGGAGTGCGCTACCGGGAGATCCGGGCAAAGGGAAATCCGGAAAAACCCATAGGCTGTTCGGTACTGTTCAAGACATCACGGAATTGAAGCGCGCCGAGGAAGCGCGGCATGCCCTGTCACGAGACTTGGAGGAAAGCAGAGCTTGGCTTGAGGAAGCCCAACGCGTAGCCCACCTCGGCTACTGGGTATGGGCTCTCGATTCCAATCGCGTTATCTTGTCGGACGAAACCTGCCGGATTTTTGGGTTGGCGCCGCAGGTAGGCTCAATAGATATCGCAGCGGTCGGCGAAATGTTCCACCCCGACGATCGCGAGGCTGTATTTCGGACAGCAGAAGAGGCTATTCGTTCCGGGACGCGCGCCGAATGCGAGCATCGGCTCATTCGTCCTGATGGAGAAGTTCGCGTCGTACATAGCCTGGGTGACGTGAGGAAGAATTCCGAGGGGCGAGCTCAACTGTTCGGCACGACCCAGGACATCACCGACCGAAAACGCATAGAGGAAGAACGCCAGACTCTATCAGACGCCTTACAGCAAAGCAACGCCAGGCTCGAAGAAGCTCAACGAGTTGCTCACATAGGACATTACGAGTTCAACCCTGTCGACAATCAAGTCGCTTGGTCCGCCGAACTTTGTCGCATCTGGGGGCTACACCCGGTGCAGGGCCCCATTGACATGGCGGAGGTTTTCGAGATGATTCATCCAGAGGATCGGGCATATGCCGCCCGCGTACTCGAGGAGGCGATTCGTAGCGGAACCCACTTGAAGGCGGACCATCGTATCGTTCGCCCCGACGGCGAGGTGCGATTTGTTCAAGTCTTGGGAACCGTGAAAAGAGATGCCTCGGGCCGCGCCTACGATCTGTTTGGTACAAGTCAGGACATTACGGATCTAAAACTCGCTGAACAAGCCCTACGGAGAAATCAGTTCTACCTAAGCGAAGGCGAGCGCCTGGCTCACATGGGGAGCTGGGCGTCCAGAGATTTGGGTATCCGTTGGTCGGACGATCTAAATATCTATTGGTCTGACGAGGTCTACAAGATTTACGGACTTGATCCAAAAAACGGAACTCCGAACCTTCAGCAGTATCTGGCTGCGATCCATCCCCAAGACCGACCCTCCATGGCTGAAACCATAAGGATGATGCACGAGCAGCACTGTGGCTGCGATGTCACGAAGCGAATCGTTCGGCCCGGTGGTGAGATACGGTACGTCCGCTGTGTTGGTGTCCCGGTGGTTGAAGATGGAGTTTTTCAGGGATTCCACGGCACTACGATGGATGTTACAGCACAGGAGCTGTTGACTCAGGAGTTACGACGGGAGCAAGCGTACCTAGAGGAAGCGCAAAGCTTGGCTCACATCGGCAGTTGGGCGTGCAATCTGGCCACACGCGAGATATTTCATTCGTCGGACGAAAACGCTCGCCTATACGGCTTCGATCCGAGCCGAGGCCCACTTCCGTTCGACCTCTTTTACGGTACGATTCTCCCCGAAGACGAACGAATTATAAGAGCAAAGCTTGAGGATGCAATCCGCGCAGAGGCGGATTATGACATCGAATTTCGGATTCGTCGGGCCGATGGCGACATCAGATTTCTGCGTGGCATCGGACATCACAATCCCTCTCAGGAGGCCGGTGAGTACTTCGGCATCACCGTCGATATTACGGAGCGAAAGCGTGCCGAGGAGGAGCGTGAGAGGCTGCGCTTGTTAGAGGCTGATCTCACGCACATCAACCGGGTCAATATGATGGGAGAACTGGCCGCCGCGCTAGCGCACGAGATAAAGCAGCCCATTGCCGCCTCGATCACAAGCGCCAATGCGTGTTTGCGGTGGCTTGCCCATAATCCACCGGACCTGGAAAGAGCACGAGCAGCGGCGGCCAGGATTGACCGGGAGGGAAACCGGGCTGCCGATATTATCAACAGTCTGCGGGCCTTCTACAAAACAGGCGCACCCGGTAACCGCCAGTTGGTTGACGTCAACGGCACTATTGAAGAAATGCGCGTGCTGCTTCAGACGGAAGCCGCCCGGTACTCCGTAACAATCCAGACCCAACTGCAATCGGATATCCCCAACATTCTAGTGGACCGCGTGCAATTGCAACAGATACTCATGAATCTGATGCTGAACGCGATTGAAGCCATGAAAGACGGCGGGGGGGAATTGACGATCAGTTCAGGTGTGAATTCTGAAGGTCACCTGATCGTTTCTATCAGCGACACCGGTGTAGGCTTGTCTGCAGAAAGTACGGAGCTGATTTTTAATCCTTTTCACACGACGAAACCGCAGGGTACCGGGATGGGACTAACCATTACCCGTTCGATCGTGGAGGCTTATGGAGGGCGAGTGTGGGCGACCCCTAATCGCGGGGCAGGCGCGACTTTTCATTTCACTTTCCCCGACAAAGCTGAGGCGCATACATGAAAGCCACTGCTGTTCCTGCCGTGTTCATCATTGATGATGACCAGGGAATGCGTCAGGCGATTCAGGATCTCGTCGAGTCAGTTGGTCTTCGTGCCGAATCGTTTGCAACAGGCGAGGAGTTTATCGAAAAGCCGCGTACTGCCCACCCGAGTTGCCTGGTTCTTGATGTCAGACTGCCGCAGATGAGTGGGCTGGATTTCCAACGAAAGTTGGCAGAACTGGGCGTGCTTATCCCTATCATCTTTATCACGGCGCATGGCGACATTCCCATGTCTGTCAAAGCTCTGAAATCGGGTGCCGTCGAGTTTTTGACCAAGCCATTTCGCGACCAGGATCTTTTGGACGCGATTCAGCAGGCACTTCAACTGGACCGGGCAGCGGGTGAACAACGAGCTGACATCAAAGACGTGCGCGAGCGCTATCAAGCGCTAACCGCGCGTGAACGGGAGGTGATGACCCTCGTGATCTCAGGCATGCTCAACAAGCACATCGCCGCGAAGATCGGAGCGAGCGAAGCGACAGTAAAGATTCACCGAGGTCACGTCATGGAGAAGATGCAGGCTGGATCTTTGATCGAACTAGTCCGCATGGCCGACAAGCTCAACCTCCCGCCCGGATAGTCATCCGTTTTATCGTCCCTTTCCCCGCCGGACCTATTATTCAAACCTAGTGTAGTAGTCGCATACCACCAAGGTAGTAGTTTGTTCGACACGGACCCGATTGCGTTGCCGTGCGGGCGGCGCTACGCTTCATGAGTGCCCATAGAGAGCTCAAGTCTTGTGGCGATTCTCGACGACGACGAATCGATACGCGATGCACTCCTAGACCTGGTCGAGTCGGAGAGGCTACCCGCACTTTGCTTCAACTCGGCAGAGGAATTCCTCGATTCCAGGGCCGGACGAGAAGCCTCGTGCCTGATTGCCGACATTCGAATGCCAGGTATATCTGGCCTCGAACTGCAAGCAACTCTCAAGAGCGAGAGATGCCCGGTACCGATTATCTTCATCACTGGCCTGGGCGACATCCCAATGGCAGTCCGCGCAATGAGGCAAGGCGCGATCGACTTCCTAACCAAACCAGTGGATGATGCCACCCTTCTCAAGTCGGTTCAAAAGGCATTCCAGCAATACCGCGAGAATCGCCGGGAGGCGATCGAATACGAGAGCTTCGCTGTTCGATATAAGACTTTGACACCACGAGAGCGTCAAGTGTTGTCGCTGTTGGTTCGCGGTTTGTTGAATAAGCAAGCCGGATTTGAGCTGGGGATCACCGAATACACTGTTCAGATCCATCGAGCAAACATCATGCGAAAGATGGAGGCCGACTCTTTTGCCACGCTGGTCAGACTCGCCGCGAAGTTCACCGTTGAGCCGTCAGGTGCTTTAGAACATTGGAATGAGGAGCATCGAGGCGCGCTGTCGTGAACATTCCCCAGCGGAAATCAGCGTTTCACTTTTAGCAGAACGATCCCGACGCCGTTCCAACTGGTGTGAGATGAACCCTCGGGCGGACGATTTTCCAGGGCCACTGTTCCTACTCTGCTGGAATCGAGGCTGAAACGACCCTGAAGATAATTGCGAACCAGAATAGCCCGATGCCGTGAAGCGGCCAGACGATCGTTAACTTCATCACCGTCCGAATAGCCTTCCACAATCACCGGTGTATCCAGAATCCGTTCGCCGTAGCTCGCCAACGCGGAGTTGAGAACGGATCTTCCTTCCGACGTGAGTTCCTCCTCACCATTGGAGTTCTGGTGGAATAACTGTTCTGCTGGCAGCCAAGCCCGATCGGTGTTCTGAGCGGCAAATAGGCGGTCCTTGCGATACAAATCGGCAGACATATTGGCAAGGCTGTAATAGCCCCGGCTGCGGAAGAAACCGCGCAGCAGGAAGTTGTGTTTGAGCGCCTCGGTGCCATCCGCCATGTTTGCGGCGGCCACATTAACGTTCGCCAGCGATGCCCGTATCGCCGCCGCGGCTGTGACGCCGCCTTTATCGGGTCCCGTGAGGTCCGTAATCGATTGCCGAACCTGCGCCGACGCCGCATCCAAGTTCGCGACGGCGTTCTTCGCCTCTTTCACTGTGTCGTCGACTTGGCCGGGAAGGCCTTTGGACTGGATTTCGGACATCAGCGCGCTCGCCTGTTCCGCCGCCCGATTCAACTCGCTTGTCGCGTTTTTGGCGTTTGCCACGGCTTGCCTGACTTGGTCCGCGAGCGCTTCGTCACGCAGGAGCATTCCAGCAGGGCCGCGGCCTTCTTTTAGGCCTGTTACGACATCGTTGGCATTCGAGATTGTCAATTTGGTTTTGTCCAGAGTAGCGTTGAGATTGCCGGCGACCGACGTGATTAAACCGTTAACATTGGTGACCAAACTGTTGGCATTGCTCACGGTTTTGTCGACGTTGACAATTGTACCTTTCGCCAGTTCCAGGATGGCGGAAAGATCCGTCGGTTCTATACCCTTCAAGGTCGCACCCGTAGCGACCGCAGGCGCGCGCAAACTGCCGGCGCTGATCTCGAGGAATCGATTGCCCACAACCCCTTCCGTCCCGACAGTGACCACAGAGTCCGCGCGCACGAGCTCCCTGAACTTCTCATTGACACGAACTTTGACCCTGAATTTTGCGGGCGGGGAGTTTGGGATTTCCATGGCAAGCACCTCGCCTGCATCCATTCCGGCCACCTCAACCTTCGCACCGGGGACGATGCCGGAAACATCCGCGAATTCGGTATAAAGCTCGACGTGCCGGGCGAAAGCCTCGTGCCTATTGCCAATCATGAATAAGCCTGTGGTGAACAGGGCAAGACCTGCTATAACAAAAACTCCGACGATCATGAAGCGATTCATGTCGGATAGTCCTCCGAAATAAGTTTTCGCGCTGTTTCATCTCCGCTGCTTTCGATCTCCGAAGCGGTTCCGTGCGCGATCAGGTTCCCCTTGTGCAGAACAACGAACTGGTCGCCTACCCGTCGTGCGCCGTGTACGTCGTGCGTTACTACCAGGACTGTCATTCCTTTATCGTGTTTCTGACGCAGCAGGAGTTCGTCGATCTCAGACGCTGTGATGCGATCCAGGCCGCTGCTTGGTTCGTCCGCGAGAAGAACTTTGGGTTCAAGCACGAGCGCACGTGCGAGGCCCGCTCTCTTTCGCATTCCGCCCGATAAGCTGGATGGAAACTTGTGCTTGTCGCCTGCGAGGCCCACATGGCGCAGGACATCGTCCACCGCGAAGTCGATTTCGGCCTTTGTTTTCTGGGTGAGCCTCCGAAGAGGGAGCGCGAGATTGTCATACAGGGTCAGCGAGTCGAAGAGGGCGGCATCCTGAAAGAGAAAGCCCATCTTACGGCGTGTCTTTGATACACCGGCGGGCTTGAGGCGCGTTATATCATCGCCGTCAACCCAGATACTTCCCTGGTCCGGCTTGATCAATGCCATGAGGAGTTTCAAAGTGACGCTCTTGCCCGTACCGCTCCGGCCCAGGATGCAGAGGGCTTTTCCGCTTGGAACCGAGAACGACACGTTCCGCAGCACCTGATTCGGCCCAAAAGCTTTGGAGACCTGATCGAACACCACGGCCGGTGCCATATCGCCGCTCAAAGTGCGTTCTCCGGGAATGCGAAGAAAATGCATTTGACGAGGATTACGTCAGCCAGGATGACCAAGAGAGACGACACGACGACACTATTGGTGGCGGCTCGCCCAACGCCCGCCGCTCCCATGTTGGTCGTGTAGCCGAAATAGGACGAAACCGTGCCGATAATGAACCCGAACACCGCTGTCTTCAGCGTGGGCGCGACGAAATTCGCCCACTGGAGATCGGCGAAGGCCCGCCCGATGTAAAGACGGAAGGAAACTCCTGAAGACGAGTATTCTGCCAGGTAGCCGCCGAGCAGGCCAGCGAAATCCATGAATAACGTCAAGAGCGGCAGCGCCACGACGCAGGCGAGGACTCTGGGAACCACAAGAAATTTGAAGGAGTCGATCGATAGGGATTCGATGGCGTCGATCTGTTCGGTCACACGCATATTGGCGAGCACCGCTCCGATTCCTGAACCGACCCGCCCGGCTAACAGGAGGCCCGCGACAAGCGGACCGATCTCGACAAAGAAGGCGAGCGCCTGGACGGTAGGGATCATAGCGCCGGCGCCAAAGGTCATCAGAGTATTGCGGGTATGAAGGGTCATCACCGTGCCGAGCGCGAAGCCCGCGGGCACTACGAGCGGCAGGGATTTGTAACCAGCTTCGATGATGTGGTTTAGAATTTGTCCACCTTCGAATGGCACGCGCATTCCGCCACTGATGACCCGGAACCCGAATGAGCTGACCCGGCCAACAAATTCGATCAGGTTAGACAATGGCTATACCTTTTTGGCGAAAACGAGCAGGTTCGCTCGGTTTTCCCGTCGAGGAAATTATCGACACCAAGTGTTTTTCTGCTAAAAAGAAAGCCATACATCTTGCTATGTACTCCGACTATGACGGCATAGACGGGCACTCGTCTATACCGGGTTTATGTAGTACGCAATGTGTTCGATTTAATAAGAATTCATCGTCTCCGCCCTGCTCGCATACGTGGTCGTCAGGTTCAGGAATAAGCGTAACGATGATAAAAAGAGCCGGCTCAGCTCAACGGGAGCACGCAGATTGAACTTGCCTGGACCGTGATAGAAAGCAGAGGTGCGGGCAATCACCTTCAACCCCGGAATTTTGGCGAGCAAATCCAGGATCTCTTCAGCCAGCCGCTGAGTAGATCGTGATCGACCGAACGGAAGGCTTCTTTCGATCCTCGTATGGTCAAAATACTTCGTTGGTCGAGTTCCAACGCCGAAAACGCCAATTTAACAGTAATCTAGATCTTCACTGATTCAACGTTTTCAGAGGCTTCGACTATTTTAGCCATACGAGGACCGTTGGGGAACACCGATTTCCGGCACGGTTCAGCGCTACTCCACCGAAGTCAATAACCAGTCTTACCAATAACTTGCGAAACACTGATTCGCACTGATTAGTGCCGAGTCACACCGGTTTGGGCACAATTTTTGGCACACTGAGGAGCAAAATCTCACTTGCTCCATAGCAAGTTTCTTTAACTATTTTCACGATGGCCAGCTTCTCAAAATTCGTTCGGCCTGAGCAACCGACCAGCCGCTCGATCTCTGATCTCGACCTGAAAATTATGGAAGTCGTTCTTCGCTTCCGCTTCTCTCCGGCCTCCCAAATCTGGCGTCTCGTTGGCGGCAACGAAGACGTCACCCATCGCCGCCACCGCCGACCTTGGGAGCGCCGACTGATCAACCGTTTTGCGTTCCCCTTCCCGCGGTCACACAGCGAGTTCTACTACTACCTCGACAACCGATCTCCACTCACATTACTAAGCGAACGGCGTGGATTGGATATACGCGATGAAATGCTGGAGGAGATTCGCAACAACCGCGAGAGAGACTACGCGAACGCCGCGCTCCGAGGTCAGGAGATGCAGCTCGGCTTCCTGCGTCACAGCCTCATGATTTCGCGCATGCACTCTTGCGTCGAGGTGGCCTGTAAGAAATCCGGCGGCAGAGTTCAGCTTGAGACCTGGCGACAGGGCGGGCCGCTCGCCGGACGCAAAGTTGAAGTTCCTAAAGTCAAATCGTCGCGCGATGGCCACCAATTCTCCTGGGAAGAGTCCGGGGAAACTGAGCGTCTTCCAGTTGAGCTGGATGGATTGTTCTCGTTACGCTTTTTCGATCGTGCCAAAGAAACGCAGCTCGTGCACTTTTTCTATGAAGCCGATCGGGGCAGCATGAACAGTACCGCCATGTTGAAGAAACTCCGAGCGTACTATTATCTCGTCAAGCGTCAGCAGCGACACAAAGAGTTGTTCGGCATTCACCCCATCCGTGCGTCCTTGTTGAGGCAACACATGAGAGCCGCGCCAGACGGATCATGTAGGTGGTACAACATCCGCTAGTGTCTGGCGGCGCAAAAACGAACCGGGTTGTTTTGGTTCACGATCTCATCGCTTTTTGCGGAGAGCAAGGTCTTGTCCAAATACTTCGAAGACGACTACAAAGACCGCGTTTCCACGGCCGACATTCTGGCCCGCCAGTTCGGAGCCCTAGTCTCGGCGGCGCAAAGAGTCAATGAAACCAAGCATCTCAAACTTACGACGTCGGCCAGTAACGACCTCGCGCGGCCGGGCCTTCGCATTGCGCTCAGTCTCAAAATCGAGCTGAAGCCCGGCATGCATCTCTACGCTCCCGGCGTCCAGGGCTACATTCCGATCGACTGGCAACTGGAGGATGGCTGACCTGCGGCAAAACGACATGCCTTCAAATATCCAGCTTCGGAGATGTTACGGCTGGAAGCGATCGACGAGACCGTTCCCGTTTATCGCGGGCGCATCCGGATCGAGCGGGAGATCACTTTCGGGCAAGAGGCCGCTCTGAAGCCGTTGGTCGATGCTTCCGGCGAGCTGGTCGTGAAGGGATCCTTCCGGTATCAGGCATGCGACGATCGGAAGTGCTACCTGCCGCAAGATGTGCCGCTCGAATGGCACTTCAAATTCGAAGGGCTGGATCGGCAGCGCGCTCCCTCTGAGTTCCAGCGCAAGCCGAATTGAGGGGAGGACGCATGTCTGAAGTGGTCTACCGTTCCGAAGTCCGAATCGAGCGAGTGAAAGGGCCGGTGCGCAAGGCGTATCTTCCGGCTGAATCGGAGCCGGTTATTCTTGGTGTCCATGGCGCCGTAGCAAAGCTATG
>Ga0187851_10004340_pt1 | contig 11617 bp, 9 predicted proteins | sample June2016WEW_6_10_FD_132997 | JGI IMG/M metagenome (GOLD analysis project Ga0187851, IMG submission 132997) | Peatland microbial communities from SPRUCE experiment site at the Marcell Experimental Forest, Minnesota, USA - June2016WEW_6_10 | ecosystem: Environmental > Terrestrial > Soil > Wetlands... | reverse complement strand
TCTATGATGAGCAGCTAGCCCTCCGTTTGTCTTTAATACCGCTCATAACGGATATAGAGACTTATGTATCACAGGCAGAATGCAATGTCTGCGGAGGAGAAGGCTGTACAGCTTGCGAGGTGTCATTAACCCTCAGCTCAGAAGGCCCCGTAACCGTTTATTCAAGGGATCTTATTTCTTCTGATCCAAAGATCCAGCCAGCTGATCCTAACGTACCTATTGTTGAGCTAAAAAAGGGACAAAAACTCGTTCTTGAGGCCATTGCCCATATGGGATACGGTAAAGATAGCGTTAAATGGCAAGCTGGTGTAGCTTGTGGTTACAAGAACGTACCTATCATAACTATTGAAAACTGTGATGCATGTGGTCAATGTGCTGCAGAATGCCCAAAGGGCATCATACGAATAGAAGGAACCGGAGCTAGAATTGCTGAGGATGACACCATCAAATGTTTTCTCTGCAGGCTATGTGAGAAGGTATGTGATATTAATGCAATCAAAATAAACTTCAATGAAAAGGCTTTTGTGTTTTCCATGGAATCAGATGGTTCTTACACAGCTAAAGACCTTGCTCTAAATGCGGCAAACGTGATTAAAGGTAAAGCGGAAGAAATATTAAATATACTGGACCAACTATAAGCGACTGCTTAGATATAGTCCATAATCAACTTTTATCATAATTCAAATCTTCTGATTCTGAAAGTTTCAATTGGAGATATTTATCTGAACTTCTTTATAACTGGATACTTTATCTATTGTCTTGCTCTTTAGGTCTTTAAATAGTACGCAATGATCTATTATGTCTCGAAATGTTTATATATCATCCATGATATTGTGAGGAATTGCCTGATGCAAAGCACGTATATATATCAAAATAAACAGAGATTTTGAGGGTTGCCTAGCTAAGCAGAGTAAGTTGAGGACAGTTCTTATATTTTTTAGTAAAACTTCGTTTGTTTGCAAAAATTAACACATTGATAAATGCTTGATTTTAAGACAGATAAACGTTCCTCTATGTGCGAGGGTTGCCCAGCCAGGTCAAAGGCGATAGGTTGAGGGCCTATTCTCGTAGGAGTTCGTGGGTTCGAATCCCATCCCTCGCACTAAATTTATAAAATTGTCTAATTTAAAGCTTTAGTCATTTCTGCAGGTTTTCTTGTGAGTTACACTCAACTAAAGACTAAGTGGCTTCTTAGTTCATTCCTTTCTCTTTTGAGAACAACTCCCTAAGCTCATACCCCACATTCCACGTGTATTGGATAGTAAGCCTTTCTTTCTGAAAAGAAATTTATGCTAGTAATCCTTTTTCTGTTTGGGTTTCAATGAGACAATTTGTTAAGCCAAGAGTTGTGGTTAGTAAATGCCTTGAGTTTGATCACTGTCGATATAACGGAGATCTGATCAGCAGCTTAATAGTAGCGAAGCTTAAGGAGTATGTTGATTTCCTACCTGTTTGTGCGGAAGTGGAGATCGGACTTGGTATTCCAAGAAGTCCTGTGAGAATAATTCTTGAAAAAGGAGAATATAGACTTTTCCAGCCCACAACCGGCAAAGATGTAACCGAAGATATGAAAGCTTTTTGCACTGATTTTCTTGATTCACTAGGAGAAGTTGACGGGTTTATTCTGAAATTCAGATCTCCTTCCTGTGGGCTGAAAGATGTAAAAGTTTATCCCTCTGTCAGTAAGTCAGGAGCAATTGGAAAAACATCAGGATATTTCGGGGGAGCAGTTCTGAAAAGATATCCTTTGCTTCCAATTGAGAATGAAGGAAGGCTCAGAAACGCTCGTATAAAAGAACATTTCCTGACAAGGCTATTTATGCTTGCAGCTTTCCGGAAAGTAAAATCCGAAGGCAACATAAAGAACCTTCTCGGGTTTCATACTGAAAATAAGTATCTCCTTATGGCTTATAGCCAGGCAGAACTCAGGAAAATGGGAGCAATTGTTGCAAATAAAGAAAAAAAATACTTTAATGAACTGATTTCAGACTACGAAGGACACCTCTACAGTGCTTTCACCAAACCTCCTCAATATACTTCGAATATTAACGTGCTCATGCACGCCTTCGGGCATTTTTCAGAGAATATTTCAAAAGGTGAAAAAACCCTTTTTTTTGACTGGATTCAAAAATACATGGAAAGAAAAACCTCTCTTTGCCCAGCAATAAACACAATAAGATCATGGATAGTGCGTTTTGAGGATCAATATCTTCTGCATCAGACTTTTTTTGAACCTTATCCAGAAGACCTGTTAGAAGTAGACCTTCTGAACCCAGCTTAGTAAAAGACCTCTGGAAATAATTTAAAGAAAATTTTGATAAACTTCTATGCATTTGATCATTTGAGAGTTTAAATCTCTTGAAATAAATTTTATTCGTGTAAAATATTGCTGATTTTGCTCTTAAAAAAGAATTTAAACGTCTTCTGCCAGCTGGAAACAAATTTGCTGAAATTTATTCCTTGATTGATTGGGAATCTTTTCTTATCATCTTTAAACCCAATATTTTAACAAAACATTTTTCTGTGGATACCTAAAGCTTAAGTAATCATTATGTTCAAAATACTTTTTCGCAGCAATGTCATGTCTTTTACGACTTTGACTTTGATAAACAATGCATTGATCGAATTTCTTTTAGGAAATTTCTTGATATTCCTGAGTACATGCTAGACAGTATCAAAATCTGATCATTCATTAAAAAATTAGTGATAATTGCAAAAAAGAAGAAATATAGCAACAGTTGCAAAGCGAATTTAATTGACTTAGTTTGAAAATAAAACAGAGAATGGTACAAGAACTACCTTTATTCATTCAGATATGGGGCATGCAAAAGCTGACAAACCTCAAGAAAAGGACTAAAAAAGAAGGAGAAGTAGAGATGGCACCTTAATAAAAAAGGTTGGTAAGTTATACTTTTGGTATAAATTGTATAGCATAATAGAAAGTGATTATGATCTAATCAGAAATTCAATAACCATTGCATCACTTTATTATTTAGACTAGATTTCTCAGAAAATATTTATGGTTTATATAGACAAAGAATACGCTGGAGTAAAATCAAAACGTTCTGATGCAACAATGAAAAGAGCAGTAAAAGAATATCAGCTGGGAAAATGTGCTGCATCAAGAAAGAAGAGAATTGGCTCAAAAAAAGCGACAAGGAAACGAGTTTACACAGTAACTATAAATATATTCAAAGCAGGAAAAGTTTTTGTCACTCTGTCCAAAGAGTCATTTATAACTATGTTGTGTACAGCTTTTTGATAAAATCTCTATCAGTTGGTGAAATTGAACATAAAGGAGTATTTTGAGGATAGCAGACGCTACCTTTAAAATCAAAGAATGCTGGACAAGAACAAAATCAGGTCAAAATGTAGGGATTAGCTGGAAAGATTTTGGCTGAATTCCTGCGAAGAAAAAAAATTGAAAATAAATCCGGATTCTCTAGATAATATTTTGTCTGTCAAAAGGACGACATTAGAATATAATCTTAATCCATTTTAAAGAAACTATATTAAACAGAATGACTAATCGATAAATGGATGCTGGGGAAAACAAAGCGCTATCTTGAGATTACAAGAGTTCTTATAAAGTACAAACTTGTTTCAGAACTCTACCGAGACCTGCACACTGATTACATCTCAAATCCAGAGTGCACATGTGCTTTTGATATGGAGAGTAGGCAGACCGCAGTAAAACTCAGGCAGGCTTTCGAAGAACTCGGGCCGACGTTCATCAAATTGGGGCAGACTATGAGCAAGCGGCCTGACCTAGTACCGCAGCCTTATGTTATAGAAATGGCAAACCTTCAGGATAAAGTTAAGCCGATTCCTTTTGTGGAAATGGATGAATCTCTTGACCTTGCTTGCATCTGTGAATATGAGACTCTCGAAAAGCTTAATCGAAAAAAAAGTAAAGAAGACATGAAAGCGGAAAGGGAAAGGAGGGCAAAATCTTTCATTGAGATTTTTGACAGCTTTGATCCCAATCCAATTGCATTCGGCTCAATTGCACAGGTTTACAAAGGAGTCATTGAAGGCAAATCGGTAGCTGTAAAGATTCTTCGCCCAAATCTCATTGATACTATTAATATCGATTTTTCTATCCTAAAAGATTTCAAGATTATTATAAAAAAAGTGTTTGGAATTGAAAATAAATTCGATATTGATGCTTTTTTAATAGAGATCAGGGAGATGCTTACCCGTGAACTTGATCTCAGAATCGAAGCTATTAATATTCGGCGTTTTGAAAATAATTTTAAGAATGTGAAAAATATTACCGTGCCGAAAATCTATCCGGATTACTGTTCTGCCAATGCCCTTACAATGGAATTTATCCAGGGGATTCAGATCAAAGATATAATCAACATTCAAAAGCCACAAAGTAAGAAATCGGAATACGCTCGCACTATTACCAAGAGTTACCTAAAGCAGGTCTATATCGATGGCTTTTATCACGTAGATCCTCACGGTGGCAACATGATAGTTCAAGAAGACGAGATACTATTGTCGTCATAGATTTTGGGGCTGTTGGCAGTATAGATGACGAGCTTAAAAAGAACACTCTGAAATTTTATTACGCTGTTAATTACAGTGATGTAGAAGGAGCAACCCAGAGTTTTCTGAAAATAGAGGGTTTGCAGATACCGGGGATGTGCATATTCACAGGCTCAGAAAAGATAGGGATAACCTGATCGCAAACCAGAACTATGGGCTTGAAGGCAGGCAGAGTGACAATTTTGCAAAACTTGGGATGAAGTATGATATCCGGCTTCCCGGAGAATTTTCAACTCTTCAGAGAGCAATTCTTCTCATCGAGGGAGTCTGCCTGGAACTCGACCCTAAATACAACATAAAACCTATTGCAATCCCTGTTTTTATGGAAGCTTATAAATAGCTTAATATCTCAAAAAGCGCTGCTCTTAATATTGAATTTAGCACTGAACCAGCAGACGAAAAGGCAGAATTAAGGACTTCAATAAGAGAACTTGGCGAAAAAATGGAAATGATGGGAGATAAGTTCATTTGCATGAAACAAAATGGAAGCATAAGAAATGTTTATTCAAAGGAATTCTACTTTGCTGTCCTGCTTATAGTTTCGACTTACGTGCTGTTAAATGGAGGTGCTTCTTTCTGGGTTGGGTTTGTTGGGTTTGTTGGATCAGTTTTGATCGTAATTCTTTCTATAATTAGGGGTAACTGAGAAAATAGAGGATTTCGATAAACAACCATTTAACAAATTATTATATAAGCTTTATAAACAACAGGCCATAAATTGGGGTTTGTCGAAATCCTCTACTGTAATTCAAAAGAATCCGTCGAAAGCAGAAATAAGGAGTTAAAATCATAAATGTAATGGTGATAAATGGAAGTCCAAGAAAGAAATTGAACATGGCAACTCTGTTTAAAAAAATTTAAATACAAAATAGCTTGGTTTTAATTCAAAAAGAGTGAATTCTTGAAATTGCCAAATGATGTTGGTTGCTAAATCGATGTATTCTTTCGGTTTCAACAGAAATGATTGTTCACTTATACATGATTGATGTTTTCATAATTAAGTTTCCAGTTAAATGAAATTTACGATTTCATTCACTTGAGAAAATTTGCTCAGCTAATTCACTTAGATGCAGGTTACACCGCAGATGTACATGCATATAGAATTTATTTGCCTATTTGCCAACTATTATTCATTGAAAGTTAGATTAATATTTAAGCTACTCTCATATTGAGAAAAGATATTGCTTTTTGCGTGCATTCGCAGAAAGAAGGTTATTAACTTGCCTACTCCTTTTCTCCTTCTTTCTTGAAGTCAAGAGAAAGAGAGTTGATACAGTAACGTTTTCCTGTTGATGTGGATCCGTCTTCAAAAACATGCCCAAGATGACTCCCACAGCTGGAACAGACCACCTCGATCCTGTGCATGAAATGACTGCTGTCCTTCAAAAGTCGGACATCACCACTGGAAATCATTTCATCAAAACTTGGCCAGCCGGTCCCTGACTCAAATTTGTCATCAGAGGAAAATAGCTCCTGTCCGCAGGCAGCACATTTATAAATCCCTTTTTCCTTGTTATAACATAATTTGCCAGAAAAGGGAATTTCAGTGCCTCTTTGCCTCAGTACATTATATTGTTCTGTAGTGAGAACCTTTTTCCATTCTTCTTCAGACTTCTCAATTTTGTTTTGTGTCAGTCACAAACCTCCTTTACATACAAATTAATCATTCCCGAAATATAAATTAATCATTCTCGAAATATTTTCCTTCTTCAAAGTAAATCTTCAGAATTCGGGTAAATTTATTTAAACTATCAAATTACTTTTTCTGACAAAAATTTGAAGAAATTAGGAAAATTTCAACAAACAGAATAGAAACTGTCATAGTTAGGTTTTAGAATAGATTAGATGAGCTATCCAGAATTATTCAAAAATTTGAGTGTTATTTTGCTTGAGTTTGAAGATAGGCATTCATATACCTGCATTGCTCCGAAATTCTAAATTGTCATTTAGATCTACCTATTAATCATACCTAATATCCATACTAGAAAATACTGCATCCACTGTTTCCTAATGATGTCCCCAAAATTGGGGAATTATCCTGTGAACCCTTTTTTGGTACTCCTGGTATTCGTCACCAAACTGTGATACAAGCCCCCTCTCCCAGTGAAGACCCCATATCCAGATATATAGTGGTCAAAAAGGGTATCTGACAAGCAGATTGGTGGTCATAAATGGAGTGAGCCACATTATGATCAATCCTGGCAGCAGGAAGGGGTCTCTTACCCATCGGTAAATGCCTCGAATATTTAGTGAACCGGCTTCAGGGGTATTTGGTGCAGATAGCTGTGAGCGTATCTTGAATCTATTGGGTGCATCCAGAAAAGCTCTAGGAGCAAAGGTTGCAGCAATAAATTGTCCACAGATCATTACCCAACGCCAGGGGGAAGGAATTATGTAGAGAAAAGGTCCGGGATTTTTGTAGAGCAGATATGCGAGCGGCAATATAGTTAACAATGCGATGAGGTTAAATAGTGGCATATACAACACTTCTGCCCTGAAACCAAATACTCTAGTGGCAAAGCATTTGAAGGAAAGGTTTGCCATAAGACTGTGAATAGCTGCGAATGCCACTAGCAAAAAAACAATGATAAGTATAATCGAAACCAATTCCAATAATCTCCAATTTTTTATTTGAATAACTTGTACTTAGCATTTTTGACTTGACGGAGCTGTCATATATTTTGGTGTAAATCTATTTTCTAAGAGCCTATCCTAAAATTAAATTTGATTCTATAATTGGGATGGAACTTATGCATTTGAACTGAAAAAAGTATCATTAAACCGTAAAATGTTTACTAAATTTAAACTATGATGATTATTACACTTGATTTGATACCTCAAGTTCAATGTGTACATAATTTCGGAAAAATTTACTGTTGAACTTGATATTAATGTTACTTATTATCGAGTGTAAAAATTGTTTGGACTTTAAGACAACATCTTAGATATTATTATTAGCGTCAGCATATAAAAATATTCTGAATGTAAATGATACCCCAAAATATAAACTAAAATTTTTACGGGACTTAGAGGGTAGACTTAAAGGATCGACTTAAAGGATCAATAAATCTATCATTTTCAGCAGTAGGGTCATATTCAACTCTAAACTCATAATCCTAAATTATCTGAGCATTATTCATTGAAAATTAGATTAATTTTTAAGCTACTTTCATATTGAAAAAATATGTCATTCTTATGTACATCTGTGAAAAGCGAGTATGAAGAAAATAGAATCATAAAGATCATTTATGCATTATTATGATTCTGTAAAATTCGGGTTAAATACCATTTTTAAATAAATAATAGTTAATCAATAATGTGTTGATTTTTATCTAGAAAAATACATGATTAATATAAAATTGTTGTTTGATTTTAAAACATTTTAATAGTGAGTAAATTTTGTTCAGAAACTATTTTTTTTATAAATAATTAAAAATAGCATAATAGATAATTGTAATTTCTAGAGAATTTTGATAAACCCACATTTCAACAAATTGCTTAATTAGCCTTATTAATCAACCAGCTAAAAATTGAAGTTTATCTAAATCCTCTAATATACTAATACAGCTAGTGACATAATCTAAAAAAAGGAGTGAAGTTATATGGAACATAAGGAAAAGTGTGGAGTTTGTCATAAAGAGGTACCTAAACAACCATGCATTACTAAAGAAGGTATATGCAGTGAGTGCCATGCGAAATTAATGCCTGAAAAGAAGTAAAATAAAAATAATGGAGTAAATCAAAATTAGAAGGAAAATGTATAATTTTAACCTTTCAAATAAGATAAGAATTTCCCTTTCTTTTTTGGGATTTTGACTATTTTCAAAAATTTCTATAAATCAATCTTTTAATAATACTCGTTTAATTATATTTATATATATAGTATCCAATAAAAAATAATCATAAAAACTAAACATATTTAGTAGATTTAGATCTCTCTATGAAGAAATAAAAAATCACGGAGAAATTTGAATCAGATTCAAATTAATAGTCTAAGTTATACTTTGATTATTATTCTATTACTAAGTGCAGTGACCTGCATCATTTCTGCAAAGGAGATGGAACACAAACTATAGTAAGCTTAGCAAAAGAAACGGGGATTTCAAAACATTTCTTTCAGCGCTTAATTCTGCAAACCTGACAGATACCTTAAATGGGACAGGAACATTTACGGTCTTTGCTCCAACAGATAAAGCATTTGCAGCTCTGCCAAAAGGGACGATGGAAGCTCTCTTGAAAGATCCAAGTAAACTGAAAAAAGTTCTTCTTTATCATGTTGCAGGTCAGAAGCTGATGGCTAAAGATGTTGTCAAAATGAGCAATATAACTACTCTTGAAGGACAAAAACTGCCTGTAAAGGTCACAGAAAAGGAAGTCTTTGTAGGAAATGCAAAGATTATAAAGACGGATGTTAATGCAAGCAATGGAGTTATCCATGTAATAAATGCAGTTTTAATTCCATCAGAAAAGCCATCTGGAAAATAGAGTAATATGCAGTAAAAAGCTCCAATAAGTATGTAGTTATTTTAAAGAAAATTCTGACGAAGAACAGAAAAAGAAAGTTACAGTAATGAGGATGCATATAAAATACAATTAATGAAGCAAAAATCAATTATATGGAAAAGCTTCTCGAGATAAAAAAGCTATATCTTATATTATAAAGTGGCTAGGAAATGATGAACTAAAGAAAATAAGTTCAACAAAATAACAGTATCGGAATTTATATGCATCCAGACTTTTCTTACCTGATATCCAAAATTGTTAGAATGATTGTTTCTATCGTGACTTTGACACAATTATTTTTCACATCTACCGTGAAGCAAATGTAAACATAGATAAATTTTGGAGGAATAATATGAGTGAAATGGATACGTCTGGAGAAGCAAGAGTTCCTTATGCTGTAAAAAATATCGAAAGATGTATGTGTCCACAGTGTCCTGTCCAAGCTGACAGTAGATGCATATCGGATAAAATTGGAAATTTAAAAAATGAAATGAAAGATTTAGGAATAGATGAAGTTTCAGCGCCACAAAAAGTCCCAGGAGTCTACTGTTCGTCAGGTACTGCTACATGCAGCGACTTAGACCCTAACAAGGATTGCATTTGTAAAACCTGCTCTGTCTGGGATGATTATTGTCTGGAGCACGCAAATACAATAATGTATTTTTGCAATAATGGTCGAGCAATATGATTCTTTTATCTTGCAAGATGATAGATTTTTCTTCTAATTAGGACTTACGTTCTAAGAATCAAAATAAACGACGAATAGGTATTCTATAAATATTATAATTTCAGCAGTCTTAGATTCAATGCGTATTTATTTCAGAATATATACAGTTGAACTGTCTGCACGATTAATTTGACCAACAAGTCTATAGCGCTTTATTTTGATCCATAAGTGCGTAAGTTATAGATTTCTTAGTTCAATCATTAGTTCCTACTGTATGTGGCAGTGTTGATAGGAAAGCTACAAAAACTGTGGATGTCAAAATTCAATGAAAACCTAGATAGTAACATGCTGACCCATATTTGAGCTCTTAAATTTCAATCTTGTAGTTGTTATTTTCTGAATGTTAAGCACAGTTGCCAAAATAACACCTAGTAGAATGGATCTCTCAGTTTATGCGCGTTATTTAGCCACAAAGAACAGGCCTTAAATAGTACTTGAAATAGCAGATTTTTTATTATTTTTCAAATTTTAATAAGTGGTCAATTGCTACCAGAATTCATGTAAAATTTTGACTATATCATATTACATTAAAAAAATCATAACTGTTCAGCATATAAAACTTAGTTTCTCTAACTGATTTTGGAGAAAAGTAGATTCCTCATTCCTAACTGATCAAAACGAAAAAAAGAAGTATATTGCCAAAAATTACAAAAAACCCGTTCACAAAAATTACTCTTTAAAACTTAAATAAATTTGATATTGGTATTTTTTCAGGCTAAATAGTTCCAAAAAATATATGATTTCAAAAAGAATTTCGAAGAAACATAAATATTATAACACGGAAAATAGTCTCCCCTTATTAGTGATTATGAAAGGAGAAAGTGTTATTAAAGAAGAGCAGTATAACTCAGAACAGCACACAGATCCTGTGAAAATCGATAAAAATATTATTGGGCAATTTTTCCCTGAGGTTACATCAAAATCCCTCGCAGGTAGAGTTGTACCTCTCCCGGAAGCTGTTGGGGTAAAGGTTACACTCATGTGTATCGTCTTTGTGCGCAGTGCATCGAGCATGATTGACTCCTGGGTTCAACCATTTGAACGGGAATTCTGGAAAGATAGCAGTTTTGCTTTCTATGAGATCCCAATGATAAATTCGGCATGGAAAGTTATCTATTGGATGATAGGATCAGGGATGAAAAGGGGAATTCCCATAGAGAAACATGATAACTTGGCCACCTTTTATGGAGATTACTCCAGCTACAAGGAAGCCCTCGGGATGGAAGATACAAACTTCGCTTATGTTTTTTTGCTGGACAAAAAAGGAATTGTACAATGGAAGGGGCGTGGGTACGCAAATCCTGAAATCGAGAGAGAATTTATAGAGGTCGCGAAGGCTCTCAAAGACAATTAGTTAAGACGCTACACATTTGGAGCACAAAATCAATTACAACAAACATTGTGACTTAAATTAAGACTTTAGACAATTGAAGATTTATGCTACGATTATCTGCTCAGCAACACAAATCCTGCAGAAAGAATCTGTTAAAATGAATAAAAGCTCTAAAATGATTTTAATAAACCCCAATTTTGGGCTTGTTGTATATAATGAATGATTTTAGCAATATGTTGAAATCAGGGGTTTATTGAAATTCTCTATATTTTAACATATTATCAATTTGGACAAAATAAACTGAGTGGAATAAATGTTGAAACAATTCTCTAGTGGAACGGGAAAGGTACTAGCGATTTTGCTAGCAGGTCCTTTTTAGTATCATCCTTTAAGCAGTAGCAACAAGTGCACAAGGGAAGAAGGAGTTTCTAGTAACTGTAAGATTGTAGATGTTGCCATTCACAACTTTGCTTTTAATCCGAAGTCAGTCAAAATATCTG
>Ga0187851_10004338_pt1 | contig 11620 bp, 10 predicted proteins | sample June2016WEW_6_10_FD_132997 | JGI IMG/M metagenome (GOLD analysis project Ga0187851, IMG submission 132997) | Peatland microbial communities from SPRUCE experiment site at the Marcell Experimental Forest, Minnesota, USA - June2016WEW_6_10 | ecosystem: Environmental > Terrestrial > Soil >... | reverse complement strand
TGCAAGTTCGGGTTCGTCGAGCTGAGCCGGCCGGTTACCGCGCCGGTCTGGCTGAAGCGCGTATGCAGCCTGCCCGTGATGGGATGGATCAGCCGGGGCAGCGCGTCCGCGTAAGTGGACTTCACCTTCGCAATCTCGCGGTATTCCAGCACTTTTTTCGGCAGCTCGTGCAGCGGCGCCAGCTCCTCCAGCACTTCCGCGGCCGTCGAGCGGCTCTTCATGCGGCTGTGGCGCGGAGGCTGCAGGTTGAGCTTGTCGAAGAGCACTTCGGCGAGTTGCTGGGGAGAGTTGATCTTGAACTCGAAACCCGCCAGCTCATAAATGCTCTTTTCCAACCGAAGGATTTCTTCCTGAGCCTTTGTGGAGATACCGTCGAGTTCCCTCTTGTCGACGCGGATGCCCGCCGCTTCCATGCGGGCGAGCACCGGTGCCAGCGGAAAGTCGATGGTGGTGTAAAGCTTCGTGAGGCCCAACTGATCGACTTCGGCCCGCAACGCGGGAGCCAGACGCAGCAGGAAATCGGCGCGCTCGCCGGGAGCTCCGGAGAGCGTGCGATTTAAGTGCCGCAAGACCACTTCGGCGAACGCATGATTGGCGGTAGTGGGCCGCACCAGAAACGAATACAGCATGGTCGCGTGCGCGATTCCGGCAATCGGCGCGTCACCACCCGGGGAATCCGGCATCGCCAGCAGAGAGAAAAGCTTGGGATCGTGCACGATTTTCGGGCGCTTCTCATCGGCAAGCCATTCGCCGAGAACGGCCAGCATTCTGTTTTCGACGTCATTCGCCGCGAATCGCGCCGACCCGGCCTGCGTGGATATCTCTATTCCCAGGACGCGGCTGCCAAAGCCCTCCTCCTGCGGGTCTTCGGAATCAAGACAGAGCCACACGGCCGCTTGCTGGCCGCGCGGAATTGAATCGAGAAACGATTTCAGCGCCGCGGGCAAATCAAGAGCCGCATAGTCGGTCGATTTCTCTTCTACGATGGGCGCAAGTTCCTTGAGCAAGGAGGTGAAGCCCAGCTCGGTGTAGAGTTCACGAAGGGCGGCAGAATCCGGCTCCTGAATTCGCAATGCATCGAGCGAAAGCGGCACCGGCGCATCGGTGGGAATCTTCGAGAGCTGTTTGCTCAGCAGTACAAACTCACCGCATTTTTCGAGCGCTTCGCGATAACTGGCCGGTTTGACCTCAGCAGCATGCCTCAATGCTTCCTCGGCGCTCCCAAACTGCTGAATCAGCTTGCGCGCGCCAACATCGCCAATACCCGCCTTGCGGCGCTTGCCCGGCTCGGGCTTGTCGTTGGGATCGCGTGCGCCCGGAATGTTGTCGATGGTGTCGCCCATCAGGGCCATCACGTCCGGCACCTGTTCCGGCGGCACGCCCATGATCTCGACGACCTTTTCTTCGTCAATGAGCAGATCGCCTTTCGTGGGGTTGAGCATCCGCACGCGTCCGCCGACCAGCTGCATCAGATCCTTGTCGCTGCTGACGATAATCACGTCGAGATCTTCGTCGGCAGCCTGACGCGCGAGCGAACCAATCACATCATCGGCTTCATATCCAGGGTATTCAAGGATCGGCAGATGCATCGCCTCGCAATACCGGCGCACGAAGGGGATTTGCACCGAAAGCTCATCGGGCATGGGCGGGCGCTGGGCCTTGTAGGAAGCGAACAGCTTGTCGCGAAAGGTCGGCGCGGAGACGTCGAAGACCACTGCAAGGTAGTCCGGGCGCAAATCTTTGCTCTTGAGGAGGCGTCGCATCATGGTGGCGAACAGGTACGGCACTTTGGTCGGAACACCCCCCGCGGTTTGCAAGCGGTCCATCGGCGCGAAAAAGGCGCGAAAGATGTAGCCCATCGCATCCACGAGAAAGAGCCGCGGTGTGTCTTTGTAGGACATGGTTTGGGTTGGTTGGCGCGAGCCCGCTTACCTGACAAGCGAGTCACACATTGGCAGCCGGAGCTTGCAGTATAGCAGACGGGTTCGGACTGCTCTCACAGAGGCAGCTTCGGCCAGAAAGTGCCGCATCCCTGCTATGTGTGATAGAGGTGAAATATTCCGACGGACCGATCCGTAACAACCTATGGACGAACGCAAAGCAACCGGCGCGATGAACGACGCGGAACTGAACGAAGTGATCTCGCATGTCCGGGCGGGCGATCCCGACGCCTGGGGCGAGCTGTACCGCCGGTATGCGCCGGCCATTTTCCGTTTTTGCCGGCGAGCGCTCCCGACCCGCGAGGACGCCGAGGATGCCACCACAGAAATCTTCATGAAGACGCGCCAGAAACTCGGAACTTTCGATTCCTCGCGGCCCTTCACGGCATGGATGTACAAGGTCGCAAGCAATCACTGCTGGGACTTGCTGCGACGCCGTCGCACACGCCAGAACCTGGAGACCCCAGACGTAGAGGAACTGGCGCTCGAGCATCCCGACCCGAGCCAGCTCGAACGGCTGCAGGCCGAGCGCAGCAGCGAAGAGTTGCGCGCGGCGCTCGCGAAGCTGCCCGATCGCGCGCGCATGGCGCTCGTGCTGCGTTACTACGCGGACATGAGCTACGACGAGGTCGCTGATACTTTGGGCGTGCGCCGCGCGTTTGTAGGAGTGCTGTTGCTGCGGGCACGGCACCAGCTGCGAGAAGTCCTGCGGGGAACCAGTGTGGAGGCGGAGTCTGCCGGAGGGAATTCATGAGCCATTTGGATGAGATGACGGGTCTGCTTTATCTCGAAGGTGAGCTCGACGTGAACCGAGAGCGTGAAGTCTCCACCCATCGCTCCGTGTGCGCCCCCTGCCGAAGAATGCTGCAGGCGCTCGAGCGGGAGAGTATCTGGCTCCGAGAATCGCTGGCGGCGCAAGAAGAAGCAATTCCGCAGCGCTTGGCCAGGGTTCCGGGACGCAGCACCACCGCACCTTGGGCTTGGATTGCGGCCCTCGGAATGGGAGCCGGCGGCGCATACACGCTCTGGAGCGGCCTGGTTGAGCCTTGGCTCGCGCAGGCCTCCGAGGCTGGTTTTACGCAGGGAAATCTTTTGACGATGCTGCTATTCAGCGGTGCCTTCTGGAAAGGATGGGGCAGGATGCAAACTCTGACTCAATTTCTGTCGGCGGCGACTCTTGGAGTTTTCCTTCTTTGGCTTGCGGGGCGGCGCTGGCGGCGATTCTCCGTCGCGGGCGCCGTCCTGACTGCCGGGCTCGGGTTTTCCATGCTGACGCTGCCTTCTTCTGCCAGCGCCGCGGAAGTGGTTCACGGAGATCCGAACTACACTTTGCCGGCTGGAGACGAAGTCAAGACGGACCTGATCGTAGCCGCGCAGCACGCTCGAATCGATGGTGATGTGGATGGCGATCTGATCGTGTGGTCGCGAAGCATTACCGTCAATGGCCGCGTGAAAGGGGACATCCTCGCGTTAGGACAGGAACTTCGTGTGAACGGGCAGGTCGACGGCAATGTGCGCGCTTTCGCGCAATCGTTCACGCTCAATGGCAGTGTGGTCAAAAACGTGATGACGTGGGCCCACGAGTTCGATATGGATGAGAAAGCGCGTGTGGGAGGAACGATGACACTGGGTTCGGCAAACGTGCAGCTGGACGGGCATCTGAACGGCGACTTGCTCGCGTTTGTCGAAGACCTCGATATCAACGGTTCCCTGAGTCATGACGCAACGATTCGCGCACAGCGGCTTCGGTTCGGCCCGAATGCCACTGTTGCAGGACACACCCAATATCGCGGCGGCCGGCAGCCGGAGAAGGCGCCGGATGCTCAGTTGGGAAGCCCGATTGAAATCCTGGCCGGCCACAGGCCGATGCCTAGTTACGCTTCCCCTCGACTCTACTGGCATCAGATCCTCGCGTGGGGCGCGAGCTTTTTGTTCGGCGTCGTGCTGCTTCTGGTGGCTCCGGCATTTTTTGCCGATACGGAAAATGCTAGCAAGCGCTTCGGGCCTGCCATCGGGCTGGGAGTGCTGTTCCTGTTCGCGATCCCGGTCGCCGCAGTCCTTGCCTGCTTCACGATTGTGGGCCTCGGCGTGGGAATCACCACGCTTTTGAGTTACATCGTGGCGCTCTATTCCGCACAAGTGTTCATCGGGGCATGGCTCGGCGAAAAGCTGATGGGACCTGGAATCGGCACCGGAGCAATCATCGGAAGGCTCGCGATAGGCTTGGCGATTCTGCGACTGTTGCGGCTGATCCCCTTCGCGGGCCACCTGATTAGCTTGCTCGTGGTGATATGGGGGCTTGGCGCGCTGGTGCTGGCGATAGAGAGAAGAATGCGCCCGCAGTGGGCGCCTGCCGTCTGACCCTCCGGGCAAAATTGCGCAGCGTGCGGAGGCTGCTTTCGCTACAATCAGCCTCGCTCCGGCGCCGCTCGGCACGACGCCGCCGGATCGAGAGGGAACCTCCTTGAGCCTTGCGCTGCGGTTGCGCGAAATCCGCTCCGGCTTTGAACCCGCCTTCTGGATCGCGAACCTCACCGAGCTTTTTGAGAGGCTCGCCTATTACGCGACGGCGGCCGTTCTGGCCATCTACCTGAACGAGCAACTTCATTTCTCAAGCGAACTCACCGGCTGGCTGATCGGAACCTTTGGCCTAGTCGTATGGTTCCTGCCCGTTCTTGGCGGAACACTGGCGGACAGGTTCGGCTTTCGGCCTGCACTGCTATTTGCCTACCTCGTGATGACCGTGGGCTATTTTCTGTTGGGGTCGCTTTCGGCCTCTTGGATGGAGCCGCTGCGGCGCGCGCTTTCCGATCAGTGGCTGGTGCTGGCAATCCTGCTCGTGCCGGCGCTGGGGCCAGGCGTGGTGAAGCCGTGCGTTGCCGGCACGACGGCGCGGGCGTCGAGCGAAAACGTCCGCTCGCTCGGCTACTCGATTTACTACACCATTGTGAATGTCGGCGGCGCACTCGGCCCCATCATCGCGTGGCTCGTGCGGAAGCAACTGGGGCTCGGCATCGAGAACGTGTTCCGCGTGGCGGCGGCCAGTGTCTTCATGATGTTCTGGACGACGCTGCTTTTCTATCGGGAGCCAACACGGTCCGGCGAGGAGAAGGTGGCAAGCGTTTCAGCCGCCATCGGGAACATGTTCGTGGTTCTTGGCAACCGGAGATTCGTCGCGTTTCTGCTCATTTCTTCCGGCTTCTACAGCGTCTACTGGCAGGAATTCATTTCCGCGCCGCTATTCGTCCGGAAATACATCAATTCGCAGGCGGATGTAGATCTGCTGCTGTCGGTCGACCCGATTGTGGTGATCTGCCTGCAAATTCTCGTGGCTTACCTGACGCGGAGAATGCGGGCCATTCGCGCCATCGCTCTCGGTTTTCTGTTTACCGGGCTTTCCTGGGCGGTTCTGGCGATTCACCCGACGGTTCCCATGGTGGTTGCGACATTCCTTGTTCTCGCAATCGGCGAGGTGATTCAGGCGTCTCGCTACTATGAATATATTTCGCGCTTGGCGCCCCGCGGCCAGCAAGGGCTCTACATGGGCTACGCGTTTCTCCCGGTGGCGATCGGCTACTTCATCGCAGGCGGGCTGGGCGGCTATTTGCTGCACGAATTTGGAGACATTCTGAGGCGTCCGCAACAGATGTGGTGGGTGATCACGGCCATCGGCGTCGTCACGGCTGCCCTGATGTGGATCTACGACCGATTCGTCACACCGGGCGAAACTACCGTCTCAGCGCTCTAATTCAACATCCGGCGGATATTTTCGATCGCTTGCCGGGCGTCTCGATAACCGGGTTCGATGCGCAGGGCCTCCTGGAAGAATTCCTTGGCGCGATGGATCATGCCTTTCGCGAAGTAGATGCGCCCCAGGTTGAAATATGGGTAATGGCGCGGATCATAGCGCGTCGCCCTGGTGGCGCGCTCCAGCCAGGGGATCGCTTCGTCATACCGCTTGAGCGAAATTAGATACGCCCCGATGTCGTTGTAGGGATTACCGAAATCCGGATCGACCTCAATCGCCCGCTTGCACTGTTCGATTGCGTCCTGAACTTTCCCTTGAAAATGGTAGGTCCAGCCTAAGAATGTGTGGGCTTCCGCCGTGGCGTGGATTTCCAACGAGCCCTTGTACAACTCGACGGCGCGGTCTAGGTCCCCGCTCATCTGGGCCTGGTAGGCCTGCTGAAACAATTGCTGGGCGCGTTCGATAGGATCGGATGACATTTGCGGATTCCCGCAGTTCAAATCACTTTCTGCGCATCGGCTGCCCCGACCAGCGCGATTGCCTGATCGGTCGTGATCAGACGGGCGCCTAGAGCTCTCAATTCATCGAGCGCGCGGCGGCCTTGTTCGGGCTGAAGCGTTTCGATCGCGTCCTCGACGATGGCGACTTTGCATCCGCGCTCAAGAAGCCCCTTCGCCGCACACCGCACGCAATATTCGGTAACCACGCCAAAGACAACGTATTCGATGCCCGCCAGGCCCTCAGAGCCAAGCGTCTTGCCGATCAGACCGACCAGTTCGCTTGCCTTGGGATTGCCAAAAACATCGAGGGTTTGCTTCTCGAGCACAGCCTGCCCGCCGTCCAGAATGTCGGTCCGCAAGACAAAAGATGCCTCGTTGGGAACCGTAAAATATCTCTCCGTCATCCCTTCCGGAATGATTTGGGCTCCTGGGGTACCCTTTACACAATGGGGCGGGAACACCTGAAACTCGGGATCGTTGGGAGCGTGGGCATCAGCGCTCGACACCAAAAACACGCGGTCTTCACGGACCGCTTGCACCAAGCGCTCGATGTTGGGAATCCTCTTTTCGGCGCCCGGGACATAGAGCTTTCCACCGGGCAGCATGAAATCCGCTTGTGTGTCGACCTCCCAAAAAATGACCTTAGAGGACTTCATTGCTTCAAGGACCTACGCAGCGTTCTATTCTAACGCAAGGCGGCTGACGCGACGACGGACCTTTTCGAGCATCTTGTCGAGCCGCTGGGTGTATCGCACCGGGTAGCTGGCACGACGATTCACCTGTCGATAGCGAGCGGGCAGGCAAGCCAGGCCCGCCTTGCAACGGGCCCGAAGCGCGCCGACGGTTTCCGCGGGTCCGCTGCGCCGCCCGCCCCCCATCACCTGCACTAGAAGCGCGTCGCCGCCATTGGCGGCTTCGCTTTCCAGGGCTATCTTGTCGTACTTCAATTCACCTGCCGCATTGGAATAGCGAAACACCTGTTTGCGACCCGGATAGGTAACCTTGGCATGGCTGAACTTGGCGGCTTCGTGAATCTTGCCCCCTCGTTCGACCTCGACGAGTTTGTAAATCAGATTCAGGTGTGGCGCGTCGCCTGGCGTGCCCAGAGCGGTGCCGACACCAAACGCGTCGATGGCGGCGCCCCCGTCAAGGAGCGTTTCAATTTTGTACTCATCGAGATCGCCGGAGGCGAATATTTTTACTTCCTTCCAGCCTACTCGATCCAATTCGCGGCGGACCCAGCGGCTGTCTTTCACCAGATCGCCACTGTCGAGACGAATGCCGGCGGGCTTTCTCCCCATGGCGATGATCTTTTTCACGGCGCGCCGCACGTCGTAGGTGTCAACCAATAGCACCGCGCCGTCCGGGAAAGTATCCAAAAAGTGGGCGAAAGCCTCCGCTTCATCCTCGTGGGCCATCACCCACGAATGGGCTTGCGTGCCGTAGGTGTTCAGGCCGAACCGCTCGCCGGCGAGCACGTTTGAAGTTCCAGCACAGCCGCCGATGACCGCCGCGCGGGCCGCGAGAAGGCTGGCGAGGCCACCGTGCCCGCGGCGCGCACTGAAGTCCACAACGTCTCGACCCTTCGCGGCAGTCGCGACCCGCGCGGCTTTACTGGCGATCAAGGTCTGATAACTCAGCGTCGCGAGCAAGTAGGTCTCCATGATCTGCGCTTCCGCGATGGGAGCGACAACCCGCATCAGGGGTTCGCCAGCGAACACCAGGGTGCCTTCCGGAACAGCCCAGACGTCTCCTGTGAAGCGAAAACTCGCGAGGTATTCAAAGAACTCGGGGCGGATTTGGCGAAAAATCGGATGCCGCCGCAGGTAAGCAATTTCATCCTGCGAAAAGTGTACGTGTTCCAGGTATTCCAACGCCTGTTCGAGCCCTGCGGCCACAAGGTAATTGCGATGGGGCGGGATATTCCGAATAAACAGTTCAAAGGTGGCGATGGCGTCAAAGCGGGTCTGCACATAGCCCGCCGCCATGGTTAATTCGTATAGGTCGGTGAGAAGGCCCGAATATTCACGCATTCGATCTAGTCTTCACGCCGCCTGTCTCGCGGCGGACCGTATGCGGGCCCGCACGCGGCGTTCAATTGCGAATCGGTCGATGTAGAAGGGGTTGAAACAAACACGCAGAAGAAGGCACTTGGCAGCGGCCCTGAAAAGACAAAACCCCCAAGCGCCCGTGCGATTCTGGGAACGGACGCGCCTTGGGGGTTTCGCCGCTAAACCCAGCGCCGGGTCATCTTACTTGAGAACGGCGTCTTTGAATGCCTTGGCTGCACGCAAGCGAACGACCGTCTTGGCCTTAATCTTAATTGCTTCGCCCGTGGCAGGGTTGCGGCCCATGCGCGCCTTGCGATGCGCCTTGACGGCGCGGCCGATGCCTGGAATCACAAACTTGCCTGCGCTCTTTGATTCCTTCACAGCCAGTTTGAATAATTCATCAAAAAAAGCCGAGACCTGCTTCTTGGACACCGGCTTTTCGGGAGTGCTGACCTTGTCGGCCATGTGTGCGATGATCTTGGACTTGCTCAACGGAGTTGCCATCGAATTTCTTTTCCTCCTCAGATTGTAAGTGCGGATTGGCCCCGGCGTCCGGGATGCCGCGGGGAACTATAGCCGTCCTTCCCGGTGAACGCAAGGAAAAACATCGAAAATCCCCGATAAAATGGGGCTTTCCCCCCTCCTCTTGGTGCCGGGAGGCGTTCAGAGCTCCGCCAACTGCTCATAGAACAACGCAACGGCCTTGATGCCCCCGAAATAATTTTCCAGGGCGATGTGTTCATCCGGTGCGTGAGCGTTCTCATCGGGCAAACCGAAACCGAGCAATACGCAGGGAACATTGAAAGTATCGTGCATTTGCGTGACGAAGGGAATCGATCCCCCTTCGCGTATGAATACCGCCTTCTTTCCGAAACCCGATTCAAGCGCCTGGATTGCTTTCTGGAAAATCGGGTGCGAGTAAGGCGCCACCCACGGCTTCCCGGTGCTCAGAACCTCGAATTTGCACATCGCCGATTTCGGCAACAGCTTTCGAATGTGGCGTTCGACCAGCTTGGCGATCTTTGCAGGATTCTGATTGGGAACCAGGCGCGTGGAAAGCTTCGCAAAAGCTTTGGACGGAATCACCGTCTTAGCACCCTCGCCCGTATAACCGCCCCATATGCCGTTGAGCTCGAGCGTGGGTCTGGTCCAAAGCTGCTCGACGATGGAGTACCCCTTTTCTCCACAGAGACCCGGCGCACCCACCGTCTTGCGGAATTCTTTTTCCCGCCAGGGCAGCGAATTGAGGGCTTTGCGCTCCTGTCGAGAAAGTGTCGCCACATGTTCATAGAAGCCAGGAATGGACACCCGGAAGGTCTTATCGTGGAGCTTCGCAATGGTCTCGGCCAGAATGGTGATCGGGTTTGGTACGGCCCCGCCGAAAACACCGGAGTGCAGGTCCTGCGCCGGCCCGGTGATTTCAATCTGGTAGTAGTTCAGTCCTCGCAGGCCGTAGGTGATGGAGGGAACGCCCTTGGCGAGCATGGACGTGTCTGAGACGACAAGGGCATCGGCCTTTAAGCGTTCGCGGTTCTGCTTCACAAAATCCCATAAACTGACGCTTCCTACCTCTTCTTCCCCCTCAATCATTACCTTGATATTAATGGGAAGCTTGCCTTCGGTCTTCTGCAGCGCTTCGAGGGCCTTCATGTGAATGTGAACCTGGCCCTTGTCGTCCGCAGTGCCGCGCCCGAAAAGATTGCCGTTACGAACGGTGGGCTCGAAAGCGGGGCTGGTCCACAGCTCGAGAGGTTCGGCAGGCTGCACGTCGTAGTGGCCGTAAAAGAGAATCGTTGGCTTTCCCGGCGCATGTAGCGACTCGCCATAGACAAGCGGGTGCATTTTCGTTGGAACGATGTCAATTTTTTCCAGGCCCGCTCCACGAAGCTTTTCCGCGACCCATTGCGCCGCTCGTTCGATATCGGGCTTATGCTGGCTTTTCGCGCTCACGCTCTGGATGCGCAAAAACTCTTTGAGCTCGTTGATGTGGTCGTCGCGCTTGGATTCAACGTAATCGAGTAATCTCATGGCGAACCCCTACCCGGGATGCTCGGAGGCTTCGGGCGCAGTTACAGCTCGATGTGCTTTGCCTCCACGGCTCCGCGTGCGTCACATATTACGAAAGCCGGGGCATTTACGACAGTCTTTTTGCGGCTCTGGCGGCTCTGCTCTTTTGGGCACGCGGGGAGCCGGACCCGTTGACTCACCCTTGTTCGCAATGCACGATAGGTCTATGACCACGACCGAAACCCAAGCGAGCGCCCAGCGCCGCAGCTGCCGCGTTTTTACGCGGATCTCGGTGCGGGCCCAGGGAAAGAGCAGCGATGGCCGCAAGTTCCGGGAAAGCAGCCACACCGTTGTCGTCAATGCGCACGGCGGACTGATTTATCTCCAGGAACCGCTCGGATTAGGCGCCGAACTGGTCTTGATCAATCCAATCACCGAAGAAGAGCAGGAGTGCCGGGTCGTCTACCTGGGCGATACATCTGATAAGGGCACACGCGTGGGCGTTGAGTTTCTTTCGCCGAGTCCGCATTTCTGGGGAGTCGAATTCGCTCAATCGGATTGGACCGAGCCACCCGCTTCCAAGCACCTGAATTAGAACCTACTTACGGTACCATCTCTTCTTGGTCGACCCTCTGGACCATCCTCTAGGCAACAAGCGCGGCGCTGTGCGCGGTTGGCTGGAGTTAGTGCCGGGAGCGAGATTCAAGAAGCCAAGAATCAGCGCGATGACCAATCGTGCCCCTGCTATACCAGGAAGGCGATCGAAGATACGCCCAGGTCGGGCCAGTCCGTCCTCCGGCCTTCCAATCTCGAGGCAGACGCAGATGCATCCTCGGTCCGCTCGAAATAGCCGAAAGACTCTCCCGGAAACAGACACGACAGCCGACGGGCCAAATCCTGCGCTTTCCTCAAACAGCCGACAGATTCCACGAGGTGGAGGCTGCCATCCGCGTGAGTGGTAAAGATGTCGAACATGGATCTCATTGTCGGTCCCGACGCCCTTTCGGTGAATGCAGCATCAGTCGGTCTTACGCATCTGAATTACCATCGCGAATCACTAGGCGATCTACTGCACAATCTGGTAGATGCAGCAGAAGCACTTCCGTTGCACGGGAATGTGATCGGGTAATTTTTGCGCGATCCGTGCGTTGTTCGTCATGATGGCCGCGCTCGTGGCCGTCACCGCTTGGTTCACGCAGGTTGTGCATTATCGAGTTGCGCGAGCCTCTGATGAGCTTTGGCGTTTGCCGGGTCAATCTCCAAAACCTTGGAATATAGGAGGGATGCCCGCGAAGGGAGCTGCATCGACTCATATAATTCCGCGAATTGGATGTAGGGGACCGTGTTCAACGGATCGAGCGCGATGGCGCGCTC
>Ga0187851_10004337_pt1 | contig 11624 bp, 11 predicted proteins | sample June2016WEW_6_10_FD_132997 | JGI IMG/M metagenome (GOLD analysis project Ga0187851, IMG submission 132997) | Peatland microbial communities from SPRUCE experiment site at the Marcell Experimental Forest, Minnesota, USA - June2016WEW_6_10 | ecosystem: Environmental > Terrestrial > Soil >... | reverse complement strand
TGCAGGTATTTCAGTGGCGGGCGCATCGGGCGCGGGCTTAGGTGCCGGGGAGGGGGCTTTGACCACAGGTTTCGGTTTTGACCTTTGGCGCTGCTGCGCTGCGCGAAACGCCATCTGCCGCTGGTAAAAGGCGATCTGCATCGCCCCTATGACGATGTTGCGGACGATATAGGATGCAACGATAATGCCGACGCAAATCCATAGTATTTTCTTGTGTTGTTTGGTCATGTTCCACCTTCAGAAATCGTTCTTTGATCCGGGAGAAAAGGCCCGCGCTATATGCGAGGCCGTATCCCGGCGGAGATCGTCGGGAATGTCCTTGGGGATGCTCGCCAGATGAATGGTGGCGAGTTCATCTTCCGTGGCGGTGTTGTCCACGATCTTCGCGATGATGGGTCCGGCGTTGCGCATGTCCATAAGTCCCCGCAGGAATTGCCATTGCATGTACCAGCGGACATACTGCTTCATGGCGAGCATTGCCGCTGCGAATTCCAGGTAGTGTGCAGCTGACGGCTGGAGGATGAAGAAGTTCGGAAGTTCCAGCGCAAGGATGAAGACAAATAGCGGCTCCCAGACTATTCGGACCAGCCAGAAGGAGCCGGGCATAAGCCGAAAAATCGGCAAAGGCGGCCCTTCATAAAGGCTGTGCTGCTCTTTCTCCATGTGGATCATTCGCCGCCAGATCCGAACGCCGTGAATAAAGCTGCCGAGGAAGAACCATCTGGAGAGCGAGCCGATTCCGTAGAGCCCCATTGCCTGCTGGAACCTGAGGAAAGGCACCATGTGGGAGAAGCCCTCCGCCAGCGAGGAGAGGACGGGAAGGAGAATCATCAATACGGCGCTGAAGAAATGGATTACCGGCGGGAAATAACGTGAGCCGTAAAACGGCCTGAGCGCCATTTCAACGGGGGTCGTGAAGATGCTGCAGAAGTTATAGACGAGGTTGATCATCCCGTTCTGCAGGTGGTTGATGTCCATCGGGGATTGCTGCGGCGTTGCTTGCGGCGTCATGGTTTTCCTTTCGGTCAGGTTTCGCGCGAGAAGAGCACCGAAAGGTAATTTCGGCCCTTCGGATTGCGCTCGGTCTTGGTTGCGTTAAACGGCTTGCCTGACTGGTAGACAATCGCCTGGGATAAGGGATTGGCGGAGTCAGGCTTGATCAGGCGGGAGAACTCGATAGGCTCAATGATGTAGGCGAGCTGCTGCGAGCCGCCGACGCTTGCGTGCGATTGGGTTCCGCCCCCGGCGTTATAACTCTCCAGGTAACGGTATTCCTTGCCGATGATGTCGGCCATGAAGGCCGATGTGTCGTGCTCGTTCTGCTGGTGGGCTATCTTTATTGCCAGGTTTCCGCAGAAGCTTTTGGTTTTCGAGCCGGGCTGAGCTTCGCCCAGCTCTTCCGAAAGATTGAGGATGTTCTGCGTCAGGCACACGACGGCAACGCGGCTACCGCGGCAGGTCTGCTGGAAGAAGTTGTCCCGCCTTGTGACGAAGTATTGGAATTCGTCCTGCCACAAATACACGGGGTTCGGCGATTCCGAAATCTTGCGTCTGAGCCACGCCCGCTGAAAGATGAGCTTGAGGATGACATTGATCAAGCGCCCGGTTTCGTGGCCGTATTCGAGAAGGGGAAAATCACAGATGACGATCTTCCCCTCGTGCGTGGTCATCTCCGGGGTGAACGTGCATTTGCCGCCGCAAAACAAACGGTTGAACGGATTGAAGAGAAATTTGTCAGCCATCCCCGACCAGGTCATCTCCAGCGATGACCTTGGGCGCTCGTCGAACGCCGGCCACTTGCGGAAAATGAATTGCGTAGCAAAGTCCAGGTCGCTCCACTGGTCAGGCGTGAGTGTTTCCTTACGCGCCTTGATGGCTTTGATAATCTGCGCGCAATAGGACTGGTTCTGCCACGTTGCTTCCTCGTGTTCGTCGGGGCGCGTGGGAAGGGACTTGATCACGCGGTCGATACTGGCGATGGAAATAGCTTCCCCACCGAGATCGAGGAGGTTGATGCAATTGCGCATCAACTGCTCATTGCCGCGCTCCCAGAACGGATCGTGCCCATGGCCCACGCCCTCCTTCTTGCCGATGGAAACGAGCGTCGAGAAGAAATCGATAATGCTTTCCAGATCCCCCGCCCCGCGGCCTGGCCTGGTCCATTCGTAATGAAGTGGGTCGAAGCAATGGCCGGACTCGGCATTAAAGACGATCAGGTCTTTCTCCCGGCCGCAGGCTTTGGCGTACGCGATCCAGTTCTGCGTTTCTTCGGCCTTGGCGGTCAGCACCAGACCGCCGGAGTTTGGAACCCCCAGCAGTGCATGCGCCAATTGCTTGCCGCTGGTGGTGGTTTTGCCGGAGCCGGGCGCTCCGGTGATGAGCGTTCCTTCGACCAGATCGCGCAGGCGAAGGTGGTCGGTTTCGGAGAGTGAAAGTATCGTTCGGTCGAGAATGTCGTCACGTTTTGCCATAAGATTCCCTTGAAGGGCGCGCGGCTGATAAGAGAGCACGCGCGCCCGCGATTATTCAGTGAGTCGGAGTGGCGAGCAGAAGAAAGAACCCGCTCGGGGCGAGCTTCACCAGGATCACTTGCTGGCCGCTGTGATTCGCCGCCATAACAGGAAAGGGAGGCCTCTCGCCCCGGATCGGCAATACCGGCGCACTCTTGACCGGGGTGTTCCTTGAGGGGGAAATGGCTACCGGCACGTCTTTCGGCATCTTTGGCATCCTGATCTGGACGCGATCGAGGACGCCCGGTCTTTTCTGGGCGGCGCTCTTCGCGGTTGTTGCGTGCGTTAGAAGAACCCGGCCATCGTCGGTAAGGGTAAAAGGGATGGGGGGATCAAGATAGAGGGGGCCCAAGGCCAAACGCCTTTCAATAAAAATGCCATACGCGCCGTCCGCATCTTTGCCTGCGTACTGGCCGACATACGCCACACTCCCCGCAGCGTTGATGGCGACGGTGGCATGCTCGGGGAATATGACAAGGTAGGTGCCGTCGTCGAATATCTCTCCTTGTCTGACAACGAGCCGGTGCGAGGTAAACACCCCACCGATTACATCGCCGTTTTCCCGCCAGTGGCAGAGAAACGCCACTTCTCCGGCTTCATTGAGACTGGCGCTGTCGACGACGGTATCCGGGGAGAAAGCGTGGCCGCCGATGATCATGCCGGGCTGAACGATGGCCCGAAAGTCATAGGCGGGGGTTGATGGTTGGGCGTTGAGTGTCAGGGCGGCAATCAAGCCTGTGAGAAAAAAGAACGTTTTGGGTCTCATGGCCTCATCGTGCTGCAGAACGCTGATTTCGGGAAGGTAAAACGGCGTTAAGTGCGAGCGCTCCGTTTAACCGGGATAATTAGGTTCGTGGGCACGCAATGGATCAAACGAACCGAAAAATTCTCGAGAACCCGAGCCAGCGTGAGGTCGAGAGGGCACTGGAAAGGATAATTGGAAATGCCGCCTTCGCCAAGGCGCCAAAACAAGCGGCCATTCTTCGGTTTGCGGTAGAACAGACTCTCAATTTGAGAGATATCAGCGAGAAGGAAATCGCATTTGCGGTTTTCGGAGCGTACGACCCCAATTCACCGAAGATCAGAGTTAATGTACGGCATCTCCGGGACCGAATGCGCGAATATTATAACGGCCCAGGGCGTGATGATCTGGTCATCATCACGCTGCCACCAGGACCCGCATACCGTCCGATCTTTTCTCACCATCATGACTCGTCCTGCTTGATTCACTACCGGCACGGGATGGCCCATCTGAGCGATCCGTTGCGCTCGTTTCTTGAGATGCATGAGGCGATTCGCGAGTTTTCAGCCTCGATTGAAGCGCAGCCCACATTTGCTCCGGCCTATGCCCGTAAATCCGAAAGTGAGTTGCTGGAGTACATACTGAGTGATGCGTTCGATCTAAAGCGGCCACATATATTAGGTGACCTGCCTGACTTTGGGTTTTCGATACAGAAGGCACTTGAACTCGATCCGCAACTGGCCCTCGCCCATATCGTCAATGGAGCGGTTCGTGTCGCTTATGGCGACCGGGAGGGTGCCAACGAGGCGTTCGCTAGGGCGCTGACACTCGATCCCGTCGAAACGCGACAGAACTGGTGGTATGCAGCTTATCTTCTGACCATCGGAAGGAGGGATGAGTCGTTGGAAATAGCAAGAGACCTGGCGAAAGAGAACCTTGAGAATCAGAACGCCGAGCTGCTCTATGCCCTATTTCTCTATATTGTCGGCCAGCACCACGATGCTGGTTCGATAGTCAGTCAAACCTTTGGTAGTACTGAATTTTATAGGCCAGCAGAGGAGCGGCCTCTTCGCACTCTTCTTTGGGGCCTCATTTGCCTGGCGCAGAACCACCTGCATGACGCGCTGAAATGGCTGGAGCGGGCGTCGAGAGTGACGGACGCGGAGTTGCATATCATCAGGGGCTTCATATCGTACCAGGACCGGCCGATTCGGTATGGCGGCCTTCTGCTTGCATGTCTGACGCGCCTTGCAAAAGACGAGGTGCCACGAGAATATCCCCCGAATTGGCCGGAGGAAGCGAAGAACATACCGTTCGAGCGGCAAAAGGCCGAACTAGTCACGGATCTGGAACGCAGCCACTATGTGACACCATTTAATTTGGCGCTCGTATTTATGGCGCTCGGAAAAGAAAACAAGGCCATAGCGGCGCTGCGATTGGCAGGCCGTAGGAATGTCCTTACGACGTGGCTCCATTTATGGCCTTTTCTCGATCCTTTGCGGGGCCACAAACTGTTTCGGGGGCTTGTGGAGCGATACGCATGTTTTCCGCATGAATACTAGTCTCGTCACCGTGACGATTCGTCCGACCGTTTGCTTTGTGCTGTGGGAAGGCGCCTTTGGAACGATCCGGAATTCTGGAGTACGGTTGCCTTGTCGATTGCTGCGAGGATCGCTTCGTCAGTGACACCTTTCGAGACGCTGGTTCCCGGCAGGGCCTCGCCCCACCGCCTGTCATATTGGTGGAGACGCTTTTCCGCTTCCTCTGCGGATATTTCGCCTGCGGAATACGCGGTGACAAGCGAAGTCGCTTCAATGGCGCGAAGTTGCAATGCTTTGGATAAATCGGTGAGTTCTTCCGAAAGCCAGCGGCGCATCTCCTGCGGCGAAAGACGGTCTTCGGGTTCGCTGTGGTCTGCCATTGTGGAACTCTGTTCATAGGTGGTGCGCGAGAAGATAGCGCAGACACCGGTGACCGTCAAAGGGGAAGTGAGTAAATGCGCTTAACGTCGTTTTACCTTCTCAAAAGTAGCGAGTTCTCTGACAATCGCCATAGGTAAAACGCTATGGCATTCCTCGACTTCATCAGCAACCGAAACGCATCCCCGCAACCGTCTGTTGCACAAGCACCACAACCCGCAGCACCCTCCGTCCAAAGCCTGCCCGCCAACGTGAAGTCCCAGGCGGTTGAAGCAGCCCGTCCGGCGGCGCAATCAATGGAAAGCGCAACGACGCCCAGAAGTGCTCCGGCGCAACCACAGATGCCGCAGAGCCCAGCGAGAGGCCGCAGCCTCGGAATAGAGCGGTGATATGAAATTTCTCGGCTGGATCACAAAAGGCAATGCGGCGCGGCAACAGTCCGTTGCGGAAAAGCCACAAAGGCCCGAAGGGGCAAAGGAAATGTACTCGCGGCAGGAAGCGCAGGAGAAGGCGGCGGCACGGCCGATCACCCCCGAAATCAAAGCGCAGGCGGATCGCGCGCTTTCGACGATTAACAAGGCCTCGCAGCACCTGCAATCGCAGTCCCCTTCGCAGGGACCGGATGGCGGAAGCAATGCCGCTTATTTGCAAAAACAGGATCACCAGGGGAAGGCGCAGGAAGCGCTGAGCCCGACCGATGGGAGAGAGGGGAAAACGGCGGCTCAAGACAAATCGAAGGTCCCGGAAAAGGCCGTTTCGCAGATCCCGAAAACGGTGGCGCGCAGGCCGCCGTCCTGGGAGCGTTAAAGATTTTCAGGAATCGCCATGCCAGGCTTTCAGCACACCGCGCGATTGGGCGCTATGCCCCATGAGGAATCCGCATATTGCGCTCGATGTTGCGTTCGAGATCGGCGAGCTGGTCATGGGTTTCCTGCCGCAGCTCCGGAGTCATGGAACGTTCCTGATATCCGGGAAGCGTCTCCCACCGGTCCACCACGCGGCGCATTCTGGCGACCCATGCAAGGGCCTCGGCATTGGTGGCGCCGGCGGGCAGTTCGTGTAGCGGTAAGAGGGCACCTGTATCGGCCATGGGGTCGCTCCGTTTGGTCAGGTAAACATTACCCCGCCCCGTGCTTCATGACAAGCATTTTGGATGCGGCTGGAAACGATTGCAAACGCATTTCCGGCCGAGTTGGCGAACGCTAAGGAAGCAAGGACATGAGCATTGAGAAATGGATGCACCGGATAGGTATTCGCATGACCGCGCCGTGCGATAACGCGTCGGCCCCCCGGCGTTTCTCGCCGCTCGGTAATGGCATCGATCCCGAGTGGCGCAGTGGATGGACGCATGGTGACAGTGGCTTTTATGACACGCGGCGGCATTCCACGCCGGGATCGAAATCTCTTACAGGGTCTGCGACAGAATCGTGTGGGCGAAGCGCACCCGACACCGGAAAAGGCACGCGAAGCAGCGGGCAAAATGGAAACCAGAAGAAGGGAAGAAAGCGAGAACGGCCACCGGATCGAGCGGGCACAAAGCGGAAGGCGATAGCCCGGCCTTATCAAAATAAGGGGACAAGTCTATACGCATTCCTGTGGATATTTTTTTGGGTTGCCGCGCACTCGTTTTGGTTGTATCGGACGGTTCCCGCCAAGGATGAAACCGCATGATTTTCATCAATCACCAGAAGAGCGCGAAGGCTGCCAAGGATTACTACACCCAGCACATCGCTCCGGGTGACGGGCGTTACTACACGGAAGAAAACGCTGTCCAGATGAAGGGCGTCTGGCATGGCCGTGGTGCAGAAATGCTACAGCTCTCCGGTGAGGTGAATCAGGAAGATTTCTTCCGATTGTGCGACAACATCAATCCGCTGACCGGAGAACGTCTCACGGCCCGGACGGATGATGACCGCCGGGTGATGACCGACCTGACGTTCGACGTGCCGAAATCGGTGACGCTGGCATACGAGTTGGGCGGTGATGATCGCATCCTGGGTGTCTTCCGGCAGTCCCTCCGTGAAACGATGGCCGAAATCGAAGCCAACGTCCAGACGCGTGTCCGTAAAGACGGAGCCGATACCGACCGTCCAACGGGCAACATGATATGGGCCGAGCATATCCACAGAACGAGTCGGCCCGTGACGGATGAAGAGGGCCGGAGGGTTGACCCTCAACTCCATGCCCATGCCACGGTTCTCAATGCCACTTTCGATTCCGTCGAGAAGCGCTGGAAGGCGATTCAGCTTGGCGATATCGTCCGTGACAAAGGTTATTACCAGGCGGCGTTTCATTCCCGCCTGGCATCGAAGCTCAAAGACCTGGGCTATGGCATTGAAAAGGACGGCAACAGCTTCCGCCTAGCTGGCATAACAAAGGAGACGACAGGCAAATTCTCTCGTCGCAGCAAGGTCATAGATAAGGAAGCGGAACGGCTGGGAATCGATGACGCCGCTTCCAAATCGAAGCTCGGACGGCGCACACGCGAAAAGAAGAGCGAGCAGCCGCAGGCAATGGAGGAGTTGCAGACCGAATGGTTTATGCGGCTGAGTAATGCCGAGCGCGAAGTATTTAGGACGCTGAACCCGTATCAAAGAACTCATGATGAGCGCGTGCCGGCGAAAGCACCGGGTAATGCCGGAGATGCTCCTATAACGCCCGAGGAAGCGAAGCAATACGCGATGGGGCATTCGTTTCAGAATGCCTCCGCCGTCTCCGACAAACGCTTGAAAGCGGAAGCCCTGACCTATGCCGTCGGTTCCGTGCGTCCTGAAGATGTTGCCGATATAGCGCAGCACCCGGAGGTGATTCCGGTAAAGCATGACGGGCAGCTTTTTGTCACGACGAAGACGGTGCTCAACAACGAAGTGGCCTTTCTCCAATTCGCGAAGGATGGACAGCGGAAACAGAAGCCGTTTCTGGCATCGCGGGAGGTTTTGGAGGCAAATCTTACGGAAAGCACGTATGAAGCGTCTTCAAATCCATTTGGGAACGGGTTTGCCGGGCTTTCCAATGAGCAAAAGAAGGCGATGCTCCATATCTTAAACAGCCGCGATACCGTGACCGGGCTGGTAGGTAAAGCCGGTACGGGCAAAACGACTTTAATGCGGGTTACTCGGGACGCCCTGGAGAGTGAACCGGGCCAGCATGTATTTGCCTTTGCGCCATCATCACAAGCCTCGCGCGGCGTTCTGGCGAACGAGGGCTTTAAAGACGCCACAACGCTCGCGACGCTCCTGAAAAGCGCAAAGATGCAGGAGCAGGTGAAAGGGCAAATCATCTGGGTCGATGAGGCCGGGCAGGTCTCATCGAATGACATGAAGCGGCTGATGGACGTTGTGAAAAAGGGCAATAACCGCCTGATTCTGTCTGGCGATTATACGCAGCATTCGTCAGTGGAAGCTGGCGATGCCTTCCGGCTTCTGGAAAAGGAAGCGGGCGTGAGGCTCGCGCGCCTGACCGAGATCCGCCGGCAAACGGAGCCCGGATATAAAAAGGCGGTTGAGGCAATCGCCCAAGGCTCCGGCAAAGCCGCGCAAAAGGGATTCGATGTGCTGGACAAAATGGGCAGCGTCATTGAGGCCACCGGGGAAGAGCGCCATAAGCTGCTCGTCGCCGATTATCTGAAGGCCCAGCAGGAAGGGAAAAGCGCTTTAATCGTCTCTCCGACCAATGCGGAAGCGCGGCGATTGACGGAGGAACTGAGGGTGACCTTAAAGCAAAACGGCGCGATCGGCCAGGAACGACCGTTTACCGTCCGCAGTGCTATGAAATGGTCGGACGCGCAAAAGGGCGATGTGCGTAATTATGAGACCGGAATGGTTATCGATTTCCATCAAGCGGTCGCCGGGGTACGCGTGAGAAAAGCTGGAAAGCGGGTAACGGAAGGCGGTTTTGAAAAGGGTGAGGCTGCAGTGGTGTCCGCCATCACCTCCGATTCTGTATCTCTGATTCGCCAGGACGGCACGACGGCAACGTTGCCGCTCGCCATGAAAGAGCGCTTTCAGGTATCGCGCGCGCGGGATATTTCGGTAGGCCGCGGCGACCGTATCCGCATCACGAAAAACGGCGACGCGAAGGTCGAGGGCCAGACAAAGGGCACGAACGTCAATAACGGCGATACTTTCACGGTCGAGGGCTTTACGAAAGAGGGCGATATCCGCCTTGAAAAGGGCAACCTCCTGCCGAAAAATTGGGGTCACTTCGATCTGGGATATGTCGATACGAGCTACAAGAGCCAGGGCAAAACGGTGGACCGGGTATTCATCGCGACGGGCAGAGAATCGCTTCCGGCAGCCAATCAGCAGCAATGGTACGTCAGCGCTTCCCGTGGCCGGGAGATGGCAAAGATTTATGTCGAGGATAAACAGGATGTCCGGGACGCGATTGCTCGGACCGGACAACGCCTCTCTGCCGTTGAGTTGACCCATACGAAGCTGCGGCCTTCGTGGCGGCATCGTTTCCATGAGTCGCTTGAGCGCAACAGGGTAGGGCGTTTCCTAAAAGCACGCGCGGTCGCCATCGGCGATTACTGGCGGGGCCGGGAGAGCGTGAACTATGCCTGAACCGAAAAGCAGATTTCTTCAGGACCTGATCGACAGGAAGGCGCCGGACGAAGCAAAGAGCTTCTCCAGCGAACGCCAGCACACCGCGCAGGCTTTCAATCTCCATATCGAGCGCAGGGACGGAAGGCGCACGGAGGGTTTCGCCTGGTCGCATTATGTGGGTTACCAGTGGACGGACGAAGGAAGCCACGAAAGGCTCGTCGTGGTGTTCGGCACGCGCGCCATCGAGATCGAAGGCCACCATCTGGGTGCGCTGGTCGAGGAAATCCGGGAGGGCCAGTTAAACAGAATCCGCGAACTGGCGAGCGCGCAAAAGGCGCTTTTTGAAAGAAACAATCCCGACAACGAGCCGGTGATTACGAGCGTCAAGTCATTCCCGGATTTTGAGGACATTTTGAAGGACATAAAAGGAGAAGACGACCGTGAAGCTGGACACGCTGGGCGGGTTAGAGGACGGTGATCTGCGGGCGATTGTTGCCCGCTGCGAGGAGCTGCTTGCGCAGCACGATAGGGAACGCAAGGACAAGGCGCTGAGCGAAGCGCGCGCCACGCTGGCGGCGGTGGGCTTAAGTTTGAAAGACCTGAACGGCAAGGGCAGGGGGAAGGCCGCGAAAGGCCCGGTTTATCACACCGGGCATACCTACCAGCACCCGATGAATAAGGCTTTGACGTGGAATGCAAAAGGCCAGAAACCCACCTGGCTCCGTGAACTGGAAGCGACCGGCAGCAAAGCGGTAGAGCTGCCGCCGTCACCAGCGAACGACAATGCCCCGCCATCGCTGAGAAAGACAGGGTGAAGTATGGAAAGAAATCGGAATGCGGTATCGGGAATAGCGCGGCGATTTGTGGAGCGGAAATTTGAGGAGTTCCGCACTAGCGCCGGAAGAGGCTGCGGTTTGTTTTATGAGCTATATGCCCAAAACTTCACGGACTACGTGGATGGTCTGGCAACCAAAACTAAACGGCCAGATTTGAAGGAATATATTCAGTCCCAGGCTCGGCAGTTAGATGACTATATTCCACCTGAGGCCGGCCGGTGGGAATACATGCCATTGTTGAATGACGTTCATTTCTTCAAACCGGGCCAAGACACTCTTGATCTGAGTGCCCCCCCAGAAAAAAGCGATGAAGAGGTAAAGGTCGAGTCGTATAAGGCGCTGATTGAGCTTATGGAAAAAGCGACTGCGCCATCTCGTGAGCAGAAAGCACCATTGTCGCGTTCACGCGATCACGGCATAGATCGATAGCCCAAAGGGCTGAAGACAGGGGAAGGGGCATCTTTCTTCCCCTCCAAAGCAGTAAGACGGCAATTCAATCGAGGTGAAAACAATGAACGCTACACGTGTGTCCAGTCGCGCCGGGCGAAGGTCCGGCTTAACCTTAATCGCAATGCTGCTGTGGGGCTGTACGCCTGCTCCGGCATCGGAAATCACCCTTATAGTCACCGGCACGCTGAACGGCGGCAATGACTATCTGGGGATTTTCGGAATGGGAAGGATCATGCCGGCGGGAACGCCATACACGCTGGTATACACGTTCGATGACTCAAAGGGTCAGGCAACGCAGCCGGGTTGCTCAGGGTCGGGCATTGGCGGCGCTCATCAGAATTCGCCGGGGATCGCCGTGCTTACCATCGCCGGGAAGTCGTACACCTTCGGTCGCAGGCCGGACGCGATTTCAAAAGCATGGAGGCTAACGGCATCGGGATGTTCCACCAGCGAAATCGGAATGGAGATCGGGGAGGGTCAGTTTCCGCTTTTCAGCAACGTGAGCATTAGAATCGCGCCGCAGGGAGCCCAGTCCCTGACGCAGAATTCGGATTGGCGATCGGCACTATCGGTGTCCAATGTTTATGCCAGAAACACCTACAACTCGTTCATGATCTGGC
>Ga0187851_10004335_pt1 | contig 11631 bp, 9 predicted proteins | sample June2016WEW_6_10_FD_132997 | JGI IMG/M metagenome (GOLD analysis project Ga0187851, IMG submission 132997) | Peatland microbial communities from SPRUCE experiment site at the Marcell Experimental Forest, Minnesota, USA - June2016WEW_6_10 | ecosystem: Environmental > Terrestrial > Soil > Wetlands... | reverse complement strand
ACCGGCGTGCGTCGAAATCTGCCCGGCGCAGGCGCGCATTTTTGGCGATTTGAAAAACGCGGGACCGGACGATCCCATCCGGAAATTTTACGAGAACAACCGGGTGCAGGTGCTCAAGCCGCATCTGGGCTCGGAACCCCGCGTGCTCGACGCCGGCCTGGACAAGGAGGTCCGATAACATGACTGGCGATATAACCAATCTGGTGGCCGGGGTTCTGCCGAAGTTCGAAGGCTACGTGTATCCCAACGAGGCCATCCCGCATCCGCTGGGGGTTTTCTGATCGTGCTTTATCCGTACATCACCGGCCTCGTCGCGGGCGCCTTCATCATGGCGTCGCTGGTCCGGGTGTTCAAGGTCAAGGCGCTCGAACCGGTGTACCGCCTTGCCATGCTGACCTCGCTGTCGTTCCTGCTTTGCGCGACCCTGCCGTTGTTGTTCCATCTGGGGCATCCCGAGCGCTGCTACGAAATCATGATGACTCCGCATCTGACTTCGCCGATGGCGATCTTCGGTTTCGTTTACGCCTGGTATTTGATGGCGGTGCTGCTGCTGGAACTTTGGTTCGATTATCGCCAGGACCTGGTGGAATGGGCGAAGGTCACGCCGGGGTTCAAGGGCATCATCTATCGCGCCTTCACCGTGGGCGTGACTGATGAATCCCATGAAGCGCTGGCGCTGGACGCGAAGATGGGCTGGATACTTTCAATTGTCGGCATCCCGTCGGCATTCCTGCTGCACGGCTACGTCGGTTTCATTTTCGGTTCCATCAAGGCCAACCCCTGGTGGGGCAACGGGCTGACGCCGATCATCTTTATCCTGTCCGCCATCGTATCGGGCATCGCCCTGTGCGTGTTCAATTACATGGTCCTGACCTGGATCCGGCGCCACACTGTGGATATGCGTTGCCTGGACACGATGGCGATGTTCCTTTTCTACGCCCTGATCGTGGACGCCTCCGTTGAAGGGCTGGACTGGATTCATCGCGACTTCGCGGCAGAAGAGGGATTCTCGGTGTTGCAGATCATGATCCGTGAGAAACTCTTTTACACGCTGAATCTCGGCCAGGTTGCCATCGGCACGTTGCTGCCGATGTTGCTGCTCGGCTCGCTCCAGGTTCTGCGCCGGCGCGTGCCGGAGGTGGTCCGCCGCCGGATGATTTTTGGCAGCTCGTTCGTGATCCTGATCGGCGTGCTGGCCATGCGCTGGAACGTCGTCATCGGCGGACAGCTCTTTTCCAAGAGCCTGCGCGGGGTGATGGGATACAAGCTGGAATTCGCCGGAGTGGAAGGCTGGCTGATGGGACTCATTCTACTTGGCCTGCCGTTCATTATTCTCACCGTGCTGGTGAAACTGTTTTTGTCCGAACAGTTGCCCAGCAGCGAGCACACCCCCCAAGACGTCGTCGCTGCGGAAGTATAACCAGCCACCATGACCAAAAACTGGCGCCAGCCGACAAGACAATGAGAAACGCCCGGCCAAAACGGATTGCCCGGGGAAAAATGACGCGTCCGCGCGCGCCGATGAGGTCGTGAATCCGCAAACCCGAACCACACTGACGCTGGCAGGATTGACCGCCGCCTTCCTGTTGCTGACGGTGTTGTTTCTCTTGAATCTGCCGGGCCGGCCGGTTCAGCTGCCTCCGATTCCGCTGGTGGACACCAATTTTCTGAACACCGCGACCGTGCGGCGGTCGTATGCGGATCTGGAGCGCGCCCACGAAGATCTGTCCGATTTTGATTGTTACGCCTGCCACGAACAGGGGAAGCCGCCGCTGCTGCGATACGACACGAATCAGAACCTGATCATCCCCAAGGAACATTCGGACATTGTCATGGGGCACGGCAGCCATGGCCGCAACAACAACTGTTTCAATTGCCACAATGAGACCAACCTGGAATTGCTGCAGACGCGTGACGGACGCCAGGTGAAATTCTCGGACAGCCCGCTCTTGTGCGGCAGTTGCCACGGCCCGACGTATCGGGATTGGGAAGCCGGCGCGCACGGCCGCATCAGCGGCTATTGGGACCACAGCCTGGGCGCTCCCGAACGGAAGCAGTGTGTGAATTGCCACAATCCCCATTCGCCGCATTTTCCGTCGCGCCAACCCGCGCCCGGCCCGCACCCGTTGCGGCCGATAACCGCCGCCGCTGAACCCGGGCCGGATCACTGACATGCCAGCTCCCGCACCCAGTCCAAATCCGGAATCCGCGCCGGCCGACGCGGGCATGAGCCGCCGGAACTTCCTGCGCACTTCCGCGGTGGTGACGACCGGGCTGGCCGCCCTGGCTGCCAGCCTGAAGCCGTTGCTCGAGATGAACGACTTCCCGACCATGGAGCGGTTTCTGCAGAAGTATTACAAGGAGATGACGCCGGACGACATGGCGAAGGTCATCAAACGCATCGAAGACGAAACGGAAAAGCAGTATGGCATCCGTCCCCATGTCCGCGATTTGAAACCCATGAACGGCGTGGAGTTTGTCTATTGCCTCAACCTGACGCGCTGCATCGGGTGCCGCAAATGTGTCCACGCCTGCGTGGGGGAAAACAACCAGTCGCGCAACCCGGAAATCCAATACATCCGCGTGCTGCGCCTGCCGGACGGCTCGCTGGACATTGACAAGGCCGAACACTTTTACGCGCCGGAATCGGTCCCGGAAAAGGGCTATTTCTACATGCCGGTGCAGTGCCAGCAGTGCAAAAATCCGCCGTGCGTGAAGGTTTGTCCCGTCCACGCCACGTGGCAGGAAACCGACGGTATCACCGTGATTGATTACGACTGGTGCATCGGCTGCCGCTATTGCGAAGCCGCGTGTCCTTATTGGGCGCGGCGTTTTAATTTCACCAAGCCTTCGATTCCCAAGGAACGCCTGAACCCGAACATGGCCTATCTGGGCAACCGCCCGCGGCGCCAGGGCGTGATGGAGAAATGCCATTTCTGCATCCAGCGCACGCGAGCCGGACGTTATCCCGCGTGTCTCGAAGTTTGTCCCGCGGGCGCGCGCAAGTTTGGCAACATTCTCGATCCCGACAGCGAAGTTTCCTACATCCTCCGGACCAAACGGGTCTTTATTCAACTGAAGGAGGAATTGGGAACCTCGCCCCGGTTTTTCTATTACTTTGACGTATGATGACGAGAATCCAGCGGGCCATCCGGAATTATTTCGTGTTTCTCGCACGCTGCGGACGCATCGCATTGGTCGGCGACTGGCGTTATTCGTTGTGGGTGGGAACGCTGATGATCATCTGTCTGCTGGGGCTTCATGCCTACTGCCGGCAGTTTGCCAACGGCCTCATCCTTACCGGCATGAGCGACGAGGTGTCGTGGGGTGTTTATATCGCGAACTTCACCTTCCTCGTCGGCGTGGCGGCCGCGGCGGTGATGATGGTGATTCCGGTTTACATTTACGACAACGAGGAGTTGCACGACCTGGTCATCTTCGGTGAGTTGCTGGCGGTGGCGGCCATCATCATGTGTCTCTTGTTCGTCACGGTGGACCTGGGCCGCCCGGACCGGTTCTGGCATCTCATCCCGGGCATCGGCCAGTTCAATTTCCCCAAATCCATGCTCAGTTGGGACGTGATCGTGCTCAATGGCTATCTGCTCCTGAACGTCCACATCTGCGGCTATCTGTTGTATTGTCGCTACCAGAAAAAAATGCCGGCGAAGTGGTTTTACGTTCCGTTTGTGTTCATCGCCATCGTCTGGGCCATTTCGATTCATACCGTGACGGCGTTTCTCTACGTGGGCCTGGGGGGCCGGCCGTTTTGGAACCAGGCCATCATCGGCCCGCGCTTTCTCGCGTCGGCCTTCACTGCCGGTCCGGCATTGATCATCCTGGCGATCCAGGTGGTCCGCCGCGTCACCGCCACCGGTCCCGCTGGCGGAATCACCCGGCTTTCGGGGCAGGCCGGTGCGGCGAAGGCGGCCTCCAGCCGCGCAGCGACTCTGGACGATCTGGAGTTGTTGACCCGCCACCTGCCGCAGTTCGCCTCGGTTTCAATGGAAATCCGCCGCGAACTGTTGCCTGGTTTGGCGGTGTTGGAAGTGGAGGCGGGCGATGTCCTGTTGCGCCAGGGTGAAACGGACAAAGAGGCCTATTTTGTCTTGAAAGGACGCGTCGTGGTCGAGCGGGAAGAAAGCGGCCGCCGCCGCGTGACGCGCAGCTCCGGACCGGGCGAACAATTCGGCGAGGTTTCCGCCTTGGCCGGAAGCCCCCGCATGGCCACGGCTGTCGCGGAGCAAGCCACTCAGGTGCTGCGTGTGCCGGCGGATGTCTTGCGCGAACTGATGAAGACGCCCCAGATGAACAAAATCATCCGGGCGCGGATGGCCGAGCGGCTGATGTTCACGGATCACGCGCTGATGACGCTGCGCGGGATTGTGCAGGTGGCCATGACCATCAATGTTTTTCTGCTGGTCTGCGAGGTTTTTACCGAATTTTACGCCGGCGGCCTGCATATCGTGTCATCCCGATACCTCTACCTTGGCTTGAACGGCCATCACGCGCTGGTGCCGTGGATTTGGACGGCCATCACGTTCAACCTTACGGCCATGGTCTTGCTCGTGCTCCCGGTCAGCCGCAGTTTGAAATGGCTCAACGTCACCTGTGTGTTGTGCATCGTCGGCATCTGGATTGAAAAAGGGATGGGATTGGTCATCCCCGGTTTCATTCCCACGCCGCTGGGAGAAATGATGGAGTACACGCCGACTCTCAACGAAACCCTGGTATGTTTTGGCATCTGGGCTTTCGGCCTGCTGTGTTACACGGTTTTCCTTCGCATGGCGGTGCCGATTCTCCAGGGCAAACTTTCCAGAGCGAACGAGGGACAACCCGAACCCGCCGCCGGCGCACCCGCTTTGAGCGCCGCGGTCAAACTTTGAGCCCAGCCAACTTATGGCCATCCAACTCACTGCCGCCGACGCCCGCCAGTCGCTTAACGGGCACGTGGCCGCCCGCGGCCGGGAGATCCGTGAGAAATACGGCCCGCACATCGGTTGGCCGGAGTTGCGGCAAATCCTCGAAGACCGCGCCTGCGTGCGGTATCCCTGCGAAATCGTCTTTGATGCCGGACCGCTGGAACCGGGCGAGTTTGCGCATCCCGTCGCCAGGGGGGACCATCCGGAGGATGGCTTTACGATGTATGTCCATCCATTTTTCATGACGCAATTGCCGCAGGTGCCTTATCTGGTCCTCTACCAGCTCGTCCTGGTCAACTACGGTGAATTCGCCTCGGCGGATGACGCCGAAACGTTCGGGGCCGCCGTCCTGGGGTTTTCCCAACCGGAGTATTACCACGCACTCTGTGAACTGGCTGACAGCTGTCCATTAGAACCATAGGAATATATTATTAATTATATGAACAATATTAACTTATGTTTGCCTTGCGAAAGCGGGTTTTGCTCCCTACCGTTGCCGTCGAGATGTTTGAATCGGGATGGGGAGTTGGACTTCGCCTGGTCACCCGTAGGGATGGACCGCCGCCCGAAATTTGCTGAATAGTCACGTGAAATTGATCAACAACTGCAACCGAAAATGCTTATGAAAAAAATGCTCGCAATCGGACTGACTGTGTTCGTGGTTTCCGCCGTGTCCGCCCTCGCCGGCGACGCCAAGGCCACCTATGACAGCAGCTGTGCCAAGTGCCACGGAGCCGACGGCAAAGGCCAGACCAAGATGGGCCAGAAACTCGGCATCAAGGACTACACCGACCCCAAGGTGCAGGACGCGTTGAAGGATGACGCCGCCTTCAAGGCCATCAAGGAAGGTTTGAAAGCCGACGATGGCAAGACCCTCATGAAACCGGCCGAAGGCATGTCGGACGACGACATCAAGGCGCTCGTCGCCTATATGCGGACGTTCAAGAAGTAAGTGCCCCTGGCAGTCCTTGCGGGACCGCCGGGTTTGGTTGCCGGGTGGAATTGCCCGGCACAGAATGTGGCGGCAAGGCTGATGGGTTTAAAAATGACCGGAGCGGATTTGGTTGCCCTGACGAAAAATGCCCGGGCAACCAGCAGTGGATGTTTCGTCTTCAGAAATACTGACAAATAAAATGCCGGGTGAATTCCGGCGATGGCTGATTGACTGATATGAACACCGAAATCACAGGAAAACCGACTTATCGGCCCTCCCTGTTGCGAAACTGGATGAGTTTGACCGGGCTGGTCGTGGTGATCGGCAGCCTGTTCTCTTTTTTCCTGCTGTTCATGCTGGATGCGGTTGCGCACTTCTCCAATCCCTACCTCGGCATCCTCACCTATATCATCGCGCCGGGTTTTCTGATTTCCGGACTTTTCCTGACGGTGGTGGGGGTGCTGCGCGAACGGCACAAACGCGGCGGGACCGTCGGGATCTTCCCGGTGATGCAGGTTGATCTTTCCCGTCCGCGCGACCGCCGGCGAATGGCGGTCTTCCTGGCCGGCGCCGTGTTTTTTCTATTTCTCTCGGCGGTGGGCAGCTACAACACCTACAATTTCTCCGAGTCGGTCCAGTTCTGCGGTGAAACCTGCCACACGGTCATGAAACCCGAGTTGGTGACCTTCGAACACGGACCCCATGCGCGGGTCGCCTGTGCCAATTGTCACATCGGGTCGGGCGCCACCTGGTTCGTCCGCTCCAAACTTTCCGGCACCTACCAGCTCTATGCCACCGCCTTTGACAAATATCCCCGCCCCATCCTGACGCCGATCCGGAATTTGCGTCCCGCCCAGGAAACCTGCGAGGAATGCCACTGGCCGAAAAAGTTCTTCGGGAACCTGGACCGGACATTTAACTATTTCCAGTCCGACGCGAGCAACTCGCCGTACTCCATCCGGCTGTCCATCAAGGTGGGGGGCAGTGATCCAACGCACGGGCCGGTGGGCGGCATTCACGCCCACATGACGGTGGGCAACCGCGTGGAATACATCGCCACCGACCCCGGCCGGCAGAAAATTCCCTGGGTCCGCGTGACCGATGCGCTGGGCGTGGTCACCGTCTATCGTGAACCGAACTTCACCAACGACATCAGCCATTATGAAATCCGCAAAATGGACTGCATGGACTGTCACAACCGTCCCGCCCACCGGTACATGTCGCCGGACGCAGCGGTCAATGTGGCCTTGTCGCTCCGGGAAATCGACCCGGCTATACCCTGGATCAAAACCAACGCGGTCTATGTTCTGACCCGAAAATTCAAGACGGACGTGGAAGCCCGGGATGGCATCGCCACCCTCCTCGCTGAACGTTATCCCAACGATTCGCGGGTCCGGCAGGCCATTCCGGTGGTCCAACAAATTTACCGGGACAATTTTTTCCCGGAAATGAAGGCCGATTGGAGCATCTATCCGGACAACATCGGCCACATGATCTGGCCCGGTTGTTTCCGCTGCCACGATGGCAAACACAAGGCCGATGACGGCCGGATCGTCAAAGCCAACGACTGCAATGCCTGCCACACCATCCTGGCCCAGGGCAGCGGTGAGGAGTTGATGCAACTCTCACCCGCCGGCCAGAAATTCAAGCACCCCGGCGGGGATTACGACCTGACCTGTTATGATTGCCACAACGGAGGATTGTAACCGCTCCAGGTTGGAACCGGGTACCGACGCGGTGATGGCTGCTTTGCCTGAACCGGGAAACATTCAACGTTCAACATTCAACATCGAACATTCAAGGAAAGGCATGATTCGGCGTTGGACGTTGAATGTTGAATGTTGGATGTTAATTTTGCGCTTCCGCCGGCTTGTCGTCTTCCTTTTCTGTCTTTGCCTGGGCCTGCTCTCCGCAAACGCCGCGGAAAAATTCAAAAACTCCGACTGCCTCGACTGCCACCTGGATCCTTCCACCACCCGCCAGGCGGGCGGGAAGGTTGAGTCAATGCTTTTCCCGACCAACACCTTCGAAAAATCCGTTCATTCCATGCTCGATTGCACCGATTGCCACACCGGCATCAAGGATCTGGTGCATGCGAGCAACCTGCCGCCGCCCGACTGCTCCGGCTGCCATGACAAGGAGGCGAAAGATTACGCCGATAGCATCCACGGCCTGAGCCACAAGATGGGGGCTTCGGGCGCCGCCAATTGCTGGGATTGCCACGGCTCGCATGGCATTCTGCCGGTGAAGGACCCGGCGTCGCCGGTTTTCAAGCTGAACCTCCCGCAAACCTGCGCCAAGTGCCACAGCAATCCGGGGTTGACGAAGGAATACCAGATGAAGTTTCCGGAGGCCGCGTCGCAATACATGGACAGCATCCACGGGCAGGCATTGATCAAAATGGGGCTGATCGTGGCGCCTTCCTGCGATGATTGCCACGGCGTGCATGACATCAAACGCGCCGTGGACCGTGATTCGCCCATCAATCACGCCAACGTCGCCAAAACCTGCGGCAAGTGCCACGTCGGCATCGAGGAAACCTACCTCAAGAGCGTCCACGGCCAGTTGCTGGCCAAGGGCGACGAGCGCGGCCCGGTGTGTACGGATTGTCATACGGCGCATCAGATTGAGAAGCCGTCGGGGAACAACTTCAAGGCCATCAGCGACGCGCGGTGCGGCAAATGCCACGAGGACCGGCTGGCGCATTACCGGGACACCTACCACGGCAAGGCGATGGCGCTCGGCAAGGCGAACTCGGCTCCGGCCGTGGCCGCCTGCTACGACTGCCACGGTTATCACGACGTGCTGCCGCCATCCAACCCGGCGTCGCGCCTGTCGAAAACCAACATCCTCGCCACCTGCCAGCAATGTCATCCGGGCGCCACCATCGGCTTCACCGAGTTCAAGCCGCACGCCAACCCGCTCGATGCGAAACATTACCCGCTGCTCCACGCCGTTTTTCTGGCCATGACCGGCCTGTTGCTGGGCACGTTCGCCTTTTTTGGGTTGCACACCCTCCTGTGGCTGGTGCGCGCCATCTGGCTGTATTTGCACGACTCGAAGAAATTCCGCGAGGCCAAGACCAAGACCCAGGTGGATGACGAATGGTTCACCCGGTTCGTGCCGTTCGAGCGGTTCCTGCATTTCCTCGTGGTCACGAGTTTCCTCCTGCTGGTCATCACCGGCATGCCGCTCAAGTTTTATTACACCCACTGGGCCAAGGTGATCTTTGCCATCCTCGGCGGGCCGGAAACGGCGCGCACGCTGCACCGGTTCGCCGCGCTGGTCACCTTCCTTTATTTCGGCCTGCATGTCTCGTCGCTCATCGGCAAGGCGTGGAAAGGACGGAAAAACCTCCGCAATCCGGTGGACGGCAGATTCTATTTCAAGCGGCTGTGGCATGTGCTGTTCGGTCCGGATTCGATGATGCCCACGTGGCAGGACTGGAAGGATTTCGTGGCGCACAACAAATGGTTCTTCGGCAAAGGCCCCAAACCGCAGTTCGACCGCTGGACCTACTGGGAAAAATTCGATTACTTCGCCGTGTTCTGGGGCGTGGCCATCATCGGCGCGTCGGGGCTGGTCATGTGGTTCCCGGAATTTTTCACCCGCTTCCTGCCGGGCTGGATCATCAACGTGGCGCTGATCATCCATTCCGACGAGGCGTTGCTCGCCGCCGGCTTCATCTTCTCCATCCATTTCTTCAACACGCATTTCCGGATCGAGAAATTCCCGATGGACACCGTCATTTTCTCCGGCCGCGTTTCCAAGGGCGAGCTGATCCACGAGCGCAAGCGCTGGTACGATCGCATGTTGGCGGAAGGCAGCCTGGACCAGCACCGGGTGCGGGATGAATGGCTGCGCTGGCGCAACATTGCGCGCTCCTTCGGCTATTTCTTCTTCGGCCTGGGCATTTTTCTGCTGCTGCTCATCATCTACGCCATGCTCTCGCGCCTGGCGCACTGAGCGCGGAGCCCTCTCTCAACGAGGATGGAAGATGGAAGATTGAGGATGACGGTGGGGCAGGGCGCGATGTCCCCGTCGCGCCGCGGGGATATTTCAGGGAAAATCTGCGTTCATCTGCGACATCTGCGGACCCCGGCCTTGGCGTTCTTGGCGGTTAAATGCTTTGCAAAAAATGGCCATTTGCCGCCAAACCGTGTGGAGTCGTCCCTGTCGTTCCAGTTGATATTTTAAGGTCATGGCTATCTTCGGAAAGCGACTTCTGCCCGTCTGCGCCCTGGCCCTGGCATTCACCTTGCCGGCCCGGGCCGGGTTGAAGAACAGCGATTGCCTGGATTGTCATTCGGATAAAACCCTCGCCATTACCAACGCCGCTGGGAAGACCATTTCGCTCTTCGTGGATGAAGCCAGGCTCAAGGCGTCCGCGCACAAGACCAATGACTGCATCAGTTGCCATGCCGATGTCACGGACAAGCACCCCGACGACAATGTCACGTTGCAACCTGTCCGGTGCGCCATGTGCCACGCGCAACAGACCGAAAGCTACAACGCCAGCGTGCATGGTCTGGCATTGAAAGGGGGACATGCTGATGCCGCCACCTGCCAGGACTGCCACGATTCGCACTCGGTCCTGCCGCCGGATTCGCCGGATTCGCCGCTGCACTATTCCCATCTGGCGGCGACGTGCGGGGCGTGCCACGACACCGAAGCCCGGGACTGGGCGTTGAGCGTGCATGGCAAGGCGATGGCGGCGGGCGTGCGCGACGCGCCCACCTGCACCGATTGCCATTCGGAACATAAAATCGCCGCACTGAAAAACGCTTCGCCGGAAGTTTCCGCCGAAATCTGCAGCCGCTGCCACGCGTCGGAACGGCTCAACACCAAATACAAACTGCCCGGTGACCGGGTGAAGACCTTCTTTGGCAGTTATCACGGCCTCGCGGCGCAATACGGCTCGACCGTGGCCGCCAACTGCGGCAGTTGCCATGGCTACCATAAAATTCTGCCCTCAAGCGACACCAACTCGACCATCAACGCGGCCCACCTCGTCGAGACCTGCGGCAAATGTCATCCGGGCGCCGATGAAAATTTCGCCGCCGGCAAAATCCACGTGGACATCGAGTCGGCCAAATCGGCCAGCGGCGGCAACGGCATCGGTCTGCAAATCAATTCATGGGTGCGCCGGATTTATCTGGTCCTCATCTTCGCCACCATCGGGGCGATGTTCATTCACAACGCGCTGCTGTTCCTGCGCAAGGTGGCCGCGCGTTACCGTGTGGCCGTGCGGCCGGTGATGCGCATGAGCGCCGCGCAACGCTGGCAGCACTTTGTGCTCGCCGCCAGCTTCATCATCCTGGCTGTCACCGGCTTCGCTCTGAAATTTCCGGACTCCGGGCTGGCCCGGATGCTGGGCTCCAGCGAACCGTTCCGGCGCTGGACGCATCGCATCGCCGGCATCGTGCTGCTGCTGGTGGGCGCGTGGCATTTGATTTATCTGTTCAGCTCGAAGGACGGCCGGCAGTTGTTGAAGGATTTGTTTCCCGTAAAGAAGGACCTGGGCGATGTCTGGGCACAAATCCGTTATCTGGCCGGCTGGACCACCGAGAAACCGCAGATCGGGCGGTTCGGTTACGCCGAGAAGATGGAATACTGGGCGGTGGTCTGGGGCACCCTCATCATGGGCGCGAGCGGATTGATGGTCTGGTTCAAGCTGGACGTGACGCGGTTCCTGCCGCGCTGGATCGTGGATGTGGCGTTGACAATTCATTACTACGAAGCCGTGCTTGCCTGCCTGGCGATAGTGGTGTGGCATTT
>Ga0187851_10004334_pt1 | contig 11632 bp, 9 predicted proteins | sample June2016WEW_6_10_FD_132997 | JGI IMG/M metagenome (GOLD analysis project Ga0187851, IMG submission 132997) | Peatland microbial communities from SPRUCE experiment site at the Marcell Experimental Forest, Minnesota, USA - June2016WEW_6_10 | ecosystem: Environmental > Terrestrial > Soil > Wetlands... | reverse complement strand
TGAAGGGTGCTGACAAGGTTCTGCCAGGGACGCCCGTGGGGCATCAAGGACTGGCGAAAGAATCCGGCGGCATACAGGCAGAGAATCAGTGTTCCGGCCGCCAGGCTGGCAACTCGCCACCGGGGCTTTGCACTCCCATATTGAACGGCGCGAGCGACAGCCAGAACAAGAAGAGGAACCAGAGGCAGCAGATAGCGCGTTGCGGAAAGGTGCGCCGCAATTGCTCCCATCCCGATTGCCAAACTCACCAAGCCGAATAGCCGGCAAAGCTCGTCGCCCTCCATGATCGCAAGGTATCCGGCTCCCGCCAGCGCAACCGCAAGCGGAAGCGCGCAGAGCAACAGGAGGAGAGGCGATGCGGCAGGATAAAACCCCGCCATGGCGGCCGCGCTCTTTGCCACGCCCTTGATCCTCGCAGTCTCGCCGGCGTTCTGCCCGGCGGCGCCGAAGGAAAGTGCGTCGGGGTTTTGATGGCTAAGCTCCAGGGCGCCGGCCAGTTGAGTTTTCAGGGCATTGCGTTCGAGCAGAGCTGGAATGCCCGGAGAAAGAAAGAGAATTATCAGTATTCCGGCGGCGCAGAGTCTTATGACGCGCCCGCGCACGAAACAGGTCGATATAGTCCAGTGAATACAGAGTCCAATCAGGATAAAAATTCCGATGTAGTTAATGTAGAACAGCAAGGCCGCCAGCATGGCATAAGCGGCGATAAGCCATTTCTCCTCTCTCCGCTCGACGGCGACAGCCCAATGCGCAATCAAGAGGCCGATGAAGACGAAGATGGCGAGCATATAACTCCGGACTTCCAGGGAGTAAACGAATAACATCGGCGAGAAGGCGAAGAGGACCGCTGCCAGGGCGCCGAAGCTGACGCCCAGTATCCGCCGGGCCAAAACGTACATTCCCACGATGCTACAGATATTCAGAACAACGCCAAAAAGCCTGAGGTGCGCTTGCGTATCGCCAAACGCGCGAACCCACGCCCATAAGAGGATATAAAAAAATGGAGGGTTGTACTCCCCGGCTAGATGGCGAGGTAGCTCGGCAACCGGCAGATTCGCCACGAATGCTGAGTAGGTTTCGTCCAGCCATAGCTCCCGCGAATTGAGAGCTGACAGCTTGCAGCACGCACTGACCAGCAAGACAACGAAAAAGAGGACAAAGGGGCTTTTGACGAAGATGGCAAGCGAATTCGCGAGTTTGTGCAAGCGCGCACTTTGGAAGAAGACCATCAGCCCTCCCAATCCTTGTCCACCCCTATCCTCTGGTCCGCGGGCGGGCGGCAGAAGTCAAGAAGGCGGCCGGAAAATCTGCCTGGCGGCGCCCAGCCTTACGGATTCCGTTTGCACTCATCGGTCATCCGGATTGGAGTTCCCAACTCGACGATTTCAAAGTCGGTCACCTTCAAATCCTGCATATCGTGAACATCGAAATCCACGTCCGCATACTTGGCTTTCGTGTCCGCGTCGTTCTGCGCGGTGAGCGTAACATTGCCGCCGTCGGCCAGGAACATACCGTATTTCTGCATCGCTCGCGCGACCACTTGGGCCTCGGGCGTCAGTTGCGAGAGGTCGTAAGAGGCTTTCAGGCGGAAGCGGGCGCCCATGGGCGGAGCGGTAATCGGCCCCCGGGGGGCGCCGGCGTGCGTGGCCGGATGCACAAAAACGTGCGCGCGGATGCGCGGATTGGGAAGAGTGAAGCGGATGGCGTGGTTGATGCTGCCCGCGGCGAGTTCGTCGGCGTTGAAGAGAAGCGGCGCGATCGGAAAGCCGGCGGCGTCGGCACTGGTGCACTGATCGCCGCGCCCTGAGGGTGGATAGACGCGATTGAGATCCCATACCGCGACAAAGATCGCGGAAAGAGCATTGTCCGCGTAGTCGGCCGCATAGGCTTCATAGAGCTTGGCGTGGCCGCGATCGACCACGATGAGGTGGCAATCCCCTCCAGAAGGGCAATGATAGTCCGGCTGTCCTTCCATGCCTCCCCCGGCCGGAAGGGGAATGGTCGCGGGCAGATCCGAGTCCTGCGCGAAAAACCCCGGACCTTTGCGAAAGGGAACCAATGGGGAGGAGGCTGTGGCCTGCACCACCCGAAGGCTCATATCGGTTTGCATCCTTCCCATCCCCCATCCCCCCGCATCCGCCAGCCAAGCAATGATCGTGGAGGACTGGGGATCGAGGGGCGCGTGGCTGATGTCCTGAGTCCAGACGGAGCCGGCGGGAAAGTACGCAGCGGGCGCGGCGGCGTGATCCAGCTTGGCCGCCTTGACCTTGACAATGCGGGTATGAAGACCGTAGCCGGCGACGATGGCTGCGATTCCCAGGATCGAAATAGACAGCGTCCTTGCGGGTTTCATGACGGCTTGGTGCTCCTCTCATCGATATGAATCATTCAAGGGAATTCTACACCCGGTCGTTTGCCGCCGCGGCCGTGAAGGATTTCGGCGGCGCGGAGTCTTCAGTTTCAGCATTTGCGGCCCTCGCCGGCGGCTTATTGGAAGTCCAGATCATCCACAGCGGGCCGCGCGTAAAGAGGAACCTGTAAAGTCCGGCGACGGCGGCCGCCTTGAGGACGAGCAGCGCGCTGGCCAGAGCCGCGACGCGATGCAGCACGGGAATCCTGTAGCGTAGCGCGGCGATAGCGATGGCCCAGAAGAAGACCTGAAGGACGGCGAATATCGCGTAGATGAGCGAGTTGCGCGAAAGCGCCAATGTGGAGACAAGCAGCAGGAGCAGCAGGTAAGGCACGACAAGACGCATGAGCTTGTGCGAGACAAGCTGGAAGAAGACTGGATTCCGTGGGGTTAGCGTCCACGGCGCCACATGGAAGAGCTGGAAGTTACCCGCCAGCGTGCGCACTTTGCGATGAAACTCCTCTTCCATCTTCGTTGGACAGGCATCGTAGACACAAGCTCGCGGATCAAGGACTGACCGGTAGCCCTGGCGAATGATCGACAGCGGCTGGAACATATCATCCAGGATCATGCCGGGCGGCTGCGGCACGGCGAGTTCGCGGCGAATCGCGTAGAAACAGCCGGAGACGCCAACCGGGGAACCGCAAGCGGACTCGCATGTCCTGATCCACTTTTCATAGCGCCAATAGACCCCGCTGGCCGCCGCGGAGGCTTCATCCCCGGATTCGCCGCGCAGAATGAGTTCGCCGGCCGCGCAGCCTACCTTCGGATCGGCGAAGTTGCCGACCAGTTGCTGAATCGCGCCCGGAGCGATCTCTTGGCGAAGGTCCACGAAGAGGATCACCTCCGCCGTGGCTTTCGCCATGCCGGCGTTGACCGCGGCAGCCTTGCCGCCGCGCTCATTCAGGATGATTGTGGTGAGACGCGGGTGGCGCTGATCGGCCAGCAACTGCGCCGTGCCGTCGGTCGAGCCATCCGAGATGATGATGATCTCTTTGATGTTGGGATAGTCGAGCCCGAGCAGGCGCTCGATCTTGCCGGGAAGCAGCGCCGCGCCGTTATGGACCGCGAGCACGACACTTACGCTGGGAGTGATCGGGCTCGCTCGCCAGGGCCGCGGCCGCAGACGCGCAAGCACCCACATCAGCGCGGGGTATCCCGCGTAGGTGTAGACGATTCCCGCCAGGGACAGCCAAAAAATGATTTTCACTGGGCGCCCCTTCGCAGTATGACGGTCTTGATGGTCTCAAACATGATGAAAAGGTCGAGACCGATCGACTGGTGTTTTATGTAGTAAAGATCGTATTCGAGCTTCCGCTTGGTCTCCTCCAGGCTCGCGCCGTAGCGATAGCGCACCTGCGCCCAGCCGGTGATTCCAGGGCGAATCATGTGCCGGAGGTCGTAGAAGGGAATCTCCTGGCTTAGCCACTCGACAAACTCCGGGCGCTCCGGACGGGGGCCGACAAAGGCCATCTCGCCGCGCAGCACATTCCACAATTGGGGAATCTCGTCCAGGCGCGTGCTTCGCAAGAACCTGCCCACTGAAGTTACGCGCGGATCATCCTGGGCGGCCCACACCGCTCCGTGGCTTTCGGCGTCCTTTCGCATGGTTCGGAACTTGAAAGCTGTAAATGGACGGCCGCGCCTTCCGACTCGCGTCTGGCAGAATAAGATCGGGCCCGGCGAAGAGAGCCGCACCCCAAGAGCGATCAGTGGCATGAATGGCAGGCAAATCACCAGCGCAAGCAATGAAACCGCGAAAGAGAGCAGGCGCCGGAAAAGCTGCTGCGATGCATTCATGCGAAAGCCCTCTGTGAAGATGAGGGTGCTGGGACTGAGTCCGTCCAGCGGCAATTTGCCCGAGAGCCGCTCCAGGAGCGTGCTGGAATTCTCAATCACAACGCCGCGCAGGCGCAGGTCGAGAAGTTCTCGAAGCGGCATCGATTCGCGACGATCCTCCATGGCGACTACCACGCGGTCGACGCTGGGCTTCGACTTGCGGAAGACGCGAAGGTCCGCGGCGAAGCGATCGAGTTGTCCGAGAGCCTCGCTCTCGCCTTCCCAGCCGACGACTTCCATGCCGGCATCGCGCCTGACGCGCAGTGTTTCGACTACGGTGCGAGCCCGCTGGCCGCAACCCAGAACATAGACGCGTTCGCGGAAGATGGGAAGCCCGATGATCCGCTCATAGGACAGGCGCCAGAGGACTAGAAGGACAGTAAGGAAGGAGACGCCAACGGGAAGCACATACGGACCAAGGTCCATATCCGGGGAAAAATAGACGATCGCCGCGAGAACAAAAGATAGGACGCTGAGAACGAGCAGCAAGCGAAAGTATATCTCCCAGCTCTCGGAGATGCGGCGCGGTCCATACAGATCGAAGTAGTAAGTAAAAAGCAGCGTAAGGGCGGTGATGCCCGCAATCTTCAGCAAGCCGTATTCAAGGATCAAATCATTCTTCAGTGCGACGTACCCATCGGGTCCGGCGAGGCAGACGAACGTGGTGGCCAGCAGAAAGGAGCCGCCGACGAGAAGCACCTCGCAAAAAAGCAGCACCAGCGTCCTGGTCGGATAATAAACATTGAAGAGCCTGATCATTTTTTTCGCCGCTTATCCTTTCGCCATTGAAATCCGCGGTCGGCTTCCGGTCTTCCGTAGTAGTAGTAGTAAGAGCCGTTGCGCGGAGCGTCCTTGACGGCATTCAGCACGAAGCCGAGGATGCGCGAGTTGCTGAAGGCGGCTTGTGCGCGCTGCGCAACGTCGAAAGGCGTGCTGGATCCGCGAGCCACCAGCAGAATCGCGTCGGCGGCGCGGGCCAGGTCGATTGCGTCGGCAAAGGCTAGGACCGGCGGGGAGTCGATCAGTATCCAGTCGAAGAGCGGAGCAAGGTCTGCCACCAGTTCTTCAAGACGGTCATTGGCCACCAGCTCGGAAGCGTTGTCGCCGCCCGCGCCTCCGGGGATAAAGGTCAGATTCGGAATGGAGCGCACGAACCCGGCTTCAACGATGGTGGGATTCTGGTTGCGCTGCAGGACATCGCTCAGCTCCGCGCCCCCCGCCAGATACTCGGCGAGCCCCGGCGTCTTGTTTGTGCCCAGAATGGAATGGAGCGAAGGACGGCGCAGATCCGCGTCGATGAGCAATACGTTATTGTTCATGTTGCGCGCCAGGCTCATGGCCAGGTTCGCCGTCACGAAGGTCTTGCCCTCCCCGGGCATTCCGCTGCTGACAAGGATGGTCTTGAGCGGACCCTGATCGCGAAACTTGTAGAGCTGCGAACGGAGGCCGCGAAACTGCTCGATGCTTTCGCCGCGGTCCGCGAGCGTTGGGAGGGAAAGCATGGATGGACTCCACGGCTGCAAAGCAATGTTCTCGAGGGCGAAGCCGGTCTTGACCGGCGGCAGATCCTCTTGGCCGGGAGCAGCGAAAGGCTCGGCAATCTCAGCGGCCTCGGTCTTCTGTGCCGCTCTTCGCTCAAGATCGGCTCTTTGAAGCGCATCATATATGCGGCTCATATCTCACGTTCCTTTAGCGAATCGGCGTAATCCGCGGCGGCCTTGACGGCGTTGGACATGTTTGTTTGCGGGGCATCATCCAATGACCCTTGCATGGAGGAGGGTGCGATGGGGAAGGGATACTGCACGAGATCGAGTTCCGCGCCGACCGACTCGACGATGCGCGCGGGAATCGGCTTGATCTGTTCCACATAGGCGCTGATCAAGGCATGCTCGCAAATCAGGTTGATGATGCGGGGAATCCCCTTCGAGTAGCTATAGACGAGCTCCGCTGCCTCCGGCAGCAGCACCGGCTGGCAGGCGCCGGCGATGCGCAGTCTTTCCCGGATGTAATCCTGCGTCTCCTCCGCGGTCAGCGGCTGGGTCTTGCACCATAGCGAGACGCGCTGGCGAAGCTGGCGAACGCTGGGATCGTGAAGCCTTTCTTCCAGTTCGGGCTGGCCGGAAAGGACAATCTGCAGCAGTTTTTCCGAGGAAGTCTCGAGATTGGTCAGCAGGCGAATCTCTTCGAGAAGCTCCCAGGAGAGGTCCTGCGCCTCATCCACCACGACGGCGCACAACTGGTGGGCGCGGAAACGCTCGATGAGCCAGCTATTGAGCTGCAACAGCATACCCGACTTGGTCCGCGCCTTGGGCGGAATACCGAAGTCCGTGAGCACAAACTCAAGAAAGTCGAGCGTATCCATGCGCGGATTAAAGACGAAGGCCGTCGCAACGCGTCCCTTGGCGAACGCGCCCAAGACGGTGTTGAGCAGGGTTGTTTTCCCCGTTCCCACTTCTCCGGTCATGACCACAAAGCCCTTGCGCGCCGTAATGCCGTGCTGCAGGCAGGCAAGCGTCTCCCTGATCTGCGGCCTCAGAAAGAGAAACCGCGGGTCTGGACTGGCTCCGAAAGGTAAGGCGCGAAGGCCGAAGAAGGATCTGTACATAGCTACCCGCGTGCGCTTTCAGTGGGTTCGGTCATTCGGGAAAAGAGTCGCCCGCGCTTGCGGCCCGCGCGGGAGTGATCCAGTTCGTTGATGCAGGAGACGACGGCCAGCGTGGGGAGTTTGGTGAAGGCCCAAACGTCCCTCTCATTACGCATGGAGGTGTCGCGATATTCGAGCAGCGCGCTAAGAAGCAGGCCTAAAGCCAGGCCGGCCGCCAAGCCGCCGCCCGCGAAGTTGCGATGATTCGGGAAGGTTGGCTCATCCGGAAGGTTTGGTGCATCCATCACGCGGAACTGTTCGCCCTGCTGGCGGTGTTCCAGAGCGGTTGCCATGGAGGATTCATTCATCTTGGTGAGCAGAGCGTTGTAGAACTGCAAGGCCGTCTCATGGTCGCGAGTGATTTGCTTGTATTCTTCCTCGAGCATGGGGCTGGCCTCGATCTTCTCCTCGTAGGCGCGGACCAGTTGCTGGAGCCGGGTCTGCTCCTGCTTGGCGGCAGCCATGGATTGCTTCTCCGCTCGAAGCTGAGCCTTGAGTTGTTGAACCTGCGGCGTGTCGGAAGACTTGACAGCCTTCTCCTCTTTGGCCTCTTTTGGCGGCGCGGCCGCGTCGCGTGCGATCTGGGCCCGCAGATCGGCAATCCTGCGCTTGATCGCGATCACGTCCGGATAGTCCGCCGTATAGGAAGCCTCTAGCGCCGCTTGCTGAGCGAGGGCGTCCTTGAGCTGAGTCTTGAGCGTCTCCTCCGATGTTCCGGTGGCCGGATCGGTGCGGGACGATTCCTGCGACTGCTGGGCGAGCATGGCTTCAAGAAAGGTGTCATCCTGCTGCAAGCGGTTCACCGTCTGGTTCACGGCGTCAAGCTGGGTGGTGAGCGCCTGCAGCGTGCTTTCGTTGGCGCTTCCCGAAGCGAAGCTCATACTCCCAAGCTGGATCGTCTGGCCGGGAAGCCTGCCGATATTCTTCTTCTCAAAGTCCGCCAGCTTGGCATCCTGGTCGTCGAGGCTCCGCTTGGCTTCTTCAAGCTGCTGTTTCAGAAAATCGGTGGTGCCTTCGGCAGACTCCTCGCGGGCATTCAGATTCGCGCTGACAAAAAGGGAAGTGATGTCGCCGCAGACCAGTTGGGCGGTGCGCGCGTCTCGAGCCTTGAAGGAGATGAAAAAGCCCGGCATTCCATGCGACCCCGCTTGGATCGGGTTGATTCCAATTGCCTTTCGCGTTATGTCGATGCGGTCGTCCATGTTGGTCTGGCTGCCGCCATAAAGGTTGTATCGCTCGATGATAGGCTCAATCCGCGAGCGGCTCAGGATCTGCTCCTTCATCGACGCCAGGCGCGCCCCCAGATCTTCATCGACGACCGGCTTGACATAGTTTTCCGGAACCTTCTGCTGCTCGATGAGCACCAGCGTCTGCGACACGTACTGCGGGGGCAGGATGTGCGCGATTCCAAGACCGATTCCCATAAAAAGGAGCGCGGAACCGGAGATCAGCCAGAATCGCCGCTTCAAGATTCCCGCGTAATCCTGCAAGGTCATTTCACGATGCCCGAGCATAGGTCTCCTTGACGAATCATTTCTTCAGGCGCGTTTCCCGCGGCGAATACCCGATGCCGAAGCCGATCATCTGGTTCAGTCCGTTCAGGATATTCGTGTCATAACCCACAGGCGTATTCGGTACTGCAATCTGCAAATTGGACGATTGGCTAATTGCCGTGTAATTCGCGAAGACATTGATGTACCTGCCCAGCTGCCGCGTGGCCTGCGCTCCACCGTACTTCGCGCCTGTAAGGGGTGTGATACTGAGTGGAACCAAACAGAGATTGCCTTGACAGTCATAAAGAAGCTCGGCGGCGAAGATTGAGGAGGAGCGAACATACGATCCGGTGACTCCGACGGTCAGGCTCCTGCCGAACGTCCGCGAAAGATTCGCGTTGACGCTATTGACTTTCGACCCGAGCATATATCCTGAACCGGCCGTGGTTCCACGCGAGTAACTCAAGCCGGCCGACCCGCGCAGAAACTGGTAGCTGGCCGATGCATCCAGGAATAGCGTCGTTGAGGCGGGCAGGGCTGTGCTTCCCGTACCGGAGATTCCCGAGCTGGCGATCCGTATCGGTCCCGCGGCGGCGCTCGTAGTGATCCGCCGGTTCCATTGGCGCGTGATACCGAATTGCAAGGTGTTGGTCTGCGTGGCAAAACTGGCGCCGTTGTAGCTGTAGCGGGAAAAAGAATACTGGCCAGAAACCGAGTTGCGCGCGTTCAGGCGGCGGGTGAGGCCCGCGTCAGCCATCAGCGTCTCCGAATTCTGCCCGTTCTTATCGATAAAGCGCATTTGTCCCCAGGAACCCCCAATGTTGAGGGTGGTTGCATAGTCGAGTCTATGTCCGATTGCCATCGTCGTAAAGTTATCGAGTGAGCGGGTGTTCTGAGTCAGGATCGTCTGGTCGGGCAGGGGGTTCGAGACAGGCTCGCCGATCGGTTCCCCTGATCCTGGAACCCCAGAGAAGCCCGTGGTCGGGGTCTCAAAGGTATAGCTGACGTTTTCACTGGCCATGAGGTTCCACGCGCGCCGGACGATGCCCTGCGAGAGCGACAGGTGCTGAAAGACGCCTCCCGCCGAGGGCGGGCCGTTCCAGGCCCAGGAATAGCCGCCGCCATACTGCATGGTGAACGGCAGGCGCTGGTTGGTATTCGCGTAGCTTGCGTCTCCGCTGCTGATGCTCCACTGCTGGCCATCCTGCCCGTTGCCGTACCCCGTGGACTCTGAATAGCGCAGGTCATAGTGCAGCGTGCCGCCAACCGTTAGCCCGGAGGGACCGGCCGTCTCGGGGCCGACCGCCGGCCGGCTGCCGGGCGCTGCGGGAACCTCCTGCGCTCTTGCCGCGCCGGTGGCGATGAAAAGGATCGCCAGCAGTATCTGACCTGGTTTCATTTCGGCAGTCCTACGGAACGACAATCGTGTCGCCCGGTTTCAGAGCGAGGTTGAGGGAGGCATCGCCGGCCAATGCTTGTTTGTATTGCACGGGGATCTTCTGTTGCTTTCCACATTCGCTGCGCAGGATATAAATCTTCTTCGAGTTGGCGAATTGCGAGAGTCCGCCGGCGGTGGCAATTGCCTCCAGCAAGGTCATGCCGGGAGTCATCTCGATGGGGCCGGTCTTGCCGACTTCGCCGATCAGGAAGACTTTCTTGCTGTTGATCTGGTTCAGAATGACAGTGACGTTGGGGTCCTGAATGTACTTCTTCAGCTTGACAGTAATTTCCTCCGCTAACTGCAAGGGGGTCTTGCCCGAGGCCTTGACATCGCCCAGAAGAGAAATCGAAATCATGCCGTCGGGCCGGACAAGAAGACTCCCCGACAGGGTTGGGTCCTTGAAGACGGTGACATTGAGAACATCGGACGGGCCGATGACATAGCCTTCGGCACCGGCCGGCGCGGATGTAGCTTGCGGGCCTGGTGCTGGCGCTTCTGGCGCAGCCGGCTTGGCTGTGGCTTGCGGAGCCGTCGTGGTCTTCGGATGAACGAGATGCCCAAGGAAGGTAGCGACGTCAGGCTCCTTCTGGGAGCGATTCGCCGGGGTATTTTGGGGTGAACCGGCATCCGGCTTGTCTTGGCCCTGAGCGGCTGGCTTGGCGGTCTCTTGCGCCGTCGGCTGCCCGGCGGGCGCATTGTCCTGCGCGCGGCAGAAAAGCGCTGGAGCGACAACTGCCACAATGAGGAGGCTTCCCAGTTTCATAGCGCGACTCCATTTCTGCTGGATGCGGATTGATTTTCCGTTCCAATCTGCTTGAGTTTGTAGAGAAGGGCCTTGTAGCTGATGCCCAAATCAACCGCGGCTCTCTTCCGGTTGCCGCCGGTCGAAGCCAGAACCTCGGAGATCAACTGGCGTTCGATCTGGAGCGAGGAAGCCCGGGTGGCTTCCTTCAGCGGGAGATGTTTGCGATTGGCGCCGGACCTTGCCGACGATGCCGCGGCTTTGATGGCCGCCAGAGAAACCGCCTGGTCTCCGATGGCAACGAAGGTCTTGATCGCGGTCTGAAGTTCAGACAGGTTGTCGGGCCAGCTATGTTCCATCAGATGTTCAACGATCTCCTTGCAGAGAACCGGCTTGGGACGGTCGAACTGCCTGGCGTACTGCGTCAAGAGCTCATCGGCGATGGAGAGGATCTCGGACTTTCTGAAGCGCAGCGGGGGAATTCGGAGCGTGACCGCCGAGATCAGGTAGTAGAAATCCTCTCTCATGCGCCAGGATTTGACCTCTTCCAGAGGTTCGCGGCTCGAACCGCAAAGCAGGCGGCAGGCCGGCGCCGGTTCGGAGCGGGCATAAGTGTTGAGGATAAACTCCTGCAGTTGAATGTTAAGATCTGTTATTTCAACCAGATAAACAGTTCCATTTGCAGAAAGAGCGGCCGCCAGGGCTTGCTCGCCGGTATCGTTGCAGCAGATCTCGCTGAACGGGCTGCGGGAGAGATTCGACTGCGCGTGGATTTGCATGGCGATTGATCGCTTTCCGGTGCCATGTTCGCCAAGGATCAGGACCGGACAATCTGTCTCGGCAATCCGGGTAATCGCGCGCTGAACCCTCGCCTCGATGGGAGGGATTGGCTTCGCCTGCCGTTTCGCATTGTGGACCGTCGCTATGCTCGCCATCGGATGACCGGGATTCACCCCCTGTGTAAGTATCCACCGGCAGAGCCGGTGGCTTTACGGTTGCTGGCCCCTCAAAGGGGCCTTTTCGCAACCGTCCGAAGCAAAAGCAAGAACAAAAGCAAAAGCCT
>Ga0187851_10004331_pt1 | contig 11637 bp, 9 predicted proteins | sample June2016WEW_6_10_FD_132997 | JGI IMG/M metagenome (GOLD analysis project Ga0187851, IMG submission 132997) | Peatland microbial communities from SPRUCE experiment site at the Marcell Experimental Forest, Minnesota, USA - June2016WEW_6_10 | ecosystem: Environmental > Terrestrial > Soil > Wetlands... | reverse complement strand
TGAGATCATCCGCAACTAAGTTATAGCCACCAAAGGATCCACCCGCTAGGCGGCTTGCGGCCGGTAGCTGTCTCAAGAGACTCAGCAGCTTGCGGCATTTCACCCACGTTCGAACCGGTTCGATGTGTCACTTTACTATTCCAGGCCCGCATTCCGCGCCGCCACCTTCGCAACGCTGGCCCAATCCTGATCGGCTTGCCCATGCGCCATCGCCGAGACGAATTGATCGTGAATCAAACTCGCCAGCGGCATGGGCGCCGCGCACTCCTCGGCGGTTTGGAGCACCAGGCGAACGTCCTTCAATCCCAGCCGCAACGCAAACCCCGCCGGTTCGAATTTCCCGTCCGCGATTAAGCGCCCATAGTTGGAATACACGGGCGACCCAAACAGCGTACTCATGATTTCTAGAAATGCGTGCGGCGGCACATCCGCTTTCCGCAATGTAGCGAAGGCCTCCGCGAACGCTTCCATCATACTGGCGATCATGAAATTCCCGCATACCTTTGCGGTATTGGCTTGCCACGGTTCAACGCCGATCACGAAGGTCTGGCGCCCGATGGCATCAAACAGCGGCGCGTAATGCTCCGCCAACTTTCGCTCGCCCGCAACCACTACCAGAAGCTTCTTGCCTTCCGCCGCCTCCGGCCTTCCGAAAACCGGAGCGCTCAGATAGCCCTGTCCTCGCGAGGCGTGTTCGGCCGCAAGCCGGCGCGACAGCGCGGTACTGATGGTGCTGCTCGAAATGTGAACGGCATTTTTTCGAAGAGCGGATGCAACACCCTTTTCGCTAAACACCACTTGCTCCACCGCTGGATCGTCGGCCAGCATGGTGAAAACGGCATCGGCATCGCTGCAGGCATCAGCGGGCGAATCGGCTACTCGCGCGCCCTCTTTCGACAGCACCTCTGCCTTTTCGCGGCTCCGGTTGTAAACCGTTAGCTCATTGCCGGCACGCAGCAGGTTGTGCGCCATGCCGGCGCCCATTCGTCCCAGCCCGATGAATCCGATCTTCATACACTCAGGATAACGAACGGCTAAACTGGTACCTTTACGAGTTCATGGATCGCCGCCACTTCCTCAGCGCGCTCGCGCTCACAACTGGATGCTCCACGCGGCGAACCAACATTCAGCCGCCTGCCGCGCCCTACGCTGGCCGCCGATTGGCTCGCGTTATTGTTTCGAAGGAGCGCATCATTCGCACGGTGACAGGCCTCCGCCCGTTCCGTCCTTCCGGGTTTGTGGTGCGAACGGAATCCCTTGAAGGAAAAACCATCGTCCACAACTACGGACATGGTGGAGGCGGCATTACGCTCTCGTGGGGCACTGCACATCTGGCGGTGGAACAAGCGCTGCCAACCAATGCCCGCCGCATGGCCGTACTGGGCGCCGGTGCGGTTGGACTCGCCACCGCGCGGCTGCTGCAGGAGCACGGCGTTGAAGTGACGATCTACGCCAAGGACCTTCCGCCCGCGACCACGTCCAATATCGCCGGAGGGCAATGGTTCCCTTTCGGCGTATTTACGCAGGCATCAGCCACACCGACCTTTCTCGCCCAATTCCTGGAAGCGGCGCGCTTTGCTTATCGCCGCTACCAACTCATGGTGGGCGATTATTACGGCATTCGTTGGATGCCCAACTACAGTATGGACAACCAACCGCCTTCTGAAGGCGGCCTGGCCAGCAAACAAAGCCCCATCGCCGACCTGCTGCCGGAGTTGCACGATTTGGCGAAGGACGAACATCCGTTTCCCTTCCCCTACGTTCGCCAGTTCGACACCATGTTCATCCAGCCCTCTATCTACCTGGAGGCGATGCTGCGCGAATTCCGGATCGCGGGCGGGACGGTGCTGGTGCGCGAGATGCACGATATGCGCGAGATCCTGGATTTGCCGCAGCCAGTCATCGTAAACTGCACGGGCCTGGGAGCCAAGGCTCTCTTCAATGATTCGGAATTAACTCCCGTGAAAGGCCAGCTCACAATTCTGCTGCCACAGCCGGAAGTGGAGTATGCGACTTTGCCGCTGGGGGATCTCTACATGTTTCCTCGCCGCGATGGCATTCTTCTGGGCGGGACGCATGAAAAGGGTAATTGGGACCTGGAGCCGAATCGCGAAGCAGAAGCGCGCATCCTGGCAGCACACGCGGAGATTTTTCGGGGGATGCGGGTTTGATGCCAGCGGGTCGCAGGCGAAAGCGTCTGCGCCGCGTCTACGGATCAACAACCTGCGGCGCGAGTGGGGCGGCCTTCAGCCTGCCATGACTTTTGACACGGGCTGTTAGCGCGTAATCGCGAAAACCGGCGTCATGCACATACGCCAAATCTTCACGACAGCCGCGTGCTCCCGCCATCCGCTCCCGCTCCCAGCAGTTGTTTCGCGGCACCGCCCACCGCTGCCAGAAACTCCGAAAGTCCGGTGGGCTTCGTGATATACAAATTGGCGCCGAACCGGTATGCTCTTTCTTTATCCTCCGGCGAACTGGACGAAGTGAGAACGGCTACCGGTACTTGCGCCAAGTGCGGCCAGGTGCGAATCATCCGCAGGATTTCCAGGCCATCCGCCTTGGGGAGATTGATATCCAGGAAAATAAGATCGGGTACTCCGCCGCTAGTGGCATCGATCAGATATACGCGTGCGGCGTTTCCGTCGTTAATCTGGGTAAGCTCGAAGGGGACACCACTGGCTCGCAACGCTTCCTTCACCAGATAAACATCCGGCGCGTGATCTTCGACAATTAAAACCCGAGCCATGCTACCCGGCTGCGCCGCCGGACGCTCCCTTCGCGGAAATGGAAAACTTGAATGTGGATCCCTGGCCCGGCTCCGATTCCACCCAGATGCGGCCGCCGTGCCTCTCTACGATGCTCTTGCAGATTGCCAAACCCACCCCGGTTCCTGATTGCGCATTGCCATGCAAGCGCTTGAAAACGCCGAAAACATATTCTTTGTATTCGGTAGGAATCCCGATGCCATTATCGCACACGCTGAACACCCACTCCTCCCCATTCTGTTCAGCGGCAATTTGAATCCGGGGAGAATCCTTACTCTTATACTTGATGGCGTTGCTGATCAGATTCTGAAAAAGCTGAATCATTTGCACTTTGTCGGCGTAGACCGCGGGTAGCCGGCCGGTCTCGAGCACCGCGCCGCTCTCCTCGATGGCGAGCTGTAGATTATGCGCCGCCAGATCCACGGCGTCATTCAATGAAACCTCCTTCAGCGGCACGTCTTCGTGGTGAACGCTGCGCGAGTAACTCAGCAGGTCCGTGATTAAAAGCTGCATCCGCCTCGCGGCGGAAATCACGAAATTCATGAACTCGTTGGCTTCGCCGTCCAGCTTTTTGCCGTAACGGTCCGCCAGCAGTTGAGTAAACGTAACCACCGTCCGCAGGGGTTCTTGCAGATCATGCGACGCGGCGTAGGTGAACTGTTGCAGATTGGCATTGGAACGCGCCAACCGGTCGGCCTGCTCGGCAATGGATTGCTCGGCCAGCGTGCGTTCGGTAATATCGCGCGCGATCTTGGATGCCCCCACAATCCTCCCCGAAGCATCCAGGATGGGAGAAACCGTCAACGACACATTTACCAAGCGGCCGTCTTTTCCCCGCCGGATGCTCTCGAAATGTTCCACACCCTCACCCCGTTTGATGCGTTCCAGAATTGCGGGCATCTCGCCGACGCGGTCCGGGGGCGCCAGCACCGAAATGGGCCGGCCAATCATCTCCGCAGCCGAATACCCGAAAAGCCGTTCCGCGCCTTTGTTCCAACTGGTGACGCGGCCATCCAGGTCCTTGCTGATAATCGCGTCGTCTGAAGATTCCACCACCTCAGCCAGCAATCGAGTGGCTTCTTCGGCACGTTTGCGCTCGGTGATGTCCCGGAATACCAGCACGGTGCCACGAATCTTTCCGTCCGCCCCGCGAACCGGGGCCCCGCTGTCGTCGATCGGGATTTCCGTCCCATCCTGCGCGATGAGAATCGTGTGATTAGCAAGCCCCACTACCGTGCCTTCTCGCATCACTTTCGCCACCGGGCTCTCGACAGTCGCGCGCGTGTATTCGTTCACGATTCGAAACACATCCTGCAGAGGCCGGCCTGCCAGATCGGTGTCTCCAGCGCGGAGCAGCCCCCTGGCCGTCGGATTCGAAAAGACAATGCGCCCTTCGGCGTCCGTGGCGATAACCGCGTCTCCGATGCTGGTCAAGGTGGTTTCAAGCAAATCCCGGGCTTCGCGAGTTTCTCCGAGCGATTGCTCGCGGGCCAGAACCGCGCGATTCGTCGCCACGCTCGCCGCCATTAGAAAAGCGAAGAGAATCAGCGAGCCTGCGATCATCACTAGCTCGGTCTGCCTCGCGTAGCTCTCCTCCTCGCGAGATCCGTCAATCAGCGCGGAATATTCCCGGGACTGAATTCCCGTGCACGATTGCCGAATCTGATCCATCAACTGCTTGCCGCGGTCAGTGAGGACGACACCTAGCGCGGCCTGCAGGCCTTGGCTCCGGCGGAGTTCAATGGTTCGGTGAAGCTCGGCGAGTTTTTCGTCCAGTAGCGCTCTCAGCCGCGTCACGTCCTCAGGCTTGTCCTCCGGGCGAGTAAGAAGACTCTTCAATGTCGCCATTTCGCCGGACGCAAGCTGAATGGCCAGATAATAGGGCTCCAGATATTTTTCTTCACCCGTGAGCAGGTATCCGCGCTGCCCAGTCTCGGCATCCTGGACGGTGGAGAAGAGACGCTGGATGGAATCTAGAATGCCGCGGGAGTGATCCGCATCGGCGCTGGCGCGGCGATACTGCACCCAATCGCGATAAACCATCCCGGCCATGGCCAGCAGTATGAGCGCAGCTATTCCCAGCATCAGGGAATCCGGCCGTACGCGCTTCACACTCAGAGACGCACTTTCCACAACTGTTGTTTCAGAGTCGCTAACAACGCCACAAGAAGTCAAGGATTGATTTCCATCGAAGAAGGGCATATTCTGAGGTCAAAGAATTTGCTTCGTGCGGCCGTACCATAAGCGGAAGGCCACACGTCAGGGGAAAAGGATCAAGCCAAAAGGAGAATTATGTCTCGAATTCACTCCATGTCCGCAGTGTGTCTTTTTCTGATGCTCGCGTCCGCGCCGGCTCAGGAAACCAACGATAACAGCAAGCTGCCCGTGAAGCGTGTCGTTCTCTATAAGAACGGCGTGGGCTACTTCGAACATCTGGGCCAGGTGCGTGACAACCAGGACGTCGCCATTCCGTTTACATCCGGCCAACTCAATGACGTCCTGAAGACGCTAACCGTGCTCGATCTCAACGGAGGACGCATTGCCGGCGTAGCTTATGGCACTTCCGCTCCGGTCGACCGCCAGTTGGGTGATCTGCGCCTTCCCTCCAGCGACAAAACCACGCTTGCGGAATTCCTGGGCGCTTTGAGGGGTACGCGCCTGGAAGCCCGCAACGGAGCCACCATCATTACTGGCCGGCTGCTCAGCGTGGAACATAAGACGCGCGTGTCCGGCGGGACTACGCTCGAAGTGGACTACATATCGCTCATCACCGACGCGGGCGAGATCAAGACCACCGAGGTCTCGCCCGCGTTTTCGGTAAGGCTGCTGGAGCGCGGTCTCGTGGGTAAAGTGGATCGCCTGCTGGATCTGGTCTCAGCCGAGCGCGAAGCCGACGTGCGGCGCATGGTGGTGTCGACGCAAGGCTCAGGCGAGCGTTCTTTGTTCGTCAGCTACATCAGCGAGGTGCCCGTATGGAAGGCAACCTACCGCATCGTGCTGAATGCCAAAGGCCCGGATCATTTACTGCAAGGTTGGGCCATAGTCGACAACACTACCGGACAGGACTGGGAGAATATTCACTTGTCGCTGGTGGCCGGCGCGCCGCAGAGTTTCATTCAAAATCTCTCGCAGCCGTATTATTCCAGGCGCCCCGTGGTGCCGCTGCCGGAAAGCGTGCTGAGCAATCCTCAGACATTTGAATCCACGCTGGTGCCTGGCGCGGCTCAGCTCAGTGGAACCATTAGCGACCCGAGCGGCGCTGTGATTGGCCAAGCCACTGTAACAGCCGTCGCGAACGGCGCGCGCGTGGGCGAAACGAGAACGGATGCTTCGGGCCGCTACGAATTTCAATCGCTGCCCGACGGCCCGGTCCAACTACAGATTGAGGCGCAGGGATTCCAGCGAACGGTGATCAACGGTGTGCCGATTTCGCAGGGAAGAACCGCTCAGCAGGATGCCACGCTGCAGGTTGGTTCGGTCAATCAGAGTGTGTCGGTGAACGCGGCTACTACATTAGTTCAGACAGAAGCCGCGCAAATGAGCGTATCAGGCACAGCCGGAAGCGGCAGAATGCTCGGCTCCGGAGTGGCCCTCGGTAAATCCGGCCGCGGAGGTGGATTCGGATCGGGTGCGGGCGGCGGCGTAGGAGGCGGTGCCTACGCCGTTGGCGCGGCGCGCGCCCGCGCGGCATCGGCAGCCATGGCGCAAGAACTCGGCGACCTGTTTGAATACAAGCTCAAAGATCCGATCAGCATCCTCAAAAACCGTTCCGCCCTTGTCCCCATCGTCCAATCCAATATTGGCGGCGAAAAAGTTTCGGTTTGGAACGAATCCGCTGGATTGCCTCGGCCGCAGCGCGCTCTGTGGCTGACCAACTCGAGCGGACTGACGCTGGATGGCGGAAGCTTCAGCGTATTGGAAGACGAAACCTTTGCCGGTGAAGGAATCTTCGATCCCATCCGTCCCGCAGAGAAACGCCTGATTTCGTATGCCACGGATCTGGCTCTCAACGTCCGCTCGAAGCAGGGCAGTGAAGCGCAGCGTGTTTCTCAAGTGTTGGTGAGCCACGGGATGATGACGCATATGAGTGAGATGCGAGAAAGCAAAACATACACGTTCCGCAACGAAGACAGTTCACCCAGAACCGTGATCGTGGAGCATCCGGTTCGGACCGGGTACACGCTCCGCAGCGAGGCTCAGCCGGTAGAAACCAGCGCAGGCTGGATGCGGTTCCGGCTACAGGTGGCGCCCAAGCAGACTGCGGCGATCGAGATCGACGAAGCCCGTCCGATCCAAAACAGCTACCAACTCTCGAACATCACGGATGCGCAGGTGAGTCTGTTCGTGCGCGAGAATTCCATCGACAAAACGGTGGAAGCCGCGCTGCGCCGCATCCTCGCGCAGAAGAACGTGATTGCGGAGCTCGATTCGCAAAAGGAGGATCGCGACGGGCAAATGGAGAAGATCTTCGACGATCAACAACGGCTGCGGGAAAACATGAAGGCGCTCCGGGGCAGCGCCGAGGAGAAAGCGCTGCTGCAACGCTACACCCAGCAACTAAATGAGCAGGAGAATCGCCTGGAAACGCTACGCAAAGAGAGCCAGCAACTGGAGGCACAGAAGGACGGCGCGCAAGCGGCGCTTGACAAGATGATCGAAGAGCTGGCTTTCGACGTGAAGCTGACGTAATGCACCGGCTCCTCGCGGTCGCGGTTCGCTAGTCGGAGTTGAATAACTCTGCGAGGAATGTTTTTATCGCGGCCGAAGACCGGGTGTCGGCGACGGCGTTGTAAGCGACGCCTGGCATCTTTGACTGAGCCGCATTCTCATGAGTAAAGCCGTGCATCGCGCCGCCTAGAATCAGAAGCTGCCAATCGGCCTCCGCGCTGTTCATTTCTTCGCTGAACGCCGTCACATCCGTCATGGGGACATGTGGGTCCAGGGCGCCGTGGCAAACCAGCACCTTTGCTTTCATCTGGGATGGCTGCGCAAGGCTGGTGGTCTTAAGGCTGCCATGGACGCTGACCACACCCGCCAGCTCGGCGCCACTGCGCGCCAGTTGGAGCACCGTCATCCCGCCAAAGCAGTAGCCCACCGCAGCCAGACGCCCGTCGGCTTCCGGACTCGACGCCAGCATCTGGATTCCCGCTTGCGCCCGCCGGCAGAGTCGCGCCGGATCATCCCGTAACTCCATGATCCGCGCCATCACGCGTTGCCGATCGCCTGCAACGCCGTCACCGTACATGTCGCAGGCGAACGCCACAAAACCCAGGCTAGCCAGGCGTCGCGCGCGCTCCTTCGCGTGATCGTCGAGACCGGCTCCCCCATGGACGACCAGAATGCCGGGGCGTTTATCGCCTGTTGCGTCGTCCCATGCGAGGAAGCCGGTTAGTGGCGTATCGCCATCCTGGTAGGGTGTGAGTTGCGTGTTCATTAATCCCGCGGCGTCCTTCCGTAGGCCATGTTTATCGAAACCGGCCATCCACGTCAAGCATTTCGCCCGTTTTTTCTTGCACAGCCAAAAATGCCAAGGCCTCCGCAGTGGCTCTAGTATACTGTATAGTATATGGCACAGATCACCATCTATCTGCCGGATGACATCGAAAACAAGGCGCGCAAGGCCGCCAAAATGAAAGGGACGTCCGTCAGCCGCTGGATTGCCGAGCGAGTGGTTGACACTCTCGATGACGCTTGGCCTAAGAGCGTCCTGGATGCCGCGGGCGTCCTCCCGGATTTCCCGGACGTGGAAGAAATTCGCGCGCGCTATGGAAAGGACTCCGCCCGGGAGCCCATCCGCTGACCCTTCTCGACACCAATATACTGATCCACTATCTGCGGGGACATCCATCGGTTGTCTCCCGGCTCCAGAACGCATCTCCACGGCAGCTCGCCATTTCGAGCATCGCCGCCTACGAAATCGAATATGGAACGCTCAAGCTCAATTCGGCGCGCCGCCGGGAAATTGTTTCCGGACTCCTGGCTAATATCCAGCAGATACCCTTTGATGGTGAGGCTGCGCTCGAATCCGCTAGAATCCGTATCGATCTGGAAGCTCGCGGGTTGCTGATCGGTCCAATGGACCTGCTGATCGCAGGAACCGCCGTGAGCCGGGGCGCAATCTTGGCCACCAATAATACTAAGGAATTCTCCCGAATTAAAGGCCTCCGCCTCTCCGATTGGACCAAATAGGTAGTGCGCCAAAAGTAAATTTAGCGGACCGCTCGATCAAGTTTGACTAATCGCCGCGTGATAGAATCGATTCGCCAAGCAACGCTAAAGAGATGCCAGCCGACGATATCAGAATGTCAAACGACGAGCTGATGCTGATGATTTCATCGCTCGACCTTGTAGCCACCATTCTTCCCGCAGTAGAGGCCGAAGACCCCAAGCTGTTATCGGAAAAGATGGCGGCTGTGAATAGGTTGACACTTCGTTTGACCCGAATAGCGTTTAAGCGCGGTTTACGGCCAATCTCAATAGCATCAACCAACATTTAATGGACTGGCAAATAATCGGACGCCAACCCGTTAAGCTACCATCAAGAAACATATGTCCATCTCACGGGCCCTCGCCGCCGCACTCGCCCTGCTTTCGGTGGCTTTGCTCGCGGCCTCCAACGCCCGAAAACCACGAACGCCTCGTCATGCGCCGGCCAATACTTTGGCATCGTCCCGGCTAGCCGCTAAGCCCCGCGCCACAACCACCCCGGATTCTTCCTACACCCTCTTCGAGGCTGGCCAAGTCCGTCCCCTGGCGCTCTCCTCCGATGGATCGCTGCTCTTTGCCGTCAACACGCCCGCCGGCCGTTTGGAAATCTTCTCCATTTCGGGCCAATCCGCCGGAACATTCTCGCTGGCCGCTTCCATTCCCGTTGGACTCGAACCTGTCGCCGTCGCCCTTCGATCCCCCACCGAAGTCTGGGTAGTCAATCACCTCTCCGACAGCGTGAGTATCATCGACGTCAGCAATCTTCAGACCGCGCGCGTGGTCCAAACGCTGCTTGTTGGGGATGAGCCCAGCGATATCGTTTTCGCCGGACCCGCGCATGACCGCGCTTTCATCACCACCGCGCATCGCGGACAAAATTCATCCATCGATCCGCAGCTCACCACTCCCGGTGTCGGCCGCGCCGATGTCTGGGTTTTTGATGCAACGAATCTTGGCAACACTCTCGGCGGCCAGCCGTTGACCATTCTCACGCTCTTCGCCGACACACCGCGCGCACTCGCCGTCACCCCCGACGGCAACACCGTTTACGCCGCCGCTTTTCGTTCCGGCAATGGTACCACCACTATTTCCACCGGTTCCGTTCCCACCAATGCCGGACCTGCTCCGTACACAAATTTCCAGGGCATCCTCGCGCCCCCCACCGGATTGATTGTCAAATTCCGCCTCAGCACCTCCGACGGCAAGATGCACTGGCAGGATGAAGCCAATACAGTTTGGGACAGCGCCGTGCGTCTGTCGCTCCCTGATGAGGATGTCTTCGCCATCAACGCTGCCGCCACGCCGCCCGTCGCGCAAACCGGATCCACCGCCATCTACACCGGCGTCGGTACAGTGCTTTTCAACATGGTGGTGAATCCAGTGAGCGGCGCGGTCTACGTCAGCAACACCGATGCCCAGAACGATCACCGCTTCGAAGGCCCCGGCACCTACGCCGGACATAGCCTCCGCGGCCACCTAGTGGAAAGCCACATCACCGTCCTCAGCGGCGGCCAGGTTCTGCCGCGCCATCTGAACAAGCACATCAACTACGGTTCCTGCTGCGCCGCCAGCCCGAACGCGGAGAGCTTGAAGAGCCTCGCTTTTCCCACTGACATGGCTATCTCAAGCGACGGCCAGACGCTCTACGTCGCTGCGCTCGGCTCCAGCAAAATCGGCATATTCAATACCGCCGCGCTGGAAAGCGATAGCTTCGTTCCCAACACGGCTAATCAAATTGCGGTCTCAGGCGGTGGACCCAGCGGCCTTGCGCTCGACCAATCGCGCCACCTGCTCTACGTACTCACCCGATTCGATAACTCCATCTCCGTCGTCGACCTCAGCGCTCAGCAGGAAACCGCGCACGTGCCGATGTTGAATCCCGAACCCGCCAGCGTGACCAACGGGCGCCACTTCCTCTACGACGCCACTACATCCAGTCACGGCGATTCGGCCTGCGCCAGTTGTCACATCTTCGGCGATTTTGACGGCCTGGCCTGGGACCTCGGCAATCCCGACGCCACTACCCTCAACGATCCCGGACCGTTCGCGGTCCTGGTCGGCCCAGACACTCCCTTCCATCCCATGAAGGGTCCCATGACAGTGCAAAGCCTGCGCGGCATGGCCAATCACGGCCCCATGCACTGGCGTGGCGATCGTACCGGCGGCAACGATGCCTCGAGCGCCCAACCCGATAGCGGCAGCTTCAACGAAGTCGCCGGATTCATGAAGTTCGAGCCTGCTTTCCAGGATTTACTCGGCAGCGCCGCGTCGCCATCCGACGCCGACATGCAGACGTTTGCCGATTTCGCTCTCCAGCTCACCTATCCTCCGAACCCGATCCGCAATCTCGACAACTCGCTAACCTCCGACCAACAGGCTGGCCAGAACTTTTTCTTAGGGATCACCAACAACGGCCTCGCCTCCGATACGCTCAAGACCTGCACCGGCTGCCACGTGCTTGATACCAGCGGCAACAGCCAGTACGCCGTCGCTCGCCCCGGATTCTTCGGCACCGATGGACAATCCTCGTTTGAGAACGAAACGCAGCTCTTCAAAATCCCGCACCTGCGCAACTTATATCAAAAGGTGGGAAAGTTCGGCTTTTCCCCCGATCCGCTCTTCCCGAGCGACCCCACGCCGTCCATGGGCGATCAAGTTCGCG
>Ga0187851_10004330_pt1 | contig 11638 bp, 9 predicted proteins | sample June2016WEW_6_10_FD_132997 | JGI IMG/M metagenome (GOLD analysis project Ga0187851, IMG submission 132997) | Peatland microbial communities from SPRUCE experiment site at the Marcell Experimental Forest, Minnesota, USA - June2016WEW_6_10 | ecosystem: Environmental > Terrestrial > Soil > Wetlands... | reverse complement strand
TGGTGTGGAAGGCGATTGTGAATCGCGATCTGCCACGACTTTATGTTGAGGCCAAGTCGTTCCTCAAGCTTCGCGCGCAACGCAACCGGCAAGTGAAGGAAACGCGCAGGCAACAGGCGCAACCTTCTGCAACCGTCGGCGCCGGCGCGTAACGGGTTCCGGTTTTCTTGAGTCGAGGGCGGCGCTGATGCGTCCGCCCTCGTTTTCTTTATGCACTCTTTTGCTCGAGCAGTATCAGATTTGGATAGATGGCGCATAGCTCCCTTACTGCAAGGCAATACCTGATTCTGGCGTTTGTGTCGATCTGCGCTCCGCTGGGCGATACATGCCTTTCGCGCGGCATGACGCACATACCCGCAATTGCGCTGGCGCATCCTGCCGCGCTGATTGCGGCCGTCTTCACGCCGTGGATCGCCACGGGAATTGCGCTGCTGATCGCCTTCTTTGCGAGCTATTTGACGGCGCTCTCCTGGGCCGATTTAACGTTTGTGCTTCCGGCGACCGCTCTTGGAAATGTGCTCGTTGCGCTGCTGTCGCGCTTCTGGCTGCATGAGACCATTTCGCTCGAACGATGGGCGGGTATTGCCCTGATTACGCTCGGCGTCGGATTTGTGGCGCAAGGACCTTCACTGACCGAACGTCCCTCGGCCGCAACCGAAGCACGGGTGAAGCAGGTGGCGGCGCGATGACGTTCCTCCTCCCTGTTGGACCAGCGAATGCGGCGCCGAGCACTTGGGCTGCAACGGCGATGATTGCGACGGTTGTGCTAGCATCGACGACCGGCGAAGTGCTGACGGCTGCGGCGATGAAGTCAATTGGCGATTTGGACGAGATTCGCGCGCGGGCAGGAATGAAGGGCGCGATCAGGTCGGTGGCCACCTGCCCTTTGTTCTTCGCAGGAGTTTTCTTCCTTGCGGTGGCGTTCTTTGCTTTGCTCTTCGCACTGAATCATCTGAACCTGAGCCTGGTGGCTCCGGCGGCGGCATCGCTGACGCTCGTGACCAATGCGATAGCGGGGAAGATCTTCCTCAAAGAGAATGTGGACCGGCGCAGGTGGGCGGCGGCGGTGCTGGTGTGCATCGGAGTCTACCTCCTCGCCCATTGAGCGACCTTCAGGACGACGTTACAATGATTTCGATTCCATGGCAGATCTCCCTGAAATCAGTGCTTCACATTTTGTGCGCTTAATGAGTGGCTATCTCGATGGTTCCATTTCAGCCGCTGAGTATCAGCGTGGCATGTTCGATGCAATGAAGGTTCGCTGCACGTTGAGCGAAGACGAATCTCGCATCGTCGGGTTGGCGTATCACGACGCAGATGACTTCGACCCGGAGATTCGTCTCGAGCACACGATCGAAGAACCGGAGCTTAGAGCGCGGGTCGCCAGTTCGCTGCATGAATTGAAGGCTCTTGGAATAAAGGCCGGCTAGCGTCCCAGGAACCGCATCAATCCCCTCGGCTTCAAGTTCGGATTGAGAAACGTGCGGGGGTCGCCGAGCACCGTGCATACCGCTTCGGCGGCCAAATGCCCGCTGCGCGCGGCGCTTTCCATGGTGGAGGGCCAACCCGTCGCAGTCCAGTCACCGGCGAGAAAACAATTGGGCCAAGGTGAGGCGCTCGCGGGCCGGAAGGCGTCGATCCCCGGCGGCACAGTGAAAGTGGCCCGGACCTCTTTGACGAGCGCGGCCTTTTCCAGTTTCGCCGCAGCGACGGCCGGAAAGAACTCGCCCAATTCGCGCACGCTGAGGTCGATCGCTTCTTCACGGCTGAGCGCCGCGAATTTGTGCGAGGCGCTCACCACCAGCTCAAGGTAGCTGCCCTTCGAGTTCCGCCACCGCTGCAGACGACTCTTGTTATACATCCAGTGAATCTCGCGGTCGAGCAACACGGCGTGCTCCAGATCCGTAATCTCGCGGTCGAACCAGAGATGCACGCTGCAGATCGGCCCATGCTCGTGTCGCGCGATCTGCCGCGCAAGCGCCTCCGAGCCTTCGACAGGCGGCATGTGAGGCAGAAGCTTTGCCGTCGCTTCGAAGGGCAGCGCGATCACGAGGTAGTCCGCCATCAAAATGCCGGCGCGCGTGGCAATCGTCCACTGCGAAGTCTCTTCGTCCCATTCTGCCCCCTCTACGCCAGCGTTGTAGACGACGTCGCCGCCATGGGCCTTCAGGTATTTCTCTGCTCCCGAATAGAGCTCGCTCAGGGGAACTGAACTCATGCCCATGGCGCCCGCCGGCGCAGAATTCAGAAACAGCTCGCGAATCACCTTGGCTGCATACGGCAGCGCGATCTCATCGACATCTGCGTTGAGCGCGCTGGCGATGACCAGGCGCCAAAAGCGATCGATGGCGCGAGGCGTCTGGCCATTGCGGCGCAGCCAGCCGCCTAGATCTTCATTGGAGTCTGCAGGCACCGGGCGGAGAAGCACGCGGAATGCATGCGCCAGGGCCATCTTATCGGCGCGCGTGAAGGCTCTCGCGGAAAAAAGTTTCGGCAAGCCATGGAGGGGCGCGGGCAACCACCACGAAGGCCCCAATTCGGATCGCCGTCCCCCAGGCTCGATCATCGTCATGGAGCGCGCCCAGTGGATCTTGTTCTCGACACCGATGCGGCGGTAGAAACCGACCAGGTTGGTGCAGCAACCGAAGAGCACATGCTGGCAGTTGTCGATGACTTCGTCGACTCCCGGATGCCGGTAGGAGCTGGCACGGCCTCCGAGGTAGCTGCGCCGCTCGACGAGGCGCACATGGAGTCCGCTCTCGGCGAGAGCGCAGGCGGCGCTCATGCCAGCCACGCCGCCGCCAAGAACAATCGCGGATTTTTGTATTGTCGGCGTCATCGAGTCACGAGGTATCTCTGGCAGTGTAGATGGTCGCGCACGATCGCGCCTACCGGGTGGGCAACTTCATCTGCGGGGCTGAAGCCCGGAAACCGACCCGGCAGTCAGCGGCCCAAAGGGCCGCTGCTCCTTCCGCAGATGGACGACTCGATTGATTTAGAATGCGTACTGGTTTGGGATCGGAGCACTGCTGTGAAGGCACTGGTAAAAAGCAAGGCGGAGCGCGGGCTGTGGCTGGAAGATGCGCCGGAGCCGGCGTACGGCATCAACGACGTGCTGATTCGCGTGCGCTATGCGGGCATTTGCGGAACGGACGTCCACATCTACGACTGGGACGAGTGGGCGCAGAAAACCATCAAGGTGCCGATGGTCATCGGCCACGAATTCGTAGGCGAGATTGTCGCCGTGGGCGCGAACGTGAACGACTTTTTCGCCGGCGACATCGTCAGCGGCGAGGGTCACGTGGTATGCGGCCGTTGCCGCAACTGCCTGGCCGGCCGCCGTCACCTTTGCGCCACATCGAAAGGCGTAGGAGTGAATCGGCCGGGCGCTTTTGCCGAGTTTATCTCGCTGCCCATGACGAACATCTGGCGGCACAATCCGGGGATCAACCAGGAAGTGGCCGCCATCTTCGACCCGTTCGGCAATGCAGTGCACACTGCGCTCTCGTTTCCGGTGCTGGGCGAAGATGTTTTGATTACGGGCGCAGGGCCGATCGGCATCATGTCTATCCCCGTTGTCCAGCGCGCAGGAGCGCGGCATGTGGTGATCACCGACTTGAATCCGTCGCGGCTGGAGCTGGCGCGGAAGATGGGAGCGACCCTGGCGGTCAATCCCATTGAGACTCCACTCGCAGAGGTACAGAAGCAGCTCAAGATGGCGGAGGGCTTTGACGTCGGGCTGGAGATGTCGGGCAGCCCGCAAGGCCTGAGCGACCTGATTGCAAACATGAGCCACGGCGGCAAGATTGCCATCCTGGGCATCCCGGCGAAGAGCTCTCCGATGGATTGGCGTCCGGTGATCTTCAACATGCTGACCATCAAGGGCATCTACGGGCGCGAAATGTACGAAACGTGGTACAAGATGTCGGTGCTGCTCGAAGCAGGGCTCGACATCTCGCCAGTGATCACGCACCGATTCTCGTATGACGAGTTCGAGAAGGGATTCGCGGCGATGAAATCGGGGCAGGCAGGAAAGGTAATTCTGGACTGGACGAAAGTGCGATAAGTGCATTTACTCGGGCACCACACGCCGGGGCACGGGAAAGCAACCCGCTTGCCTGCTCCGTATGCGTCGAGGTGGCCCGTCAGAAACGAAATACGATACCGTTCACTGGAATGTCGACCTCGCCAAGCATGTCGGCGGAATGAACTTCAATCTTCGCTCCCTTTGTCTGGCGCAAGACGACCCAACCCACGACCTTCTCTCCCGGTTTGACCTTGCTCCGGCGAAGGTAGGCACTCGAAGCCAACGCCGCCGCGGCGGGCGGCCCACCCGGCGGGCCAGAGCCTGGAGGCGGACCACCTCCTCCCGGACCGCCAACCACCTCACCAGGCCGGATTGAGCCTGGGTCGACGTTTGCGTTCGAAGCCGACATGTCCGAGCTTCCCGCCTGCCCGTTCGCTTGCCAGGCCAACTCGGCAGCCTTGTCGTAGAAAACAAATCGCGTGCGCGCGGCATCAGAGTACAGTCCGAAAAAGTCCTGCGGGTCGACCCGAATGGCGCCGGCACCGGCTCGCGAAATGGCGACGAAGATCAGGAACTCGCCGTTGCCTCGGTTCACCGGCAAAGCGATCGCTACGCTTGTACCCTCATAGGTCGACTCCAGAAGTGGCCTGCCGCTGGCGACAACCACCTTACAGTGCGCAGTATCAATACGATCAAAGGTAATCAATTTCGACGGCGCTTGACCCAGTGCCGTGCCGCTGAGGAGCAGGACGAGGGCCAGACGCTTCATTGCGCGCTCCTCGGAAAAACACGAAAAGGCGATAGCAAAGAAAGTTCCAAGGCGATGTGACGACCCATTGAAGCCGCCGATTCCTGTTGCGACTTGTTGTTTGCGCTGAAAAATTCCTTTCCCGGCGATGGCCCAGCGACAGCATTCGATGTCGACGCATCCTTTTTCACCTGAAGCATGACCACGCCGTGAGCCGCTACAGACACGGAGGAGAGTTGCGATGCGCTTCCCAGGTCTGTATGCGCCCAAAGATCGCGCACCGCGCCGCTCTGGCCTACTCCCAATTCACTCCAAGGAAGCCCGGCGCGCACCTCCCGGTCGCCATGGTTGAAAACCGCGACCGCGAGATCGCCTGAGAACAGCGGCTTCTCCCAGACTTCAATGTCTCCCGTGCTGCTGACCCGCTTTCCTCCTGCTCCCAGCGGGTCCTGGTCGATCGCAATCAATTCTTTGTTGAGAAGGATCTGCGCCGTATCCGGGCTCATTTCGCTAATGTCGTTTCCGGCGATTAATGGGGCGGCGATCATCGCCCACAGGCTGAAATGGGTCTTGTATTCGTCGGTTGACATTCCGCCGTTCCCGATTTCGAGCATGTCGGGATCGTTCCAGTGACCCGGGCCGGCGAAGGCGGCAAGGTCGCTCTGTGCGAAGCCAATTCGCGCCATGGAGCCGTATTGATCGCGGATGTCGCCCGTAGTGCGCCAGAGGTTTGCGCCGACTTGGGTTGCCCAATGCTGGACATCGGCCCTTCCATACTGGCAAAGGGCATAGACAATGGGCCGGCCTGTTTTCTGGAGCGACTCGCCCATTTTCTGATAAGCGGCCTGCATATCGCCGTCTTTCCAGACCCGTGATGCGCTGCACCAGTCGTACTTGAGGTAATCCATACTCCATGCGGCAAAGGTCGCGGCGTCCTGCTCTTCGTGGCCGTAGCTGCCTTCAAATCCGCCGCAGGTTCGTGGGCCGGGAGAAGAGTAGATCCCAATCATCAGCCCCTTGGAATGGACGTAATCGGCAAGAGCCTTCATATCGGGGAAGTTCGGATTTGGCGAAAGCACCCCGTCGGCGTCGCGGGTTCCCTGCCACCCGTCATCGATGATGACGTAGCGATAGCCGGCGTCCTTCATGCCGCTCGAGACGATCGCGTCGGCAATGCTGCGAACAGTTCGATCGTCGATGTGCGTATGGAATTTGTTCCAGCTATTCCAACCCATGGGCGGTGTTTTCGCGAGGCCGTTGGCCGGAATGGGATGCAAACCCGGAAGAGCCACGCGCGGCAACTTCGCGTAGTCAACAGAAGCAGCTCGGAAGGATGGAGTGGGAGTGCCGCGGCGGGCAACAACCGGTCCAATCTGAAAAGCTGGAGGGCCTCCGGATGGAGGTCCTGCCGCGCTCGCTGCTCCAGGAGGAGCACCGGGCTCGCCTGGCGGCGGCATACCGGTTCCGGGTCCGCCAGCGCCCATGCCGGGCGGTGGCCCGGGCATCGCGGGCGTGAGGACAAGAGTATCTCCGACGATTTTGCCGGTGATCTCTTTGTTCTGGATTGTGCCGAACGATTCCAATGCGACCGTGAAGTGAAATGAGTCCCCGGTGACCTGCCCATCGACGATGGGCGAGTCTCCGAAGGGCAGAGTCTGCGTGCCGGTGATCTTGCCATCCTGCACATTCAGCTTGTAGACGATCTCCATTTCACCCATCGGGCCCGAAAATTTAGCGACCCAGGTACCAGAGATGTCATGATTACTGCTTGAAGAATTCTCCGATTGCATCACACCCGCGGTCAGGGGTTGCGCACGGGGAAATTTCTCACCAATTAGAACTCCAGAGCCGATGGCGAGACTGAGTGCTATCCAGCCAAGAGATGACTTCAATTCCACTCCACCTTTCCGCGGTGTGTCCGACGCGTTCGTGCAATCCGCTTTCCGGGCGAGGTTACGTTGTGCTCGTCGATAGTGGGTAGATCGCCGATGTGAGTCGATAGCTCCCGCTCCGGCGGTCCCGCGCTACGATTTCAACGAATCGCTGCAGCTCAACCAGCTCACGGGATTCTACTCAGCTGGGAGTTTACGGAGCGGATTAGGTCAGAAACAAGTAAAGAATCGTAACGATTTGTAACGCGGGTCCTCATTTCTTTGCGCGTAGCGGCTCCATTTGCGCTTCAATTGAGTGGTGGGCATTGCCGAGCTCGAAACTGAGCCGTTTTGCGGCGTCTGAGCTGCGGGCGAAATCCTGAGTTCGGCGGCGCGGATGGAGGACCCCAACGCGAATCACGAACCCTGTGCCAACGAAGAGCGAGCGGCTGCTGCATGCAATGCTGGTGGGCAGTGCAGGGCTCGAACCTGCGACCTCCTGCTTGTAAGGCAGGCGCTCTAACCAACTGAGCTAACCGCCCACGACGCCGCGGGGTGCGACGGGCTCCTTCAATGATAGCAGTGCGTTCGATAATGCGGCGACCTTCGTGCGCCAGGTTGATAGACTCACCGAGTGGCGAATCTTATCGTCAATGCCGACGATTTTGGACTGACATCGGGCGTCAATCGCGCCATCGTCGAATTGCACCGGGCGGGTTTGCTGACCAGCACAACGCTGATGGCGCGCGCACGGGCCTCAGACGAGGCGATTGAGTTGGCGAGAGCGAATCCTCGGCTGGGAGTGGGATGCCACGTGTTGCTCGTGGATGGCGAGCCAGTGCTGTCAAGGGATAAGGTTCCTTCGCTCGTTGAGGGCCAGGGCGGTCACTTCCCTGCCTCGATTGCGAAATTTGTGGCCCGGTTGCTGGCGCGCCGCGTTCACGCCGGCGAGATTGAAGCCGAGGTTCGCGCCCAGATCGAATTCCTGCAATCCAGAGGTGTGCGGTTGACGCACGTCGATGCTCACAAACACACGCACATGTTTCCCACGGTGCTGCGCGCGGTGCTCCGCGCTGCGCGCGCATGCGGAATCCGCGCGGTAAGAAATCCATTTGAGCCTGCGTGGGCTCTTCACGCCACCAAGCGCGCACCCTGGCTGCGGATGGCCGAGGTGGGCACGTTGCGCTGGCTGGAGCCGGTGTGCCGCCGCATCATCTCGGAGGAAGGATTCGCAACCACCGATGGGACGATCGCCGTGGCGGGAACAGGCGTTCTGGACGCGGCCATGGTGCGGTCGCTGCTGCGGCAGATGCCTGAGGGGACATGGGAGCTGGTGACGCATCCCGGCTACAACGATGCCGATCTGGCGGAGGTGCGCACGCGATTGCGAGAATCGCGCGATATTGAGCGGTTGGCCCTCGGGGCGATCAAAGAGTTTCCGGCGGTGAGGCTGATGTCGTTCGCCGAGCTGGGCGGGACGTCTGGCTGAAATGGAGCTCTATTGATCGCGCGCCTCACGGAAGCAGCGCGCTTTGATCGGCTGGATCCTTCGTCGCAGTTTTCTCCGGCTCGAGAGGTAGGGCAATGTGGAAAGTGGTTCCCTTGCCCATCTCGCTTTCAAACGTCAGGCTGCCTTTGTACCGCTCCACGACGACCGAGCGCGCGATGGCCAGCCCTTGTCCAGTGCCGCGCCCCACTTCTTTGGTGGTGAAAAACGGATCGAAGATCTTGCCGCGGATCATCTCGGGAATCCCTGACCCGGTATCGGCAATGCTGATGTGGACTTTGCCGGCTTCCATCGCGGTACGAACCGTGATTCGTCCCTTTTTACCGTCCTTCACCACATCGGCGATGGCATGAGCCGCATTGACCAGGAGGTTCAGGAAGACCTGATTCAAGTCGCCGAGATTGCAAACCACTGCAGGCAGCTCTCGAAAATCGGTCTCGATGTCGGCAACATACTTCCATTCATTCCGCGCCACGGTGATGGTGCTGATCAGGGCCTTGTTCAGGTCGGCGGGCGCCATTTCTTTGTCTTCGGGATGAGCAAATTCCTTCAAGGCGCGCACAATGGTGGCGATCCTGTCCACGCCCTCCAGGCTTTGTGCGATGGCGCGGGGAGTTTCGTCGAGAAGGTACGAGCATTCCGACTCTTCTTCGGCGCGCTGCACCTCGCCTAGAAGATCGGGTCGCACTGACCCCGACTCGACGGCATCGCGAAGCTCGCGCATTTTGTCGAAGACAGTCTTAAGAGCCTGAAAGGCATCCTGTAGAAATCGTGTATTGTCGCCGACGAACTGAATGGGCGTGTTGATTTCGTGGGCTATTCCCGAAGCCAGGCGGCCCACCGACTCCAGCTTTTGTGCCTGGCGCAGTTCCATTTCGGCCAGGTCGCGGCCTGTGATATCGCGCGCGATGATTTGAATTCCGACAGCTTCCGCGTCGCGCCGGATGAGGCGCGGTTTCATTTCCAACTTTACGCGCCTCCCGTCTCTCGCCGTTACTTCGATCTCCGATATCTTCTGCATCTCTCCGGCAAGCATCGCGGCGCGCAAATCCTTAAGAGCCCGCCAGGATTCGGGTGCGGCGAGACGCCAAATGTCGAGTTGTGACGCCTCCTGTTGCGAGTATCCGAAGGTAAGCTGCCCGGCAAGGTTCAATGAAGTGAAGCGACCGTCAAGATTGGTGGTGAAGATAATCTCCGAGGCATTCTCGAAAAGTTCGCGATAGCGCTCTTCGTTTTCGCGCAGCGCCTGTTCCGCTTGTTTGCGATCGGTGATGTTTTCAACCTGGGTCATGAAGTAAGAAGTTCCGCCCGGGATCAGGGGGGACCGGCTTTCTTTGAGTGGGCATTCTTCGCCGCCGCAGCTTGCGGCTGAGGAGGGGTTGTCAACCGCTGCCGTTCCCAGGAGATCGGCTGGAGCGACCTCGGGATCGATTTCCGGGCAGGGGGTAGCGGGAAGACAACCGGCCTTCTCGTGGAGCGCCGGATTTGCGTCCGGTCCTGGCGTCACACCTGTTCCAGGGCACTCTCCTCTAAATGCAACCCGGTCGATCCACCAGGCAGCAGCCAAATCGCCTGAAGGTCGACGGAGGATCAGTACCCCCTCGCAACCCTATATCGGCCATTACGCACTTGGTGATCAACCGGCTGTGAACATTCATGGAATCAGCATCGCCGCTTTTTTCGAATTCGGAGGTTCTGGGCAGGAGGTGACCAGGTCCCGTGCGGATACGACGCGGACGCGGTGCGAGCGGCACAGTTGCCGATTCCTCCCAAACTCCGCACGCCTGTATTCGAATGACAACGATCCACGCCTACCAGCGGGACTGGCCGGACATTTGCGCGCTTTGGTTGAATGATTACTCGTCCCGGATGACTGAAAAGCGGTAATCTCGACTCCGAGGAATTCTACAATGATCCTGCCGCTCAGTATTTCAAAGTTATTCACCGCCGCTCTCAAAGGAGCCGCGCTGCTGGGATGCGGGATGCTGATGCTTCCTGCCATCGGCCAGGAACCGCTGCAAACCCTTCTCGTCGGCGTCGATCGCCGCACGGTCACGAGTCTTGACGGAGACTGGCACTACCTCGTCGACGCCCCTCCGGCCGGAGCGCTGTATACGGGCAACGGCCAGATCAACGACCACGGCTACGCGTTGAACACGCATCCCAACCTGGTGGGCAGGCACAACCAGGAATACGATTTTGCCACCGCGCCTACCATTCGAGTTCCCGGCGACTGGAATACCCAGGTTCCCCAGCTCTTCAATTTCGAGGGCGTTCTGTGGTATCAGCGCGACTTTGACGCACAGCCCAAACCTGGGACACGCACGTTTCTGCATATAGGCGCCGCCAACTACCGTTCGCACGTGTGGGTAAACCAGAAACGCGTCTGCGATCATGAGGGTGGTTACACGCCCTTCGATTGCGAAGTGACCGCGGTGCTGCATCCCGGCTCCAACTTTGTGGTGATTGCCGTCGATTCAACGCGACTCCTGGATGGCATTCCATCCGTTGGCATCGACTGGTTCAACTACGGCGGCCTTACGCGCGATGTGTCCCTGGTGACCGTGCCGCAGACCTTTATTGACGATTACGATGTACACCTTGCTCACGGCCCGCTCTTCGAGCCTGAAAACCTGCAACTGACCGGGTACGTTCATGTGCTGGATGCTCCGGCCGGGACCGCTGTCACCGTCGACATACCCGAAGCCGGCGCCAAAACCACCGTCAAAACAGACGCAGACGGCAACGCGCCCTTCAGCCTAAAGGCAGCCGGGCTTATTCTCTGGTCTCCCGATTCGCCAAAGCTTTACAAGGTGCACCTGACAGCCGGCGACGACAGTCTTACCGACGACATTGGCTTCCGCGATATCCGGGTCGATGACACGCGCATTCTTCTCAATGGCAAGGCAGTTTTCCTTCAGGGCGCCAACATGCACGCGGAAGCGCCGGTCCGTGGCGGCCGCGCGTATTCGCAGGAAGATGCGGATATCCTGTTTGGCTACCTGAAGGAGTTGCACGCCAACTTTATTCGCCTGGCGCACTACCCTCACGATGAGCGCATGGAGCGTACTGCCGATCGTGATGGCATCATGGTCTGGTCCGAGATTCCCAACTGGCAACACATCTCCTTTGACAAGCCGGAGGTGTATGCCAAAGACATCGCGATGCTCAGGGAAATGATCCGGCGCGACCGCAACAAGGCCTCGGTGATCCTCTGGTCCGTTTCCAACGAAACGCCCAACAATCCCACTCGCACCAAGTTTCTGACTGATATGGTTGCCGAAGCTCGCAAGCTCGACGGCACGCGCCTCGTCACCTCAGCGATTCTCGGGCCGCGCGCCAACGGCACGGAGATGGTAGAGAACGACCCCCTGTGCGATGTGCTCGACGTCATCGGACAGAACGAATACGTAGGCTGGTACGATATGACCCCGGAAGAGGCGGACCGCATTCACTGGACGTTTCCGCAGAAGCCTGTCGTGATG
>Ga0187851_10004329_pt1 | contig 11639 bp, 5 predicted proteins | sample June2016WEW_6_10_FD_132997 | JGI IMG/M metagenome (GOLD analysis project Ga0187851, IMG submission 132997) | Peatland microbial communities from SPRUCE experiment site at the Marcell Experimental Forest, Minnesota, USA - June2016WEW_6_10 | ecosystem: Environmental > Terrestrial > Soil > Wetlands... | reverse complement strand
GGTATAGCCCTCGGTGTCTCCCTTGGCGGGGCAGGTGAGGGTTGTGAGCCAGTTGCCGTCGAAGCGCTCGGCGGCCATGGAGACGGAGGGCAAGAGCAGTAACGCCATGACCAACAGGAGGGGAAATGGGCCTCGCGCGGCTGCGATAGACCGGCGAATGGGGCACGGACCGACCACTACATGGGGTGTTGTCATGAGTCTCCTTGGGATGAGCGAGCCAAGGCTATTCCTTGTAGAATGCGGATTCAGTGATTTCGATCACGCATAGAGGCAACGATGCGCTGATGGACTTATTGTGCGCGACGGGCTTACCGTACATGACAAAGGATGGCAGGATGAATCTGGCGGTAAAGTTACGGGTAGCGGCCTGCCTAAGCATCGGTCTGCTGGCGACGGGGGCGGCCTGTGCGCAGGGCCTCGGGACGGCGAAGGCCCCGGCACTGCGCGATCAAATTGCCCAGCATGAGCAGAAGCTTGCGCAAGCGCGTGCCGCAAACCAATCGCGAGATGAGGCTACGGAGCTGAATGCTCTCGCCTCCCTGTATCGGCAAACGGGAAAGACGCAAATGGCGCTTGACGACTGCACCCAGGCGTTGCAGATCGAACAGAGTGCAGGCAACCGCATCGGCGTAGCGCAGACGTAGGGCATTCTCGGCAGAGTGTATTCCGACATGGGGCAGGAGCAGAAGGCCCTGGAACTCTTCAACCAGGTACAACAGGTCTGGCGCGCGGTGGGCAGCCGCCTGGGCGAAGCAAACACCCTGAACAATCTGGGCAGAGTCTACAACAATCTGGGGCAGAGGCAGAAGGCGCTGGACTCGCTCAATCAAGCGTTGTCGATCTGGCGCGAGGTGGGCAATCGCAGCGGCGAGGCAAGCACGCTGGACAATCTTGGCAGGGCCTACTCCGATATGGGTCAGGGGACGGAAGCGCTGGTGTATTTGAACCAGGCTTTGCCCATCTGGCGCGAAGTCGCAGAGCACGGCGGCGAGGCGCTGACGCTCGACAATATTGCCAGGGTCTATGCCGATCAGGGGCAGAAGCAGAGGTCGCTGGAATTCTACGATCGTGCGCTGTCGATCTGGCGCGAAGTCGGCAACCGTCCGGGCGAGGCCAGCGCGCTGAACTATCGGGGCAGAGTCTATAGCGATCTGGGACAGAAGCAGAGGGCGCTGGATGATTACAACCAGGCCTTGCCCATCTGGAGTGAAGTGGGGGACCGCAGCGGCGAGGCGCTGGCCCTGAATGATATTGGCAGAGCCTATGCTGAACTGGGCCAGGGACAGAAAGCACTGGATTTCTACAACCAGGCATTGCCGATCTGGCATGAAGCCGGCAACCGCCGCGGCGAAGCCGCAACCCTGAACAATACCGGCCGGGCATGCTCAGACCTGGGAGAGAAGAGTAAGGCGCTGGGATTCGACTACCAGGCCCTGTCCATCTGGCGCGAAGTGGAGGACCGTCGCGGCGAAGCGTTCTCTCTGAGTAGCATTGGCAGAACGTATTCCGATATGGGGCAGCCGCAGAACGCGTTGCCGGCCAAGCTGGCAGCCCTGTCTTTGGCAAAGGCGGCGGGCGATCCGGACATGCAGGGAGGGATTGACGCATCGCTGATGATCGACTTCCGCAATCAGCATCGTTCTGAAGAGGCGATCTTCTTTGGATTGGCTACAGTGAACTGCTATCAGCAGATTCGCAGGAACATCTCGGGACTGGACCAGGAGCTACAGGCCGGATTCGCGCAATCGAAGTCGGTAACCTATCGCCTGCTGGCAGAGATCCTGGTGCAAGCCGACCGGCTCGGAGAAGCCGAACAGGTCCTCGATCTGCTGAAGGAGCAGGAACTGAAAGATGTGGTTCGCGGAGCGGCGGACAATCCGCAAGCCAAGGTCGAGCCGGTGAAATTGACCTCCGCTCAGCAGACGGCGCAGAGCGAGCTGGCAACGCCAGAGAAGACCGCGGCAGCGTTGACAGAGATGAGCATGGAATATGCCGAATTGACGGCCAAAGCGAGCTGCACTCCCGACGAAGAGGCCTGGCTGAAGACTCTGGACGCGCAGATCGAGAGCGGGAACCGGGAGGTTTCCGACTTCTTCAGAAAGACGCTGTATCCGGCGCAGGCGCAGCAAGCGGGAACCCAAGACGCGAATGCCTTGATGAGCAAGGAGAAGACGGAGGTGAGCCGCTTGCAGAACACGCTGGCGCAGTTGGGGCCGCGTGTGATGGGCATTCGTCTGCTTCTGGGCGAGAATCATGCGTATGCGATTGTTGTAACGGCCAATGCGCGGAAAAAGTTCGAGTTGAAGGCCACGCCCGCCGAGTTGCGCAGCAAGGTGCTACAGGTGCGCGACGTGCTGCGCACGCCTGCGTCCAATCCTAAACCGCAACTGGAGGAGTTGTATGCGTGGTTGTGGCTCCCCTTGCGGACGAGCTCAACGCTTTGCAGCAGACACCTGCGCAGGAAGGCCAGGTCCCGGTACTGCTATGGTCGTTGGACGGCGTGATGCGCTACCTGCCGATGGCCGCACTCTTCGATGGACATAACTACATGGTCGAACGCTTCAGCAACGTTCTGTTCACTCCCGAGAGCTATGGCCATATGACGGCTTCAACCGGTTCCAGCTCTGCCGGATTGCGCGTGCTGGCAATGGGCCTGTCCAGGAGTTATGGCGGTCTGCCTGCGCTACCCGGTGTGATGCCGGAATTGAATGCCATCGTCCACGACCCCGCCGCGTCCGATTCGCATGGCCCGATGGAGGGAAAATTGTTGTCCAACGAACAGTTCACTCTGGCCGCGTTGAAGACCGAACTTGGCGCTGGAACGAGCGTCCCCGTGGTGCATATTGCCAGCCATTTTGTGGCGCAGACGAGCAGCGATGAGGAGCCGTATCTGATGCTGGGCGGGGAAGTGACCGGAGCAGCGCAAGGATACGCGCTGACTCTATCGCAGATGGAAGATTCCACCATTAACTTCCACGGGACGCGGCTCCTGACCCTCTCGGTCTGCAGCACGGCGAAAGGCGATGCTGCGAACGATGGCCTGGAGATGGACAGCCTGGGCATGGTCGCCCAACAGAAGGATGCGGGAGCGGTGCTGGCCACGCTGTGGGACGTTAACGACGCGAGCACAAGCCGTCTGATGAGCGATTTTTACGACCGATGGGTGAAGCATCCCGCGGAGGGCAAGGCGGAGGCATTGCGCCAAGCGCAGATTACTCTGCTGCGCGGCGCTTCACTCTCGCCCGGCGTTGCCGGCGATCGTGGCTTTCAAACCATACCTGAGGCAACGTCTGCGGCGCGTGAAGCCGGTTATTCGCATCCGTTTTATTGGGCCCCATTCATTCTGATCGGCAACTTCCAGTAACGCCGCCAGGGGCAGAGTGGGATGTCGTTGTCCGGCTCACCGCGTCTTCAGCCGGAGATCGGCCGAACCCATGCGTCCGGTGGCGTTATCGCGGACGACGAAGCGAAGGGTCGCCGCCTTTGGCATCGGCTGCACAGCGAAGGCGAAGTCGGCCATCTTGGCTGGATCGCTTAGCTTCGCGCCAGGCTTTGCGTTCGCCGTCATGCCGTGCAGCGTGTGGCCAAGCATCCGGCCTTTCGCGTCGAGTGAGACGGCCAGGATGTAGACCGAGGCCGTTGCGCTGCCGTCATCCTTCGTCTTCCAGGTGAGGTTTGCGGTACCGGCATGGACGATGTACGTGCCGGGCGAGGCGTCGTGTTCAACGGCGACACGAAGGCCATTGAGCGGCAGGGCGCTCTGGGCGGCGGTGGTCAGATCGTAGTTGGCAGTGGCTGAAGACCTCTGCTGCGTAGCATCGTCGGAGTAGTAACCGGTGCGGGTGGTTGCGGTGAGGCCAGGGCGCAGGCAAACAATGCGAATCCTGCGGTACTGGGCCGCGGCCTGGCTCTGGTTGCTGGGCGTGTAGGAGATGGTATAGAAGTTGGCGCCGAGGTCGATCGAAGAAGCGATCTGCTGGGCGATATCGTTTCTGCTTCGAACGACGCGACCGCCGCTGACCGGGCCGAGCCTGTCGAAGTCGTCGCTGGCGCCGAAGGGATCGATAGTGCCGGTGATCGCATCGCCTGCCATCTCAACGAACTCCATCTGCGAGGAATCGGTGATCTCCGTCATGCCGGCGGCGGAACTGGATGGATCGACGGCGTACAGCGCGATATGCGCATCGAGCAGGACGTCGGTAACGTGGCGGAGGGCGTCCTTCACCTCCTGGGCGTCGTCGCCGTCGATGGTGGTGGGGTCGATGGTGGGAAAGCCACCGCCGACCCAGATGAGGTCCTTACGTCCGGAGATGCGGGCATAGCTCTGCGCGATCTGCTCCAGCGCGCTCAGGGATTGGTCGAGGCGCTCGACGGGGCCGTACTCCGTCTTGCCATTGACCTCGAGCTTCCAGGGGTATTCGGCCGGGGCGGCGGCGAGCGCGTGCAGAAGAGCGTCCCGATCGCGGGTGAAGGCCTGCAACTGCTTGAAGTGGCCATCATAGACGGTAAGCAGCGTGGTGGGCTGGGGCAGAAGCGCGGGCCGGCCGGCGAGGTAGTCATGCAAGGAGCGGCGAGCAAACGAGCTGTCGGCAAAGTGAGTGTTCAGTTGGTCGAGCACAAGGATGTCGACCGGAGAGTGGCCAAAGCTGGCAGGTTGCGCGGGGTCGAAGACGGCGGAGATGCCGGCGGCCGCCGCGACCGGCGGAAGCGTGTGGGCTGAGGGTGGTTCGAGGGAACGAATGCGCTGCTGCTGGTTGTCTTCGAATACCTGGAAATCCTTGGCGGTGAGTCCGTCTACCGGCTTGCCTGCCTTGTCGGTGACAACCACGTCGAGTACGACCAGGCGCACGTTGACGGTGAGTCCGGAAGATCGTGGAGCAGGCGACAACGGTGCGCTGGGCGCCTGGGCCGGGGGCCTGGAGGATGTCTGCGCGCAGAGAAGCGGCGTACTGGCGGCAGGCAGCGTGACAGCGATCAGGGCCGCGAAAGCGAGAAACACAGCACAAGTTGCCCACTGTTTCTTTTGCTCCGTCGCAAGCGCGTAGGATTTGAGCATACTTGATTCTAATTAAGGAAGGCAGCCAATGAACGAAAGAAGACCCTGGTGGACTGAGCGGAGCAAACCCGCGCTGCGCGCCGCGGCGATCAGTACACTTCTGCTGTGCTTCACAGTTCCGAGTTGGGCGTGGGGCCGCGAGGGCCATCGGTTGACCGCGCTGGTGGCGGAACAGTATCTGACACCGGAGACCAAGGCGCAGATCGTCAAGCTGCTGCACAACCAGACCCTGGCCGACGTTGCGCCCTGGGCCGACGATTATCGTGTGGACCATCCGGAGACGGGCGCGTGGCACTACGTCGATATTCCCAAGGCGGAGACGAGGTTCGACCGGAACCGGGACTGCCCGCTCTCAAAGGCGGACCCGAAATCGCCGTGGCGCGACTGCGTTACCGACCGCATTCTGTATTTTGAGGGGCGCCTGGGCGATCAGAGCTTGAGCACGGAGGAGCGCGCGTTCGCTCTGAAGTTCCTGGTCCATCTGATTGGCGACATCCATCAACCCTTTCATGCCCTGGGCGACTACCGGGGAGGCAACGATATTACTGTGCATTTCCTTGGTTCCAGCGTGTGCGGCGCATACAACTGCAATCTGCACGGCGTGTGGGACGACACGATCATCGAGGAGCAGGGGCTGAACGAGAAGAAATATACGGAACGGCTACTGCAGGAGATCAAGGACAACCAGTGGGAGCGGCTGGCCGGCGGAGAGCCGACCACGTGGGCCAACATCTCGCACCACTATGCGCTGGATGCGCTGGTGCCCAACGGCGCGTTGATCACCCATGAGTACGTTGCGGAGGAGTCGAAGATTGTGGATGCGCAACTGGCGCTGGGCGGTCTGCGGCTGGCGCGAGCGCTGAACCGGATTCTTGGAGCGCCCGATGCGCCGCCGGCTGAAGCCGCTCCGGCCACTCCACCGCAGCAACCGCATCCATAGCCATTCCAGCAGGCATGGCGGGGAGGCCCTGGCGGCCTCCCCGCGTGACTGCTGAACTGTACCCGTGGTTAGAAGTGCAATCGCGCAGCCAGCTCCACCTGACGAGGACTATAGGTGTAGTTGCTGTTGGAGTTAGTGTAGTTGCCGAAGCTGGGGTACGCAGTCAGGGTCGTCCCGCTCAGGGTGTAGGCCTCATTGGTGACGCCGGTGATGTTCTGGTGGTTCATCAGGTTGAACATTTCGGCGAACACCTCAAGCCGAGCGTGCTCGAGATGCGGGGCATCGAAGTTGAAATTCTTGCCCAGGCGCACGTCGACGACCGCGGTCTTGGGATAGTTGTAGGTGTCGCGCTCAATCCAGGGCAGGCGGTCGGCGCTTGATCCGGAGCCGTTCAGGCCCTTATATGCCGGGCTGACCGAACACCCCGCCGTCGCAGTACAACCATCGGTTCCGTTGGGGACGGTGAGGCCTGAAACCGAGCCCGAGACGTAAGGCGTATAGGGCAGCCCAGTTTGTATTTGAACGATCGGAGCGATCCGCCAGCCGCCGAGGGCGTAATTCTCAATGCCGTGGAAGTGCGTCTGCGGCTGATAGACTGCGGCAAAGACGAAGCGCTCGCGAATGTCCAGCGAACTGTTGCCGTGCTCCAGTTGCAGGTCGGTCGGATCCAATGCGCTGTAGGAGGGGACCACCGTGGAGAGATAGGGATTGTCGTCCAGCGCGTGCGACCAGGTGTAGTTCGCCATCAGCGAAAAACCATTCTGATAGCGATGGTTCAGTTGGACCGCCAGGGCGTTGTAGGACGAATTGACATCGCTTCGCACATCGAGAATCTCGCCATAGGCCGGGTTCGGTCGAGTCGAAGCAGCGACGCCTGCAGGTTGCAGGAAGACCTTCGCGGTGTATGTCTGTCCCAGCGGGAGCGGGGACTTGGCGCCGCCATGGGGCAGAGTGACGTACCCGCTCACCGGGGGTTGCGGATAACTGCTGAAGGTCGCTTCCGACGTGGAACTGATGGGATACGAGGTGGCAGTCGAGGTGGTGGTGCTTGGACTGGCGGTGGTGAAGGTGTAGTTGTAGGTAGCCAGGTTACTGAAGTTGGTATCGACTGCCCTGGGAAGCTCACGGGCGAACGATCCCATATAGGTGATCTCAAACGTTGTGCTGCGCCCCAGATTCTGTTCAAGCGCGAGGTCAACCTCATGCACTTGTGGGTTTTGCATGTGGGGATCGAGGTACGCGACGGTGGAACTCGGCGGCTTGATGGAATTGAGCGCAAGTGAACTCAATCCGGTCGACTGATTGTCCGCGAGGCACTGATAGATCTGCGAGATTGAGGTTGCCAGGGCCGGGAAGACCGGGCCGCAATTTGCCGGATAGAAGGAGTTGGTGAGACTGATCTGGGAATTCGGTGAGCCGGATTCCAGGTAGGTCTGAAGGATGTTCGAGTTGATGATGCGCCCGAAGTACATGCCGTAGCCGCCACGCAGGATGGTGTTGCCATCGCCGTAGACGTTCCAGTTGAAGCCGAACCGGGGGGCGATGTTGTTGCGATCGTCCGGCTGATTGGCCGTCTGTGGCAGGGCGACGTTGGCAGGGGTGATCGACGTCGCCAGACTGGTCGATGCATAGGCTGCCACCAGAGCAGGATTACCGGTATTGGGGTACGGGTTTGGCGGGACAAATTCATACTCGTAGCGCAGGCCGAAGGTCAGAGTGAGGACCGGAGTGATGCGCCAGTCGTCGGTCGCGTATCCTGCGTATTCGCGCGTTGCAATCTCTCCGGCTGGGTTGCCGAAGCCCTGATCGAAGCTGTAGTAGAGCTGGTTGTAGCACATGCCGGTGCCACCGGAGCATCCGCCAGCGACAGTGGATACCGGCCCGCCGACGCCCGTGACCGCGTTCAGGTAATCGGCGATGAAAGTGTAGGTGTAGTCGTAGCTGTAACTGCCGTTGCCGTTATATAGGTTGTTGACGTAATCGTAGACCTTGTTGAACTCGAGTCCTGCTTTGGACACATGCTTTCCATGGCTCCAGGTCACTCCATCCAGCAGTTGCAACCGGCGTTCATCGGGGTCTGCCAGCCGGGTGAGATCGGGATTGCTGCCTGCATAGAACCCTCCGCTGAAGTTGTAGCCGATCTGCGTGCCCGCAGCCGCGCCATAGGCGTTGTGGGACATGGGAATCTCGTTGGGCAGCGGAGGATTCTGGTATGTGTACTCGAAGTCCCGGCCGTACTGCACCAGCGCATCGTTGACGATCGAGGTTGAGAGCATGGAAACGAGCCGTGCGATGCCGAAATCCTCCTTGATGAAGTCGCTACCCCACCCGGAGCGGCCCTCCGTCTCGGTGCTCGGCTGATACAGCCCGTTGGGGGCCGAGTAGCGCATGCGGTTGTACATCAGCGAGAGGCGCTCGCGATCGTTGATCTGGTAGTCGAGCTTGGGCAGATTGATCACCTGATCGCCGGTGCGCGGGACCGTCCCGATGAATGAGTTGATGATGCCCAGCCCCTGGGTATAGTAGGCGGAGCCAGCCTGAAACGAGTTCAGGCCGTAGAGCGCAGAGAGCGCGCAGGCGTTGTAGTCGCCTTCGGTCGAGATGGTGAGCGAAGTCGCGGTGAATGCGTTTGTCGAGCAGGTCTCACCTGCGGGAAGGACCGCATTGGAAGGAGCAAAGACGTCGCTCGGATCCGTGGGGCGGGCCGTGCCGGGAAAGTTACGCCTGGACTGGTCGTAGGCATAGAACCAGAAAAGCTTGTCGTGGACAAGCGGGCCGCCCACGCCGAAGCCCCACTGCTTGCGCCAGTCGGTTGGCTTATACGGGACGCTGTTATAGCCTCCGCTTCCGTTGGGAACGTTTAGCAGGGTGTAGGGGTTGACGGCGCCGCCCAGGTCGTTGTCGCGGTCGTAGAAGAACAGCTCGCCGTGCAGTTGATTGGAGCCGCTCTTGGTCACGGTGTTGATGACGCCGCCAGCCGAGCGGCCGTACTGCGCGGAGTAGTTGGAGGTGTTGACCTGAAACTCCTGAACGGCAACCTGGGTAATGGAGTAGGAGGCGCGGGTGCGGCCACGCGCCTCGGAGAAGTAGGCCTGGTTGTCGTCCGCGCCGTCCACGGTGTTGTTGTTGAGCAGGAAGCTGATGCCGCGGAAGCTGAGCAGGCCGTAGCCGTCCGAGTTGGAGACCACACCGGGTGTGAGGAGCGTGAAGTCCGACCAACGGCGGCCATTGAGCGGCAGGTTGTCGATGGATGCCTGGTCCAGAGTCGTGGAGATGTCGCTGGATTCCGTGTGCATCATCGGCATCTGGTCGGTAACCTCCACGCTAGTCGTCACCGAACCGGGCTTCAGTACAGGCGAGACTGCGGCAAGGCTGCCGACAGTGACAACGATGGCGTCTTCGCGATAGCTCTCGAATCCGTCCGCCGTAAAGGTTGCGCTGTAAGTCCCGGGATCCAGCTCTGAAACGCTGTACTCGCCGGAGGCATTGCTCATGACGGTACGACTGACGCCTGTGTCGGCCGACTTCACGGTGACCGTGGCGCCGGGCAGAAGCGCCCCGCTATTGTCGGAGATCGTGCCACCGATGGCGCCCGTGGTCGCCGACTGCGCATGAGCGGAGAGCAGCGAGAAGAAGAACAGGCATACCGGCAAAAGTGCAAACCAAAGCGGACGAGAGAAGAGACGACGGTTGGCGATCAAGTTGGTTCTCCTAAGGGGCCAAATGCCAAACTACAAACAAACGCGATTACCACTTCGATCCAGATGAGGGAAGCGGGCCGGCAACGATCTCATCCGTTCCCCCTCCCCTCGATCCGGGGAACGCCGACGCCGGCTATTGCACAATCAGCGTAACGGTGAATTGTTGCTTAACACTGGCAAAGGAGCCGCCTGTTCCCGAGGCGACCACGGTGATGGAATCGGATCCTGCCGGTGTTGGGGCGATGGAGACGGCAGTTCCGCCGCAACCGGAGAGACCGAGGCCGAACAGACAGAGAACTGCGAGCGGCAAGAACCGAGAGCCGCGCAAGAGCCTCCGGCGACGGCGGCTGAAACCGAACAGAAGCGCAAGACAGGGGATTGCGGCGAGGCTGAATGGAAGCCTGCCTGAACCGGTGATCCCCGCAAGACGGCGATTCGTGGTCAGCGAATCGGCTGCCTGCTGCGTGTTGAACGTGATGGCGATCAGGTTCGGTGTGCTGGAGCCGTTCGAGACAATTTGTGCAGGCGAAAAGATGCAGCTGACCGATGCCGGAGCGTTGCAGGAAAAGCTGATGGTTCCGTTGTAGCCAAAGGCCGGGACCATGGTAAACGTCATCAGACCGCTCTGGCCCGGGACAACCGTCAAGGACGAGGCCGCCGACGGGGCAAGCGTAAACGTGGGTATCCCCGACACGATGGGGAGCACGACGGAGGCGGAGGTCAGGAAATTGGAGTCTCCCGAGTAGACGGCGGTCACCGGGTTGTTGGTCGTCTGCCCCACGACGGCGAAGCTCGTCATGTAGGTAGCAACACCGCTGCTATTGAGCTGTGCGGTGCCGATCAGTGTGGAGCCATTGTAAAAGGTGACGCTGCCGGTTGGGACGGTAACGATCGCATAGGACGTCTGGTTGCTCACGGTTGCAGTCAGAGTGACCTGGGTTGTGCTGTTGACGCTGGTTGCCGATGTGCCCAGCGTGGTCACGGTGCTGTCCTGGGCGATGGTCAGGGTTCCGGCGACAATGTTGACGGTGTAGTTGCTGACGGCGGTCCCTGTCACCGACGCCGAGATGGGATACGACCCGGCCGGCGACGATGCGGTCGCCGTGGTGCTGTAGTTGACGCCGATCTGGTCGCCGTTGACAACCCCGGTCAATACTCCAGTAAGCGTTGGGACCGGCGCGTCGAATGGCTTGCTCAGGTTATTTGCCGTCACGGTAAGCGTCGCCTTCGCGAGGGTCAGATTCAGGGAACCGGTGCTGGCCGAGGACTCCGTGTCCCCGCCGTAGCTGACGGAGATGGTGTGCGGACCCGCGCTGAGGGCCGGGATCGAGAAGGCTACAGTCGACGACGCAGTTCCGGCGGTCAGCGATGGGCTGCCGGCTGCCGTGGAGCTGCCGTCAACGTAGACGGAAACACTTCCCGTCGGCGCCGGCAGACCCGAGTTGACCGATACGGTGATGTTCACCACAACCGTCTGCCCGTAGATCCAGTTTGTCTGCCCGGTGGGCGGGGTCGTGGTAACGGTTGTGGTGGTCGTGTCATGAGGCTGGATGCCGGTGCCGCTGAGCGCAAGCGTGGGCTGGGTAACATTGGTGGAGTCGAAGGTGAACGCAGCGCTCCGGCTCCCCAATGCCCCAGGAGTGAATTTGGCCGTCAACGAGACACCGTATCCCGCGGCGGGGAAGGAGGAGGTGCTGGGAATCGAAGTGGGCAGGAGGGCGAAGTCTGCGGGGTTGGTGCCGCTCTCGGCCGCAAAGCTGGACCCGAATGTGACCGGCTGGGTTCCCATGCTGATGATGTCGGCCGCGGCGGAGTTGGTGGCGGCGGGTTGGACGCCGATCGCGGTCAACGCATTGCCCAGGTTGATGGTTGCCCCGCTGCGGGCAAAGGTATAGATGGCGTTGGCGTAGCTGTCCGCGACATAAACCGTGCCGTTGCCCGC
>Ga0187851_10004326_pt1 | contig 11640 bp, 8 predicted proteins | sample June2016WEW_6_10_FD_132997 | JGI IMG/M metagenome (GOLD analysis project Ga0187851, IMG submission 132997) | Peatland microbial communities from SPRUCE experiment site at the Marcell Experimental Forest, Minnesota, USA - June2016WEW_6_10 | ecosystem: Environmental > Terrestrial > Soil > Wetlands... | reverse complement strand
ATGTGGATGAATGTTTCCTCGAGATGCGCGAGACAGGCATACGGATCCTGGCCACTACGACATCGGGCGCCGAACCAGCCGACCTTGTCAATCTTGCCGCACCCGTCGCGCTCGTCATCGGCAATGAAGGCAATGGCGTGCGGCTGGACATCGCGGCGCGGGCCGATGGAGCGATCACAATTCCTTGCCCCGGCCCGGTTGAAAGCCTGAACGCCGCCGTGGCTGCCTCAGTGCTGCTTTACGAAGCGGCGCGGCAACGCTCCGCCCATAGCGCGCCCCTTACCCTGCGCGGAGGTGCGGCATGAGCCTGTTCGATGGCCTGCCAGATGGAGCACTCCCCGCTTCAAAAGGACGGCTGCATGCAATCGCAACGGCGCCCCTGGCAGAGCGAATGCGGCCTCGGACGCTGGATGAGTATTCCGGCCAGGAGCATCTGCTTGGATCCGGAAAGCCACTACGCGTCCAGATCGAGCGCGACAGCTTCGGCTCCATGATTCTGTGGGGTCCACCCGGCGTGGGTAAGACCACGCTCGCGAAGATTATTGCCGAGACCACCAACGCCAACTTCATCGAGTTCTCCGCCGTGATGAGCGGCATCAAGGAGATCAAGCAGGTAATGGAGACGGCTGCACAGGCCGCCGAGCTGCATTCGCGCACGATCCTCTTCATCGACGAGATTCACCGCTTCAACAAAGCTCAGCAGGACGCGTTCCTTCCGTACGTGGAGCGCGGGACGATCCGGCTGATCGGCGCCACTACTGAGAATCCCTCCTTCGAAGTGATCTCCGCGCTGCTTTCGCGCTGCCGGGTTTATGTGCTTCAACCACTAAGCGAAGAGCGCATCGCTGCATTGTTACGCAGAGCGCTCGAAGACTCGGAACGCGGCCTGGGATCGCTTAACTTGACTGCCGACAACGATGCGCTCACGTTGATTGCCAGTTACTCCAGCGGCGACTGCCGCTCCGCGTACAACACGCTCGAAGTGGCCGCACAGCTGGCAAAGGCCCCACCCGATGGAGGAGCAGCCACAGACCACATCGACCGTACCCTCGCGACCGAAGCCGTGCAGCAACGCGTGCTGATGTACGACAAGTCGGGCGAAGAGCACTTCAACCTGATCTCCGCCCTGCACAAAAGCGTGCGTAACTCCGATCCGGATGCCTCCCTGTACTGGCTGGCTCGCATGTTCGCCGCCGGTGAAGACCCGCTCTACCTGGCACGCCGCGTGGTGCGCATGGCGGTTGAAGATATCGGCCTGGCTGCTCCTGAAGCGCTCAATCTCTGCCTCAGTGCAAAAGAAGCCATCGAGTTTCTTGGCTCACCGGAAGGCGACCTCGCCCTTGCCGAAGCGGTCGTTTACCTTGCTCTCGCGCCCAAATCGAATGCGGTTTATCTGGCCTTCGGCGCAGCGCAGCAGGAGATTGAGCAGACTCGCCAGGAGCCTGTACCGCTGCACCTGCGCAACGCGCCCACGCGGCTGATGAAGGAATTGGACTACGCCAAAGGCTACCGCTATGCGCACGACGAGGAAGGCCGCGTTGCGGATATGGATTGCCTGCCTGACTCGCTGCGCGGGCATGTCTACTACAAACCCACGCAGGAAGGCCGCGAGAAGCAGCTTGCCGCGAGGATGGAAGAGATTCGCCGCATCCGCGCCGGCAAACGCCCACAGGGGTGATCCCCGAATTGCTGAACACTAATTATTACCGTTCTGGCTTATTGCAAATTGGACGGAGCGATCGACGCCTGGGTTGCAGTCCGGGGCAAGCTTCGTACGGCGTCAAGGACAATCCCCGGCGTGAGCGCTTCGGGCAGGAGCCGCGGGCTCTTTTCGCCCGGCGCATACAACGCATACGTTGGAACCCCGCTGCGGCCAAGCGATGAAAGTGTCTGCGTGATGGAATCGTCGTAGCGGGTCCAGTCGGCCTTGAACAGGGCGACATTCGCACCGGCCAGCGCCTGCTCGACTTCGGGACGTTCCAGGGCAACGCGCTCGTTGACCTGGCAGCTCAGGCACCAGCTCGCGGTGAAATCGACGAGAATGGGACGACCTGCAGCCTGCGCACGACCGACGGCGTCCACAGACCAGGGTTGCCATTGACCGTCTCCGCCGGAAGAGGCGACGCCGCGCGGAAGGTTATCGCCGAGCATGCGCGGCCCAATCACCGAGGCGGCCACGACTCCTGCGCAAAGAAGAACGGCAACCGCTGTCGACCAGCCTTTCGCAGGCCACCGGCCCAGGAACCAGCCCGCAATGGCCAGAATGAGCAAGCTGGCTAAAAGCAAGGCAACGAGGCCGGCGCTGTAGGCATTTGCGAGCACCCATGCCAGCCAGATCACTGTGGCGAAGATCGGGATCGCGACGGCCTGGCGCAGCACTTCCATCCAGGTGCCCGGCTTGGGAAGAAAGCGCGTCCACGCCGGTTGCAGCGTCAGCGCGACATACGGAGCCGCCAACCCAAGGGCAAGAGCCGTAAAGACCGCAAACGTCACGGCCGCACTCTGCGATAAGGCGTAGCCGATGGCCGCGCCCATGAACGGCGCGGTGCAGGGAGTGGCAACAACAACTGCGAGTACTCCGGTGAAGAAACTGCCCGTGTAGCCCTGCTTCTGAGCTAGAGCCCCGCCGGCGCTGGTCAGGGTCAGCCCAATCTCGAACTGCCCCGCCAGCGACAAGCCCAGAAAGAACAACAGCCCAGCCATCAGCGTGAGGAATACCGGCGACTGGAACTGGAATCCCCAACCAAGCGTTGAGCCGGCCGCGCGCAGCCCAAGCAACGCCGCCACGAGTGCCCAGAATGAAACCAGAATGCCGATAGCGTAGACAAAGCCATGCGTCCGCAGAGTATGCCGCTCCTCTTTGCCCGAGTTCACGAGCGAAAGACCCTTGAGAAACAGCACCGGGAAGACACAGGGCATGAGGTTCAACAACAAGCCGCCCAGAAACGCGAAGCTTGCAGCCTTGAGCAATCCCGGCCCTGATTCGACCGGAGGACGTTTGGTCGTCTGCGTCGCGGCTGGCGCAGCTGGACCAGGGATCGGGATCGCAGGCGTTTTGTCTGACGCCACAGCCGGCGCAACTGCCGGTGACCCATTAGCAGGAGCAGCTTGTGCTTGCGTCGGCGCGACGCCGCTAGCTGGGCCCGCAGTTCCCTTCGCAGCAATGTCGTACGCGCGCCCGCCCGACAACTCCAGAACGCCATTCAACGCCGTCGGCGTGCCAGTGCCGTTCGGGTCCTTGGCGAGATCCAGCGTCAGGCCCGTCGCCGAGGGCGTCACCTTCTGCGACGCCGCATTGGCCAGGATGTCCTGATCTGCCGGAAAGAAGGCCGCTTCCGTTTCGCGATGCCCGGTCTTCACGGCCAGCCGAAAACCGTCTTTCGTTGGCTGAAAGCTTGCCGTATCTCCCGCCGGCAAACTCAGCGGAAGACGTCCGCTGAGCCGCTTGTAGAGATCGCTGTCGGGCGACACCGCACCGGCCGCCGTATCCGCGATCGTCCGCGTGACCTCGAGTTCCGCCTTGCCAGGAATGCAGCTCGCCTGGCAGACCAGCCAATCGGCTTTGGCATGGAGCACGGCCGACCCCGAACTTGCAGCCTGCGCAACATTCAGCTGGAACGGGAAAAGAACTTCATCCTCGTAGCCGAAGTCCATGAGAGGTGGCAGCGGAAGCCGCTTAGGCGCGGGAAATTGAAGCGGACCGGCGGTGATTCCCTGCGGCAAGGTCCACTTCATGTGCGGCGGTTCACCGGCGTCGCCGGCGTTCTTCCAATAAACGTGCCATCCCGAGTCGATCTGGAAGTAGAGGCCGGCATTGGCGGCTTGTCCGCGGGCCAATGTCGAAGCTGGAACCACAAGCTGGACATGCACATGCGGCGCGTCGGCGGAGTTGGAGACAGCCAAAGCCGGCAGGCCTGCAGCCAAAGTGGTCAGCACCGCGAGGATGGAAGTACGAAAGCGCATAAGCGAGTCGGCGATCTCCTGCCGATTGGACTCCTGAGGCAAGGGGCACGTTACAAACTTTCAGAATCAGCGCTGCGTGTGCAGGGCAGGCCGGGCGGCGTGTTCCCGGAAGATACAGTCGTTCTGCACGCACTTGACCCCGGCGGCTTGCGCGCGGGCCACGGCTTCGTCGTGCACCACTCCATCCTGCAACCACAAGTACGGGATACGCAACCGGATCACGTCGTCGACGATTGGAGGTACTGCTTCGGAGGCGCGGAAGACGTCGACAAGATCGATGCCCGAGCTGCCTTCGGCGCGCGCGGCCGTCTGGGCCGCATCGAGATCGGGATACGATTTGAGACCGAGCACCTCAGTCAGGGCCGGGTTTACGGGCAACACGCGATAGCCGTTCTCGTGCAGATAGCGGCCAATGTTGTGGCTGGCGCGCCAGGTTTTGTCACTCATTCCGACAACGGCGATCGTTTTCGCCGTGCGAAGCATTTCGTCGATGATCTTTGGATCGTTCATGTCTTCACTCTATGACGGGCGATTTCTCAGCCGAAAATCAGGAGGGATGCTTGGTTTCTGTAAAACTCCGTGTTTTCGAGATTTTTCCTATGTAACCCTCGTGCTTTGATTTGTTTGCGACAAAACCGGGGGAGGGGTAGGGGGTCCCCCGTTTTGGGGTACCAACCGGCGGGTTTCTCAGAGAGATTCGGCGGTAACCTGTTTTAAGCCTTGCATGGGAGGAGTATGCGCCGATCACGCATAATTCCATGCAATGGTTACACGTCAAGGTCGTCGCCGTCGCCGGGAGCAACGGCCGTTCCGCGGCGCTTGGCCAGAAGATAGCCGCGCAGGAAGGGCTCCAGGTAGCCGTCGAGCACCTTGTCCACATCGCCGACTTCGACCTTGGTGCGGTGGTCTTTGGCAATGCGATAGGGCTGCAGGACGTAGGAGCGAATCTGCGAGCCGAAGTTGATTTCGAGCTTGGAATCTTCCAGTTTCTTCGAGATGGCCTTCTTCTTGTCGAGTTCGTACTCGTAGAGCCGCGAGCGCAACATCTTCATGGCTTTTTCGCGATTCTTGTGTTGCGAGCGCTCGTTCTGGCACTGGACGACGATTCCCGTGGGCAAATGCGTCATGCGCACGGCGGAATCGGTGGTGTTGACGTGCTGGCCGCCCTTGCCGCCGGACCGGTACGTGTCAATGCGCAAGTCTTCAACTTTCAAATCGACTTGAATCGAGTCGTCGATTTCGGGCGATACGTAGACCGACGCAAACGACGTGTGCCGCCGCTTGGCCTGATCGAAGGGCGAGATGCGCACCAGGCGATGCACACCGCTTTCGCCCGCCAATTGCCCGAAGGCATACTCGCCGAGGATCGTGAACGTGGCCGACTTGATGCCGGCTTCATCACCATCCTGCAGGTCGTTGATTTCGGTTTTGAATCCCTGCTGCTCGGCCCAGCGCAGATACATGCGCATGAGCATCTCGGCCCAGTCCTGGCTTTCGGTGCCGCCCGCGCCGGGATGCACGGTGACGATGGCGTTCAGCGGATCGGCCTCTCCGTTGAGCATGGTGCGCGCTTCAAGCTCTTCGTTGAAGGTCGACAATGCCTTGATGTCGCGCTCAAGATCGGCGAGCACGTCTTCGCCTTCGCGCGCCAACTCGAAGTAGGCATCAATATCGCCCGTGCGGCGCACGAGCTGTTCATCGTCCGCAACAAGATTCTCGAGGCGCTTGCGATCGCGCATGAGGGGTTTTGAAGCCGCGGGGTCGTTCCAGAGGGCGGGGTCGGCGAGCTTGGTTTCTAAGTCTGCGAGTTCTTTGCGGATGCGAGGCGGGTCAAAGATACTCCCGCAGGTCGCGCGTTTGGTCGCGCACGGGAGCATATGCGAATTCGAGATCGTTCAAGGACGACATATTGGCTCTGGACCTGACTTTTGAAGCGAAATGAGCGCCTCGCTGAAGGAGGGCGCCTGAGGTGAGTATAGCAAGCGGGCGGAGTTAGCGGGGTTAGCGGAGCTAGTCGCGCGAGCGCGCAGGTTTCCGTGATTTCAATGCCACGACAAGCGCCACAACCGAAAGTGCTGCGCACAGCCAGACAAAGACGTCGCCATGGGCGGTGTAGAAGGTGACGTCGTCGCGGAAGGCGAACTGGGCGGGGAGCGCGTCTTCCTGGTGGCGGGGGATGCTTTGGCGGACGATGCCGTAGGGGTCGATGACGGCGGTGATGCCGTTGTTGGTGTCGCGCAGAAGCCAGCGGCGATTCTCGACAGCGCGCATACGCGCCATGTTCAGGTGCTGCCAGGGTGCGCTGGTGTCGCCATACCAGCCATCGTCGCTGATGTTGACCAGCACTTCGGCGCCGAGTTGCGCAAAATGGCGAACCTCATCGGCGAAGACCGACTCATAGCAGATGAACACTCCGAAACGATGCGCGCCGTCTTTGGTGGTGGCAAGTCGAAAAACTTTTGCCCCATCGCCGCGGCTGAATCTGGAGACCCGCCCCGTAAGCTTGTGCGCAAAGCGAAGGAGATTGGCAAACGGAATGTACTCGCCGAAGGGCACGAGGTGGATTTTGTCGTAGCGCCCGACGCGGGCTCCATCGGATCCGACAACAAGGGCGGAGTTGAAGTAGTTCCACTCTTCGGTTTGAGCATCGCGGGTCCAGCCGATGTTGCCTACGATTACCGCGGCGTGTGCCGACTGAGCAATCGAAGCGAGCGCGCTCTCGAAGCGCGGATCAGATTCATCGAAAGGCGCGGGCGATTCCGGCCAGACGATCACGTCGGCGTGCGGGTTTGCAGCGGGCGACGGACACTGCGGAACGACGACAGGTGCTTCGGTCTGCGGAATTCCATTGATGAAGCTCTTGCACTGTTCACCGGCAAGATGGTTGAAGCCAGCGATGTGCTGCTCCCACTCGCCAGGCCCCGACCATTTGTTGTCTCCGGAGACATCGAGATTCGGCTGGATCAAGACAGCGCTGGCCGTGGGTGTAGGGTGCGATGGGGTAACAAACAGCCCGCAGGCGCCAGCCATCATCAGGAGAATGCCGGCGATTCCCCACGGCTTGGGGCTCTGCCAAAATGGTCGCGGAGGGCAGCGATCGATGACGAAGCCACCGGCCATGAGCGCGTTTACTGCGACGAGCAGAAAACTGATTCCATAGACGCCGGTCCACGGAGCGAGCTGGTTGACCAACGCGTTATCGATTTGCGAATAGCCGAGCTGGTCCCATGGAACGGAAGTGATGCGTGCGGCAGCAAGCTCAAGCGCGACCCAAAAGAACGGTGTGGCGGCCAGCGCGATGCGGGTGCTTCCGGTACGTTGGCGCACCAGTGCCAGGGCGAGGCCGAAGAAGCCGAAGTAAAGGCCCAGGACTAGGCTGAATCCGATGAGAAGCAAGACGGGCACCACGGCGGGAAGATCGCCATACTTGGCCATGGTGTCGCGCACCCAGTAGCAGTTCCCCGTGTACCAGAGAAAGCCGCAGAGATAACTGATGAGAAAAGCATGCCGCAAGGGATGCCTATGGCGAATTGCGTCTTTGGATAAGATGGCGCATAACAACGGAACAAGGCCAAACCACGCAAACACGGCTCGACCGAACGGAAGCGGACCGGCGATGGGAAATGGCAGTTCGAGCAGCCCGGCGCAAAGCACTGCGGCAAGCCACGGGATGCATGCTTTCACGCGCCTCGGGATATGGGGCATACAGGTGCGAGTTTAGACCATGGCGCCGCCGGATCGGGTTGAGCGAAGGTTTCATCGCATCAACGCGTTCGAGCTGCACTCGCGAGATTCCTAGGGGTTTGGTTCGAGGCGCGGTACAATGACTGACATGCAATTTATAGCGCTGGCGATGGATGTGCTCGAGGTCATGTTTTTTGTGGGACTGATCGGCTCGTCCGTGGTGGTGCTCATCAGCTTTATCGAAGATGGAAAAGAGTTATTCGGAAAAGACGAGTAAATTATCTCTTTCTTTCAGCCGTTTGGGACGCCCCCTGGGCCGACGGTTTCGAGTTGACTCGGTCATGATTCGGACTTACACTCACCAAGGGCGGCGGATGATTGCGCTCACTGGATTCTAGAAGGCCGGAAATCGCTCCGGCACACATGCCATGGCATCCTCCCGAACGACCGTAGCCCCGCCCTCTGACCGCGTCCGGCTCATAGTGGCATCGTCGGTGATGCTGACGTTCATTTCCTTCTGGCGTGCGGCCGCCATCGTTCTCAACGATCTTGGATCTTCAGCATTCTATGCCGGCGGCATTGCGGAACAGGCCGTGGGCGCAGCCGCGCCCTGGTTCATTCTGGGCATTATGCTGTTCAGCTTCGCCGTGCGCGCAGTGTACGTCGAAAGCTGTTCCATGTTTACCCGCGGCGGCGTTTATCGCGTGGTGAAAGAGGCGCTGGGCGGAACGTTCGCCAAGCTGAGCGTCTCGGCTCTGATGTTCGATTACATCCTGACCGGGCCGATCTCCGGTGTGTCTGCCGGGCAATACATCACTGGCCTGATGAACGAGTTGATGAAGGTCGCCAACGATAGTCACTGGCTGCCTCCGGCGTTGATGGATGCGCACAACAACCCTTTTCAGTTCGACATGAACTACACCTCGGCTGTGTTCGCCGGGGCGGTCACCATTTATTACTGGTGGCAGAACATCAAGGGCATTGAAGAGTCGAGCGGCAAGGCAATGCGGGTTATGCAAATCACGACTGTGATGGTTGTGATTCTGCTGATATGGGGTGTGTATTCGGTCTTCATGACGGGCGCTCATCTGCCGCCCCCTCCAACGCCTGCAAATCTGCGCTTCAGCACTGAGGCGCTTGGATTTCTGAAGGGCACACATCTGAAAGTCTTCGGGCTCTTCGGAATTCTGATGGCGTTCGGCCATTCCATTCTAGCCATGAGCGGTGAAGAAAGCCTGGCGCAGGTCAATCGCGAAATAGAGCATCCTAAGCTCAAAAATCTGAAGCGCGCCGCAATTGTCATCGCCATCTACAGCCTCATCTTTACCGGAGGCGCGACGCTGCTGGCGTCGATGTTGATCCCGACTGTGCCGCGCACGCAGGTCTTCCAGGACAACCTGATTGCCGGACTAGCCATGTATATGGTCGGCCCCATGTTCTGGCGCATCGCGTTCCGCATCTTCGTTGTGCTGGTGGGTTTTCTGATTTTGTCGGGCGCCATCAATACGTCGATGATCGGCTCCACCGGCGTGTTAATGCGGGTGGCGGAAGATGGCGTGCTCACCGACTGGTTCCGCAAGCCGCATCGCAGATTCGGCACCAGCTCCCGGATCGTGAACCTCGTGTTCATTTTGCAGATGATCACGATCATTGCCAGCCGCGGCAATGTCATCACCCTCGGCGAAGCATATGCATTCGGCGTTATCTGGTCGTTCACGTTCAACAGCCTTGCCATGCTCGTGCTGCGCTGGAAGTACCACGGAGAGCGCGGATGGAAAGTTCCGCCGAACATCCGCATTGGGAACACAGAGATTCCGATCGGGCTGCTTTCGGTTTTCCTTGTTCTGCTTTCCACGGCAATTGTGAACCTGTTCACCAAATCAGTCGCCACGGTGAGTGGAATCCTCTTTGCCGCAGCGTTCTTCGTCATCTTTACCATTTCCGAGCGGCAAAATCTGCGCAAGCATGCGATTACTGCGCGGCAGATGAAAGACCACTTCCAGCTTGAGCACCAGGACACGATCAGCCGTGAATCGGTGGCCATCCGCCCCGCCGGCGTGATGGTGACGATGCGCGATCCGTCGAATCCATTTGCGCTGAAGTGGACGCTGGCGCGCACCGGAACCGATGACCAGGATGTGGTCGTAATCAGCGTGCGCATGATGGGCGTCGGCGGGCCTGAGTATCTGAGCGCAGAAGAACAAAGCTTCAGCGAACACTAGCAGATGGTGTTCACCAAGGCGGTCTCAGTAGCTGAAAGCTTCGGCAAGAAGGTTTCGCTGCTGGTGGTGCCTGCCGGCGATGTATTCGCTGCTCTTGTGCAGGGAGCGAATTCATTGGAAGTGGATTCGGTCGTCTCCAGCATCTCTTCGAAGATGACGGCGGAGGACCAGGCGTTTCACATGGGACAAGCTTGGGAAGCATTGCCCGAGCCCAAGCGTCAGTTCAATTTTTATGTTGTCGATCCTGGCGGCCCGGTGAAAGTGTTTTACATTGGGCCGCACGCGCCCAACCTCAGCCCTGACGATGTCCAACTAGTGCACAGGCTCTGGCTGAACATGCGGCGCGATCCGTCCATGCCCGACCTGCACCATAGCGACATCATCACCTATGCGCTGACGCGGTTGGCCGGACAATATGCGCGCGAGAAGCAGGAGATCTTGCGCGACCTGCGGAACTATCGCGCTGCAGATTCGCCGTCAACGCTGCGCGAAGGCCCACCCGAATTTGCTACGCCGCAGCAAGGCCGTCCGGCATCTCCCGCTGCGCCTCCGCGCTTACCTAAGATCAACGGCTAGGATCGACGGTTGGATCCGAGGGAAGATTCGACACCTATCAGCCCCGCAGTACCCCCGGACCTAAGTAATCGAATCGGTCCTTATAAGTTCCTTATGAAATCCAGAGCGAATGATTGGTTCGTTTCGTCCAAATAACTACATGCTACAGACGGATCGATCTAAGGCGTCTAATCAGACCGAGGAGCCTTTTGTCCCGTCAAAAAGCAGGCCTGCAGTCATAAACTGCTGTGAAATCTGGCGACTCGGCTGAGTTTGCACGAGGTCGGTTGCGCATGCATCTGTGTAAGGTTGTGTTTAGGCCTCATGAGCGCGCTCCGGAAGCACGCCAGCTTGTTTGCAAATTCGTTCATGGCCGCCTTTTTTTGTTTGTAAAAGAGTCTACATTTGTTTATCGTACTAAAAAGGATGAGTGGCTCCCGCACACAGGTTCATTCAGTTGGCTATACGGGAAGTTCGGCAGATCATGGTCACAAAATCCGAGTCGGATAGCGCACGATTGGTAGTGTTCTTGAAAGAAGATAACTATCCGGCGATCTTCGAATCGGACTAATAACTCCGGTTATGCTAGCCACTTATACGGAACTAAGAGGAGGATGCGTGGGTTTATCAGAAATACTGGGCCAAATCGATCGAGAGATCGCTCAACTGCAACACGCGCGAGCTTTGCTGGCAGGCGATGAGAAGCCTGCTCCAAGAAAAGCCGTGGCAGCGCCGGCGGTTAGGAAGACCGCAAAAAAGAAAAGGAACCTGTCCCCAGAGGGACGCCGCCGAATTGCCGAGGCCGTGAAACGACGTTGGGCCGAGCAAAAGAAGCGCACGGGCGCCAGCTGAGCTATACAAAGAAAATGGGGCCGGCGGATATCCGCCGGCCCCATTTTCTTGGCCCGTGAATGTTGTAAGGTTTTCAGGCCGAGTCGCCGGGAGACCAGGATACGACTTCAACTCCCGCGCCCACCAGCTTCGCCAGTTCCGCGGGCGTCCCCGTCAACGGCGGAAATGTTCCAAAGTGCAGCGGCAATACTTTTTTCGGGGCGAGAAAACTTACGGCCAGCGCGGCTTCTTTCGGACCCATGGTAAAGTGACCGCCAATAGGGAGCATCGCGATCTCAGGCCGGTATAAGTCGCGGATAAGTTGCATATCGGAAAAGACGGCTGTATCTCCGGCGTGATAGAGCACCGGCCCATCTTCCAGGGT
>Ga0187851_10004322_pt1 | contig 11648 bp, 4 predicted proteins | sample June2016WEW_6_10_FD_132997 | JGI IMG/M metagenome (GOLD analysis project Ga0187851, IMG submission 132997) | Peatland microbial communities from SPRUCE experiment site at the Marcell Experimental Forest, Minnesota, USA - June2016WEW_6_10 | ecosystem: Environmental > Terrestrial > Soil > Wetlands... | reverse complement strand
TGCGCGGTCATAACAACGTGCAGGGAGCGAGCGATCACGGAGCGATGCCTGGGTTCTTCCCGGGCTACCAGAAGGTGGATGACGCGGAGATTCGCGCCAAGTTTGAAAAGGCATGGAAGGTGACACTGCCTGCCAAACCGGGCCTCGACAACCACCAGATGATTGATGGCATCCACGATGGCCGCGTGAAGGCGATGTATGTGTTTGGCGAAGAGTTGAGCCTGGTGGACTCGAACGCCAACTATGTTTCGGCCGCGCTGGCCAAGCTTGATTTCTTCGTGATGCAGGAGATCTTTTTTACCGAGACCTGCCGATTTGCCGACGTGATTTTGCCGGCCAGTCCAAGCCTTGAGAAAGAGGGCACTTTTACAAGTACCGAACGTCGGATCCAGCGGCTCTACCGAGCGATGGAGCTGCTGGGAGACAGCCGGCCGGACTGGCAGATCATCCAGGACATTGCGAATCGTATGGGGGCTGGCTGGAGTTACAAGCATCCGTCGGAGATTTACAAGGAGATTGCCGCGCTGACACCACTGATGGCGGGAGTAACTTATGAGCGATTGGAAGGCTACAAGTCATTGCAATGGCCTGTGGCCGAAGACGGCACCGACCAGCCGTTGCTCTACACGAAGAAGTTCAATTTCCCTGACGGCAAGGCGAAGTTATTTCCTGTCCCGTGGTCAGAGCCGTCGAACCAGCAGGACGCCGAATTTGATTTGCATTTGAATAATGGCCGCCTGCTCGAGCACTTCCATGAAGGCAACATGACGTATCGCACCGAGGGCATCAAGGCGAAGACACCGTGCACGTTTGTGGAGGTCTCACCGGAACTGGCGACCGAGCGAGGCATCCAGACGGGCAGCTGGGTGGAGTTGACCTCACCGTATGGCAAGGTCCGCGCCCAGGCTCTAGTGACAGCAAGAGTTCAAGGCAAGGAGCTGTATATGCCCATGAACTCTGTAGAAGAGCCGGTAAACCGACTCACAAGCAGCTATACCGACAAGGTGACCCATACACCGGCCTACAAGGAAACGTCGGTTCACCTTCATCTGTTGGGCGAGAGCGGATCGAACCCGCTTCCGCGAACGAACCCCCGCTTTGGCCATCCTACGCCGCAGATGGGCGTGGAGGTTGAGCGCAAATGGAAACGGCAGGATTACAGCCAGCCCGGCAATGAACTGGTGCAGATCAAGACTAATTAACGGTGATCGCCGGCCACTGGTTAGGAGAAAGGATAAGCAGGATGGCGCAACCAATCCCTTTGAGTCTGCCAGCCCGTGACCCACGCGCAGAGTTGCGGAGCCGCCTTGAGAATGCTCCGGTGGAGCATGCGGAGGCTTTGCTTGATTCCTATGAACTGCTGCAGCAGTTGCACGAGCACGGCGTTTTTCAACTAGTGAGCGGCGTGCTGGGAGCGAGCGACAGGCTGGTGGAGACCGCAGTGGGAGCAGCGAGGTCAGAGGCGTCGATTCGTGCCATGCGGAACGCAATCATTCTGGGGAAGATGCTGGGGGCCATCAATCCCGACCTCCTTGAGGGAATCGCCGTGGCAACGAGCCAAACGCTGGGAAGCTACAAGAAGCCTGTCATCGAGCCGCCCGGATTGTTTTCTCTACTGAGCCAGTTCCGGCATGCGGAGCTGCGTAGAAGCATTGCACTGATCAACCGGTTCCTCGAAGCTCTCGGCATTCAACTGAGCGCCCGGGGCGACGCCGCGACCAAACACTGAAGAAAAGAAACTATCCTCCCCAGAGGACTGGCATGAAGAATACAAATCGTTGGGGTATCGCAGCCGCAGGTTTTCTGATGCAGATGGCGCTCGGAGCAGTCTATGCGTGGAGCGTTTTCAGGGTGCCGCTTTCGAAGCAGTTTCACTGGTCGATCTCAGATGTAACTCTAACCTTCACCATCTGTATTTTCACGCTGGGAATCTTCGCGTTTCTCGGCGGCCTTTGGCTGAATAAGAGCGGCCCCCGCGTGGTTGCGCTCACTGGCGGGTTTCTTTACGGGCTCGGAGTTTTCCTGGCAAGCTTCTCCGCCGATAAACTGTGGTGGCTTTACCTGAGCTACGGACTGATCGGGGGAGTCGGACTGGGGTTTGGTTATATAGTTCCGGTTGCCGTTCTGGTGAAGTGGTTTCCAGATCGAAGGGGCTTGATCACGGGGATTGCTGTAGGCGGATTTGGAGCCGGCGCGCTTGTCACTGCTCCTTTGGCGACTCACCTGATTCAGTCCGTCGGTGTCTTGCAGACATTTGCCTATCTGGGCGTTGCCTATCTTCTGTTCACCATGGCCACCGGCTACTTTATGGTGAATCCACCTCCGGGCTGGCGCCCGGCGGGTTGGGAGCCTTCCGCGGTCCAGGCCAGGCAACGGGCAGTGCAGGATTACACATTGAGCGGGGCGCTCAGAACCTGGCAATGGTGGGCTCTGTGGGTTCTGCTTTTCCTGAATGTCTCGGCTGGCATCTCGCTGATCTCCCAGGAGTCTCCAATCTTCCAGGAGGTTGCCAAAGTCAGCGCCATCGTAGCAGCAGGCATGGTTGGAATCGTCAGCATTGGGAACGCCGTGGGCCGCATCTTCTGGGCCTGGACCTCAGATGCGATCACCCGACGCTGGACATTTGTCATCATGTTTTTGGTGCAAGTGGGCCTGTTCTGGGCGTTGCCGACGCTCTCCTCGGCGACCATTCTCACCGTATTCTCGTTCGTAATTTTAATGTGCTACGGCGGAGGCTTCGGCACCATGCCGGCATTTGCCGCTGACTATTTTGGATCGAAGAATGTTGGCCCCATTTATGGCCTGATGCTGACCGCCTGGGGTTGCGCCAGTGCGTTCGGGCCGCTGCTCATCGCTCATCTGCGACAGTCCAGTGGTTCCTACGCCAGCGGCTTGCATATCATCGCAGGCATTATGGCGGTCTCAATGTTATTACCGATACTGGTTTCTCCGCCCAAAGTCCGGAATTGAACTGGCAGTATCTCCGTCGGATGTACTCAGCATATCAAGGAACTGCGATTTTAATCCCGACCTGCACAGAGTGAACCTGCGATCCGCTAGTGGCTTGAATGGAGACAACGTACGCCGTTGTTGATGTGGAAGGCGTGCGGGCGCACCCTGAAATGAGCAAACCGGCTAACAAGAGCAGCGATAAGATAAGCGAACGCCGCGATCTGCGCAAGAACCATAGCAGAGGCACAAAAACAAGTGCGGAAATCGGCGGAAGAGCGGACGACTGTATCACAAGAGTGGTGCTGCCGGATCCGCTAACGGACGACGGCAGGAATAAGCATGAATAGCCTTCTGGCAAGCCTGAAGCGCAGCGCAATGAAACCGTGCCACTAAAGCCCCCGAGGGCGCCAATATTGAGCGGAATCGCGATTTGAGCACCGGGAGAGCTGGCTGTGTACTGGGCATTTGCGGCTTGCACTATGAAGTCGGCACCCCCAAGATAAGCCGTGGTCTGCAGTTGTGGAGAGGCACTCGGGGCCGTTAATGCGTTACCGCCGTAGCTTGCGATGATCGTGTGGACGGCCGTACCAGTTAGATTCATGGGAACCACGGCCTCGCCGTCCAATCCCAGCGCTGCAGTGGAGGCCAGCTGTCCATCGACGAGGAGCGAGACGGTTCCCGTTTGTACAAATTCGCCAGAGACCAGGATGGTTGCCACGCTTTGTCCGCCGCCGGATGGAATGACGGAAACAAACCGCGTTGTGGTCTGTGCCAGCTGAGGACTGGCGGCGGCAATGGTGACCTGCACTGGAGCCGCGACACTTGCCGCGAAGATATCGTTGGCGGTGTATTGCGCAGTGATGGAATGCGAACCAACTGCCAGCGACGCCGTGCTGAAGGCCGCTGTTCCGCTGGAATCAAGCGTTATCGCGCCCAGCCATGTGCTTCCATCCAAGAAAGCAACACCTCCGATGGGAGGACCATTGCCGCTCGTGAGAGCCGCAGTAAGCGTAAGGACCGCGCCCGCGGTGACACTCGATGAAGAGGGAGTGAGCGTGGCATTCGTCGGCACGGCAGTCACAGTCAATGCAACCGAGTTGGAAGTACTTGGCTGGAACGTGTAGATGCCGGCTTGCGCGTTGGGCGGGGTATACCCGAGATATTGGGCGCTTAGGCTGTGACTGCCGATGGAGAGCAGGTTCGTGGCGAAGCTGGCTTGTCCATTGGAAATCTTCGCCTGGCCAAGGACAGTGCTGCCGTCGTAGAACGCGACGTACCCTTCAGGTACCGTTTGCGGCGCTGTGACCACCACATTGAAGGTTACGAATCTGGTGGCCTGAACACTGCCCACCGAGGAGCCTGCGGCAGTTAGAGTGAGGTTCGTCTGCGTGGGGTAGACAGTATTGAGGACCTGCACAGTGACCGAGAGATCCGATGAGGCGTAATAGGAGTCACCACTATAGTTACCCTGAATCGTGATGATGCCGGGTGGCAGCGACTGAGTAAGCGTTCCAGGAACTTGGACGCTGGCTGTGCCTTGACCGTTGAGTTGTGACGAGCCAAGAGAAATACCGAGCGCCGTGAAGGCAACGGTTCCGGTGGGAACGGGCGCTGCCGCGATCGAACGCTGCAGCAGAGCAGTGAGAGTAAAGGACTGGTTGTAACTCACCACAGCCGGCGTGACTGTGAGCGCGCCGTTCGAAATGCCTGCACCATTGCCGCCGGCTTCTGCTTGATTCATCAGCACTGTGAATCCGAGCGCGCCAGGGTTGGGACTCTCCAACGGGTTCGAACGCACTGCAAGCAGATCGCTGAGGCCGTCGCCATTGAAGTCTGCGGCAACAACGCCCGTCATGCTTCCCGCGGTGTAGAACTCCTCATTGGAGAATTGCCGGCCGTCAAGGTTCCGCACTACGCTGAGCAGAGTGCCGTCGCCCAGCACGATGCCCGGATGACCGCTGGAATCGAGCGTGGCCAGCGTCATGAAAACGAAAGGATGAGAGAGCGGGATGATCTGTGACGCCGCAAATCCGCCCTTACCGTCACCGTATTCGATGACGAGCACATAGGCGGACGCAATGCTGGAGTCAGGTGCGGCTTCATTGGCCAGAAACATGAGATCCGGATTGCCATCACCGTCGATGTCAGCAATTGCTGCTGTGCCTTGCGGATACTGCTGCCCGCCTGCTCCCTGAGGAAACCATGTGGAACCGGTGAGACCGATCTCGCTACCAAGATGGAAGCTGCCGTCGCCGTTGCCAAGCCAGGTCTCCAATGCAGGCACGTTTGCATCGTAGACTGTCGTATCCGGATAGCCATCGCCATTCAAGTCGGCGACCGCAAGCAATGCCGGCGTGGTGATACCCGCGCCGACGGTATAAGGTAGGAGATTCGTGGTCACCTGGGTAAATGTTCGCTGCGCAGTACCCAACTGGGCTACCAGCGAGTAGAAGAAGTTGTAAGAGCCGGTACCCGACTGCAGGCCGGAGATGCTGAGCAAATCGCTCTTCCCATCCTTGTTCAGATCGGTCACCAGCGCAGTTTGTCCGTTGCTGACGGTCGTGAGGTTCACCGGGTTAAACGTACCGTCACCGTTGCCGTAAAGCACCTGCCCGCGAAGCGCTATGTCCTGGTGACCGTCGCCGTCGAAGTCGCCCACAGTGTTGCCAATCAGGTCGAATGCTGTGTTGAGCGCAGTGTTGGTCTCAATCGGAGCCTGAAACGTTCCGCTCTTCGATCCTGGATACGTGCGTATGTATCCATCGGTGCCAAGAGCGGCAACGTCGGCAACGCCGTCCCCTTTGAAATCACCTGCAAAAAGAAAAGTTGAAGGAACCGCCGTAGGGGTGATGGTGCTGTCAGGGAAAGTCCCGGCAGAATTGCCGAAGAAGAGCTGAATTCCACCGGCGACGCCAGCAGCGAAGTCCGGCGCACCATCCTTATTGAAGTCAGCGACCGCGATGGACGTAGCAAAGGGCCCGGAAGTACGTTTTTGCACGGCGCCGTAAGTCATCTTGCCTGTGGCCACGGCCGTATCGAACCCTTCCAGGCTTGTCATCAGTATGTCGAGATCGCCTGAGCCGGTCAGGTCAGCGAGGTAGATCGCGCTCAGGTACCCGCCATTCGGCTCGAATCCGGTAGCGAAGGTCTGTGGAGCATTGAACGTGCCGTTTGCATTGCCGAGCATCGTCTGCACGTCGCCCAAGCCGTCCCATCCCACCAGGTCCACATTCCCGTCGCCATTGATATCGGCCACAGTGCGAACCAGGAAAGAGGGCGTACTGATCGAGTTGGTCTGCGCAGTGAAATTACCGGTTCCGTCTCCAATCCAAATCTGCGCGCCACCATTACCCACGTTCTCTTCATTGAATGCAATCAGATCTGCATTGCCGTCGTGATTCACATCGGCGGTATAGATTGCGTAAGGTTGATAAAAGTCGTTCAGAATGGCGCCCTGAGTGAAATCTCCCTTGCCGTCACCGATAAGGATGAGGATCCTGCCGTTGTAGAAGTCGGGAGCGGCGATGTCGAGATTGCCGTCACCATTAAAGTCGGCGACTGCGGATTGAAACGGAATGAACGTCTCGCCCCCATAGGAAGATGCCGGGACAACGGAGACGATGGGAGAAGCGAATGTGCCGTCACCGTTTCCGGGGAGCACGGCGAAGCCCCAACCGGCAGAAAAATTGCCGGGCATGAGAATGCCGGGATGGCCACTGTGGGTGAAGTCGCCCACAATCGCACGGCAGGCGCTGGTTGTGACGACGCAAGCCCCTGCGGGAAGGGCCACCACCACTCCCTCGGCGAATCCTCCCTTTCCATTACCCAACAAGAGATGCAGGGTCGGCGAGTCGCCAGTGGTGACATAAGCCAGATCCGGATTGCCGTCGTTGTTGAAATCTGCTGTGACCACGGCCACGGGATCGGGAGCCGTGACGATCATCGATGGATTGGGAAACTGTTGTGCGTGGGCGGGAATCGCAAATGCGATTGCGGCGCCAAGAGTTGCCGCGCTGCTCAGCACTTTCGTCAGTAGAGTTTTTCCCAGATGCCCCGCAAACATGGAATCCCTACCTCCCATATATGCGACCGGTGATCCAAATCACGATATTTGTCATGCAACTACAAACGTGCAGTCGTATACTCGTGGATAATTTCTAAAAGTCAGAATCACTTTATGCCAATGAAATCTTGGGCCATTCTAGCCGAACGATCGCCGAATGTCATCATTCCGACGCGTTGTGTAGTTGCCGTGGCTTTTTTGCTGGGAATTTCGGCAATGCTGGCTGGCTGTGGTGGCGGAGGGGGGACGAATACCGGCGGCGGGGGCGGGGGAGGCAACCAGGGAAGCTTTACGATCAGCCTGTCTGCGAGCAATCTGACGCTCAGTTCAACTGGAAGCCTGGGCGGGAGTTTGACCGTCACGCTTAATCCGGCGGGAGGTTTCAGTTCTTCACCTTTATGCGCGGTTCAGGGGCTGCCAAGCGCTGTCAACGTCAACAATATTAACTTTTCGTTGAGCAGTGGCAGCCCGGTTCAGCTGCAATTCACACTGATCAATCTTTCCCAAGCCGTCTCAGGAAACTCGACAATCACTTTAGCCTGCACAAGCGGCGGCCTCTCCGCACAGGGACAATTCACGCTTACGCTACATGTACCGCCTGCGATTTCTTTGAGCGCAACACTAACCAGCTTCTCCATCTATCCAGGGAACTTACAGAATGTCACCGTGACGATAAGCGAGGCGGGCGGAGTGACCGGAAATGTGAATGGGACAGTTTCCGGCCTGCCTTCAGGAATCACCGTGACGAACTCCACGTTCACCACGAGCGTCAACAACACTGTCTATCTTCAGTTCAGCGCCGCTTCGACTGCGACCACCTCAGGCACCGTAACCGTGAGCGTGACGAACGGAACCTTCTCGGCGACCCTGAATATCTCGATTACCGTTTTGACCGCGCCAGACTTTGCTCTTTCGCCAGGGACCTCTTCAACCGAGGCAGTCTACCAGACCTCCAGTTCCACGTTTACGGTGACTGCCACCGATTACAACGGCTTTAACCAGCCAATTGCTGTGTCCTTCAGCGGCATTCCAACAGGCGTCACTATTTCGCCGGCGTCGTTTACGCTCCCCGCCGGGGGATCGCAAACCGTGACTGTGAGTGCTACATTTTCCGCCGCCGCCAATTCCAATAACGAAATCACACTGACCGGCACTGGCGGCGGCATCACGCATCAGACTCAATTCGATCTGTTCGTCCTCGGGGCAACCCTTGTGCTTGAGGTGCAGCCAGCGTCGCTAAAAGTTCCGGCTGGGTCAACCGGATCGTTTCAGGTGCAGATCATCGGAACATCGAACGGAACGGGCACGATCAACGTGCAAGTTTCGGCGCCGCCATCGGGGGTGACGTTTTCTCCCGCGAGTTTTACGTTGCCGGGAAAGGGAGGAACCGTCCCCGTTTTTGTTGAGGCATCGAGTGGCGCCACTGGAGGAAATATCACGGTGACGGCGACGTATGGCCCTTACACCCTAACAGGGAGCATCGCGCTGACCATCGGCGCGGCAGAAACCATAACGCCGGTCCCCCTCAAAACGTCAGATCAGATGGTGCGGACCGACGCACTCACGCCGTACACAAGTTTCCCTGAACCGAACTACCTTATTTATCACACCGCAACCAATCGCTTCTTTTCAACCGACGCTTATTTGAACCAGCTCAACGTGGTGGACGCGGCAACGAATACATTGAAAGCCACGCTGGACATTCCGGGCGCCTTTGGAATCGATCAAGCGCCGGACGGCAGCGTGATTTACGTGGGGACAATGGCAGGAGACATCTACGTTGTCGATCCTGTCGGCCTTACAGTTACCAAGCGTTATCCCTCGAGCAGCATCAGCCCTTATGGATTCGTGGCCAACGCCGTCTATGCATTGGCCAATGGCCAGCTGTTGTTGGAGAAGTATTTTCTGGTGCCAGGCTATTCCTGGGTGGATGGCAACGGTCCCCTTGCGATGTGGAATCCCGCCAATAACAACATCGTCTTCTTCACTACGCCTGGAAACATCAACGGCCAAATGCCTCAGGAGCCCAGTTGCCTGAGCGGATTTGAAAATGTCATCCTGACCAACAACCGCAGTCGCGTGCTGCTGGTGCCGGTGCTCACCTCGGAGGGCAGTTCGTTGTTGTGTTCGTTCGATCCCGTGGCCGACACCTGGAATTGGTCCACCCAAATCAGTGGCGGCTCAAGCAGCGCATTTGCGACCTTCGCGATCAGTGCCGACGGCAGCACCCTGGCGGCGTTTGACGGCTACAAGATCTACAATCTCGACCCGGCGACCCTGAACGTGAAGAACTCGTTTGCGGTCCCCACCACGCAACTGGTTCTCGAGTATCCGGTGATGTTCCTGAGCCAGGACAACAGCAAGGTTTTCATCACCGACCCGAACGGAACCGACGTTCTCGATGTATACAACCTGGCGACAGGCGCCGAAATCGGCTGGATTCCCGACCTGAGCCTCAATAGCCCGGGTGGATATGAGCAGTATTCTCCTTTCTATCAGGCGGTGAGCTCCGGTGGATTGGCGGCTGGTGTCATCGAGGGCGGCGGCATCGGCCTGCTCAATACTGCGGCAGTGCAGCCGCTGCCAATTGGTTCACGTTTCAATCAGACACAATTGGATTACCCCTACGGGCCGGCAGCAGGAGGTACCGCGGTTGCATGGTTGCCCGATACTGTGGGCGTGCCAGCTCCCCCATTGGGCAGTGTGTACTTCGGCGCAAATCCCGCCACCGACCTGAACAATAACGGGTATAGCGGCATGCTCGAAGCCATCACTCCAGCCGGTTCTCCTGGCCCCGTGGATGTGCGCACCTTCGCTTCCGACGGCGGATCGCAATTCCTCCCTTTGGCTTTCTCTTATGGCCCATCGGCGCTGGAAGCTGCGACAAGCTACGCGACCGCGGATGGCGGCGGACCTGCAAGTTTGTTCGGTTTTGGCTTTGGACCGCAGCTTTACACCGGCGGGTCGCTTTATGTCGCTCCGCCGGCGGATCTTCAAGTTACAGTGGTGGGGAAGTCGGCCCCAGTCACCGGCTTCAGCCCTAACCCATATGGCAGTGGAACCTACTTTAATACGCCACCATTGCCTGCGAACTCCCTGCTCTACACCGTGCCACCGGGCGCAGCGGGAACCACTGCATCGATCGCGGTCGCGAATGCCACCGGTTCGGCTACAGCCAACACCCAGCTCACCTATTTGCCCGCTGTGCAGCAATATTCAATCGACGGTCAACTGATCGACGGCGTCTACGACCCGAAGCGCAACGTCTATTACTTTACTGATGCAAACCAGGTTCGCGTGTTTTCCCTTGCTGAAAACGGGTGGCAGGCATCGATTCCGATTCCCGCCCCGAAGGGCGCCTATGGACCGCAGCGGCTATTTGGGATCGCCCTTTCTCCGGATGGATCGAAACTGGCCATTACCGATCCCGGAGCGATCGCCGTTTATGTGCTCGATCCCGATCAGCCTGCGTCGATTCAGAGTTACGTCTATCCGCAAGCAGGGTTACCAATGACGGAAGAGCCTGCGGGCGTCGCCGTAGCCAACAATGGCATGGTTTACTTTACGACCTTCGATCTCGATGGCGATGGCGCGATCGCGTTTGAGGTGTGGAATCCATCCACAGGTCAAATCAGTACTCCCGGCAATCTCCAGGGAGGAAACTACGACGATCCTTACGATCGCGTTGCCCTTTCAGCTGATGGTTCGAGGGTTTACATCAATATCGAAGGAGGTCTGGCGTACCTCGATACCGTCGCGGCCCAATTGAACTACGCGCCATCAAATGACCAGGACATCGGGCAGGGCAGTGAAGAACTCGTGCTCGGCGCAAATCAGACAACCTTGTTCGCCGGCGGACTGATCCTTGACAGCAATTTGAACACTCTGGGGCTGCAAACTCTCGACGTTGCCGAATCCGTGGACGCAGAATATGTGTATGGAGCTGCAATGTCCACTGACGGGAGCCTTGCGTTCCAACCGGGAACGCAGTTCATCGATATTCTGGATGGCCGAACTGGCTCCTTCCGCGCCCGCGTATCGCTCCCTGTCCAGCTTTCTCCGAACTTCCGCGCTCTGGTTTCGGACGGCCGCGACAATGTTGTTGTGGCAATCACGGGAGCTACGGGCAATGGAATCGCAGTGATCGATCTCAATTCGCTACCAGAGCCGCAAGCTGTCAGTTATTTCTCTGGAGAGCCGACTCGATTGCTCCCGGCAGCGCATACGCTGGTTCTGCGTTCTGAAGCACCCTTAAGCACGCTCTCTCTGCCCGCGTTCCCCCACAAGCGCACGTTCCCGCATCGCCGAGGGGCGCTGCTTGATCCAATCGCTAGGCGTCACTCAACTGCAATAGCGGCTCAGCCGGCTGTAACACACTGATCGAGACGCGTTGCCGTTGATCCAGATCGAAGAAGTTCAAACCGTCCTAGCTGCCGGTCTGCCTTGTGACGGTTAGCCCTTTCCGTTGGTGGGTGCGTCAGAGCCTGGAAGTGTTGAAAGGGTCCATTTCGGAAAAGTCCATCATTTGCCGTCAGCAAGATATCGAAAGCGACGATGGAACCGCTTTGGATTGATTAATTGGCTGCCCCCCAGGGATTCGAACCCCGATAGGCTGCTCCAGAGGCAGCTGTCC
>Ga0187851_10004320_pt1 | contig 11650 bp, 16 predicted proteins | sample June2016WEW_6_10_FD_132997 | JGI IMG/M metagenome (GOLD analysis project Ga0187851, IMG submission 132997) | Peatland microbial communities from SPRUCE experiment site at the Marcell Experimental Forest, Minnesota, USA - June2016WEW_6_10 | ecosystem: Environmental > Terrestrial > Soil >... | reverse complement strand
TCCTGCTAGAGGAACGACACTCCGAAGGTGATTGTCGGGTACCCAATGCGCGCTACCAGCGAGACATTATCTCCCAGGTGAAGGCGTCCGCCAATGGCTAGCGTTGGAAGCAGGCCGAAGTCCGATGGCGCCGAGCACCCCGGTCCGTCTGCGGGACCACATCCGTCGAAGAAGCCCTTGTAGACGAAGACTCCCGCCTCGCCAAAGACACTCACCCGGCGCGCGAGGAAGATGTTCCACTGCGCGGCAACCGGCAGCATGAGATAATTTGCGCCGCAGTAGTCGCCGTAATAGCAGTTGTCGTAGTGGAGAATGTCTCCGCCGAAACTGATTGCCAGATTGTCTGGGATCCGCTTGAGAAGGCTGAAGACCACCGGAATCGACACCCTCAACCCGGCACCGAATCCCGTCGCGCCGTAGACATTCTCGGCCCCAAACACGGCGTGAGGCTCGATCTCAATCGGGTACGCGCTCGGTTCGTCGCGTTCGGAAAGAGAGGTTGGAGCCCGGTCCTGGGCCTTCGCTGAGATTGCGACGAAGGCCGTGGCGACCGAGAGACTGCCCAAGATGCTGCTGCGAATCCAACGACAGGATAAATGCGTCATGGGAAGCGCATCACGCAAGGAGCGAGCCACATATTGCGCCCCGCTGCCTGCGAGTCCGTCACTTCTGTACTGCGTCTTTGACCGCGCGCTTCATTTGCTCGGCCGCACCCTTCACCTCGCCCTTGAATTCATCCACTTTGCCGGCGCGCTCGAGCTTCTTGTTGCCGACCAGGATGCCTGCGGCCCGCTTGATCTTGCCCTTAACCTTATCGATGATCTCGCCCATTGGGTATGTTGCTCCTGTGCGTTGGGTCGATCGTTCGAGGCGGATACGCTCGGACGTCACGGTCAGGCGCTGCAAGTTCGGAGCCGCGGCCGGAACATTCTTGCCTCGATGTGGCGTGCCCGAAGCGAGCGCGCATAGCAGAGCGATGGCGCCAACCGACGAACCTCAGCCTCCTCGCGCGCCGGGCGTCGAGGCAAAACGCAAAGTCCATCCGCACGGTGCACACCGTCGTCGTGGGGGCACGCAGCGTACGGCTAGAAACGGCGCGCTGCGGACTCTTGGCATGATCGCTGCTCTGCGATCCGGGCGGATGCCCACGCGGGCGGAGGTAGCTCCGCTCGGCCGTCCCGCGATGGCTTGGAACCAGGACCGACGTAGGGTCGTGCTCCCATCCGTAATCCTCGGCGAGAAGGAATCCGTGAACCCAGTGGTTAGCTCATGGTGGTTAGTGTGGATGGGTTTCATGTTCTTGTGTCTCGCGCCTTCGCTTGCCTATGGGTGGGGCTACCGTGGATGGGGGCCGCCCTATCCGAGATACTTCCAGAGGCGTCGCGGACAACAAGCAGTGGCTGGCGGCGGCGCGACTTCCAAGCCTGGGGCGTGGGGGTGGGGCGGCGACTTCGTCTGGCTGTCACTGTTCGTCGGCGCGCTGTGGGCAGGGTCGGCGCTCTGGTGGGGCTGGTGAGTCCTCTCGTCGAAGCGTGACACGTGCCTCCTGCCCGGCCGGAGCAACACCGCGGCCTGCGTCTCGTCGTGGGCGGGGCCACGATCCTGTGGCGCGGCGTGAACGAGACGCGAGCGTTCGGACTGGCCGCGCAGATGGCTTTCTGGCTTTTCCTCGCGCTGCTGCCTTTGGCCGCCGTTGGGGGACTCGTCCTCGCGCGCATCGCCGTCGTGCGAGGAGACCTCGCTGCGACACTGCTCGGCTCGATGGCTCCCGCGGTGCGCGATCTGGTCGCAGCTCAACTCGGAAAAGTCGCACGATGGAACGGCGGCGCCGTGGCTCCGCTGGCCGTAGTCGTGTTCGTGTGGCTGGGTTCGAGTGGAATCCATGCCGTGTTCGATGCGCTGGAAGTCCCGAGCGGGGTCGAGCGCCCTTGGTGGAAAAAACGCCTCATGGCGCTGGGCGCCTGCGCCGTACTGTCCGTCGGCGCCGCAGTACTCGCCCTGCTGGGCACGGGTGTGGGGTGGCTCTTCCGCCTCCTCGGGACCGACCAGCCACACGCACTGTTGTCTTGGGAGGGCAGCCGACTCATGGCTCTCGCACGCGCCTCGCTTGGAGCGTTGACGGCGTTCGGGCTTGTCGTGGGCCTTTATGCGGCAGGCACACCCCGCACCAGCAAGAGGCACTCTGCCATCGTCCCCGGTGCAGTCCTCGCGGTCGCACTCCAAGCTACGAGCGGTCTCGCATATGGTCTCTACGTCCGCTTGGTCGGAACTGGCAATGCGTACCAGGCAGGCCTCGGGATCATCGGGGTGACCATGATGTCCCTGTATCTCTTGTGTTTGGCGCTTCTCATTGGCGCCGAGCTAAACTGGGTCCTTTCCGACCGGACGGCTTCGGGCGCCGCGGCCAGCCTTGGCGTTCCCTCCCACCCCACCGCGACTGTCCCCGCCGTGCCCCCAGCCGACGCCGTCACCGCTGCGATCGTCGGCACGCAGGCTACCCGCGACGAGCCCATGCGCGCACCGACCCGTCCCAGGCGATGGCCTCATTGCCGGCGAATGCGTGCCGCTCACGCCCAACAACGTATTTCAGTCTTACGTTGATGTGCGAGGCGCTGGGGAGCACGGCGGCGCTCTCGGGCCGCGAGGAGCGGCTGACCATGGATCTGACCCGACTTTCGATTCTCGCCTTTGCCTTCTCGGCCGGTTGTGGCTCAACCTTGCAGGTCGGATTGGCCAACGCTCCCGGACTCGGAGGCACGACCCCCGAGAGCCGCGTGTCCGACGTGATCGCAAACGGCCAAGACGCCTGCGAGCGGAGCGGTTCGCGGCAGGGAGAAGTCCTCCGCGGCCAGATCCCGGCCTGTGGTCCGAGAACGAGTTTCGTGGCGAACTCGACCGACCTGGGGTCGACGCCGGCGACGGACTCGAGCTCAACGCAGTACCTTTCCGGAACATGTCCTAGTTTCGGGCGGAGCTCTGCCGCGACCGCGACGAGTCTGACTTCGATATCGCTGTGGCCGTCCTCGCGCCTCTGCCGAGCTACGTGGTGACCCGGCACGTCCTGGCGCGCGACTCCACCGCCGCGCGACGGGGGGGGGGCACCCTACCTCACGGCCTCGGTGCCCCGAACGCCCTCACGCGGGCTTGCGACCCAGGACGACGCGAACCAGAATCGCGATGGCAGCCAGGACCAGCAACAAATGGATGAGCCCTCCCATAAAGTGGAGTGCGAACCCGAGCATCCACAAGACGACCAAGAGTAGCGCAGCAGTCCAGAGAAGATTCAACATCGCCTGACCTCTCTTCGGCGCGTCCAGCTGCACGATTGAGGCCATCCACCGTGATGACGATTCGGTGAGTTCCCGCGGGCGTCCCGCCGGCTGCGTCGCCGAGGCGCCTCGGGCGCCTCGCCGTGAAAGGGCGCGCACCGTCCGGACGCATTCGCATTTTGCAAGGAGGCGCGAGTCAGCCCTGGCGTGACCCTTGGTCCCCATCCCAGGCTCGCGCACTGCCCCGCGCCGCGAAGAGACACGGGTGGGGACCGGGTACCCGGTCGGGCGCAGACCGCACCCTCGACGAAGCTGACGCACCCAGCGAAAGAGGTTGCTGCCCCTCTTGGATTGGAATGGGTCCTGGCTCCTCAATTGCAACGAGCTGCTGCACGATGCTGACCTACATACCGTCTCTGGCCGCGCTCCAGTCCGAGGACGAGGGACAACTCGCCGCGGAGCTTCGGCTCGCCCGTCTGCGAACCCAGGCGGCGGTCCTTCGAAGTCTCGCCGATTACATCGAACACCTGGCGCGACCTGAAGACTCAGACGGGCTTGGCGCTCAGACCATCGAAGAAATGGAGCGACTGGGCTCTCTACTCCTGCAATCGGCGGGACAAGCGCGAGGATCGCTCCACATCGAGGACGACAGCGGCGTGTTCACCGCCGCGTCCCGCGTTCCCTTCGACGGACGGACCGGCGGTGCCCGAGGAGCCCCGGACCCAGGGGCCGGACACCGAGCGGATTCTTCGTAGCGGATGATTTCGATCCGGGCCTTTGACGGCGGGACGGATGCACGCGCTCTGCAGGGCGCCCCACACGAAAGGAGAAACCAATGAAAGCCGTCGTTGTGATTGCCTATGGTGGCGTCGACAAGCTCGAGGTCCGAGAAGTGCCCGACGTCAAGGCGGGACCCAACGAGATTCGCGTGAGAATGGCCGGCGCGAGCATCAATCCCATCGATTGGAAACTCCGGAGCGGAGCTTATCACGCGATGATGCCGCTCACCTTCCCAGCCATCCTCGGAAGGGACGCGTCTGGAGTGGTCGTCGAGATTGGCTTCGGGGTGACTGCGTTCAAGCTCGGCGAGCGCGTGATGGGCCTGGTAAGGGGGGGCTACGCCGAATTCGTTGTCGCATCGACGGACGCTTGGACCGAAGTTCCGGCCAAGATGGACTTGGTCGATGCGGGAGCGCTTCCCCTCGTGCTGCTCACAGGTGCCCAGCTCGTGGACGAGGCGCTCGGCTCACACGCAGGCGACGTGGTGCTCGTCACTGGCGCCGTCGGAAGCGTCGGCCGAGCTGCTGTCTTTGAGGCCAAGGCGCGCGGCGCCGAGGTTTGGGCCGGCGTCCGACGAACGCAGGTGCGGAATGCGGAGAAGCTCGGCGCGGAGGGCGTCGTGGCACTCGATGACGAAGCCGAGATCGGCAAGCTCTCTCAGCTAGACAGCATCGCGGACACGGTCGGCGGCGAAACGATCCGGAGACTCATCGTCAAGGTGAGGCCGGGAGGTGTGATCGGAAGCGTCGTGGGCGAACCGATTGGAGCGAAGGAGCGAGGTCTCGTGGTCCGCGGGCTCTGGGCTCACACCGACTCCGCGCGCCTTGCGGAGCTCGCACAGGCAGTCGCGGACGGCGCACTTGTCATTCCTATCGCCAAGAGATTCCCTCTTTCGCAGGCGCGCGATGCGCAGGAGCTCGCGGAGAACGGCGCGGGGGGGAAGGTCATCCTGATGGGGTGAAGGACCGGGGTCCCCGCGTCTGCCTCAAGACGGTTCGACCATGCCGCGCGGCGGCCGCCCAAGCCGGCTGACGAGCGCGTCGTAGATCGCCAACTGGGCGCCGTCGGCGCCGAGCGGAATGCTGTCGTATCGAACGAAATAGAGCAAGTTCGTGTAGAAGCTGCTCCCCGGCGTCCCGGTCTTGGGGCCATGCGCGCCGAGTGACCACGCTTCTACCCAACTGGAGACGAGGGACGCGCCGCGCTGAAACGACTTCCATTCCTTCCAGCGCGCAATCCCGGCCTCTTGGCTCGAACGTCGTCTTGTGTCTTCCATGGTGTTCTCTTTTCGTCGGTAGGCCCCGCGCCCAGCCTCGCCACCCGCCATAGTGCGCCTCCCCATGCGGGAACGCCAGCTCGCCACCAGAAAGACGCCTATTTGTCGCAAGCATGGATTCTATCGAGCACTGCCATTTCCCGAGAACGCGCGAGGTGGCTCTCGCGTAGCGACTACCGAGCGAAGCCGGGGCAGCGTGCTTAAGCTTGGTTGGTGATGATGAGGATGAGGCAAGGCCGAAACAGCCCCGGCGCCCTTCGATTCGCCGAACGACGCCGACGCGAGGACGAGGCGCCGAGGCTCTGCGCGGAGGTCCCCGAGCTCCTGAGTCTCCAGCTCTCCATCGAGGAACGGTCAGACGGCGGAGCGATCCGTCACACCCGGCGAGTGGTCATCGGTCGGGCCCCTGCTCTTTTTCTGGTGCCGTGTGGCGACTCGCGCTGCATCGACGGCGAGCACGACTTGACCTCTGCGGTCATGGGGGCGCTGCATGCGCATGAGAAGACCTTCGGCGGCGACGACGGCTGTCGGGGCTCGCTCGGACAGGGCTTGTGCGCGCGCACGATTCACTTCGATGCCTGCGCGGAATATGAGGTCGGCGTCTCCGCCGAATATGAGGCGCAGAGGGGCGGGGGGTGCGGCTACGCGCGGGAATGGCCCGCGTATCGATGGCCGTGATACGCACCATGCGAAGTATCGATTCGACAGAGTCCAGTTTCGTGCGCAGGCTACTCGCCATGGCCTCACATGCGGGTATCGCCATGCGCTTCGGTCGATTCTGCGTGGAGAACTGCGTCCACGGCTGTCGGTGTGGCAAATTCCGTGGGAAGAGCTCGTGACGGAACTGCGCGACATCCCCGTGGCGGCCGAACCTCGCCACGAATCGTCCGCGTCATTCCTGGGGCGCGTGCTCGAGCCCCCGTCCTACGGTTTCCTCCGCGGAGGAACACTCTACAGTCCGACCCAAGGTCAACTGTGGCGCGAGTTGTTGCGGCGGCTCAACATCATGCGTTCCAAACGGCAGTGGCTACCTCTGTGGAGCTGGGTCTCGAGCCTGGCGCTCCTCCCGTTCCTCGTTGTCTTCCTGCGATACAATTTTGGATTTTGGCCGCTGGCGCTCGGGCTCGTCTATAGCCTTGTCGTTCTGGGCACGCATGGTACGGTCTATCTCCATCGATACTGCACCCACCGGGCCTTCGCTTTCCGCGGTCCGGCGTGGCTGTTCGTGTGGCGTCACTTGGTCATCAAGATCGTGAGCGAGGAACTCTACGTCGTTTCGCATCACGTCCATCATCGGTTCGCGGACAAGCCGGGGGATCCCTACAATGCGCAGTGCGGCTGGCTCTACTGCTTTCTGGCGGACGTCAACCATCAGCCCATCGCGACGAATCTGACGGACGGCGAGTATCACCGCGTCAGCAGGCTCCTCGCACACACGGGTCTACGGCTGAACTCGTACGAGGCTTACGTCCGGTGGGGCTCACTCACCGATCCCGCGCGGACCATCGGCATGACTGTCCTCAATTGGATGTTCTGGTACGGAGTGTTCTTCCTGATCGGGGGACACGCGCTCGCGACGGCGATCTTCGGGGCCTCGTTTCTATGGGCTTTCGGCATCCGAACGTTCAACTTCAACGGACACGGCCGGGGGCGAGACGTCCGGCGGGAGGGGTACGACTTCGACCGAAACGACCTCTCGGTCAATCAGCTGTGGCCCGGGTACCTCGCTGGCGAATGGCACAATAACCATCACCTCTACCCGACGAGCGCGCGGTCCGGATTCCTTCCCCATCAGCTCGACCTCGCGTGGCTGGCTATTCGAGCCTATGGCTGGTTGGGAGGCATCGCGCGATGCCGCGACAATCGCGCTGACTTTTATCGCGACTACTATGAGCCGTACCTCATCGCCCAGCGGTCGCTGGTGCGACGCGATGGGGTCCTGGTTCGGGGACGGTCCACGTGAACAACCGAGTCAGTGCGACGCGCAATCGCGTGCTCGTCGTAGACGACGATCTCGACACACGCGAGGCACTGCGGACCGTCTTCTCCCGGGAGGGGAGCACGTGCGACGTGGCGGCGAACGCGCAAGATGCGCTAGAGCTCCTCGGTCTTCGCACCTTCGACGCCGTAGTCTCCGACGTACTCATGGAGGGGATGAGCGGACTCGAGCTCCTTGACCGCATCCGGAAACTGCAACCGCTCATGCCGGTCATTCTCATCACCGGCGCGGGGCAGATCTCCGGTGCCGTCGACGCGATCAAACGGGGCGCCTTTCAATACTTCACCAAGCCCTGTGACGCCGAGCGGTTGCGCGCGATGGTCGTCGAGGCCATTCGCAGCCGGTCGCACGAGCTCGCTCCCGGACCTCGGCGAAGTCAGCCGCTGGCGCCCGCGCCCTCGAAGCTCATCGGGGATGGACCGGCGATGCGCTCTCTCCATTCGTCCATCGATCGGGTCGCGATGTCGACCGCGCCCGTGCTCATCACAGGCGAGACCGGCGTCGGCAAGGAACTCGTGGCGCGCGCCATCCACGAAAAGGGAGATAGGCGAAATCGCCCATTTGTCGCGGTGAATACTTCCGCAGTATCGGAGAGCCTCTTCGAGAGCGAGGTGTTCGGCCACGTCCGTGGTGCGTTTACCGGCGCGGCGCAGGCGCGCGCCGGCCTACTCACCGAAGCCGACACAGGAACGCTCTTTCTCGATGAAATCGGCGATATGCCCGCGGGCATGCAGGCGAAGCTCTTGCGCGTCCTTCAGTTCGGCGAGGTCCGACCGGTCGGCAGCGATCGCCCACATCGCGTCGACGTGCGCGTCCTGGCCGCGACGCACCGTGACCTTGCCGCTTTCGTCCGCGACGGCCGCTTTCGCGAGGATCTCTACTTCCGGCTCAACGTTCTCCCGATCGTCGTGCCCCCGCTGCGGCTGCATCCGGAGGACATTCCGGCTCTCGCCCGGCACTTTGTTTCGCAGGCCGTTCAACGCGCCCCGCACTCCCCCGTTCGGACCATTCACGAGGACGCCCTTCGAGTCCTGTCGGATTCGGCGTGGCCTGGCAATGTCCGCGAACTCGCGAGCGCCGTCGAGCGAGCCGTCGTATTCTGCTCTGGCGAAGTCCTGACTCCAGAGCACTTCCAGGCGGCCATTCCGGTTCGCGCGCCGAACCTCGCGTGGCCGCCCGCCGAGGGCACACCCTGGACCGTGCTGCGCCTCAATCGCGCCTACACGGCCTGGGTGCTCGAGCAGACAGGGGGCGACAAGCCGCGGGCCGCGGAGATTCTAGGCATCGATCTGTCGACGCTCTACCGCTGGCAGCGCGGACCGCGGGACTGATCGGGCAGGTTGGCCGTGTGCCGCGCGGCGCCTTGGTGAGCCAAACCGAGTCTCGACTTGCCAGCGGGTCAGTATTTCGCGAATCGGCGGCGGGTCAAGGGTGCGGTCACGCTTCCCCCAGCGCACGATGCACTCTGCGCGCCAGCAATTCGGGGTCGGCTGTCTTTGCAACGTAAGTGAATGGGCCTGCGCCCAGCCGCGAGAGCATGCTGGCGACGAACATGTGGCCGGATAGAAAGATGATGGGGACGGTTAGCATGGAGGGCGTTGCCCGGACGGCTACGGCCAATGCGATGCCGTCCAGCCCGGGCATCGCGATGTCGGCGATGATGAGATCCGGAATGGGCAACTCGCGGGATTTCTCCAAGCCATCGACCCCGTCGACGGCCAGCGTCACATGATACTTTGGGGAGAGCATTGCGAAGAGCGCGGCGAGCATGTCAGGGTCGTCGTCGACGACGAGCACAGACTTAGACGAAGGCGCGACGCTCTGGACGCTGGGGCTCATCGCGCAACAAGGAGCAAGTTCTGGGCCGATGGGATGCGCATAATATTCCGCACGAATCAGCAGGTGGCCTTCCACGCTGCCGAAAGACCAGGTGCCGCCATCGGGCGCGATTGCGTAGGCAAGCCCGAGCTGGCCCCTAGGCACGGATCGCGCTTGAGACCGATATCTTCGTCGATAAACAGACAAGCGCGGACACTTGATTGGGTCCGGGACTTGCTACTATCGCGGTCGATGAGTGCCCACGCGCAAGACGACCTGCCGTTGAAGAGGTCCATTCTTGTGGTCGACGATTACGAGCCAATGCGCTCGGCGATCTACGGTGTGCTCTCTCCTAGATATCGTGTAATTCTAGCCGTCGACGGCGTCGACGGGGTCGACAAGTCGAAGGATCGACCGGCGCCCGACCTCATTATCGCCGACATCTTCATGCCACGGCTCGACGGCATTGCGATGGTCCATCGCATCAGGGAAGACGACCGGATGAGGCAGGTGCGAGTCATCTTCATGTCCGGCCAAATGTCGGTCCAAAGCATCCTCGCTGGGCTGGCGGTCGTCCCGTTCGGGTACCTTTCCAAGCCGATCAACCCCGCCCTGTTCCTGAAAAAGGTGAGGAGCGCGTTGGGCGAAATGTGAGCACCGGTCTCGCGGAGTCATGGATGGCGTAAATGCCTTTTCCGGCAAATAGGATCAAAGCGGTCCACGGCATCCCAACACAGAGCGCGGCCCTCGCCGTTCGCTGTTGCCGTCTTTCGTTTCAGCTGTCTACGCCGGTAAGGCTGACGGCCGAGTCGTGCGACGACATAGGGAGCTCGCTCTGGTACGAATACTCGTGCCCCCCCAGCATGGCCTGCGAGTGACGATCACACCACCAGGTCTTGCCCCCGCTCGACACCCGCGCTTGCACACACTGCGGGCACGGCGCCTCGATGACTGGGTCGTGCTCAATCGGCTCCTTCGGCCAGGGGCTTGCAACGAGCACGGGAAACTGCGCGGCGCCTACGAGCCTCTCTACGGTGGAACCGCCCAGCCAGTTCTCGGCGTGAATGCCGCGATGGGAACCCAGGACGATGAAGTCGGCGCGGACGTCGGTCGCGAGCTGGATCAACTCGCGCACGGCCCGGCCTCCCCGGATATGGATGCCCACTGCAACGCCGGAAAGGCCTTTGGTCATCGCGGCCTTCTCGTTGACATAGAGCCGAAGGTGATCGGCAAGTTCGCGAGTGCGCTCTCCAGAGGGCGCCGTGCGGAAGACATGAAGAAGGTGGAGCTCGCTCCCGGGAACCCGCGCGACGATGCGCGCGGCTTCGTCGAAAGCGGGACCGTCGGCGTCCGTAAAATCGAGACCGACGACGGCACAGAGATTCATACCGCCGACGGCCAGCTTACTCGTCTCGGGTGACCCTGCTCGCACGAAACCTTGCACTTGGGTGTTCATGCCCGTAGCTCGATGCAATACTCGATCCTCGAGTCCGACTCGACGAACGAGACTCCCGTGCCCTCTCCGTCATCCCTGCGGGCGCCAGTGGCCCCCAGCAGCCGTCGCCGCGGATCGGATTGTTTGGGCGCCCACATTCGCCTCGTCCAACGCCGAGTAGTTGGAACGGTGCGTCGCGACCGGTCGATCCTCACTCCCCCAGTAAACAGGGCGTCCATAGTAGTCATAGAGCCGCGCTTCGTATTCGCGGTTGACCGCAGCGGCCGCGTCCCATTCGGGGCTGTCCTTGATGGCCTGTCGAGACAGGTCCACGTAGACCTTGCGCTCCGGCCAGCTGATGTAGCTGGCCCATTTCGGCGCGACGAGGACCTTCTTGCCGACCCACCAGTTGCTCGTATCGACCACGAGATAGCGAATTTGCCACGTGAGGTCGTCGACGACGAAGTCCTCCACGTGGCCGATGGCTTCGTCTCGCCCCTGAATGTGGTATCCGCGGACCTCGCGAGCGCTGCGCAAGTGCGTGTCCTCAGCTGGCTCTTCGGAATGCACGCGGGAAGGCTCGGTCCATCCCCCCGTCATGAGCCCATTCGGGCTCGCACCAGCTCCCCAGACACCCGAGTCGCCCCAGTAGTAGGGGTATCCATAGTAGCGGTGGTACTCGAGTTCATTCTGGCGGCTCACGGGCTTGTCCACGTCGACGTTTGGACTGTGTTTGACCTTGTCGACCGTGAGCGCGACGTTGAATCGGTGGGTCGTCCAGTCCGCATCGCGGAAGGAGACGGGCGAGATGAGCACACGACGCCCAGAGAATACGCCTCCGGTCTGGACGACGAGATAACGGACCGTGTGCCGCTGGTCGTCCAGAAAGAAGTCCACGACGCTCCCAATATCCCCGTCCGTGGCGGTCACCGTGTATCCCTCGAGATCTTTCAGACTTCGCAGCATGGTCTCACCTCAAGGCGAAAGGGGTGCACGGTTGGTGCCAGGGTTTCCCCGCTCGAGGTTAGCGGCGAGCTTGTCCTCTGCTTCTTCCTTCTCCCGCGGGCAGGACG
>Ga0187851_10004316_pt1 | contig 11654 bp, 9 predicted proteins | sample June2016WEW_6_10_FD_132997 | JGI IMG/M metagenome (GOLD analysis project Ga0187851, IMG submission 132997) | Peatland microbial communities from SPRUCE experiment site at the Marcell Experimental Forest, Minnesota, USA - June2016WEW_6_10 | ecosystem: Environmental > Terrestrial > Soil > Wetlands... | reverse complement strand
CAAAGCGGGTATCAAGCAATTGCTCGATTTGCAACAGGCCGCGCTGATCGCCGGCTAATTCCAGGACAAATCCTCGGGCGATTCGGCCAGCAGCCGCGTTTTATCATCAAGCTGGCGCAGAATTTCTTGCCAAAGCCGGCTTGGTTCCGGGTAGAAGACCAAATCAATGGAAGCGGGATGAACAAGCCAATCCTTGCGCGCCATTTCGTTATCGAGCTGGCCCGCCGTCCAGCCGGAATAGCCGGCGAACAACTTGAGTTTCTGGGTGGTGGAATTGGATTCGCTCAAGTCCGTCAAAGCGTCGATGGAATGACCCAGGCTCAGGTTGACCATGACGTTGGCCTGAGGCAGAAAAGCGTCCGTATGCAGGAAACTCAGCGTGCCCGGCTGCACCGGACCCCCTACGAAAAGCAGTTGCTCCTTGATCGTCTCCGAGACATTCGCAACCAGGGCCTGGCCCACTTTGCTTTCGCTGGAGCGGTTCAGAATCAGGCCGAACGCGCCCTCCTCGTCGTGCTGGCAAATCAGGACAACGGACCGATGGAAGAACGACCCGTGCAGTTTGCCCCCATCCAACAAAAGCTGTCCCTTCAAGGATTTATGCGCGGGGGGCATACCAGCCTCATTTCATCAACTCGCGCGCTGCGTCAATAATTTTGCCGGCGGTCAAACCATGCTTTTGATACAGGTCCTCGGCCACGTAGGCCGATTGTCCAAACTCCCCTTGAATGCCCAGCGATTTCATGCGATGGGCAATGCCCGCCTGGGACAGGGCATGAGACACTTGCGCGCCCATGCCGCAGATGATCTGATGGTCCTCGATGGTGACGACACGGCCCGCGCACTGTTGGACCGCAGGTCCGATGGTCTTCAAATCCACACGGTTGATGAATGGATTGGCGATGACCGTGGCGGCGATGTTTTGCTCCTTGAGCTGGCGGCCCGCGTCGATGGCTCGGCCCACCAGCGGCCCGCAAGCCAGGATGACCACGTCGCTTCCATTGGCCAGCACCTCCGCCTTGCCCCAATGGTATTTGGCGTTATCCACCCAGTGCAGCGGATAATTTTCGCGCCCCACAAAGAAGACCGTCGATTCGCCGTTGTGCCCCTCCTCGCGGGCGCGCGCCGTCCGCTGGATCGCTTCATAGATCAGCGCTTCCGCCTCATCCGCGCAGGAACAGGCAATGACCACCGTGTGCGGGATGGCGGAGACGGCGGCAAAGTAAGTAGTGGCCTCGTGCGAGGCTCCATCGGCAGCGTCCTGAAAGCCGACATGGGAGAAAACAGCGATGACTGGCGCCTGCGACAACGCGGACATGGTCAGGGGCAAATTGCCCTTCGTGACGCCGAACTGGCCGAATGTATCGACAACGGGAATGAAACCCGCTTTGGCAAAACCGGCGCCGGTGCTGATCATATTGGCTTCGGCAACGCCCACCTCGACAAATCGGTCGGGAAAACTTTTTTGGAAGAAACTCATCCCCGTGGAGCCTTCCACGTCGGCTGAAATCGAATAGACGGGAAAACCGTCCTGCGCGGCGCGCACCGCGCCTTTGGCGAGGCCGGCCTGGATTTTCTCCTTTTTGACCGCAGGCGCGGACGGAGCGGAAGCGGCCTTGGCTTTTTTGGCCGCCTCCTTTTGTTCCCAATTGGCGCGCAGAGCTTTAGCCCAATCGGCCAAATCGGCGGGAATTTCAGGCGCACCGAAATAAATCTCGTTGACGAAATCAACGATCTTTTCCGCGTTGGACAGGGGAAAGCCGTGGCCTCCCGAAGCGCTCTCGACCGTGGAGCGAACGCCGAAGCCCTTGACGGTTTTCGCCCAAACACAAACCGGGACGCGCGGATTTGCCCTGGCTTGTTGCAAGGCGGACTCCACCGCCAAATAAACGTCCTGCAGATTGTTGCCGTCGGCGACTTTGACCACGTTCCAGCCCAGCACGCTCATCGCCTCGAAAGTGGGGGTCATTTTGAAGGCGTCCTTGCTGATGCGGCCGGAAAGCTTTGTGTCGTTGTCCGAAACGACCAGGACAAACGGGTTGAGCCGGTCCTTGGCGGCCAAACCAGGTATGGCGGCGAAGGCTTCCTTGGCCTCTCCTTCCATCGAGGCGCCGTCCGAGACAGTACAGAGAGTGACGCGGTCGTTGTTCCGCACCTTGTCACTGAGCGCGAGGCCCTGGGCCTGGGGAAGCGCCGAGCCGAGAGGGCCGTTGCTCAACAGCACGCCCTCGGGATTGAGATGGGATTCGCCGTGGCCGGTGAATTTGCTCTTGATGCCGCGGAACCCTTTCAAATCTTCAAAGGTCATGCCGTCGAAACCGTAAAGGGAACGCAAGGCATAAATGCCGTTTTCGCAATGGCCGGCATCATTGACGAAATTGTACGCTTCGTGCCAGGGCCGCCCTTTGACGGCGAACATCAGGCCATGAATGGCGGAGATGATCTCGGCGAAGGCGGCAGGCCCCCCCCAATGCGAGGCTGCGCCGCCATTGACAGCGCACATATCCATGAGCGCCACCAAAGCGCGACTGGCGCGCGGGTCGCCCAATGACACCTCCTGGCCTTGCGCATTCTTGACCCTGACCGAATACTTCGGAGCCTGGGTGGGCGTGGAAGCCAGCTTTGATTTGAGTGGAAGGGGTTTCAGCGGCGGGGCTGCGACGGGCTTTATGTTGGATTTATCTTCAGACATAGTTATAGCACTTGACGCACTACCGGCAAAGCAGCGGGCGGAACTGGTGCGCGCGGCGGGAGTTGAACCCACAACCTGCGGCTTCGGAGGCCGTCACTCTATCCAGTTGAGCTACGCGCGCAACAGTATCGCTTAACCATCAGACCCAATCTGCGCCGTTTCAAGCGTCTGCCTCATGAATATGTCTGTACCCCCCGCGCACGGCAAGAAAATCCAGAGGCAACCGGCGATGAAGATTTCCCGGCTTTTGCGCTGGCAAAACAAGTGCCTCAGCTTAAAGTGTAATGAGCCAACCTGAAGCGCTTATGAATGATGCCGAAAACGACAGGCCATTAAATCCAAATCGCCGTGAATTCCTGAAGCTGGGCGGCGTCGTGGCTGCCGCGCTGATGGGGCCGGCCACGCTGGCGTCCGCGACGGCGGGTGCGCTGATTTCCAATCCAAAAACGGCGGAGGCCATGCCGACGCGCAATTTGGGCAGGACAGGTCATCGGGCGGGACTGTTCAGCCTGGGGGGCCAGGCGGCCCTGGAACACCCCCATAACGAGGCCGTCGCAGTTCCGATTATTGACAGAGCGCTGGACCTGGGAGTCAATTATATTGACACCTCTTCGATTTACGGCGGGCCGGAGCGGTGGAGCGAGCAGTATTTGGGCAAGGTGATGAAGCGCCGCCGGTCGGAGGCGTTTCTGGCCAGCAAAACCAAGGAGCGCTCGCGGGACGGCTCCTTGCGCATGTTGGAAAAGTCGCTGGAGTTGTTGCAGACCGATCATTTGGATCTCTGGCAACTGCACGATTTGGGAACACTGGCCGAAATCGAGGCGGTCTTCGCCAAAGGCGGCGCCATGGATGCACTGCTCCAGGCGCGCGATCAGAAGCTCGTTCGTTTTCTGGGCGTCACCGGCCATTACCGCCCGGATGCGCTCATCGAGGCGATCAAATGTCATCCGTTTGACACAATTCTCATGGCGGTGAACGCGGCGGACAAACATCATTACAGTTTCATGGAGCAATTGCTGCCGCTGGCGGTGGAAAAGCAAATGGGCATCATCGGCATGAAAGTGCCCGCGCGCGGGCGGTTGTTGTCGAACTGGTCGCCGCCTCCATTGGAGAGACAAAAGCATTCGTGGGAAGGAGTGGTGTTGTCCACCGGCCCGGGGACGCTCGACATGCGGGAAGCGATGTATTACGCGTTGAGCCTGCCGCTCAGCACGGTGATCATTGGCTGCGATTCCATTGCGCAATTGGAGCAAAATGTGCAATTGGCGCGCGACTTCACGCCCCTGACCGAACCGCAGATGGAGGCCATCTCGGCCAAGGCCGAGCCAGTTTCCAAACAGGCTCTGTTTTTCCGCTTTTTTGAGAAGCATGTTTAGGGAACGCGGGCGCACTGTGTCGGTTATTCCATAGGGGACTTGCCGGGTTTCAGCGCCTGCTCATAACAGGCCAGCGCTTCGCTGTGCCGTTCCATGCGGTTCAACAACCCCGCCTTGTAAAGATAAGCCATGATCATGGTGGAATCCTGGGCAATGGCGCGGTCGTAGCATTCGATGGCCCCCTCGGTGCGTTGCAACCGCTCGAGCGCGGCGCCTTTCTTGACCAGGGCCTCGGCGTTGTCCGGATCGATCTTCAGGATTTTATCCAGGCAATCCAGCGCGGCTTCGGGCTTGTCCAATTTCATCAAGGTCTGGCTTTTGCTGAGGAGCACTTTGATCGTATCGGTTTTGTCCGGCGCGGGGCGTGGCCATGTTTTTTCGGATGAGGATTGGGCGGGGTTGTTGCCCGAATTGCCTTCCGGCAGGGTCTTGGGCGGTGTGACCGAGCCTTCCATGTCGTGCAAGCGCTGTTCCATTCGCTCCATCAATTGCAGAAAGCGCATGTTTGATTGTTCCAAGGCATGGGCCGGTGGCAGGAGGGCCTCGGCTGGGCCCATGGCCAAGCCCTGGGGTGAACGGACTGCAGGCAGGCTGGCGGCAGCGGCGGCGAAACGATTGACGGCGCTCCATTGCAAAAACGCGGCGAGCAACAGCCCCGTAAAACCAACAAACGCAAAGGCGCCCGCCGCCACGATCACTGTTCTGTCCAGATGTTCGATGCCGCTCAACTGGTCCGCCCTCTCGCTGGCGATGGCTCTTTCCATCAGACGCAGACGCTCTTCCACCGCCACGGAATTGCTGGCGCTGGCCGCCGCCGATTCCTGCTGAATTTTCTCGATGGCGATCTGGGTGTCGCGGAGTTGTTCCTGAATTTGCAGGTAGGACCGCAGGAAATCCTGGGCGCGCACTTCGCCGCTTCCGGCGGGTTTACCATCGGTTTCAGGCGCGGCGTTGGTATCAGCCGCCAGCGCGGGGCGGAGGAGGCTGAACGTCACCGCCAGCAAGAGGCAGCCCGCGCGGAGGTCTCTGAATCCGGCTTTTGGTTTTGTAATCATTGAAATGGAGGCTGAACAAACCGGTTAAAAATGGAAAGCCAAAAGCATTATTCAATACTGAGGCTCCTCGCTTTGCTGCCGCGCTTTCAGGCGCGTTTTTTCCATCTCGGATTTAAGGAACGTGATTTGGGCGCGGATCATTTCGCGGTTCTCCGCCTCGGCGGTGATGAGAGCCTTGAGCAATTCGTCGATGCGCCGCTCGTAATCCTGGTTGCGCTCCTGGATGTGGTGTTCAATTTTTGCGAGGCGCTCGTCCACCGCCTGCATTTTGAGCGCAGCGGCTTGTTGCGTGGCCAGCAAATCCGCCCGGTCTGACAGCAGCCGCCCCACCACGTGCTGCTTCAACCACAGGCTCAGGTTGGCGATGACACCCGCGCGCACCGCATCGGGCAGCCGGTCAGCCTGGCGTCCGGCGTTGGAAGGCGGGAGCCAGATTTGCGATTGCGTCTGCGTGGAGCCGCCCAACTCGATTTGCACGTTCGGCGCGCCGCTCTGCTCCGTCGAGTCCAGCAAAAGAGGCGAAGCGGGCTGAAGCGCTGCACGCCGGGCGGTTTTTCGAACATTGAGGAGGATCGCCAGGCCTCCCGCTAGAAACGCGACCATACACAGCAGAATCGCGGGCCGGAGATACGGCACCTCATCGTCAGGTTTCACCGGCGCCATCGCCCCCCGGGACGGCGGCGTCGGCGGCGTTGCATTCACTTGCGCCAAAACGGGAGGAGCAGCAAGCGTTGGCTGCCCGACCCCGCTGATGGTGAGCTGGCTGGCATTGGTAAGGACTATTTCCGGTTTGTTCTGATAATTGGTAATCACGCCGCTGATCTCGACGCTCTGGTTTGACAAGGCTGACAACTCGCCAAATTGGTTGGTGAAGCGGCGGAAGATAACGGCTGTACACGGTGAATCGGGATAGGGCTGTTCAAGATTGAGGAAAATCACCGTCGGCCGAATTGTGACTTGGGCGATCCTTCCTGTGACGATCGCATTCTCGCCGTAGTGCTTGTTTGCATCCGTCGCGGCGATTTTGCCGGACAACGCGCCGTTCGTGTCATCCGCGTGCGCTGGACGCAAAGAGACGAAAGTTGCGAGAGCAATCAGAGAAACAACTTTTATCTGCATGTAGGCGCCGGTCATCGGGGAAATTGTTACACTTACGAAACGAACGCGTCAAGCCGCGTGGAAGCTTCGTGATCCCCATAAGCTCGCGAATTGTTTTGCCTGGTTTCAATGCTTCCGCCGATGGCCGGAACAGCTTGGGCGGCTTTGCCACCGGGATGGAGCAACGAGGACATAGGATCACCGGGTTTGGCCGGCTCGGCCACCTATACCAACGGCTTGTGGACCGTAACCGGGGGCGGCACGGACATTTGAGGTACCACTGACCAGTTCAATTTTGCCAGCACCAATTAGCAAGAATCCGCCGTTGAGCGCGACAGAAAACTTCACGATTACGGTCAATCCACTGACGTTGCCGCAGGTGTCGTCGGTTGACTGGAGCAATGGGCAATTTGAGGTGCAGGTCAGCGGCCAGAGCGGGCCGGATTACGAGATTCAGACCTCCACGAACCAGACGCAATGGAGCACGGTGTTTACGACGAAATCACCGGCGATGCCGTTCATCTGGCAGAACGTGGTGGCAACGAATGCAGCGGGCTTTTATCGTGTTGTGGTGGGTCTCCGCCGCTGCCGTAACACCGATGCTTTGAGTTCAATCAGAGGCGTGATAAGAGCGACACCAGCCTGGAAACGGCCATTTACACGAATGTGAGTTTTTGCCTCTGTGGCGGCTTATGACTATAGACAACGCTGGAAAGCAGGAGTATGTATAGGGGTGTCCGCCAGTTCAAGTGAACTGCCTGTATCTGCGGAAGAACGGCTTCCGCGTTCTGGAGAGCGACCATCAAGGCGGCACTAAACCATGAACCGCCGGACCGGTTTAGGAAAAGCATCGAAGGGGACTCGGGAAATGGAAGAGGCGATGACAGGTAACGACGCCCGCCTCAAGGGAATCGTTGCCTCAGCCATGGATGCAATCGTTTCAGTCGATTCGCGGCAGCGGATTGTGCTGTTCAACCCGGCGGCGGAGTTGATGTTCGGCGTTGGCGCCGGGGAAGCGCTGGGGAAGAGCCTGCGGCGATTTATTCCCAAACAGTTTCGCGAGTCGCACCCCCGGCATGTGGAAAAGTTCGGCCAGACTGGGGTCAGCGCCCGGCGCATGGGGGCATTGGGCGCGATTAGCGGGTTGCGCTCCAATGGCGAGGAGTTCCCGATAGAGGCTTCCATTTCGCAACTGGGTTTTGGAGGCGATAAGGTTTTCACGGTCATCCTGCGGGACACGACCGAGCGGAAGCGGGTGGAGGACGCGTTGCGGGAGGGCGAAGAGCGCTACCGGCGGCTGCTGGAGGTTTCGCCGGATGCCATTTATCTATGCCGGGATTCGCGCATCAAATTCATCAACGCGGCGGGACTGCGGCTTTTTGGCGCGGCCAAGCCCGAGCAGCTGCTGGGCAAGGCCTCGTTGGATCTCTACCATCCGGATTTTCGCCAGCTCACCGACCAACGGATCCGCCAGGCGCTGGAACATCGCCTGCCCCTGCCGATCATCGAAGAAAAGATTGTGCGGCTCGACGGCCGGGTGCGGGACGTCGAGGTCGCCACTTGTCCCTTTGCGGAGGAAGGCGGCGTGTCGATGCAGGTAGTGCTGCATGACATTACGGATCGCAGGCGTCTGGAGCGGGGGATTCTTACGGCGGTCGAGCAGGAGCAGCAGCGGATGGGCCGGGACTTGCATGACGGGTTGTGCCAACTGCTGACCGCTGCGAAATACAAGGCCAGCCTGGTGGAACGCAAACTGGCGCGGGGGACGGTGGTGCAGCCCGGCGAGGTGGGAGAGGTTGAGCGACAGCTCAATGAGGCGATTCAGCAGGCCCACAGCCTGGCCCGGGGCCTGAGTCCGGTAAAATTGGTGGCGCGGGGTTTGATGTCCGCGCTGGAGGAACTGGCGGCCGCTGTCGAGAGCTCGTTTCGTGTGCGGTGTATTTGCGATTTCTCGGAGCCGGTGGCGCTTGGGAACCATACGGTGGCCAACCACTTGTATCGCATCGCGCAGGAGGCCATCCAGAACGCCGTCAAACACGGCAAGGCCCGGCACATCCGGGTCAAGTTGAAGAAAGTCCGCGAGGGAATTGAACTCGGGGTGGAAAACGACGGAGTGGGATTCCCGCGCAAGGCCGAAAGCAAGGGCGGGATGGGGCTAAGCAACATGAAGGCGCGCGCCGGCATCATCGGGGCCGCGCTGGATGTCCGACGCGGCAAGCGGGGAGGAACGGTAGTCGCTTGCCGGCTGGAACAGACTGCCGCATGAGCGGAACCCGGGAAGAGAGCAGCATGGCAGCACCGCAAAGGCGCCGTCTCTACCTCGTGGAAGACCATCCGGTGACGCGGGAAGGGTTGGCAAGACTGATCAATTTCGAGCGGGATTTGCACGTGTGCGGGCAGGCTGGCTCCTCGGCCCAGGCCCTGGCCGAAATCGCCCGGGACAAGCCTCAACTTGTGCTGGTGTACATCTCGCTGGCCGGAGCGAGCTGGATCGAGCTAATCAAGGACATCGTGGCCCGCCATCCCGGGCTGCTGGTTCTGGTCCTTTCCACCCATGATGAAACTCTCTACGCGGAGCGGGCGCTACGCGCTGGCGCGAAGGGATACATCATGAAGCATGAATCGACGGACGAGGTGATGAAGGCAATCCGCAAGGTCTTAAGCGGAGGCGTCTATTTGAGCGAGCGGATGCAAGGCCAGTTGGTCGCGATGGTAGCCGGAGGAGGTCCAACGGCCTCGGGGTCGAATGTGGAGCGGCTCAGCGACCGCGAGTTGGAGGTGTTCACCTTGTTTGGGCAGGGCCAGAGCACTGCGCAGATTAGCGCCTCTCTGCATATCAGCGAAAGCACGGTTGCCACCCACCGCACCCATATCATGGAAAAGCTGCGATTGGAAAATTCGAGGGAGTTGCTGCAGCGGGCCGTCGAATGGGTTCAGAGTCAGAACTTATGAGCACCACCGCAGGGGTCGCAAAATTCACGATGGCTACATCGTGAACTTACGATATTAGAATCCCAATCCGCCCGATTCCCAAGCGAAGGCCACGCCGTTAGTCTTTTCCGCATGATGACTAGTTCAGCATTGGAGCCGGCGAAGGACAGCATGACGCGTCCCGCCCGAGCCACCGTTCTGATCGTGGATGACTGCGCTGATGATCGAGAAATGTTTTCTCATTTTCTCCTGGCAGCCGGATACCGGGTCCTGAAAGCAAACGGCGCGGAGCAGGCACAACAACTGGCTGAAGAGCAAGGGAAGATCGATCTGCTGGTGACGGATTTTAACATGCCCGGAATGAATGGCGGGGTGTTGGCCGAATGGTTTCACAGCCGGTCCCCGCTCACCCAGATGTTATTGGTGTCCGATGCTGTGTGGCAGATCGAAGCTTATATGGAAAAAGCGGGCTGGATCCCTTTTCTTGACAAGAAGGAGACGCCAGACTGGCTGGCTGCAACAGCGCAAAAGCTGCTGGCTGGGCCGGGCCGATATTTGCGAGGGCATGGCGCTGCGGATCTCGCCAGACGATCTTCCGGCGGAACAATGGTAACGACCGGGGAGCAAACGGCAGGGTCGGTCGATTCGGAACTTCGATGCCAAAGAACCCCGCCCTATCACGTTCTTGTGGTGGACGACGAGCCGCTCGTACTCAAGTTCAACATCGAAATGTTAATCGCCAGCGGCTATCAAGTGGACGCTGCCAAAGATGGGGCTGCAGCCTGGGACTCTCTTCAATTGAACACCTTCGACCTCGTCATCACGGATAACAACATGCCAAATTTGACGGGTGTTGGGTTGATCGAAAAGATACGCGCTTCGGGCATGACCGTACCGGTCATCATGGCCACGTCAGCCTTTCCAACGGAGGAATTCGCCGGTCGCCCTTGGCTCGACCCCGCCGCCACGCTGCTCAAGCCCTACGCCTTAGTGGATTTTTTGGGAACGGTAAAGAATGTCCTGGGCTTGGTCGCGTCAACAGCCATGTCATTTCCATGTCAGGCCACCGTATCATCGCCAATACCGTGAACACATTCGATCAAGAATCCTTATCCTTTCTCAGAAAGCAGGTGCAGTCACAACAATTGATTTGCGGTGGAGAGAACAAGACGTTTGACATGATCAACCCCGCCTCTGTGATTGATCTTGTCGAAAAACCGTGCGCCACCCCCGCCTCGACCGCTTTCGGCCACCGCAGGCTCTTTTTCGAGAACCGATTTGTTTACACGGTAATATCGCCGCGGACGCGGGGCCTTTCCATTGGCATCAACATGAATCCGGACCAGTCTTGCAATTTTGACTGCGTATATTGCGAAGTCGCCCGGTCGTTGCCGGCAGTGGCTCAAAGTCTGGACGTTGGCGTGATGGCGGAAGAACTGGAGAAGACCCTTTCCCTCGTCCAGTCCGGTGGAATACGGGAGCACCCAGCCTGCCGCAGTGTGAGCAGCGAGTTGTTGCAATTGCGCCAAGTGGCGTTGAGCGGTGACGGCGAACCGACTCTGTGCCCGAATTTCACCGAGGCGATTGAGGCGGTGGTCCATGTGCGGGCGCGCCGGACGGTTTCGTGTGTGAAACTGGCCCTGATTACCAACGGCAGCCGGCTGGATTCGCGTGCGGTGAGGAAGGGCCTCCGATGCCTTACGCCCAATGATGAGATTTGGATCAAGCTCGACGCGGGCACTCAAACCTACATGGAGCGAGTCAACCGGAGTGAAGTGCCGTTGGAAAAAGTCATTGAGAATATGCTGCTGGTGGGGCGACAGCGGCCCATAATCATTCAAAGTCTTTTCTCGCTGATTCACGGACAGGGACCCCCGCCTCAAGAAATTGACGAGTACATCCATCGTCTGCGCGATCTAAAGCGAGGCGGAGCGCAGATTTCGTTGGTGCAAATTTATTCAGCGACAAGGCCGATGGCGCATGACTATTGCGGGCATCTGCCGCTGAAAGAGATGTCGCGGATCAGACAGCGCATTAAAGCAGAGACGGGACTAAGGGCTGAAGTGTTCTAACACCCTCTGCGGCCGAATCGCTTGGGGGCTTGCCGGACCTGTCATTCACCGTTTTTTGTCAATCCAACGGCAAATTATGTTAGCTTTTGGGCGGCACTGTGATAAACTTTTTCGGATTCGTCAACCAAAGGTTAAAGCTCATGAAAAAATGCGTTTTGTTGCTTGTCATGTTGATCCTCCTCGCCCTCGCTGATTGTCTGCCCGCCCAGGGCACGGCCTTCACCTACCAAGGCCAGTTGATGACCGCGGGCGCGCCGGCCAATGGCGTTTACGACCTGCAATTCATCCTCTACACCGCCAGTGTCGGCGGCGACCAGACCGGGCCGATTCTGACCAATTCCATCGCGGTCAGCAACGGCCTGTTTATTGTCGAGCTGAATTTCGGCTCCAACGTTTTCGCCGGGGCCAATTACTGGCTGGACATTGCCGT
>Ga0187851_10004315_pt1 | contig 11656 bp, 11 predicted proteins | sample June2016WEW_6_10_FD_132997 | JGI IMG/M metagenome (GOLD analysis project Ga0187851, IMG submission 132997) | Peatland microbial communities from SPRUCE experiment site at the Marcell Experimental Forest, Minnesota, USA - June2016WEW_6_10 | ecosystem: Environmental > Terrestrial > Soil >... | reverse complement strand
CCCCGGCCACGTGGCCAGCCGCGGCGTGCCTTGGACGGCTCGTCCCCCTGGGTACGCTTCACCTTATGCGTGCGCATCCTTGGTCGGCTGGAGGAGCACCCGCCCCGCGACCGCGAGCTCGAACAGCCCGAGGCCGAACAGGACGATGAAGTTGACTGGGTTCATCGTGAGCATCCGCCAGAACGCCAGGCCGGTCCATGCCAGTGAACTGCCCACCGTCCACACAAGGAAGCAGGCCCAGAAACGCCTGTTCCCTTCCTGCTTCTTCTTGTCGCCGCCCGACGGCTTCCAGCCCAGGCGCTTACCACGCACCGCATCCCAGTAAGCAAAGAAATGAGCCCACCCGGAGATCAGTTTCACGGCCCATGCCTCGAGCCGGTAGGGAGCGTGGTGCCACGCCGGGATGATCACCGCGGCGTAGAGCACCACGGGAACCATGAAAATCATGTTCTTGAATTCGAGGACGTTCGGCACCAATGCGAGGATCGCGATGGTCAGCGCCGGGACCACGAACGTGAACAAGGCCGTGTAGATGTAATAGACGAAACCGGAGATGTAACACAGGCGCGTGTAGAGCGGGAGCTTGGCGCCCCAGAACATTTTTCCGAAGAGCAGCCCGACTGTTCCTGAGCACCAACGGTACTGCTGGTTCAGGAACGCGGGAACATTGTCCGGGCAGTTGCCGGTGGAAAGGGCGACAGGCAGGTAGCGGAGCGACCAGCCAATGCGATTCAGGTCGAACCCGGTGAGCACGTCCTCGGAGTGCTCGGCCAGCGTCATGCCGAGGTTCTGCTTCAGTGCGGCCCGCCGGTAGACGGCGCAGCTGCCGACGCAGATGGCCCCGCCCTTACGCGAGCGCGCCGTCTGGATGGACCGATAGAACAGCTCCTGCACCGCGCCGGCGCCGCGTTCCACCCAGGTCTGGTCGTTGGTGATGCGGAAGAACTGGGGGGTCTGCACGATCCCGATCTCCGGGTAGGCCTCCATGTACGGCAGGGCCTCGTTCAGCAGGTCGTGGCGAGGGGCGAAGTCGGCATCCAGCAGCAGGATGTAGTCGCCATAAGAAACCTGGAAGCCGAACCAGAGATTTCCTGACTTCTTGAACCAGCCCCGGTTGGGCCTCCTCGCGTAGGCAAAACCGAACTCACGTGCCATGGCCTTGAGCTCGGGGCTGGCCGAGTCGTCCAGCACATAAGCGGTAACCGTTCCCTGGTAGTGGCGGCTCATCTCAGCCACGTACTTCCAGGTATTGCGGACCACCTCCGCGGGTTCCCCGCAGACGGGGAGGAAGACGTCCACGGACGGATAGGTCGCCGGCCGCCAGCCGTCCACCAGCCGCTGATGCTCGGAGAAATCGAAGTCGCGGGCCAGGCCATCCGTGATCAGGGGCAGCGCCAGGAATAGAGCTCCCATAATCACGAATGGCACGTAGAACCAGAACCAGTGGTACTCCACCATCAGCCGCGTCTGGCTGAACAGGAGCAACGGGAAGCTGGCGAGCGAGGCGAGGGTGAGTATCGAGGCGCCGCGCCGGACGTAACGGTATTTCTCGTCGTCCTGCGGCGGCACGGGCATGACCGGGCCCGGTTCGGGGGCCGGGGCCGTCTGGGGCTGCCCGTCCGGAGACGCGGCAGGCTGAGGTGTTTCGGCCGGGGGCGTCCGGGGCCGCGGGATTGCGACGGTGTCAGCGGGCCCGTCGACGGGCGGCACGGCGACGTCCGCCGGCGCCCCGCCGCGGAGCGCCACCGACGCCGGTGTTCCGGTGGGTAGCGTTCGGGAGGGCAGAGTCTCAGACACGAGCCCGCCGGACGCTAGCACCCTGGACATCAGCCCCCCGGACGCCTGTGGCCGGGATGTGAGTGTCCCAGGCGTCAGATCAGCGTCTTGCTGGCCTGCGGGCTGCGGCCGTCCCGGTACGGCGGCCGCCAGTCGCTGCCGAAGTGGAATGGCCGCGGGTGTCGCCGGCAACGGTCTAGTATTGACTGAGTCACTAGTCGGCTGCGCAGAGTCAGCGGAGCGGTCGTCACCCTGCCGTGCTGGTGCTGGAGTTGGAGCTGGTGCCGGAAGTTGTGCGGTTGGGAACTCATTCCCCACGGGTTGCTCAATACCATGCGGCCCGTCGATGACGTGCGTCACCAGTCCCCCTCTCATCTCGTGCCAACACGTTCGGGCGCGAACAAGTGACGAGTTGCGCGGGGTATGGACAACAATACGTGATTATCAGAATATCCGGGAAAATACTTCAAGATCGTCGACGGCGTTTAACCAAAAATTAACAGAGCCGCCGGGGTTCCCTACTTTTCCCACCGCTTTACCCACGTTCGCCACACATGCCCCCCACTCGTGGCCACGCCGACGACAAGTCAGCCCATCCTCTGACATCGCCAGGCTTGTGTAGCTTACAGGGCATGACTTCCTGAATGCGAATAAATCTGGCACTCTATGTTCATCTGAGTGAATGCCGGGAGCCCGATCCCACCCCGCGCGGGCCGCTGGCAACGGGGGCATGCGCATTCTGGTGCGGACTTGGTCGGAGGTCATGGGGTGGAGACAGTCGGGGAGATCATCAACTGCATGCGGGCGGTCGCGCCTGCCGGGCAATCAGCCCTTGAGCAGGACGTTCTCCGGCGCTTGGGGGAGTTCACGCAGACCCTCATCGCGGTGAAGGAGGGGGCCGCCGAGGAGCACGCGCGGTTCCTCGGCATCGGGCAGCGCGGGCTCTGCCTGCCCGAGGCGGAGCTGTCCGCGTGGCTGTCTGGGGCCACGGTGCTGGTCACCGGCGGGACGGGATGTATCGGCTCCACCCTGATGGCTCAGGTGGCGCAGCGCGGGGCGGGGCGCCTGGTCAGCGTGGGCCGCGGGATCACAGATGGGTGGCCGACCCAGGCCGCCGCAGAGTACCGGGAGGCCGACGTCCGGGACCGCGTCGGCCTGGAGGCACTGTTCAGCGAGGTACGGCCCGACGTGATTTTCCACGTGGCCGCGCAGCGGGAGCCCGCCCGCGCGGAGGTGGAGGTGCACCGGACCGTGTCCACCAACGTCCTGGGCACCCGCAACGTGCTGGAGGCCGCGGAGGCGGCGGGCGTGTCCCAGGTGGTCTGCGCGTCCACCGGCAAGGCGCTCCGTCCCTACTCACCCGACATCTACACCGCCTCCAAGCGCGCAGCGGAGTGGGTCGCGTCGAGCGTGGCCGGCCGTGGTGAGCTGCTGGTTTCCGCGGGCCGGTTCACTCATGTCCTCGACAACTCGGTCATCTACCGCCGGCTGCAGGGCTGGGCCGAGGACGGCGTGGTCCGGCTGCACAGCCCCAGCATCGCGTTCTACGTGCAGTCAGCGCTGGAGTCCGCGCAGTTGCTGCTGCTGGCCGGCCTTGGCGCGCAGCGCGGCGAGTTCCGGGTGCACGCCATCACCGACCTCGGCTGGCCGGTCAGCCTCCTGGACGTCGCCCTCGGAGTGCTCATCAGTACTGGCTCGTCGACGCCGATCTACTTCAGCGGGTACGACCCCGGGTACGAGGAGGTGCCGTTCCCCGGCCTGTACGACCCGGTGACCGCGGGGGACGTGAGCGCGCTGCTGAACGCGTTCGAGGCGGCGGCCAGCACTTCCGCACCGTGTCCCATGGTGGACGCGTTCCGGCTGGAGATGGCGGCCAACCTCCAGCCTGCCAAGCTCCTCGGGGCGCTCGATGAGATCTGCGAGCGCAGCACCGATCCGGACGTGGTGCGCGGCGGGCTGAACGAGATGTCGTGGGCGCTGCTCGACGCCACGCTGCAAGCGGTGCCGCGCCGGGTGCTGGCCCGGGCGGCGGCGCTGTCCGATCCGCACCAGGGCGTCATGTGCCCCGACCACCGGCGCGTACTGGACGCGATCAGGGACAGCGCCGGGCTCACCGCCTACGGCTGAGCAGGACGCCCGGCGGGATGTGATGCCGCGGTGGCGCGTGGTCCGGCGGGGCGCTTCTACACGGTGCCCTGGTCAGGCGTGCCCGCCGGGTGCGGGCGGAGGACCTGGACGTCGAGGTCCCCCTCGAGGCGCCCGGCCAGCGCCTGGCTGAGCTCGGCGAGCGCGGGCCCGCGGGAGTGCTCGGCGAGCGCCTCCGCGCTGGACCACTTCTCGACCATGACCAGCCGGTCATCGCCTTCGTGCAGGGCGTACAGCAGGCAGCCGTCATCGTGGGCGTGCACGTCGGCGATGGTCTTCTCCATGGCCGCGATGACCTCCGCGCGGTGCTCCGGCACCGGGCGGATAGTGGCTACGACGACAACATCGGTCATGACAGGTGATCCTCTCCTGGATGAACACCCGGCCGCGTGGCGGCCGGAGCTTTACGGAGCGGCCGCCAGGCCACGGCCGGCAGCAGCGGGCTGAGCAGCTTCTCCGTCAGCACGCCGCGGTAGACGCCCGCCCCGTAGGCCGCCTCGTCGGCCAGGTAGGCGAGCGAGAACGTCGCGGCCGGCAGCGGTGGCCGGGTCCGCCGCCATTCTGCGACGGGCGGCCCGGCCAGCAGCGACGCCACGGCCAGCCGGCGCCCCAGCCGGGTCCGGGCCGTGCGGCCCCCGGGGCGGGCCAGGCAAGCTGCCGCGACCGGGAGCGCGCACTGGATGGTCCAGCGGCCCGCGCCCAGCCAGGTCTGCAGCACCGAATCGGCCATCGGCCGGAGAACACCTTTGGGTGGCACGTCCCAGTCGTGCAGCAGCCGCACCAGCTGGCCGGTGCCGGCCCCGTAGGCGGCGAGCGCGGCCACCGGCCTGCGCGCCAGCAGCGCGGCGACGGCCGCCGCCGGCCAGGCCTGCAGCACCAGCGGCGGCACCTGCCCCGGGTGCCTGCGCGCGAGCGGGGCCGCCGAGCATCCATAACGAAACCGCCGTCCCAGCACCCGCGCCCAGGTGGCGGGTTCCGCGTGGCTGACGGACGCAGCGGGGTCGTAACGGACCCGCCAGCCGGCTTCCGCCAGCCGCCACACCAGGTCCACGTCCTCGCCGTAGCGCAGGCCAGCGTCGAAAGGGCCGTCGCCGGACGGGGCGTCCGCCGGGAGACCGTCCGCCGGGAGACCGTCCGCCGGGAGACCGTCACTGGAGACACCGGCAGCGGACCCGTGTGTGGCCAGCGCGGCGCGGCGGACCAGCAGGGCGGCGGTCGGCACGTAGGACAGGCGGGTGAGCGGCAGCACCCGGCTCTCCTGCGGGCCCATGTCGAGCGGCGCGCGGGCCCCCAGGTAGCGGCCGGCCGAGCCGGGCCCGGTGATAGGCCGTACCCGCGGTGCCACCGCGGCGACCAGCGGGTCCCCGAAATGGGCCGCCAGGGACGTGATCCATTCCGGCCCGGCCTCGCAGTCACTGTCCAGGAACGCCACCAGCCGCGTTGACACGTGGGCCAGCCCGTCGTTGCGGGCCGGCCCCGGCCCGCCGGAGCTGGGGCGCCGGATCAAGGTCGCGCCGTGCCTGCTGCACAGTGCGGCGATCTCGCCGGCCTGCCGTGACCCGTCGTCCACCACGATCACCGGGTAGCTGCGGCCCAGGGCGGTCAGGCAGCGGTCCACGTGGGCGGGCCGGTCGCGGGCCGGGATGACCACGGTCACGTCGGGTAGTGCTGGCCCGGGGGGACGACCTCCCGCTCCGCTCTCCCGGGGGACTACCCCCGCTCCGCTCTCCCGGGGGACTACCCCCGGAGCCCCCATCCCCGTCCCGTCGTCGGCTCGGAGAAGACCGCCTCCGGCGGGCCCCGCCTCGCCAACGAAGGGCGGCCGGGGGTGGGCCAGCCCGGTGTCGGTGAGCCGCCGGGCCAGCTTGCCCGCGGCGGCTGAGCACACCGGCCCGCGGCGCAGCTCGGCGAGCGCGCGCTGGCCGGCCGGGTTGAGCCTGAGCAGCCGCGGGGGAGACCCGCCGAACAGCACGTCCGCCCCGACGAACTGGGTCTGCGGGTCGAAGACGATGCTGAAGCCGGCCGGCAGCGGCGCCGGTCCCCGGCCCGGCCTCGCCTCGGGGCGGGTCACCGGACGGGTCACACGGCGCTCACAAGGCCAGCCCCCCGTCCACCGGGACCACCGCGCCGGTCATCCCGCTGCTGCCGTCGCCAGCCAGCCAGACCAGCGCCGCGGCCACCTCCTCCGGGGCCAGCAGCCGGTCCAGGGGCTGCTGGGCCGCGAACGACCCGGCGCCGGGCAGCCCGTACAGGCGTGCGCTCTCCGCCAGAATGGGCGTATCCGTGGAGCCCGGACTGACCGCGTTGGCAGTGACGCCGGTGCCACGCAGTTCGGTGGCCAGCGCGCGGATCAGCCCGGCCACTCCGGCCTTGGCCGCACAGTAAGCCGCCAGCATGGGCAGCCCCCGCGTCGCGGCGGCCGACGCGACGGCCAGGAACCGGCCGTGGCGCGGCTCCGGCCGGCGCAGCAGCGCCGGGATGGCCGCGCGGGCCAGCACCATCACCCCGCCGAGGTCGGTGCTCACGACCGCTTCCTCCTGCTCGGGGGTCATCTTCCAGAGCGGCATCCCGCCCGCGATCACGCCCGCCACGGCGAGAGCGGCGTCCAGGCCGCCCCACCGCAGCTCGGCCTCTGCCACCGCGGCGGCCATGGCCGCGTGGTCGCGGGTGTCGGCGGCCAGGCCGTGCGCCTGACCCGGGCCGCCAGCGGCCTCGGCTATCACGGCGTCCAGGTCGGCCCGGGTGGCCAGGTGGTAGGGCAGCGCCGGGTCGTCGGCACAGCGGTCGACGGCCAGCACGGACCAGCCCTCGGCGGCGAGCGCGCGTACGGTGGCGGCGCCGATGCCCCGCGCCGCCCCCGTCACCAGCGCCACTCGGGTCATTAGGCCTCCTCCGGGTACCAGGCTTCGACTGCGGCGGCCAGGTCCGCAGACAGCTGATCGAGCAGTTGCGCCCCCTCGGCCGCCGAGGCTCCTGCCGGGTCGCCGAGCACCCCGTTGCGGCTGACCGCCCGGACCCCGCCCGCCCGCAGCGCGGGCATCAGCCGGGGCAGCGGGGCCGTGTTCCCGGCCTCGGCGAGCCCGGCCCGGACCCGGCCCGGGGTGAGGGCCAGTTGTAGGGCGGTCTCGGTGCGCCCGGCGTGCGCGTCCGGCAGGGGCAGCTCCGGGCCGGGCCGCGGTCCGGGCATCCAGAACAGCACGTCGCGTGACTCGGCGCGGAGCCGGGCGACGGCCTGCCGCGCCGGGGCGGCGTTCCCGCCGTGCGCGCACACGAACACCAGGTGGCCGAAGGTCTCGGCGGCCGAGCGGCCCAGCTCGGTCAGCACGAGTTCCACGGCGTCCTGGCCGATCGAGAGCGTCCCGGCGAACCCCGCGTGCTCGCCGCTGGAGCCGTAGCTGACCGGCGGCGCGATGACCACGCCGGGCCGCCGGGCCGCGAGCCGGCCGGCCAGCGCGACCGCGATGTCGGTGTCTGTGGACAGCGGCAGGTGCGGCCCGTGCTGCTCAGTAGAGCCCACCGGGACGGCCAGCAGCGCCCCCGCGGCACCTAGGCGGGCCGCCTCGGGCCAGGTGAGATCGGCGAGCAGAGTCATCAGCCCATCACCCTAGTGCTGGCTGCGTTCACGGTGGCGACTGCGTTCACGGTGCTGGCTGTGTTAAAGGTGCGGGCTACGTTCATAGCGCGGCTCCCACCCGCTCGCCCTCGATCACCGCGGCGTGGGCCTGGCGTGGCGCCAGGCAGTCACCCACCCGGTGGACCTCGAACGGCGCGCCGCTCAGCGCGTGCCACAACTCGTCGGCGGGCCGGGGCGGCACTGCGCAGGCCACCCAGTCGCAGGCCAGCTGCTGGCGGTCCCCGGTCGGGTGGTGCAGCAGCGAGAGTTCCAGGCGGCCCGCCCCGTCCTCCCGCGCGTCCAGCACCACCACGTCCGTCCGCTGGCGCACACCCTGGGCGTGCGCCTTCCTGGTCCACAGCTCCAGGTCGTGCCGTGCGGCTGGCACACCGCAGCGATCTGCTGCCAGCCCTCCCCCGCGGCCGAGGCCAGCGGGGCCCGCTCGTACGGCCAGTCCGACGGGTGCACGGAGGCGGTCTCGGTCACGATGAGCCCGGCCCCGCCCGCCGCGCGGCGCTGGTAGTAGGCGACGTGCCGGGGCGAGAACGCGCGGCCTGCGTGGTGGCTAGCAGAGCCCAGGCCGTACTGCCCGAGATTGGTCTCGTGCGGGCCGAACATGACCCTGGACTGCGCGACCCGGCCGGCCAGGGTGACTGGTCGGTGAGCCGCGCGAATCCCGACGTCATGTCAGCGTGCGCCACCCGCCGCGAAGCCGGCCAGCGGGTTGACGTCGCAGGCCCGGTCTGGCGGCGCGGGGACCGGGCGGCGCCCGATCGTCACGGGGACCGGCGGCCGGGCCTGCCCGCGGCGGACTTGACCGCGCACCGGGCCGCGGTGCGAGTGGTCCAGCCCCGGCCGGGGGAGCGCGGTCCGGTCCGCCCCGGCCAGCGCCTGCTCGGCCCGCGCTCGCTCAGCCAGCGCCTGCTCACCGAAGCCGCGGACGCACTCCGGGTCCGGGCCGTCCAGCGGCAGCCCGGTGAAGAACTTCGCGGCCATGCAGCCGCCCCGGCAGGAGTCATAGAACTGGCAGGAGCCGCAAGCGCCGCCCGCGGAGGGCCCGCGCAGCTCGGCGAACAGCGCGGAGTCCCGCCAGACCGTCTCGAAGCCGCCAGCGGTCCGGACGTTCCCGGCCAGGAAGTTCTCGTGGATCGCGAACGGGCAGGCGTAGACGTCACCGACCGGGTCGATCAGGCACACCACCCGGCCGGCGCCGCACATGTTCAGGCCCGGGAGCGCCTCGCCGTAGGCGGCGAGGTGGAAGAACGAGTCCCCGGTGAGGACCTGCTCGCCGTGCGCGCACAGCCAGTCGTAGAGCTCGCGCTGCTGCGTGGCGGTGGGGTGCAGTTCGTCCCAGACGTCGGCGCCCCGGCCGGACGGCCGCAGCCGGGTCAGCCGCAGCTGGGCGTCGTAGCGGTCGGCCAGGGCCTTGAACTCGTCCAGCTGCCCGGCATTCTGCCGGGTGACCGCGACGGAGATCTTGAAGCCCTTGAACCCGGCCGCGGCCAGGTGCTCGATGGCCCGGATGGCCACCGCGTGCGAGCCCTCCCCGCGCACCGCGTCGTTGACCTCGGCGGTCGCGCCGTCCAGGGAGATCTGCACGTCCACGTAGTCGCTGGCGGCCAGCTTGCGGGCCACGGCCTCGTCGATGCGCACGCCGTTGGTGGAGAACTTCACCCCGACACGGTGCGCGGTGGCGTAGTCCACGAGTTCCCAGAAGTCGGGCCGGACGGTGGGCTCGCCGCCGCCGATGTTGACGTAGAACACCTGCATGCGTTCCAGCGTGTCGATGACGGCCTTGCACTCTGCGGTGCTCAGCTCTCCCGGGTCGCGCCGGCCCGAGCTGGACAGGCAGTGCACGCAGGCCAGGTTGCAGGCGTAAGTCAGTTCCCAGGTCAGGCAGATCGGCGCGTCCAGCCCGTGCTCGAACAGCTCCACCAGGGTTTCGGTGCTCACGCGGCCCCCCGTTGGCTACTCATGCGCAGGGTGATCATGCCCGACTCGGCCAGGGTGGCCAGGCCCCGCTCGTAGGCGGCCATCCTGGCGGGCTGGATCCCGGCCGCCGCGCACGCGGCGCGGGCCGAGGGGTGCTCACCCAGCGACCGCACCACGGCCAGCATGGTGGCGTTCTTCAGGAACGACAGCCGCCGGGTGCCGAAGTGATAGAGCAGCGCACCGAACGGTTCGGGGCGGATCGCCACCCGCTCGTCCAGCCGCCAGGGCCGGTCCAGGCCGAACCCGCCGGCCGGGCTCACCGCGCCCGCCGGATCGGCCCGGCCGGCTGAGCTGCCCTCGACGGCGGGGTTCACCACGCCAGCCCCGGCCAGGTCAGTAGACACCGCACATGCCGTCGATGGAGACTTCTTCGACGAGCAGTTCCTCGGCGACCAGACTCTCGTCGGCGGCCGGGCTGGCCGCTTCGGCTGTGCTGTGCTCTGCTGGCGTGGCCGCGCTGGCGGTCTGTTCGCTCATGCCTGCCTCCGGATCCGTCGTCCGGCCCGCGCTGGCTGGTCCGCCAGCACCGCCGCTGTCGTCTGCCTTCGCCCTACGGGTCACTCAGGGCTGACATTAAGGGCACTCAGTGCCAAGGGTCAAGAAGACGGGACCTTCGGGCCTTTCGCATGCCCGGCTGGGTCGTGGCATGCTCCTGTCAGGCCGACGAGCCAGGCGGGATGGAAAGGTGGTGCTGGCCGGTGAGCACTACGGGGATGCCTGCCCAGCTTGGCCGCAGGCGCATCACCTCCCGGGCGGAGCTGGAGCACGTCGCGTTCGAGCTGTTCGACCGGCGGGGCTTCGAGGGCACGACGATCGACGACATCGCGGTCGCGGCCGGGATCGGCCGCCGGACGTTCTTCCGCTACTTCCCGTCCAAGAACGACGTGCCGTGGGGGAACTTCGAGGACGAGCTGGACCGGATGCGGGGCTGGCTGGCCGCCTGCCCGACGCAGTGGCCCCTGATGGACGCGATCCGGCTGGCCATCGTCGACTTCAACAAGGTGGCGCCGGAAGACGAGCGCTGGCACCGGCGCCGGATGCAGCTGATCCTGGGCGTGCCGGTACTTCAGGCGCACTCCACCCTGCGCTACGCGGAGTGGCGGCAGGTGGTCGCGGACTTCGTGGCCGTCCGCACCGGGCAGGCCGCCGGCGGCCTGCAGCCGCAGACCATCGCCTACGCCATGCTGGGCGTGGCCATCGCCGCCTACGAGCAGTGGCTCCAGGACGACGACGGCAACCTGAGTGAGCTGCTGGACACGGCCATGCGCGATCTCGCCGCGGCGTTCGGCCACAGCCTGCCGCTCCGGGCCGAGCCCACCCGGTGACCCGGTGACGCGGTGACGCGGTGACCCGGTGACGCCGGGCCTGGGTCCCCGGGACGACACCGGGGCCGTGGTCGGTGTCCCGGCCGGCGTCCGCCGGGTCGTGTCCCTTGTGCCGTCGCTGACCGAGAGCGTGGCCGTGACCGCCCCGGGCCTGGTCGCCGGGGCCACCGACTGGTGCACCCACCCGGCCGGCCTCGACGTGCCCCGGGTCCGCGGGACCAAGAACCCCGACCTCGCGGCGGTCCTCGCGCTGCGCCCGGACGTGGTCCTGGCCAACGAGGAGGAGAACCGGGCCGCCGACCTGGCCGCGCTCCGCGCCGCGGGGCAGCCGGTGTGGGTGACCGTGATCCGGACGCTGGACGAGGCGCTGGCGTCGTTGCGGCGGATGCTCACGGTCGCCTGCCAGCTCCCGGCGCCGGCCTGGCTGGACGCCGCGGAGCAGGCCTGGGACCTGCCGGAACTGCCGGCGCGCCGCCAGGCAGTGATCCCGATCTGGCGCCGGCCGTGGATGGTGCTGGGCCGGGACACGTTCGCGGGCGACGTGCTGGCCCGGCTCGGGGTGGTCAACGTGTACGCGGGGCACGCCGAGCGCTACCCGAAGGTCCCGCTGGATGACCTCCTGGCCGCGGGCCCCGACCTGGTCGTGCTGCCGGACGAGCCGTACCGTTTCACCGCCGTCGATGGCCCCGAGTGCTTCCCCGGCGTGCCCGCGGCCCTGGTCAGCGGCCGTCACCTGACCTGGTACGGCCCGTCGCTGGCCGAGGCCCCCCGCATCCTCGCGGCCCAGCTGGCCGCCGCGTCCCCT
>Ga0187851_10004313_pt1 | contig 11658 bp, 7 predicted proteins | sample June2016WEW_6_10_FD_132997 | JGI IMG/M metagenome (GOLD analysis project Ga0187851, IMG submission 132997) | Peatland microbial communities from SPRUCE experiment site at the Marcell Experimental Forest, Minnesota, USA - June2016WEW_6_10 | ecosystem: Environmental > Terrestrial > Soil > Wetlands... | reverse complement strand
TTGGCGGTCAGCCCGATGCGCACGCGTCCATTCTCGACAACGATCCGGCCATGGGCGGAATTGCCGGGTCGGAAGATGGTTGCAAGCAGGCTTAGGGTCCGAGCGCCGGACGGCGCGCAAACCCTCTGGCGATGTTGGCTTGAGTGGGCTCAGCATGTGGAGCCGCCTCACGCCTTGACGCTTGATCCGCGCGATATTGCCGCCTTGCTTCAGCTTTTCCGGCCGCGCCGCATTCGTCGAGGAGGCGGCGGCGAACATTGTGGCTGACGGCATACGCAACCGGGCCTCGTGAGTAGATTCCGATTCTCGCCGAGTATTCGCCGCAATACGAGACTGCGGAGGCCATGGGTCGTTTCCCAATTACGAGGCGAATCGGATCGACAGGCTCCCACGCCGCACCCCCGTCGTGCAGAATGCCTGCCGCAATGTATGAGGATTGGCATGGGCGTGTACTATGACAGGATCGCCGCACTGCGTGAAGAAAGGGCGGCAACGGTCGCCGCTCTCGACGAAATCGAGAAGGGCGCGATTATCACCCGAAACGGCATCGACCTGACCGAGCGACAGCGGCGGTTCCATCAGAACGTTCTCTCCAAGATTGACGCCCTTGTTGCGGCCTACGAAAATATCGATGCCCCGTGGGCCTAATGACGAGTGGCGCCTCGCTGACGTCATCGACGACGCGGCCAAAATCGTGCGCGTCGCGAGGGGCGAGGAAGCTGCGTTCGTCGGGCGGCAAGCATGGCCCGCCCCGGATGGGCAGAAGGGACGTACCGCAACTCTTTCAACAAGCATCGCGTCGATAGGGCATGCGGAATGACCGGCTTCGTCGCCATCCATCGCTGAGAGACCCCTCCCGTGTCGCAGCGATGCTCAACGGAGGCCCTGATCGGCGATGCCGCAATCCGGTTCGAACACCGCCTCCGGGACTCATCCGGTTTCTATGAGTGTGGCCGCGCTGGGTATCGTCTTCGGCGACATCGGCACGAGTCCGCTCTACACATTCAAGACAGTGCTCAAACTGACTGGCCACAACCCGGACGCCTCAGCTGTCCTGGGATGCCTTTCTCTGATTCTGTGGACGTTGTTCCTCATCACTAGCGTCAAATATGTCAACTTCGCGATGCGCATCAGCAACGACGGCGAAGGCGGCATCGTCGCAATTATGACCTTGCTCGGAGCGAAAAAGCAGCGTCGCCCGATCATCGTCGCGGTCGGTTTGTTCGGCGCGGCGCTCATTTATGGCGATGGCGCGATAACTCCGGCGATCTCCGTGCTTTCGGCGCTCGAAGGCATGGAGCAGGCGACCCCGACGCTTGCGACCTATGAACTGCCGCTCACAGTCGCAATTCTGGTCTGCTTGTTCGCACTCCAGCCGCAAGGCGCCGCGCGCATTGGCAACGCCTTTGGTCCAGTCATGCTCGTTTGGTTCCTGACCATTGCGCTGCTGGGACTCGCCGGCGCGATTCGCCACCCAGGCGTGTTTGCGGCGCTCAACCCGCTTTATGGCCTCCACTATCTCTTCTCGGGCGGTGTGACGAGTTTCCTCGTGCTTGGCGGCGTCTTTCTCTGCGTGACAGGCGCAGAGGCGCTTTACGCCGATATGGGCCACTTCGGAGCGAAGCCGATTCGATTCGCTTGGACGGGGCTCGTCTTTCCGAGCCTTATCCTCAACTATGCCGGTCAGGCTGCGCTCGTTCTCGACGGCGCACCGACCGACGGCAACATCTTCTATCGCCTCTGCCCCGCTCCGCTGGTCACGCCACTGGTCATCCTCGCAACGTTCGCGACGATCATCGCCAGCCAGTCGATCATCACCGGAGCGTTTTCGATGACGAGGCAAGCGATACAGCTCGGTTGGCTCCCTCGCCTCACAATCAAACAGACGTCCGCAGAGGGGTACGGGCAAATCTACGTGGGGGCGGTCAATTGGCTGCTCATGATCGTAACGGTCGCGCTGGCGCTCGGCTTCCGCAGATCCGACAATCTTGCTGCAGCTTATGGCATTGCGGTATCGCTGACCATGCTGATCACTTCGGTCCTCCTGTTCATCGCAATGCGCGAGGTCTGGCGCTGGAATGTGATTGCAGCGGGCGCAGCCGCAGCGGGATTCCTCGTAGTCGACGGGGCCTTCTTCGCCGCAAATCTCAGCAAGATACTTGAAGGCGGTTATGTGCCGCTGCTGCTTGCGCTCGCGGTTTATGGCGTGATGCTAGTCTGGCACCGCGGCGCTATGTCGGTGCAGCGCCGGATTGAGACGTCGCTAACGCCGATCGAAGCATTTATTGCGGAACTGCAGTCCCACAATATCGCGCGGGTGCCCGGCACGGCCGTATTCCTCACTCGCTCAAAACACGGCGTTCCGCCCGTCATGGATTGGCACGTTCGACAAAATCGTTCGTTGCACAATTTTGTGCTGATCCTCACGCTCACCGTTGCTTCGACGCCTCGCGTCGAACGCCAAGAAAGGCTGACCCTCGCTCGCGAAGCGCCAAGACTCTGGCGTGCCGAATTGCGATACGGTTTTATGGAGCATCCCGACGTCCCGGCCGCGCTCGCTGAATGCAGATCTCGTGGCTGCGAGGTCGATGTCGACGACGTTACCTATTACGTTGGCGGAGAGACGATTTTGTCGCGCGACGATAGGCTGGGCATTCCGCGTTGGGAGGAGGCGCTCTTCGCGGCGATGGCCCGCAACGCGGCAGCCATCAGCGACTACCTGAAACTTCCAAATGAGCATGTCGTCGAAATCGGCAGACGTATTTCGATTTGACGTGTGGTCGAGCTGCAAGCTCGGAACGCGCACAAGCGTACCTGAGATCTCTATTTCGATCGTCATCTCAGATCCTTTCAGGCGACGCCAGCGCTCGTTTTCACCACCGCGGCGGATCATCTTTCGGCGCCGTCGTGACCGTCGCGGGATCGGAGAAAGACGACGAGCGATCGTCGAGGCGGCACGACATTTCTCTGCCGATCGACCTGGCCGTACGAGCCTGTAACATGTGGCCCACGCAATCGCGGCGCCTTCTACGTAAGCGTCTGGCAGTCGCCCAGGGGGCATTGACGGACGACGTGTCGGTTGCGATCAGCTACGTGGCGACAGCGGTTGCGGCTTCGGCGGCGCCAAACGAACTCCCAAAACCTCATACTGCGAACACCCGCGGCGCCGACCCTTCCCAGGGACTGACTTCAGTGAATTCGCCCGGTGCGGAAGGCCTCGATGGTGCGCATAACGCCACGCAGTTCCGCCAGCCCCTTGAGCCGCCCGATGCAGGAGTAGCCAGGGTTGACCTGCTTGCCAATGTCGTCCAGCAGCAAATGACCGTGGTCAGGCCGCATCGGGATTTGCGCGTCCGGCCGCCCCTCGGCTGTCCGCCGCTCCTCCTCGCGCATGATCACGGCGGCCACGCCGATCAGGTCGGTGTCGCCGTCAAGATGCGCCGCCTCGTAAAATGAGCCGTCGGCTTCGTGCGTGGTGTTGCGCAGATGGACGAAATGGATGCGTGGGGCGAACTCCTCCGCCATCGCGACCAAGTCGTTTTTGGCATTGGAGCCGAACGAGCCGGTGCAGAGCGTCAGCCCGCAGGCTTGGCTTGGCACGGCTTCGAAGATCGCGCGCACATCCGCGGCGGTGGACATTACCCGCGGCAACCCGAACAGCGGGAAGGCCGGATCGTCGGCGTGGATGCCTAGCCGTGCGCCTTCCTCCTCCGCCACCGGGGTGATCTCGCGCAGGAATTCGATCAGGTTGGCGCGCAGGTCAGCAGGCGTGATGTCTTTGTAGGCTTCGCACATCTTGCGAAAACCAGCGCGGTCGTAGGCGAAGTCGCGCGCCGGCAACCAGTCGATCAGGACCTTCTCCAGCTTCTCCATCTGCTCAGGCGAGTTTGCCTTGAAGCGGGCCTCGGCCGCAGCGATGCGGGCGGGTGTATAGTCCGCTGCGGCCCCGTTGCGGCGCAGCACGAACAAGTCGTAGGCCGCGAAATCGACCGCATCGAACCGCAGCGCGTACCCGCCGCTGGGCAGCTTCCACGCCAGCTCGGTGCGGGTCCAGTCGGTGATGACCATGAAGTTGTAACAGATGGTTTTCACCCCGGCGCGCGCGACGTTGCGGATCGACTGCTTGTAGTTGTCGATCTTGCGCCGGAAGTCGCCGGAGCGGGTCTTGATTTCCTCCCCGACGCCGATGCTTTCGACCACCGCCCAGTTGAGCCCAGCGGCCTCCACTTCGGCCCGCCGCTTCGCCACCTCGGCTTCCGTCCATACGCCGCCCTGGTTCAGATGATGCAGGGCGGTGACGATGCCGGTGGCGCCGGCCTGACGCGCGTTTTCAAGCGTCACCGGGTCATCGGGGCCAAACCATCTCCAGGTTTCGAGCATAGATGGGATGTCCCCTTGTCAGGATATTAGCCTCTCCCCCCGGGGAGATGTGTCGCGAGTGCACGCCGACAGCGCCGGTCTGATGCCGACCGCCAGGATCTGGTCGAGATCCTTCACCACCTGCGCGCGGAACGCCTCCCGCGCGAGCAGTTCGGGGTTGAAGATCTCGGTGACGGCAAACAAAGCCTCGGCTAGGCGCACAGCGTTGCGCCCGCAGCTTTGGCCGGTGCGCACCAGCTGGGCCGCCAGCGGATCCCTGATGTCGTACGCCAAGCCCTGATCGTCGACGCCGAGGGCGAAGCGCATCCAGGCCGCGACCGCGAAGGCGATCCGCCGCGCCGAACCGCCCGCGCGTAGACGGTCAAGGGCCGGCTCAAGTAGCCGCGGCGACAGCTTCTGCGAGCCGTCCGAGGCGATCTGCAAGGTCAGATGCCGGATATTCGGGTTCCGGTAGCGGCCGGCGAGTTCCTCGGTGTAGCGCGTGATGTCGACGCCAGGAATGGGAGGCACCGTCGGCGCTAGGTCCTCGGTCCAAAGCTGGGCGATGAAGCGGGCGACGACGGGATCGCCGAAGGCTGCCGCAACCGTCTCCAAACCAGCCACCACGCCGATATAGGCCATCGCCGAATGCGTGCCGTTGAGACAGCGCAGTTTCATGATCTCAAACGGCAGCACGTCGTCCACTAGAGTTGCGCCGACGTCTTCCCAGCGCGGCCGCCCAGCGGTGAAGCGGTCCTCGATGACCCATTGGCGGAACGGTTCGCAGACCACCGGCCACGCATCGACCAGTCCGAGCCGGACAGAAATGCTTTGGCGGTCTTCGTCGCGCGTGGCCGGGGTGATGCGGTCGACCATCGTGTTGGGGAAGCTGACGGACTCGGCGACGAAGCGGGCGAGCTCAGGGTCGCGCAGGGCGGCAAAGCGGGTGACGATGCCGTGCGCCTTGCTGCCGTTCTGCGAGAGGTTGTCGCAGACCAGCACGGTGAACGGCCTCAGCCCGGCGGCGCGACGGCGGCGGATCGCCTCGGTGAGCAGACCGGGCACGCTGCGCGGCAAAGCATCCCCAGTCAGGTCGGCGACGATGGCGGGATGCGCCTCGTCCAGGGCGCCGGTGGCGGCATCCTGGCAGTAGCCCTTCTCGGAGACTGTCAGGGTGACGATGCGGGTCGCCGACGCCGTCATGCGAGCCAGAACCAGCCCCGGATCTTCGGGCGCCGTCAACACCTCGCGCAGTGAGCCGACGACGCGCAGCCGATCCCCCGCGGCGTCGCGCAGCGCTACGGTGTAGAGGCCATCCTGAGGCGTCAACGCCAGTCGTGTCGCCGACGAGAGCGGGTTGACGCCAATGATACCCCAGTCGTGGGCGCCGGCGGCGAGGATGTCGTCGCTGTAGACCGCCAGATGGGCGCGCATGAAGGCGCCGACGCCGAGATGGACGATGCCGGGGCTGACGCCGGTCGGATCGTAGGCCGGTCGCGCGACATCTGCTGGCAGGTCGGCCAGCGTCGCCAGCGACAAACGTCTGACTGGAACGGCAGACGCAAGACTCGAGGGACTCACGTCACGCCTCCTTTGTTGCCAGGACCGATCTCCTGGCGCGTCCGCCATCGGCGCCTGGAACGTCTCACGTCGCCTGGCCGACCGCCAGCCCTCATCTGTTGTCGGTGGCGGCCATCTGTCGCGAGCGGTCAACCAGGCGGCAAAGTCTGCTGCCTTGCAACACCGCGGGCGCCGATACTCTGTAACCGCCGTGGTCTGAGTACTTTCCGAATCTGCCCTCGGCGGTCATGCCGTGGTACGTGGCAGCAATGCAATAAAATGCTGTCTCTCTTTGGATTTTGGCAAATCCCGACAGCTAGTCGGAGGAAGCTTCAGGGCGGCCTCGCAGTGGGCAAATGATCGTTCTCGGCGTCTTCGCTGACGTCGATGCGGGCCAACGAGCGATTTGGAAGGAAAACAGCAATGGCGGACGGAACTGTTGCGGTAGCGCCGGGCTTGGCTAGTAAGGTGGTTACGAAAATCGGCCACTACCGTTGGACAATCTGCGCTCTGCTGTTTTTCGCTACAACCATCAACTACCTGGATCGGCAGGTTATCGGACTGCTGAAGCCAACCTTGATGGGGGATCTGCACTGGACAGAGACCGATTTCGGCGACATCGTCGCAACGTTTTCCCTGTTCTACGCCTTCGGTTACGTCGGCGTCGGCCGCCTGATGGACAAGGTCGGCGTCAGGCTCGGCCTGTCCTGCTCCGTGGCTGTGTGGAGCGTGTTCGCCTGCCTGCACGCCGCCATGAGCAGCGTGCTCGGCTTCAAGTTTGTCCGCGGCGGCCTGGGCCTCGCTGAAGGCGGCAACTTCCCAGCCTGCATCAAGAGCGTAGCGGAGTGGTTTCCGGTCAAGGAACGCTCTCTCGCCACCGGCATTTTCAACGCGGGGAGCAATGTCGGCGCGGTCGCAGCGCCGATCATCGTGCCGCTTCTCCTGCTGTTCGCGAGCTGGAGGGTCGCTTTCCTGGTCACCGGCGCCATCGGCTTCGCCTGGGTGATTGCCTGGCACATGATCTACCGGAAGCCGGAAGAGCATCCGAAACTGTCGGCTGCAGAGCTGGCCTATATTCGCAGCGATCCGGTGACCGACCAAGTGCGTATTCCGTGGCTCCAGCTGCTGGGCTATCGGGGAACCTGGGCCAACATCGCCGGCACTTGTCTCAGCGCGCCGGTGTGGTGGTTCTATCTCAACTGGGTTCCAGGCTTCCTCTCCAAGCGGTTCGACGTCAATCTCATGGACGCAATGCTGCCGTTGGTCGCCATCTACTGCATGGCGGATATCGGCAGCGTCGGTGGGGGCTGGCTGTCGTCCCACCTCATCAAGCGAGGGGTCAAGACTCTGCGGGCCCGCAAGATCGCGTTCCTGGTCTGCGGCCTGTGCGTCTTGCCGGTTTTCCTGGCTGCAGATGTCACCAACTTATGGCTGGCGGTCCTGCTGATCGGTGTGGCGGCGTCGGCCCATCAGGGCTACTCGGCCAACGTCTACACCATCGTGTCGGACACCATGCCACAGAGCGCCGTCGCCTCGGTGGTCGGGATCGGCGGATTCTGCGCCTACATCGTCAGCATGTTCGTGTCGATGGGCGTCGGACGCCTGCTGGATGCGACCAACGGCAATTATCGGATCCTGTTCGGTATCGCATCATCGTTATATCTGATTGGGCTGATCATCATGCATTTGATCCTGCCGAAGACCGGGTCGGGCAAGACCCCCGCCGGCATTGAGGTCTGACCCAGGAACCGCGCCCACCGTTCGGGTGCATCGGGGTGGCTCTCAAGCGCCTGCGCGCCCGCATCTGCAGCGAAGTCTGAGTAGTTTCCGAACCTACTCGCGCCCCTCCGCGCAGCTACACTTCGCAGGAGGCAGGCGCCGCACTGGCGGTTCTGGTCCATTCGAATGGAAACGCCGATGATGAACGATGACCGTCTTTTCCCCGCCGAACCGACGACCCGCGCGATCGCCCGCCGCCTGTTCCAGGAGGTGCGCAATCTGCCGATCCTATCGCCGCACGGGCACACCGATCCGCGCTGGTTCGCGGAGAACCAACCGTTCCCCGATCCGGCGCAACTCTTCGTGACGCCGGACCATTATGTGTTTCGCATGCTCTACAGCCAAGGCGTAGCGTTGGAGGATCTTGGCGTGCCGCGCGTCGACGGCGGCCCGGTCGAAGCCGATCCGCGACGCATTTGGCGGCTTTTCGCCAAGCACTACCGTCTCTTCGCCGGCACGCCGACCCGGCTGTGGCTCGATCATTCGTTTGAGAGCTTGTTCGGCCTCACCGAGCTCTTGTCGCCCGCGAACGCCGATCGCCATTACGACGTCATCGCCGAAGCGCTGCAGCGGCCCGAATTCAGTCCGCGCGCGCTGTTCGAAAAGTTCAACATCGAGGTTATCGCCACCACCGAGACCGCGCTGGATGATCTGCGCTGGCACAAAGCCATTCGCGATTCTGGCTGGCGCGGTCGCGTCGTCACCACCTACCGGCCGGACTCGGTCGTCGACCCGGCGTTCCCCGGCTTTCGCGACAACGTCGCCAGTCTTGGCGCCATTGCCGGCGAAGACGCGACGACGTGGTCCGGCTATCTTTCCGCACATCGCAAGCGCCGCGCCTTTTTCAAGACGCACGGCGCGACCGCGACCGACCATGGACATCCGAGCGCGGCGACTGCAAATCTTGCGCCCGCTGAAGCGCGGGCGCTCTTCGCCCGCGTGATGGCCGACGCCCCTTCGGAAGCGGACGCCGAACTCTTCCGGGCGCAAATGTTGACCGAAATGGCGGCGATGAGCCTGGACGACGGGCTGGTGATGCAAATCCATCCCGGTTCTTGGCGCAATCACAATCCTCTGCTTTACGCGCACTTCGGCCGCGACAAGGGCGCGGACATTCCGATCCAGACCGACTACGTCCACGCGCTGAAGCCGCTGCTCGACCGCTTCGGCAACGAGAAAAGCCTGACGGTCATTCTCTTCACCCTCGACGAGACTGCCTATTCGCGCGAGCTCGCGCCTCTGGCCGGCCACTACCCCGTTTTGCGGTTGGGTCCGCCCTGGTGGTTCCTCGATTCGGTCAATGGCATGCGCCGCTTTCGCGAATTGACGACCGAGACCGCGGGTTTCGCCAACACCGTCGGCTTCAACGACGACACGCGCGCCTTTCCCTCGATCCCAGGCCGCCACGACGTGGCGCGGCGCGTCGACTGCGCGTTCCTCGCCGAGCTCGTCGCCACGCATCAGCTCGATGAAGACGAAGCGCGCGACTGGGCGCGGGCCCTCGCCTACAGCCTCGCAAAGTCCGCCTATCGATTCTGAATTGAGCGACTAAGCCGGGAGGCAAAAGGGAGGACAGCGCGTCACGCTGCGATCTGACACCGCACGGGTTCGCCTGGGGCGGCCCAGAATTGAACGGCTCGGCCGATGGTGTCGCTCTCACAAATCGGAATTTCGCGCCGCGCTCGTCGGCTTGAAGACTTACGCGTCATCGAAGCGACTCACATCAGGACCGCAGGAACAGCACTCATGAGTGCGCACCAAGACGTCCTCTGTATCCATCCCGACGACGACATGCTGGTCGCGCTAAACGATTTGGCTGTCGGCGCCGTGGTGTATTGCGATCAAGAACCCTACCGGATTTCGAGCCCGGTGCAACGCAAGCACAAATTCGCGCGTCGAGACTTTGCTGCAGGTGAATTGCTCAAACTCTACGGCGTTCCCGTCGGCCGGGCTACGCAGCCCATCCGCGAAGGCGAGGCCATCACCAGCGACAACCTGACACACTATGCCGCCGAGGTGGTTGAGGTAGCCGCCAAAACATACCGGTGGACGCCGCCGGACGTGAGCCGCTGGCAAAACGCGACTTTCAAGGGAGTCGTTCGCTCCGATGGCCGCGTGGGCACGGCGAACTATTGGCTGATCTTCCCTTTAGTGTTTTGCGAAAACCGCAACGTCGAACGGCTGCGCAATGCATTGGAAGGACCATTGGGTTACGCCAACGAAGATTTGGCTGCATTCGCCCGCTCTCTGTTAGACGATGGCGCCGCTGTCCCTAAGGCGGTTCGACGCCCGTTTGAAAACTTGGACGGGATCCGCATGATCACCCATGCCGGCGGCTGTGGCGGGACTCGTGCGGACGCGCGTGCGCTGTGCAAAATCCTGGCGGCCTATGCCGATCACCCCAATGTGGCGGGCGTCACCGTGTTCAGCCTGGGTTGCCAAAACGCCCAGATTTCGATGTTCGAAGATGCGTTGAAAGCGCAAAATTCGAGCTTCGACAAACCCTGTTTGATCTATGAGCAACAGCGATGGGACGGCGAAAAGGCCATGATGCAGGCCGCGCTGCAAGCCACCCTGAAAGCGCTGAACCAAGCCAATCAGGTCACGCGACAACCCGTGCCCTTATCGAACCTCAAAATCGGCGTGAAATGTGGCGGCTCCGACGGATTCTCGGGCCTGACCGCCAACCCTACGATTGGCCAGGTTTCGGATATCGTTGTGGCGTTGGGCGGCGCCTCGCTGTTGGCTGAATTTCCTGAATTGTGCGGCGTAGAGGCCAACCTGATCGAGCGTTGCGTCCATGATAGCGACAAACAACGCTTCTTGAACTTGATGCGCGATTTTGAGGCCAAGGCCGAGGCCGTCGGCGCGCACTTGGCCGACAACCCAAGCCCCGGCAACATCCGCGACGGTCTAATCACGGACGCGATGAAGTCCGCCGGCGCGGCCAAGAAAGGCGGAACCTCGCCCATTGTCTCGGTGCTGGACTACGGCGAACCGGTTCGCGACGCGGGACTATCGCTGTTGTGTACGCCAGGCAACGACGTGGAGTCGGTGACGGCCATCGTGGCCTCAGGAGCCAATATGGTCTTGTTTTCCACCGGCTTGGGTACGCCGACTGGGAACCCCATCGTGCCCGTATTGAAGATCGCCAGCAACAGTGCCGTCGCGCGCCGCCTGTCCGACATTATCGACTTTGACTGCGGCCCGGCGCTGGAAGGCAAGTCGATAAATGAATTGGCAAACGAACTGCTGGATGTGGTTATCGACACCGCCTCTGGCGACTACCGCACAAAGGCTGCTCAATTGCAGCAATACGACTTCATGTTCTGGAAGCGGGACATCTCCCTCTGATCGGTCTGACCGACCCTAAGCCACGCTGACGAGAAATAGGATCGTGCAACAACTTCGTCGCGACCAAGCCTTCAATCTGCCCGTTCGCATCATGCAAGTTGGACGCAACATAAAAGAAATTGACAGGGATGCGTTGGTGGATGGTCGGCCTGGTCACCGCAGGCTCGATCATCAACGACCTCGCCAGAAACACAGGCTCGGTCGTCGCGCCGACGGCGCACTGCTGCTGCGCAAGGGCGTCATAGACGCGCCTTCCCGAAGACCCGTTGCGCTCGCGATAGCGCTCACATTCAAAACGGACAGACGTTTGGACCAATGACCTTCGGCCTATGGGCCTAAATCGCCGCCGAGGCGGTCGCGGTCGGATTCGGTCCAACCGACATTCTGCATGGAAGCTTTCACACCACAGAGGAGACAACGGAAATGTCAGTCGACCGTATGGCGGTTCTGTCGGCGATGATCGACCAGGGGGTGATCCCGGTTTTCTATCATCCCGACGTCGAGGTTTGTAAGAAGGTCATCCAGGCCTGCGCCAATGGCGGCGCCAAATGCATCGAGTTCACCAATCGCGGCGAATTCGCCGCGCATGTGTTCTTCGAGGTGACG